>Ga0187894_10000557_pt1 | contig 50204 bp, 49 predicted proteins | sample GBC1701081metaG_FD_136650 | JGI IMG/M metagenome (GOLD analysis project Ga0187894, IMG submission 136650) | White microbial mat communities from a lava cave in the Kipuka Kanohina Cave System on the Island of Hawaii, USA - GBC170108-1 metaG ... | reverse complement strand
GCCTCGAACAAAAAATCCCGTAAATCCGTCTAAGCCGAAAGGCAAAAAGAAGTCCTAATCCCTATGGCAACGCAGACACGCAGTCCAATCTCACTGCGACAGATTCACGATGTGGTCGGCGGAGAGATTGTAGGCCCTCCACAGGCTTCGATTACGAGTCTCGCCGGCTTTAAAGAGGCAGGCCCAAACGATTTGACCTTCGTCACAACGGATCGGATGCTCAAGACGGGCCGGCCCATCTCTGCCGGAATACTCCTCGCTCACCGGCGTCTTGCAGAGATTAATAATCCTCACATCGTCGTTGCCAATCCCACACTGGCCTTTGCCAGGGTCGCCCGGAGATTTTTTTGCCCCGTCACCCCTCCCCGCGGAATCGATGCAGCCGTCGTCCGCGGCATCGACTCACAGATCGGTCCCGATGCTTCAATTTGGCCGGGAGTCACTCTGGGAGATCGGGTAACGATTGGCGCGCGAGTAACGCTCTATCCAGGTGTCTTTATTGGTGATGATACAACGATTGGGGACGATACGCTTCTCTATCCGAATGTCGTCGTCAGAGAAGGATGCACCATCGGAGCGCGGGTGATTATTCATAGCGGCACCGTGGTTGGAAGCGACGGGTTCGGCTATGTGCAGGACCAAGGGCAACATTACAAGATTCCCCAGCTTGGCGGAGTCACGATCGAGGACGATGTTGAACTTGGAGCGAACGTCACAATCGATCGAGCCACCCTTGGCCGCACAGTCATCAAACAGGGCACTAAGGTCGATAATCTGGTCCAGATTGCCCATAACGTGACGATCGGCGCCCATTCAATTCTCGTCGCGCAGGTCGGGATTGCCGGCAGCACGCTCGTGGGACATCACGTCATGATCGGTGGACAGGCAGGGTTGGCAGACCACCTCGTCATCGGCGACCAGGTCATGATTGCCGCTCGCGCAGGCGTAAACCGCAGTCTCGAACCAAACCAGATTGTCTCAGGGGCTCCTGTGATGCCGCACGAAGTCTGGGTAAAAGCCCAAGCCGTAATCCCGCGACTTCCCGAACTCCGACAGGCCATCCGCACATTAGAAGATAAGATGAAGCAGTTTGAAGCGTCGCTCTCGGCCCCTGCAGCCTCCAAGACGAAAGCCAAGAAGAGGAAGCCCAAGGCGTGAGGGGTAAGGGGTGAGGCGAGACAAAAGTGCTGAAACTTGAGAACCTGATAGACCAGATGAACTAGATCAACCAAACAAACCAGATTACTCCACCACGCCGCGCCAACAAAACAACTTGGCCCAAAAGAATCCAGCCCATGGCACCAACAAAGCCGGGAGCAGATCGAGATCTCCATACAGATAGGCTGCGGCTGATGAACCGAAAACGAGAATCGCTCCTGCGATCGAGATGGTCGTCACAAAGCCACGCCCGGGATGTTCGATTATCGGCGCCTCAGGTTCTATCTTGGCCCTGGCCTTCCTGTTACGTTGAGCGATAGCGGTCCTCAACTTTGCCGCATACACTTCGGGAAATGTCTTAAAGAGATAGCAGTGATAACGAGCCTGCGCAAACCCACAGGATGCGCCAACAACCAGTAAAATCGAACTGCTGAGAAACGTCACCCAGCTATAGGTGTGGCTCACCACCAATTGATAAGCGAGCGCCCCTACCCCACCGACCATAGTGATGAGTCCGATGGTACCGGATGGGAAGAGAATATGGGATCGGACATAGTAGCGCGCTTGCTCGTCGATCTTTTCCGGTCGCAACACCGTCACAAGTTTCGGCATCGATACGTTCTCCCACCGCACAGACTGTCAAACGATTCGCTATCGAACACGAGCAGCAAGACGGCGGCATCATACCATCCTTCCACTGCTTGTTACATGGATAGGAAGAAGACATTGCGGGTCGTTGTTGCGCCTGATTGCATAGGATGCTCAATCCCACTGATTAGATGGGAACTTGTGGATGACAGATGAACAACCGTAGATTCCACGCCTTGTTTTCATCTCATATGCCACCATCAGCCCTCTCCATGGCGCAACGTGAGGCGTCGGCAGCGAAAGACTGCTTTCCAACAGGTCTTTCGCCGTTATCAGCCTAAAGTTCTGCGAAGGGAAAGGGGACAACAGTGGAGGAAATCTGCACCGTCGATCTTAATGTCCACAAAAGATGTGTATGATTTGTGGATAATCATGTGGATGAGCGACCAAAACTATGCCGTATCACAGCACCTCACGGATTGCCCAATCGATAGGCAACACAATCCGTGCAAATTCACCAAGATGCAATCTTTAACAGAAATCTGTATGGAGGTGACAGGATAGATTTTGCACGATCAGAAATATTTTCTACGCTTGGCGTACCAAAGTGTGCAGATTGACAGGGCTGGCTACCAGACATTATTGATAGCGATGCGTCACGAAATCGTCAGAGAGCTGTTTCGTGTTACGCGATCGCGTTATTCGCGCAAGGCATGCGAGAAGGGCTGGATGTGTTGGGCATGTCAACTTCGAAGCGATACATCACGTGTAGTGCAACCGACTGGCGATTGCAGCAGAGTTTCACATGATTCAGCGGGTTAGATTGCCAGGATGGCGCTAATTGCTGACCGTTCGACTCGCCCGATATTGCTCCATTGCTCTGCCATCGGAATCAAGGCATGGATCCGCGTCTCGACGGTTTCCAGTCGCTGTGCCAATGCCGACGTTTTTCGGTAGGCCGCGACCATGAGGAAGGATCGCAGCCCTTGTAAAAACATGGTGATCATCGTCGCTTGAACATGGCCGGCCAAATCGTGGAGGGCTTCGACCTGTTCGAGAACTGGATCGAGCTGAGACGCCGTCACAAAATCGGTTGCCCCGCTCGCTCGTAAATTCGCAAGAATGGAACTGATAATTGGAACCCGATGACGAACTTCTTGAAGAAACTCTTCGTCGAGCCTGTCAAGTTCAGTGATGATGCGCCCAACGGCAGTGACATTGAGATGTTCGGCCTCCCGCTCAGCTCGCTGGATCACCGCTTCTAACACGTCACGGGCCGGTTGCATCGATCGGGCACGAGCTTGCTGTAGGTCACGAAGGGCTTGAATGAGCGGGCCGCCGGAACTCACGTTTAGCGAAGCCTGTAACGTCTGCAACTGGGACGCCTCAGGCTGCTCGGTCTCAACGGCAGGAAGAACCGGCAGAGGCTCACTCACCGATTCTATAGGGATGTCTTCAGACCCGGCTTGTTCGTCCTCCTGGTCTCCCGCTAAGCGCCGCACGGCCAGATTGATTCGCTCCAATCCCTCTTGGAGCGACTGGAGCGCCGCCGTCATCGCGCGTGGCTCTTGCCGCCCGACGTCATAGAGGATCGGAAGCAGATTTGAGGCCATTTGTTCGATAGTCGTGAGCTGCACCGTCGATGCGGACTTGGCGAGATTCGTAATACCCTGCAAGAGAATCCCGTAGAGCTTCGGGCGCACTGCTCCGTTGGCTTCTTGAGCGAGCTGTCTCACCGCCATCTGAATTTGCGCCAGCCATTCATGCGCTTCGAGGGCGAACAACCCTATTACCTCCTTCTCAAAACTGGCATCTTCAAGATCCTGCGCTGGAGGCCGGTCGATCCATCGCCCCTCGCTAGACTGTGATTCAATCCGGCCTTCCGGCACAGAAGTCATAGATGTCCTGGACTCGACAGCGCCCTGGATCGCGCTCGCGAGCGCGTCCAAACCTTCCAGGAGCGATGTGAACTGATCGGATACCGAGGGAAGGGCATCAGATATCTTGGCTCGCACCTCATTCGCTGGAGACCATACGCGCGCCATGTCAGGAGATTCGAGTGTTTCGATGATCGAGACGAGAGGGGTGCGGCTTAGATCGAGCTGCCGCCCTTCTTGACCATACACCGCATCGCCCTCGATCCAGACAACCGGACGGAGGGGATAGCGCGTGTTGACGCGCATAACTGACCCGACCTCTCCAGTGGTTAACCGCACCGAGGTACCCAGTGGATACGCCGACAGCTGTTCGACCAGGGATTTGATGACTTCGCGAGGGAATGACATCCGTTCCGCCACCATCAATTCCCGCACCGCTTCATGCGGAAAAAATCGGCGACGATATCCGCGCGGACTCACGAGCGCGTCGAAGATATCCACGACACCGATGATTTGGGCAAATTCGCAGATTTGCCGCCCTTTCAGTTTGTTCGGATACCCCTGTCCGTTCCACCGCTCATGCGCCTGCCTCACCACTTGCGCCAACCAGTCGTATTTCTCGCCCGCCTTCCGAATCGTTTGATAGCCGAGTTCGGGATGTTGTTCGATCAACGTGCGCTCATCCTGGGTTAACCGGCCCGACTTCGTGATCAAGGATTGCGGCACGGCAAAGAGCCCGATGTCGTGCAATAGCCCCGCGAATGTAAGCTGCTCCAACTCATTCCCGTGATAACCCAGCCTCGAGCCGACCTTTGTCGCCAAAATCCCGACATTCACAAGGTTCGTAATCAGCGGAGAACCTGCGGGGCCGCTCATCGCCTGGACAAGCAATTGATCGCTTCTCTTCAGCGCATCCGAAATTTCCACCGCCAGAACAGACAAACCATCCAAGTCGAGTTGTTCTTGACGCTGCACGGCAAGAGCCACAGTAGTCAATTGCTCCTCCGCCCTGCGATACCAGTCTGTCGTATTGTATCCGGTCATGGCCTGAATCCGCCCTCGCAGAATATCCGGTTACCCATCATATGACTTGCCCGACCCGTTGAACAAGCCGGTCATCGATTTGTGCGACACCCTCGATCGCTCCGGCAAAGAGACATTGATCGCAGACGCGTTAATGAGCCGCCCGACTCCTTCGCTGTGTTTGAATATGCTTGCCATTGCCTCTTTGGTAAACACATCGGACCGTTCTGTCACGGGTCCTCTGAGTCTCCACTATTTTGTATAGTCAATTTCTGAATCCATCGTGCAATCATTGCCAATCGGAATGTGCGGCTTTCCATGGCGTAAATAACCGATGAGCAGGGTTCCGGCCTATCAATTACGGATGGCCGGCAGGGAGCAACCGAACAACCGCGGCGCATTGGGCCCGCCCATGTTCCACCCACTGGCGGATGACCCCGTCCATGACGCGCAACCGCGCCTTAACCGAATCCACCCGCGTGGCAGCCAGGCGCACTCGACGTTGCGCCACCACGGTCAACAGACTGTGCAAGCCGGTGAAAAATATCATCGCCGAGCCCGCATTCGCCTGCTGCGCTTCCGTGCGCAGCCGCGCGACGTCTTGAAGAGAGGCTTCGAGCGCCGTCACGCATGAGGCGCCGTCGCCCCTGTCCATCTTGAGCGCATTCATCTTCTGTAAAATCTCGGGAACCTTTTCGTTCACCGCCTTCAGAAACGACTCTCCCGCTTCGGACACTCGCGCAAGATGTCCTTGAATGATTGTGGGATCAATACGTTCGACACCAGCTTGGACCTGCCCTTCCATCTGCTCAATCAGGGTACGGATAATGTGACGCCCTGACGCGCAATCGGGAAACTGCGTGTGTTGCAGTTCCTGAAGCCCTCGCAGAAGCTCGCCCGGTGAAAGACTTGGACAGGCCTCCTCGATTACCGCACCATTCATCTCTACGTCAAACGCAATACCCGTTGCGCGAGTCAATGCAGTATGGATCTGTCCCAGCTGTTGACAGAGAGAAAGAAAATCCTGAACGGAGAACGATTTCTGCGGGTCCTGGAGGGCGGAAACAAATGGCATCGCCTCGAAGCTGACCTGCGCGACATCTGACAGATTGAGCGTGGCGGCCGATCCACCGAGATTCGTTATTCCGGCCGAAATTGTTCCGATCAGCTTGGCATGTCGCTCAGGCGCTGGGCCCTGTTGCAACTCATCGAGGGCGACATGAATGTTCTGCAGCCATTCGTGCGCTTCCTGAACAAAGAGATCGATCAGTTCTTTCTGGAAATCATCCGGGATGTCGGCAGCCATCACATCAGTCCTTCGCTGCAGTACTGATTCGCGAGAAGAAATTGCACGGAATCAGGGCCGCCGTTTTCCGTTTCCCAGCTGGGAGGCCAGCCCGGCAATCTCGCCAAGCTTTGTCGCCATCTCCTCGAATCGTTTCGAGGCTTGTTCTGCTGCCAGCTCAGCCTCAGCTACACGCTTCATTAGAAGGCTATTGCGTTCCCGTTCAGTCTGAAGCAGCGAGGCGCCGTCCTGAGCCTTCTGTGCCGTGCGCTCCACTTCGGAAAGACGCACGATGCGATCTCGATTTGTTTGCTGTTCTGTAGCCAGCGCTTGTTCCAACATCCGCACTTGCGCGGAAACCTGTTCACTCTCGGCCACACGACGAGTCAAATCGCTTGTGCGCTCTTGCTCCTGCAGAAGCTGTTTTTCCAACGCCTGAGACCGAATCACCACCTGCTCCATTTCGGCCATTTGCTCGACCAATTGAGCGGCAGCCTGACGCTCGGCATTGAGAGTCGCTTCAAGCTCCTGAACACGGCTCGCCTCATGTTGCAGCTTGGTGAGACGCACTGCTTGCTGCGCGCTGGCTTGCCGTTCCTTCTGAAGCGTTGTCCCCAATTCCTGCACCTGCGCGGCAACAGCGCCCGCCTCTGCGAGCTGCGTCTTCAACAGAGCAACCTGCTCTCGCTCACTTGCCAGCATCGACTCAAGTTCTTTGGCGCTGTCCAACTGTCCTTCGAGTTGCGTCACTCGCTGAGCGCTGCGTATCGCTCGATCTCGCTCGACCAACAGTTCTTCTTCCAGAGGCTTCACTCGCGCAGCGGCCTTTTGATAGATTTCCATTTCTTCGTCGCGCCCACGCGCGCTTGGAGTCAGCTCAATCGGCACAGCAACTTTCTCAACGCTCTTTGCGGCAGGCGCAGCAGCGCCTGGCCGCTTAGCCAACAATTCCACTACCCGATCCTTGAGAGAGGTGCCTTGGAACGGTTTTTTCAGCACTCCGTCGGCGTGACACGACTCCGCCTGCTTCGTCACTTCATCGTTCACGATGCCGGAGATTAGGAGCACCGGCGTATTCGCCAGCGACCTCTGCGCGCGCACAAAGGCGCACACCTCATAGCCGCTTTTATCCGGCATAATGACGTCAGATACGACCAAGTCAGGAGTCTCTTTGGCCAAATACGCCAATGCTTCCTCGCCGTTCGCAGCAAGCGTGACCCCAAATCCAGCCTCAGTCAGCAATCGTTCGGCGACTTTCCTGACCGCGATGCTATCGTCGGCAATCAGAACTTTTGTCATAATACATACCTTCCTTCAAACCTCTTACCGCATGACGGTATCTTGTACCGCTCGTCCCAGTCTCTGCAATGCCACAATAGTTACATCGTGTTCGCCGATCGTAACTGAACCCAGCGATTCGATATCTCCGCTGCTATTTGGACGTATCACCGCCACATCCACAGTTTCGAGAGACGGCATGTCCGCGTCGATGCAGATGGCCATCGGTCCGTCAAGATGACGAATCACCAGACACAAAAGCGGACTTCCGATATGTTTGAGACTCAATCTGGCTGCCAAATCGTAGACCGGCATGGCATGATTGTCGCGCTTCAGCATGGCCTGCACAAACGGTGTCCGGCTCGGCACCGGAATAGTCTCGGTCCAGGAAGATACCGCACCCACATCTTCGGTTCGGGCTGCCAGCTTCATTCCACCGATAGAAAATACCACCACATTCCACGACCGTTTCGTGCCCTGAGCCCGTTGTTGTCCACGAGTAGCCCTCAGCACGATTCACCAACCGCCGCTGGGGCTATCTTCACCAGCTGTTCTGTCCGTTCAAGAGACGCAGGCTCTGCGCTGGATAATGCTCCCAGCGCCCACGAAGGATTAAGGATCAACACCAGCTGATCCTGGTACAACATCATCCCCCCAAACCAGTTTCGTTCATCGCCCCGAAACTGTGGCGGCAACGGAAGATATTTATTACGTTCTACATCGATCAAACCCACCACCTGTTCAACACAAATCGCACCCAGGAAGCCTCCGGCCGAGTACAACACCGTTCTCATCTCGATACCGGACAGATCGGCAACGATCGAAAGCTGTTGGGCAAGATCTACTGGTCGATACAGGCTCCCTGCCGTAGTCACGGTCCGTTCATGGCAAGCCTCTTCTTGCGTGAGAACTCCACGAACCCCGGTTGCAGGCAGAGCCAAATAGGTGAGTCCTAGGCGGACAACCAGGAAGCTGGCCGTCTCCACCAGCATGTTCGTCGAATTTTGACGGCCTCGCAGACTCATAATCGATTTATCTTGTTCGACTGTTCACTGCCAGGTCCTCTTTCAACAATCTGACGCAATGCATGCTCATTGGCGCACAGCGGCTTCTTTGCCGATACAGCGCTCGATTTCTTGTATCAAGGCCCGCTCTTCGACCGGTTTGGCGATATAGGAACTCGCTCCAATATTGAGCGCCATTTGTCGGTGTTTGTCGCCGGCTCGCGTCGTCATCACAATGACCGGTGTCCGCTGCGTTTGCTCCCGGCTGCGCAGTCCCTGAATCACTTCAAAGCCATTGAGCTTCGGCATCTCAAGATCGGTAATGATCAGCCGATAGTTTTGCTCAGACGCCATACGAAGACCTTCTTCTCCATCCACCGCAGTATGGACATCGTATCCAGCCGATTCCAACATTCGTCCCACAAACTTTCGGATGCTCAGGGAGTCGTCGATCAAGAGAAGCAACCGCTCCGCTGCTTTCGGCTCCGGAATCTCAGCGTATGGAACCAGCGAGTCCGCCGATGCCAGTGCGTTGGACGCCAATTCCGTTGCCGCACCGGCTTGCGCCTCTCGCGCCATGAGTCGGACAGGGTCCAGCACAAGAACGACCCGTCCTTCAGGATCGATGGTTGCGCCACCGAAGCTGGAACGATTCAAGGATTTCAAGGATCCCAAGGGCTTAATGACGATTTCCTGACGACCCAGCAATTCATCGACCACGATGCCGATCACCCCTGAAGCCGTTCGTACGATAACGACAGGTTTCCCGATTTCCACTGCCACTGCGCCCCGATTGAGGATCTGTTGGAGCGGCTGCGCTTCGATCGCTTCGTCGCCAATGTGCAACATCGATCGTTCGCCCATCCGTTGATGCACGGCAGGAGTCAACATGGTGACTTCGCGCACCGCGGGCAACGGGATGGCATAACATTCACCCCCCGCCCGGACCATCAGCGCCGTGGCGATCAAGAGCGTAAGCGGGAGACTCAGGGTGAACTTTGTCCCCACGCCTCGAATGGATTCGACATCGATGTGGCCGTTCATGCTCTCAATGACACGCTTGACCACATCCATGCCGACCCCTCGCCCCGCCTGATCGCCGATCTGGTCGGCCGTGGAGAACCCCGGCATAAAAATAAACTTGATGACTTCGGATTCGGGCAGCGAACGGGCCACCTCAGGACGGATCAACTCTCGCTCGATCGCTTTGGCGCGAATCCTTTCGACGTCGAGCCCCGCGCCATCGTCTTCGACTTCGATCAACACCGCATTGCCGCGATGCGCCGCGTGAAGATAAATCGAACCGGCCGCTGGCTTCCCCTTCGTCACACGAATAGCTGCTGGCTCAATCCCGTGGTAGACCGCGTTGCGCACGAGATGAATCAATGGATCAACCAGCCGCTCCACGACACCCGTATCGACGTCGGTATGTTCACCGGACGTGACCAACGTCACTTCTTTCCCCGTCGCGCGCGCCATCTCACGTGTGGCGCGACGGAACCGTGTGAATGGCGTGCCGATCGGCACCATGCGAGCCCGAGCGATTTCATCCCGCATACCGAGGGTCAGTTGCGCTAAATGACTCATGTCTTCATGAGAACGGCGAATCGACCCGCTCAACTGCGTCATCGACTCTGAGATATCTGCTGTGACTTCGCTGATCCGGCGCGCTAAAATATTGAAATCGTCGTACTTGTCGAATTCAAGGCTGCCGAAATCACTGAGCCCGGCAAATCCTTCAGTCGGGGTCGCTGTTGAGTCGGAGGAGGCGGTCGGCAGTGTAAACGTATGTTTCTCTTCGAACGAATGGACCGATTCCACCAACCGGCCTTTATATGCCAATACTTGTTGCGATAATTGCTCCAACATATGCAGCCGTTGTTCGAGCCGCCCTCGACCGATCACGAGCTCACCGACCAGATTCAACAACCGCTCCAATCGATCGCGGCTCACGCGGATGACTTCTCGATCTTCTATCGTTTTACTGTCAGGAGTTTTGCCTTCCGCCGCATTGGCCGGCTCGATTTCGTCACGATCGCGTGACGCTTGATCCACGGACGCAACGGCACGCTCGATACCTGAAACAGACGTCGCCACCGAACTCGCCGCCGGCTGATCAAGTTGTTTGAGTTCTTGCATCGTGGCGGCAAATCGCTGGCGTAGCATCTCCAGTGACGTCGGGTCGCGTCGCATCAACAGACGAACTACGTCGACCGATCTCAGCAGCATATCCGTATGCCCGGGAAGTATCTTGACGCGGCCCTCACGGACGGCTCCCATGAAATCTTCGACATAATGCGTCAGATCACCGACCGACTGGAATCCCACGGTATACGCAGACCCCTTGAGGGTATGAGCTGTCCTGAAGAGTTGGTCGATCACTTCTTTATTGTGGTCTTCTTTTTCGAGACGAAGCAATTGGGCTTCGAGCGATTCTAAATATTCTTGGGCTTCTGGAGCAAAATAAGACAGCACTTCGGCATCGAGAGGCGGCAACAGATACTCGTCTGTCAACGCGCTTGCGGCAACATCCTCCGATTCCTCCTTCGAGTCGTGTGATGCACCGGAGTCCTCCATCACGGCCGTCATAACGTGAACTGCCGGAACGAGAGGAGCCGCCGCCTGAGTCGAAGCCGCCAGCTGTTCTCCGTTACGGATCTGCTCAAGCGTGTGGGTCACGTCCGGCATCTCATGCTGCAACTGGGCAATCGTTCCGACGTCTCGGCGCACCAGCAACCGAATGACCTCGACTGCGCGGCCAATGCCGCCCAGCACATCCGGTGAAAGAGAAATCTGTCCCTCACGAATCGCGACCATACAATTTTCGACCGGACTGGCTACATCGCAGACCGCTGTAAATCCGATCGTGTGCGCAGACCCTTTGAGCGTATGGGCCATACAATAGAGCCGATAGATCGCTTCCTCATCATGATCATCCTCCTGTAGGCGATGGAGAAGCGACTCCATGGTTTGCAGATACTCACTGGCCTCCGGAATGAAATACGATAGGACCTCAGCGTCAAGACTCGGCACCAGGTAGTCCGGTGCAAGCACTGCCGGCTCAGACGATGTCGAAGGGAACAAAGTCGGAAATAATTCAGCCACTTCGCTTTTCCATTGCGCACTAATCTCCTGATCTTCGACGCCTCCGCTTGCAATAACGTTCAACTGCGCCTTGAAGGAAACGACCACCCCTTGCAAGATTTCCAGGGTCTTCGGCCAGAGAGACGCTTCTATGGACAGCGCCTCCTCCAGGGTCGATTCGAGCAACGATCCCATCAAGGCTAACCCCTCGTAGCCGTAGAGCGCCGATGCTCCCCGGATCTTATGAGCCCATACGTACTGTTCTTGCAATTGCGATGGAGTGGGCTGCGTTCCATCGGGTGGATGGAATGCCTTCGTCAGTGCGTCCAGCGCTTCCGAGCTTTCGGTCACGAAGATGGTGATGAGGCTCTGTCGGTCAAGTTCTTGGCTCATCTTATCCTTTTCTTACATGAGTACCCTAGGAATACTCCGGCCTAGCTCCATCTACCCACAACCTGCGGTAACACATCTCTTGTCATGGCGAGCCGGCTTCATGACCGCGGTGTTAGAGCTATCTCCCTTGACACCGAGTGCAGTCTTATTCCGAGTCAACCATTCACATGGTCATCTTTGTTTCACGAATAGGCATTTTCATCATGTTGACTGAGATCTAAGCCTGTTTGCTCTTCTTCTTCAGTCACACGCAGACCCGTGATTGCAGAGACCACAGCCAAAATTATTAAGGTTCCGACAAACACGAAGACAATGGTAACTAGTAGGGCCATCGCTTGAATGCCCAACTGTGCCGGGTTGCCAAAAAACAGCCCGTTGGCCCCTGCCGCATTCACTGCCTTTGATGCAAAGAGACCAGTCGCCAGTACACCCCAAATGCCTCCGACTGCGTGAACTCCCACCGCATCGAGAGCATCATCATAGCCGAACAGGGGCTTCAACATGACGGCCGCATAACAGAACACACCTGCTCCCATCCCGATCCAAATCGCCGAGATCGGATCGACATATCCCGACGCAGGCGTGATGGCTACCATGCCCGCCACCGCGCCAGTAGCGGCGCCAAGGGCCGACGGTTTTCCTCGATAGAACCATTCTGCGACCATCCAGGCCAATGCTGCGGCAGCCGTCGACGTATTGGTGGCAGTAAAGGTGCTTGTAGCCAGAGCCCCGGCGCCCAATGCACTGCCGGCGTTGAACCCGAACCATCCAAACCAGAGTAAGGACGCTCCAGTCAAAGTCATGGGCAAGTTATGTGGGGACATTGGTTCCTTGCCATGGCCTAGCCGCTTCCTAAACATGATGGCGCAGGCCAAGCCGGCTATGCCGGCACTGATATGGACAACCGTCCCCCCGGCAAAATCCAACGCCCCGAGGTTTCTCAGCCATCCCCCTACTCCCCACACCCAGTGCGCGAGGGGATCGTAAATAAAAGTCGCCCACAGTAGCGTGAACAGGATAAAACTACTGAACTTGACGCGTTCGGCATATGCGCCGGTAATTAGCGCCGGCGTGATCACCGCGAACATCATTTGGAAGAGCATGAAGGTCTGATGTGGTATGGTCGCCGCATAACTGGGATAAGGCTCCAGGCCCACCCCATTGAGACCGAACCATTCTAAACTGCCGATAATCCCCCCTATGTCAGGACCAAAGGCAAGGGAGTATCCCCAGAGCAGCCACTGGATGCTAATCAGAGCGAGAACAATGAAGCTCTGCATGACCGTGCCCAACGCATTCTTGGAACGCGACATCCCTCCGTAGAACAGTGCAAGTCCCGGCGCAGTCATGAGTAACACTAGGGCCGTCGAAGTCAGGACCCAGGCCGTATCGCCGGTATCGATTTTCGGCGGCTCGGGAGCAGCTGTCAGTGGCGCTGGAGCCTGTGCAATTGCATCTTGCGTGAACAGAGCCACTCCCCCTGCGAACATGGCAAGACAGAGCAGCGTCGGGAGAAACTCTTTTCTAGTGGTCATAGCAGATAGCATAATTGCATCCTTTCATGTTCTGGCCCAGAGGAGGCTGTCATTACATTCGTCAAAATATTCATGCTCGAACTACTCATGAGAACTTGCTCCATGATCCCGAGCCTCTCCCAGGAGGGGTTGTTCGGCTCTCTCAATTGACAGCGAGCAGACCTCCTTCGACCTTACTTGCGACTTTCTGGCTGAAGGACCAGTGCAGAGCATTTATCGAGAATATGCTAAGCCAATTTGAACTTTGCGACGGAGACTGTCAGCCCTTCGGCAAGCTGCGCCATGTCCTCGACGATCGCGCGCGCCGAGTCCGTCGATTTCTGCGTTGCCAGGGCACCACCCGCAAATTCCTTAATAGAGCGCCCCACCTGATCTGTCGAGGAGGTCTGAGCCACCGCAGCATTTGCGATGGTTCGCGCCAGCTCAGACGAACGCTGGGCAATCCCTGAAATTTCTTTGAACACTTCGCCCGTACGCAAGGCAGAAGCTGATCCGGCTTCCACTGCGTTAGTTTCCTGCTCCATGGCTACAACTGCGTCCTGCGTCTCCGTCTGAATTACCTTCACGAGGTCGGCGATCTCCTGCGTCGCCTGAGTCGAGCTTTCGGCCAATTTTCTGACCTGATCGGCGACGACGGCAAATCGAGACCCAGCTTCACCCGCGCCTGCTGCCTCGATTGCGGCGTTCAGCGCAAGCAAGTTTGTCTGATTAGCGATATCGCGAATCGTCGACACGATGTGCGAAATCTCTAATGATCGATCACCCAGCCCCTTGACCTGTTTCGACATGCGCTGCACGGACGCGCGAATGCTCTGCATGTCTTGCACGGTCTCTTGCACGGCCACACGGCCTCGCTCTGTCGCTTGCAACACTTGCGTGGCTGATTCTGACGACGCGCCGGCGGTTGTCGAGACTTCACGCATGGAAGAGGCTAACTGATCGACCGCGTTCAACGTCTTCTTGGATTCGTCTGCTTGAAGCTTTGCTGTGCCGGCCATCTGTCCTGCGCTTTCTCGGAGGGTCCCCGCTGAGTTATTCACTTGTTCGGCTGCCTCACGAACTTGTTTCATCAACCCTGCGAACCGCTGAATCATAAGATTGAATGCGTCCGCCATGTTCCCGAACATGTCGGCTGTGACCTCTCCGCGCTTCGTCAGATCTCCTTTGCCGACGTCCGAGACCAATGCAAGAAAGCCCGTCAACCGCGTTTGCAGCTCGTCGCGTTCACTTTCGGCCTTCGCAAGAGCGGTCGTAATGTAGTCCAACATTGCATTGAACGATGTGGCTACCTTTCCGATTTCGTCCTTGGATTCGATCTTGGCACGGACTTTATAGTTGCCGCTGGCGGCTAATTCGGCGACCTCTGCGATATGGCTCAGATTCTTCGAAAAGAAATGGACAACCCAATACGCAATGGCGACTCCGAGGACCACCGCGATGAGTCCGCCGAGGACGAGGACCAGTGTTCCAATAAAACCGGCAGTCTGCGCATCCTCGTTGAGATCTTTTGCCACATCGTGCAGATCCAATACCTGGTTACGGGTCTGTTCAATGACCTTTAAGAATGTCGGCTGTGAACTCACCGTCAAGGCCAAGATCCCGAGTTCTCGCATGTGCTCAGCCTGTGCCGGCGTCAGGTTCTTTTCGAAACTATCATCGAGCGCGCTTAGAGCACCATCGGCTTCCTTGAAGTATTGCGCAATGATCGGCTTCAACAGCACCAAGTCCTTTGCCTCATCACGGCCCGATCGAGAGACGCGCAGTACTGTGCTTTCGTAGTCGGTGATCACCTTGTTCACCTTCGTGCGAAACGATGACAGCCGCGCGACTTCGGACACTAAATCGTTATGATTCGTGACGTTGGCAACCCCGGTCAAGATCTGGTGATGGCGTGTCAACGCCGTACTCATTTCAGCAAAGCCCGCGAGCGGAACTGTATAGTCGACATAAACCGCTTGTGACATGGCGCTTAACTGGCGAAGCGTCAACACGCCGGAGATCGCCACGACAATGATGATGACGCTAACGATGCCATAGCTCGAAATCAGCTTTGTTCGAGTCTTGAGATCATCGAACCCTCCCCGCACTCCTGTACTTACAATCTTAGTCACCTTTGCCATCGCGTCCTCCTTCTCTCAGATCATGCCTTGAGTTATGTGAAACGTATGCTTGCTCCCTTGTTAGCTCAGTCTCTCAAAATGTGACAGCATCATCGATGTTTCCAATACGCCTTGGAGCCGATCCTCCAACTTGACGACTGTCGACACAAAGGGAAACGCCCCTTCCCCAGTGCCGACAGGAGCCGGCAGTAATTCATCTTTGGCGATGGTACGAATTTCAGGAATTGAATCAACCAGGACACCAGCCTGCCAATTTTCGTGTTGCACCACGACGGCAAACCGTAGAGCCTCCACGGCGTTGAGACCGAACATTGATCTGAGGTCGAGCAACGGGATCACTGTGCCGCGGAGATTCGTGACTCCCGCCAAGCCGGATGGCATCCCGGGAACCGGCGTGATGGATTCGACGACAAACACTTCTCGCACGCTCTTCAGATCGATCGTGAAGAGCTCTCCTCCCATAGAGATAACGGCGGCTCGCATTGTGGTCGAAGACCCAGCTCTCTGAAGCTGATCGGATTCGGTCGAAGAAGCTTTCTCTGGAGCCAAGGCGCGAGGTTCAACCGTTGGCTGCTGCGCGGGATCCATTAGCGTTCGCCTATCGCCTTCTTGACCGCAACCAACAAGTCTTCAGTCTTAAATGGCTTGACGATATAGCCATTCGCCCCTTGTTGCTGCCCCCAGAACTTATCGCTCTCGTTGCCTTTAGATGTGCAGAGAATAATCGGAATGTTCTTGCAGCGATCATCGTTCTTCAGGTCACGGCAAGTCTGAAATCCGTTACGCCCAGGCATGACCACGTCCAACACGATCAAATCCGGCTTCTCGAGAGCCACCTTGTCTTCCAGCTTGTCGCTGCTCGGATACGATACGACCGTATGGTTGGCCCCCTTCAAGCAACCTTCGATCAACTGAAGCTCGGCATAGGAATCATCCACGACGACGATCTTGCTCATTGATAATCTCCTTAAGGTTCGATGTGGCTGAATGTGCACATGGTCATAGAAACTGCCCCTCTATTGCTTCAACTACTGCTTCAACGGAAGGACCACACTGATCGCCCCGGCAAAAGCTCCTTCCTTCCATCCTTCCTTCTTTATCCCCATGATATCCCGTTCTCCCTTGAGCGAACCGTGGCAGCTTAGACAGGAGTCAGTAACATATTCGGGATCCAACACACGCAGCACGGGTCTTCCATCGACCAGTGTGTTGCGAGCATACCGCTGACCCTTCGGATGACGTGAATCGCTGAACATCCTGAGCACTTCCTGTTCGAAATCATCCGGTTTGCTATTCAAGGCCCGCCCACTGAACCCGGTCAGCTTCATACGAACCCCCGTCTTCATATAGAAACGTTCGCCGACGCGGCGGGCAAACACGGCATGCGAGAATCCCTTGAACCCGACTCCTTGTTTATTGATGACCGGCTGCGCCTCGTCGATCACTTCTCTTTCTGTTTCAACCAAGAGAAGATAGAAGTTGGCGTGAGGAACCACATTGGGAATTCGGAGATCGATCTTGGTCTTTTTTTTGAATCGCTCTACGACTTGGTCGGCCATGAATTCTCCAGTAAAGCCCTTCTCCGCTTTCTCAACATCATTAATGGCGTCTTGATGCTCCGATACCACCACGCGACCAATCTTCACCAAGTCGATCAAGTGCTCTGCCACTTCTTCAGCCTCGTTCGCGGCTCTCGTCGGGGTATTCCACACTAACGGGATCGTCGCTAGTCCCACCGCTACCAGCATGAGAACGTGTTTGCGCATCGCCATTTGTCTTGCGTCAGGTCAGCATTGTTGCTGCAAGTTGTGTCTCGTTAGATTGAAATATCGCTACGTGAACTTGAGTGTAGCTGGTCATTCGTCATTGGCAAGTAAATCAACAATTTCGACATTGCCTAAATACCGGATTTATCATTGGTCATACGCGTTGTGGTAGGACAAGTAATCCTCCGCGACGCACACATGTTCTGCCGGACTGGAGCAACATACGTGCCGACACAAGAATGTGAAAGAATAATCGATTTTCGGCTTAGTCGATCTGTGTGCACAAGTGCTGTGAAATCAACAGCAACTGATGTAAATGCTATCGATGGCCATAAACCTGGCCCTCTTCACCACGTTTGCGCACTGTTGTGCATTAGCAGTCGAATTTTGGTATCAGACATCTGTTACAGAGAATCCTGCTTTGCGCGGCAAGCTCTCTCTTTCACTTCGTTCACACGGCGAAGCAATGAAGGCTTTCGACGATATGATCCGACGCCAGGTCTTGGACACGGGGCCAAGCGAGTTCGCAAAGCTCGACCTGAAATCCATCAGCGAGAACGGATTGAAAACTCTTGAGTCCAATTATGCGATGTACGATGTCACGATAGGCGTCCTGGACGACCTGCTCGTCACTCGCATAGGTGGCTTCAATCAACGCCGGGGCGCTTCGCTGGGCATCGTCAGTATCAGCGTTGTGTTCACCGCGCTGTTCGTGTTCTCAATTGGGCGCAGCATCAGCAAGCCGATCGCCGAACTGAAGGACGTCATGGATCGTATCGGCAAGGGAGACTTGAGTGTTCATGCCGACATGGATCGGCGTGATGAAATCGGTCAGCTGGCGGGAGCGATCAGCCGGCTGCAAAAGACTCTGCAAAGCGGCGGTAAAATGAAGGCTGCCTAGAAACCATGTTTACGGAATTGTGTACATGACGCTCCTCGCAGCAGCCTGCTCCGCCTTCGTAGCCACTTCGGCTGCGAAGGCCGGAAGCTGCGAGGCATGCTGTTCTTCCAGACCTGTTGGCCATCGATCAGGCTGGTTTCAACTTTGCCACTCATCCTCGCATAGATCTTTGCAAAACCAATCAGCGACGCCTGTTTTCATCGACCTTCGCACAACGGATAGATCGCGTCCATACTCATACACGCTTCCAGGTGGTCGGCCCAACGATCCAGCTCGGCACTCAATTGTGTCGCAACACGTTCAGACTCATGCAGCGAAAGAGGCGCGAGCCCCTTCCGGGCGCGTGCGCGGTTCAACCATCCCCTGCGGAACTCAGCCCGATCGAACAGACCATGAATACTGGTGCCCCAGACGCGGCCATTCTCACTTGCCGCACCTTCCTCGCACATGATACGGCCTTCTCTGGTTTCAGAAGCTTCAATGTGAAAGCAGGGGTTGATGGCCCCACGACTGGTGCGCCCCATATGGATTTCATACCCGCAGACCGGCGCATGCTGTTCCACGTCACGAAGCAACGACACAGCTCGAACTTGCCGGCAGATCTTGGGCGCATCGAGTTCCGTCGTCACATCGAGAAATCCTAAGCCTTTTGACGTTCCTCCACGCTCCAGGCCCTTGGGATCGGCAATCTCGCGTCCAAGCATCTGGTACCCCCCGCAAACTCCAACCAGTTCACCTCCCCTCTGCACATGCGATTCCATAGCAGCAGGGAATCCGTAGGTCACAAGATAGTCGAGGTCTTCGAGCGTATTCTTGCTTCCAGGAAGAACGACCACGTCAGCGCCCAGGAGATCCTCCGGTGAAGCGGCAAACCGAAGCGCAACATCTCTCTCGGCCGTCAACGTATTAAAGTCCGTGAAGTTGCTCATGCGAGGCAGCAAGACCACCGCCACATTTGTAAGATCGGGTTTAAACTGAATTGATCGTGAGCGAGCGAGTTCCAGGCTATCCTCTTGATCCAATCGAAGATCTCGAAGAAACGGGACGACTCCGAGGACTGGAAGCCCTGCGCACGCCTCAAGAATACGAACACCGTCCTCAAACAGCCGGCAATCTCCACGGAACTTATTCACGATTACGCCGCGCACACGGCATCGTTCATGTGGCGCCAATAAATCGAGCGTCCCGATAATCTGCGCGAAGACCCCGCCTCGATCGATATCTGCCACCAACAGAACTGCCGCATCGGCCGACTCGACCACAGGCCAATTCACAATATCCCGGTCCCGAAGATTCATCTCCGCAGCACTCCCCGCCCCTTCGATCACAATACATCCATACTCCGACGCCAGCCGCGCATAACACTCTCGAATAATGTTGAACAGCATCTCTTTCCGCTCAAAGTATGCAAGCGCATCCAACGCCTCGTAGACCTTTCCTTTCACAACAACCTGAGATCGTGAATCCGACTCAGGTTTCAGCAAAATAGGATTCATATCGACGGTTGGCTCAATCCCGCACGCTTGAGCTTGCAGCGCCTGCCCTCTGCCGATCTCACCGCCATCGAGTGTCACAAAAGAATTCAGCGCCATGTTCTGCGCTTTGAATGGCGCAACCCGTACACCTTTTCTCGCCAACAGTCTGCAAACTCCGGCAACGATGAGGCTCTTTCCGACATCGGAGCCGGTTCCGAGTATGGCAAGAGCTTTGGCTGGCATACTGGAAATCGTCATGGATTCATCATGTGCTGCGCCCTGTGCGGCGAACCTGCCGCCGCACATAACGGGCAAGACCTTCTCTCACCGCTTTCCCAACTGCTCGCCCGACAAGTTCACCGAGCACCGTGTGTGTTCCACTGTACCGCAGAGGAGGGCCATTTCCACTCACAACCACGACCGCATCAGTCCCCGTCCCCGTCGCGCCGGGACGACCAGTCCAACTCTTTACCTTCGCATGCAACAGGACAGCCGTCTTGGCTTCGGTCGCCACCTGCACCACCCCGACCATCGCCGAAGCCGATAGACGAGCGTTGGTCACAAGAATCACGTTGATCGTGCCAGGATGAGTGTTGCTGCTCGTGCGCTGTTTCGGCGTCACTGAGTCCCCTGCCCGCACGGCATTCGAAGTCCCGACCGTCACAAATCCTTCAACCCAGATATTCTCATTGGCCTCTCGCATCGTCACTAAATCTGTAAGCGATACGGCCGTCATAAGGCCGACGAATTTTTCACCGATGCCGAGCCCGATAGCCAGCTTGCGCAAGGTCCTGGCAGGATCGAGGCATCGCGCGTTCGCACCCACGCCACCATCATCGTTGCCGATCGGCTTGGCAGGAACTTGATGGTTCAAGATGTACCTGGCTCGCGTGATCCCACCGGCTCTGGGAGCGGAAGAAAGAACGGATTGGCAACCTCCCAGATCGACAATAAGCGTCTTCCGTCTCACGCGAAAGGACGTCTGCATGGTATGCCAGCTCAGTTTCCTCATGGCTATTGCTTCGTCAAGCAGGCGCCAAGAGCTGCAAACAACCGTCGATTCTCTCTGGCGGTCCTGATCGCCACACGAATCATCTGCCTGCTCAGACCCGGCAACGTGGAACAATCTCTGACAAGCAGTCTCTCGGAAGCCAGTCGATCAGCTACCACACCGGCGCAGGTCCAGGCAGGAAGTTCGATCAACGCAAAATTCGCCGCTGGTGAGTAGACACGCACACCTGACAAGGAGCGAAGCCCTCGCAGAAATCGCGGACGTTCGTTTTCCATCAATGCGCGGCTTTTTAGCGCATATCCGGAATCCTGCAATACCGCACAGGAGACCTCTTGGGCCAAAGAGTTGACCGACCATGGCGGTTGGCGGCCCTTCAACTGATTCACCACTTTGCTTGCCCCGAGCAGATAGCCGATCCGCAATCCTGGCATCGCATAAAATTTTGTCAGACTGCGCAGCACGATCATGCGTGGATGCTCTTTCAACATCGAGACGACAGAATGTTCCTGACAATAGTCGATAAAGGCCTCGTCGATGATCAACCAGCCCTGCCGCCGCTCGATCGCCTCAATAACCTCGCACAGAGCCGATCGATTGATCGCCTGGCCTGTCGGATTGTTGGGGTTGCACAAAAACACTGTGTCAAATCTCGTTCGTTTGGCAGAAAGCTCTCGCAGGATTTCTTGTACCGGTGGGCGGAAACGTTCTTCTCGTCTTGCGTGGACATACTGAACCATGCCGCCTGCATCCATCAGCGCACGGGCATACTCCTCAAACGTGGGCCCCATAATGAGCGCAGCCTTGATCGCAAGCGCGCGCGGCAATAGATGAATCAGTTCGGTCGAGCCGTTGCCGATGAGGATCATGTCTGGATCGACGCCGCACTGTTGCGCCAATATTTGTCTGAGTTGCCGGCAGTCGGGATCTGGATAATGCACAATCTGCTTCAGGGCAGAACGAATTGCCCGAATGCCGGATGCAGGAAAGCCCAGCGGATTGATGCTGGCGCTAAAATCCACGATCTGATCGACAGAAATCCGCCGTTCACGGGCAGCCTTATAGACGTTTCCGCCGTGAGTGGATTGCGTCATCCCTTCACCATGAGAAGCCATCCCATACCTAAAAGAACGCCCAAGAGACTGGTCCAAACCATGAGCGTAAGCGCTCTGCCGATATGATCCCTGGTCAGGGGCTGATCCGGATCGCCAAGGCATGGGCGTTCTATAGGAACACCGTCGTAGCGATTCACTCCTCCTAATTGCACTCCCAGCGCTCCTGCCATCGCCGCTTCCGGACGCCCGCTGTTCGGGCTGGGATGCCGCCCGCCGTCGCGATGCAAGATTTTCCAGGCACGCCGCATCGCAGCCCACGACCGCGAAACGATTCCCACAGACAAAACCAGCAAGAGTGCGGTAACACGAGCCGGAAGAAAATTTGCCGCATCATCCAATCGTGCGGACGCCCAGCCGAACCACCGGTATCGGTCGTCTAAATGGCCGATCATCGAGTCCAACGTGCTAACCGCCTTATAGGCAAGCGCCAAGGGCGCCCCTCCGAGCGCTAAATAGAACAGCGGCGCCAGGATGCCGTCAGCCGTGCTTTCCGCAATCGTTTCGACCGTTGCGCGGACGATATCGGACTCGTTCATCTCCTCCGTATCGCGTCCGACAATCTTCGCGACCGCCGTTCGCGCCTCCGCCAAGGAAGCGGATTGAAGCGCTCTATGCACAGCCAGGACATGATCGATGAGATCGCGAGCCGCAAGCGTAGTCCACGCCATCAACACAGCGATTGCGCTTCCCCATAGAGAATCGATCGAATTGCCCCACCAGATGAGCAGGACCCCAACCGCATAAGTTCCAGTCGGCAAGGCGATGGCCAGCAGCACGCCTGCGATCCGTTGTTTGGCAGGAGAGAGGAGAAGTTGATGGACACGCCGGTCGTACCAATCGACGAGAAACCCCATCCAACGCACCGGGTGCGGAAACCAACGCGGGTCTCCGACCGCAGCGTCTAAGAAACAGGCCACTGCTAATTCGCCTCCAGTCATCGGAAAAGCACCACGGGAATGATCACGATAAAGAGAATCTCTGAAATCTCGTTCGTCGCCCCCAACAAATCACCCGTGACGCCGCCGAACATACGATGAAACCAGGCCGTCGAAAGGCGAATAAGAGTCGCGCCGATGAGAAGACAACCCAATGCCGCCCATGGACCCAACAACAGCGCCAACACAAGTCCTGCCGCGATGGTCGCCACACACAGGTGCGGCCAGGACAGATGCGCAAGGAATGGTTGGGCTAATCCTCCTTCCGACCTCGCATAGGCCACATGGAACGCTCCGACGACCATTGCCCATCGTCCAACCACCGGCATGCCGATCAACATCGCCATATGCTCGCCCGCCGGCATTGCATTGAGCCCGGCGTATCGCAATCCAAGCGCGAGAAATAATCCCGTCGCGCCGATCGCGCCGATACGCCCATCCTTCATGATAGCCAGGCGAGCCTGAGCGGTTCGCCCGCCCGCCAAACCGTCTATCGTATCGGCAAGACCGTCCTGGTGAAGGCCGCGCGTAATGGCCACAAGTAGCAGGAGCAATACGATATTCGTGACCTGGGAAGAGAAGACTTTGACCAAGGCCATATCTGCTGCGACCAGCAACGCCCCGAGCAGGCAACCGACCATGGGATACCAGCTCATGGAGGCAGCCAATTCCTCCGGCTTGGCATCGTGCGTCGAACGGCTGAGCGGAATGGCCGTAAGGAACTGCCAGGCGAACAGAAACGTTCGCAGCACCGCAGTCATGTGCTGCGCTCCGATACACCGGCTTCATCGAACGTCGCCATCTCTGTGAAGATCTTGATCGCGGCAAAGACCAGACTCATGCCAAGACAGGCACCGGTGCCTTCGCCAAGACGAAGATCGAGATCGAACAACGGTTTCAATCCAAGATGTTCCAGTATCGCCCGATGGCCTCGCTCAACCGACTGATGGGAAGCAATGAGATAGTCTTTGCAGCGAGGTTGCAGTCCCACGGCAATCAACGCGGCAGCGCCGGCGATGAATCCATCCAGTACGACCGGAATGCGAGCCGCCGCTGCGCCAAGCATCAGACCAGCCAATCCACCGATTTCCAACCCGCCTACTGTAGCAAGCACCCCCATGGTATTTGTCGAATCCAGTCGATGGATATCGAGCGCGCGCTGAATCACGTCGATCTTGCGGGCATGACCGGCGTCGTCGATCCCCGTTCCTCGTCCCGTGACCTCTGCAACCGGTCGGCCCGTCATCACAGCGGCGATCGCCGAACTGGCGGTTGTGTTGCCGATCCCCATCTCGCCGGTTCCGATCAAGCCGACACCTTGCTGAGCGGCTTCGGCGGCCAACTCGATCCCGGCTGTCAGCGCTTGCTCCGCCTGCGCAAGACTCATCGCCGATTCCACCACCAGATTCTTTGTGCCCGGCATGACCTTTTTATGAATCAGGCCAGGAACCGCCTCAAAATCGAAGTTCACACCGATATCCACGACGCGAACGTCTATGCCGGCATGACGCGCAAGCACGTTGACGCCTGCGCCACCGCGTAGAAAGTTCAAGACCATCTGAGGTGTTACTGCGGCAGGATACGCGCTCACCCCTTCCACCGTCACCCCGTGATCGGCGGCAAAGGTAAAGACCGCTCCTTGCGGAAGCGTTGGCTTCATCTCACCCGTGATCATGACGTAGCGAGCTGCCAACTCCTCGAGCCGGCCCAAGCTGCCGATCGGCTTTGTCAATCGATCCAACCGCGCCTGGGCCTGCGCCAGGAGGCGAGGGTCGGTCGGCTGAATCCGGTTTATCGTTTCGCGCAACAACATTCGCGCGCTCCCTTATTTTAATTTCAGCGGAAGGCCACTGACCGCAAAATAGACTTCATCTGCCTCTGCTGCCACCTGTTGATTGACCCGTCCGGCCAGATCGCGAAATGCTCTGACTGCTTTGGTCGCAGGCACAAGCCCTAGCCCCAATTCGTTACTCACGACCACCACACGGGCTCTCGTGGTCCGAATTGACTGAAGCAGGTCCGTTGTGGCTTTGAAGACAGCTACGTCTCGCAGACGTTGCCCTTGCAAATTGCTCAACCATAACGTGAGACAATCGAGTACAACAACATGATAGTTTTTGCTATTATCTCTAAACCAATCGGCCAGATCCGTAGAGACTTCCGCCGTCTCCCAATCTGGGGAGCGTGTAGCCCTATGCCGCTCGATCCGTACTTTCATTTCATGATCTAATGCTTGGCCTGTGGCCACGAAGGCAAAACGGGGACTGACACCCTTCCCCGCGTCTGTCGTTCGACCCAGAGGCTCTCGACGGGCGCCTGGTGTCTGTCCCCTTTGGACAGGGACAGGCACCCCCTGCGACGGAGCCAGTCCCCTGGCCAAATCAAGCGCCATCTGGCTTTTTCCAGACGCGGCCCCACCAAGCACAAGAATCAATCTCGAACGCCCCCTGCGTGCCATCTTCATCCAATCAGCCTGCTGCCTTTTGCACATCACGCTGCCACAAAAATTCCGGTTCCCCCTGGGTTTTGGCAGCCCAACGCGCGAGCACAAACAAAGCATCGCTCAGACGATTCACAAATTTGATATTCACTGCATCGACCGGCTCTTCCCGCGAGAGATGCACGCATACCCGCTCGGCCCGGCGGCAGACCGTTCTCGCCTGATGCAAAAATCCCGAGACCTTTCCCCCTCCAGGAAGAATAAACTCTTTGAGCGGAGCCAAATCCATTTGGCAACGATCGATGATCTTCTCTAGCTTCGTCACGTCTTTCCCCGTCACCTGCGGCATATTCTTGAACTCTTGGCCCGGAGCCGTGGCAAGGATCCCGCCGAGGTCGAATAGCTTGTTCTGTATCCACCGGAGATCCTCTTCGAGCTGTTCTGCCTGCTTATGACTCTCCACCATTTCGGCATTCATCACCCGCACCACTCCGACGACCGCATTCAGTTCATCCAGGGTGCCGTAGGCTTCAACTCGGAGACTGTCCTTCCACACCTGCTGCCCCCCGGCCAGCCTTGTTTTTCCCGCGTCTCCGGTTCGTGTGTACACCTTCGTGATGCGCATCGCCGTTCCTCCTGTTGCCCTCTATAATATTCCCCCACGATTCGTAGTGAATGAGTTCATTCACCGGAATTCGGGCCCGCCACCCTGCTGTCTCAAGCTCGGGCCTCACGGCAAAGTCTGAAACGTAGCCGAGACAGAGATAGGCTAATACTTTAATGGGCCTGGGGATACCGAGCACCTGCTTCAACGCTCCATGGTCCATAATGCTAACCCAGCCGACACCAATGCCTTCCGCTCGCGCAGCCAGCCAGAGGTTTTGAATGGCACAGCAGGTGCTGTACAAGTCTGTTTCACGCACTGTGGAACGACCCAACACATACCGGCCACCACGTTGACGGGTGCAGGTCACGCAGAGATTGATCGGCGCCTCCTCGATTCCTTCGAGCTTTAAGCTCCGATAGAGCGCCGCGCGGATGCCGTCATACCGCATCGCCGCTTCCGTGTTCGCCTGCGTAAAAAGCTGTTTGACTGCGCGTTTTGTCGTGCGTTGACGGATGACGACAAAATCCCATGGCTGCATAAACCCGACCGACCCGGCATGATGCGCGGCGGTCAAGATCCTTGCAAGAACTTCATCAGCAATCGGCTTTCGCACAAAGTTTCGCCGGACGTCCCGCCGCTCGAAAATCACGCGGTAGACTGCCGCCCGCTCATCGTCTGAAAATCTTCCTCTGTCGGCGCTTCTGATGTCCTGACGCACACTCATGAAGGCTCCTTTACTCGGCATGCACTGGAGCAGCCGGTTTAAGCGGAACCAGCCCCACATCGCCTGCTCCGACCTGCTTCAGACACGTCGGGCATAAACAATCTTGAAACCGAGCGGCGATCCAATCCATTTGAGATTCTGTAATACCGATCTTTCCGCACCAACATTGATATCCGCCGCACTCGAATGTTTCTCCGCAGACCTCGCAGGTCTTTGTGACCGGACCTCTCAAAACTCCACCCCCGGTTGCGCTTTCACACCTTTTCTAAAGGGATGCTTGACCTGCTTCATCTCGGTGACGAGATCGGCCTCCTCTATCAATGCGTCTTTGGCACCGCGGCCGGTGATCACAACATGTTGCATGGGAGGCCGGCTTTGCAGAACCGGCAAGACCTCTTCGAGTCGCACATAGTCGTGCCGGAGCGCAATATTGAATTCGTCGAGAATGACCATCGCATAGGACGTATCGCGCAAGAATCCACAGGCCGCCGCCCAGGCTTGTTGGGCAAATCTCGTATCTCGCTCACGATCCTGCGTTTCCCAGGTGTATCCTTCTCCCATACGAAGAAACGTCACACGATCGCCAAAAGACTTGAGCGCTTGCTCTTCTGCCGTATCGATCGCACCCTTGATGAATTGCACCACAGCCACCTTCATGCCATGACCGAGACACCGTAAGGCCATACCCAGTGCTGCCGTGGTCTTCCCCTTGCCGGCGCCAGTATAAACTATCAACAATCCTTTCTCTTCCTGAGCCGCCTCGATGCGCCGATCGACCGACACCTTCAACCGTTCCATCTTGGCTCTATGCTCGTCCTGTTCCGTCATATTGCTTCATTGCGTGATGGGTGACCGGTCACCGCAACAAGATGGATCGGATCGATGAGATCCGGCCCCGCTTTAAAAGCCTGAACCCAGCGGCCTCGAGCTTTCAGTGCCGCCATAATCGCCAGTGTCACTGTCGTCTTGCCGACACCGCTATGGGTGCCGGCTATGACCAAGCGTGGAAATCTCATTTTTCTCGTACCCGCTCTAGTATATGAGTTTCACGCCCCCATACACTGACCGGATCGGCGTACCAAAGTTGAGGATTTCCTCATATTTTTCGTTCAAGAGATTATCGACCCGCCCAAACACCTGCCAGTTATTCGTGACATCATACGTCGCTGAAACATTGATGACTCCAAAGGACCCTTGCCGTTCACTCGGCGTGTTAGCCGCATTGTTGTTGCGCGCTCCCACGAATCGATAGTCCACATTGATTCGGGCAGCATCGATCGGCTGATAGGTGACGCCGAGGGTCGCTTGATCGTAGGGCCATCGCGGAAGCCTGGTGTTTTCTGGACTACTTGGCAGCCCATAGGCGCGTGTCACCGTCATGGTGTATTGTCCTCGAAAATCGAGTCCCTTCATGAGTTCATACTTGAAACTCATTTCCCATCCTTCCGTCTTTGCCGATGCAACATTGACGGGACAGAAGTTGGAAAACCCTGGAGTAGAGCCCGGGCAACTGGGGTCTGACACAAATGTGATCAAATTATTAAAATGATTCCAAAAATACCCGACACTCAGTTTCAGTTTGTCCTGAAGCAGGCTCTGATCGATTCCCACATCCGCGCTCTTGCTCTTTTCCGCCTTGAGATTCGGATTCCCAAAATCTTGCCCGGACAATTGGAAGAAGAGATCGTTCAGCGTGGGGGCCTTGAAGCCAGTCCCGTAGCTCGCACGAATCTTCGTGCCGGTTTCTTTGTGGAGGTAACCGCCAGTCAGCCGATAGGTGGTGGCATCTCCAAAAACATTATAACTATCCTGGCGAACTCCGCCCGTAAACAAGACGCGGTCGAACAGATTGACTTGGGCCTGAGCAAACCCAGCATTCGACGTGAGCTGCTTATTGGGCGACGCGGATCCAAGATTTGATGAATTTCCTGACGCTTCACGATATTGGTAGCCGCCCGTGAGAAGAAATTCCTTCGTCACTTGAAAATTATGCTGCCATTCCAGCCGCTGATTGACGGTGTCGAGATTGCTCGAAAACGGCGTGAAACATGTATCAAAGTTGGGGAAACAGGAAGTGGGACTGGCGGTTATGTTCTGCCCTGTTTTGACATTGTACCCTGCAGTTCCGCTTTCGCTAATTAATTGCTCATTCGTCTGTGCCAGCGTGAGTTTCTGGTTCCACCATGAAGTAATCGGCTGCTCATAGGTACCACTGATAATCAGATTTCGATTTGTCTGTTTTGCACCAAATATGTCTGCAGGCGCACCGCTGTCTGCAAAACCATCGAAGTTGACATCAGAGTTATACCAGCGGAGATTGAACTCCAAACGTCCGTCCTTTGGCAATGAGATGCCGAGCTTTCCAGAGGCTTGCCAGTTATGGAATCCGTCTCGCTCGTATGCTCCGCGGCGATAATTGATTGCGGAAAAACTGCTGGTGTCCCAGCGCGATAGCGAGGCAGAGATGTCGAAGGGTCCTTTAGCACCGGATGCCTGGACACCTTCACGGATCGAGGCAAAGGAACCATATTCAACGAAGGCGCTTGACGTGAATCTGTCTACTCCTCTCTTGGTGAAAATGTTGATGACTCCGCCCATGGCATCTGACCCGTACAGCATGCTCTGAGCTCCCCGAACTATTTCGATGCGATCGATATTTTCCGTTGTCAGATTCGCAAAGTCATAAACACCGGTCGTCGGACTGTTCACGATCACACCATCGATCAACACCATGGTGTGCCTTGCAGCGGCTCCGCGCATTTTTACAGAGGCTTCCGTGCCAGGACCACCGCTTGACGTGGCAAACAGGCCTTCCGCAAGGCGCAACGCATCGATAACCGTCTTGATCTTCTTTCTTTCAAGTTCTTCTCCACTAATGACCTCGACCGCACTGGTCACCTGAGTAACTGGGACCGGAGTTTTTGTGGCGCTGACCACAACCTCGCGAGTTTCGATGACATCCGTTTGATCAGCGGATGCCACTTCGGTATTCGGAGCAGCATGGACGGGATCGCTGAGAGCAAATAGAAAAAGCAGACACCACCACGCACGGCACAAACGAAAAAACCACAGCATGACGAACCTCCCTTGTGCTCGAAGGGTTGAGTCGAATCAACTGCGGGATGGGTCTCCTGACTTGCGGATCGTCGTGTCTCTGCGCCTTCCCATACGCCGTGGCGCACAGTGGCATGATGCAGAACTACTCCCCGCTTACAGTGGCGGCACCGTGATGGACTTGCACCATCTTCCCCGTCACCCGTGTCGCTTCTCCAGAACACTATCTCCTGAAAAATGAAACGTCCCCCTTGTACCACACAGCCGGGCCGGGACAGGACCCTGGCTATCTTCTAGTTTCGAACCATGCTCATCGGCATGGTCACGCGCGGCCTGCCCGTCTGAGGATGGGCATCCACGACGACTTCGCATCCATATACCATTTGAAGGACGTCGGGTCTGATCGTCTCCTCCGGCGAGCCAATCCGACAAAGCCCGCCTTCCTTGAGCATCAACACACGGTCGCAATACTGACTCGCGACATTCAGATCGTGCGACACCAAGACGACCGTCAATCGTCGCTCAGCCCTGAGCCGGGCGACCAGCGAACAAATCTCAATCTGGTGATTGATGTCGAGAAACGCCGTCGGTTCGTCGAGCAGAAGAATCTTCGGCTCCTGAGCCAAGGCTCTGGCAATCACGACTCGCTGCCGTTCGCCTCCGGATAAGTCGGACACCAGCCGATCAGCCAGCGATACGATGTCAGTATCGGCCATGGCTTGATGCGCACAGGCAAGATCATTAGCGGTCTCATCTCCGATTCCCATGCTCCACCAGCGCGCAGTCCGATGTGGGAACCGTCCCATCAACACAGTCTCGGCCACGGTGAAGGGGAATACTTGCACGTACTCCTGAGGCACGACCGCGACGATTCGCGCGACATCGGCCTGACTCCGTTTCCTAAGCGAGAGACCTCCTAGCCGAACATCACCCTTGCCCGCAGGCAAAAGACCGGACAGAATTTTCAACAACGACGACTTTCCTGACCCATTCGGCCCGACGATGCCCAAAATTTCTCCGGCGCCGACATGAAAAGACAAATGATCTAGCGTCCACTTTCTCCCCTGTCCTTCTGTCGTGTGATAAGAAAACGACAGGCCTTCAACCTCGATGGCAGGGCCGTCAACCGGCAACCATGGCTGTGTCACTCCGATCGTGCCGGCTGTCATTTCATAACATCCTGTCTTTACGCCACAGGAGAAGATAGAGAAAAAATGGGCCGCCTGCGAGAGCCGTGACAATCCCGACCGGTACTTCCACCGGAGCCAAGATCGTCCTGGCCATCGTATCGGCTAGAGCGAGAAACATGCCTCCAACCAATGCCGACGCGGGAACCAGCAATCGGTGATCCGATCCAATGAGCAACCGAACCGCATGAGGAACAACCATTCCTACAAACCCGATCATACCGCTCACCGATACAATCGCGCCGGTGAGAAGTGCCGTCAGCGCGAACAATTGTTTCTTGACTCCCTCGGTTTCCACTCCTAGTGAACGGGCTGTCTCTTCGCCCAGCGTCAACACGTTTAAGAGCTGCGCTTTGTGCATGAGGGCCGCAAGAACGAACACCACATACAAGAGAAACACTCCCAGCGCCGGGTAGCTCGGCGCGGTCAGCGACCCCATCAGCCACGCCATGAGTCCGGCTGAACGGTTCGGCTCCATGATCGACGTGATAAACATGATCACGGCCGTCAGAATGGCATTCAGAATGACGCCCGCCAGCAGCAAACTGTGGATCGGCAGCCGGCCTTTCGACTGTGCCAACCGATAGATCAACAGAAGTGCCAACAGTCCTCCGGCAAATCCAAAAAGCGGCAGTATCGGCAATAACATGAAGCTGGAACCGATTCCGAACAGGATGGCCAGCGAGACGCCCAGCGCAGAGCCGCTCGAGACGCCCAGCACATAGGGGTCGGCCAACGGATTTCTCAGGAGCGCTTGGAGCGTGACACCGACCGCCGCCAGACTGGCCCCCACGAAAAAACCCATGAGCACTCGGGGAAACCGAATCTGCACCATGATGATCTCGGACGTTCCCAGCGTTGCGGCGCTTTCTTGGTCTGCACGCAACAGATGCATGATCGCCGTGGCAACAGTTCTCACGTCTACCGGCGTGGCGCCAAACTGCAGACAGAGCACGAGAACGGCCACGCTTGCCAGCAGCAATCCGCCGATCACCGCCACCCATCGATGAACGGTCAGCACCGCGCCGGCATGTGCCCATGATGAAGCAGTGTCTGCCATACGCTGTTCGTTTTATCGCTCGGCCTGTCTGCTCGTGACACGATCCGGATGCAGGATTGCCGCAAGCGATTCGAGTCCCTGGGCGATTCGTGGACCAGGCCGGTTGAGCCAATCGGCCGCAATCTGGTGAATCCGTCCGCGTTTGACCGCTGTCATCGTCGACCACTGAAGCCAGGTCTGTTGCTCACTTTCGGAGATGCCTTCCGCTTTGCCGACAGGAAACACCAGCACTTCCGGGTCCTCCTGAAGCACTGCTTCCATGCTGAGCCGCGGATACGGAGTCGCGCTCTTTGCAGCCACGTTGACTCCCCCGGCCATTCCGATGAGTTGATCGATGAAACTTCCAGGCCCGACAGTGATCAGGGGTTGGCTGTTCAGCACATAGAGTGTCCGCACCGGCGCGATGCCCTGGATTCGCTGTTTGACAGCCGCCACCTGCGCCCGAAGCTGCATGGCCACAGTATCAGCCTTCGGCGATCGCCCCACGATGCGCCCGAGCGTTTGGATGTGAACGAAGATTCCCTCGACATTCTTATCAGCCAGGATAAACACGGGAATCTTCAGTTGCTCGAGTTTGACGATGAGATCAGGCTTGAGAAAATCATTGGGCGCCACCACCAAATCAGGCTTGAGCGCCACTAACGATTCCATATTCGGATTCGAATAGCCCACCTTCGGCTTCTTCAGCGCCTCAGGCGGATAATCGCAAAAGTCGGTAACACCGACGAGCTGCTCTCCCGCTCCCATTGCAAACAACATTTCAGTGATGCTGGGCGCCAGTGAGACGATCCTCGCGGGAGGGCTGGCGAAATACATGCGCCGGCCGGCATCATCGACATAGGCGCGCGCAGACACGTGTGTCATGAACGGCATGCCGGTGAGAATACCTTGCTGCCGGCGTTTCATATCCGAGTTCCCATCATCTGTATTCGCAAATGTTGCCGTTGCAACGATGAGCAGAACTGCTCCAATCAGCAGCCCGGCCCACCATTGTCTGTGCCGTGCGGAGCTCAAATAAAAAATCCCCAAGGCCTCGACAGACCCTGAGGATTGCACCCGCAACTCATCCTCGCCAATTCCCCAGCCCACGAGGGAATATCGGTCAAACCTCCCGGCAGGTCTTCTGGCTCATGGTTCACCCTACTCCCCGTGCCTTCCCATCTGGAGACATGAATCGTATATCGTTATTCGTTAATCGAGGAGATCTATTCTTACGATTAACGGTTCACGCTTAACGGTTCACGTCCGCACAGACAGTGGCATCCACGGGTTTCGTCCCCATTTACAGCGGCGGGACCGCGAGGGACTTGCACCCTCTTCCCTTACCCAGGAGTCACAATGTGGAGGGCACTCTAGGAGACCAGGAAGAGGGTTGTCAAGTTCATTAATGTCCATCGATCCCTCGCCTGCTCATATTCTGACAGGTGTGCGTTCCGACCCGTCAGAAAACAGAGCAAAAGACTGAGACTTTTCGGATCACCTCTCGGCATAGGCTTTGCTCACTCTTAAGAGTAGATAACTCACTCAAATCGGCCACTAGATCGTGAATTACCGCCTCTGAATGCAATCGCTACGTATTTCTCTATGAAGCACCTGGTCATTGGCGTCATCATCCTCTGGGCTCTCTTCGCATTATCGAGCCTCATCTGGTCCTCGAAGGGGCAGCCTCCCAGCGCGATCTTCACCCAGCTCATGGAGCCGCCGCAGCACCGCCTGACCAGCCCCTATGAAAATGGCTACTACTATCTCCTCGGCTTTGCTGCAGATCCTTCGCTTGATCCAACCAAGGTAGGCCATGAGATGTGGCTGGAAATCGCGGGCACTCCAGTCGCCGGCGATTTCAACTACGACAAGACGGGCCGCTCAGAATTGCGGATTCAACTCCCGATGGAACAGATCCTGCCGTCCTGGGACTCCGAAAATCCAATGAGCGAATTCCGGAATATGCGCACAGGGCTTCACGCTGTGGCCGGTCGCGATCACACATTATTGGCGCGGTATGAGCGCTGGCTCACAATGCCTTTCGAGGATATGGGATTCGGACACCAAGGCACGCCCCGCTTTGTGGAAATTTTTTTCGCCCATCGACTCTATGCAGCCGACGGATTTTCTCAACAGACGGCCCTAGGCATACAGCGGCTGAAGAAGGATATGAACAAGTGGCGGAGCGTACTTCGAGACGCGACGACCATCGCCACCAAGGTCATGGCGCAAATCGTCATCATCGACGATCTCCACCTGCTCTCAACCTTGCTGTCACATCCTGCCACTGGCAAGACTGTCTTGGCGATGACCCCTGACATTGTCCCTCCACTCACCGCAGCAGAATCATCGCTCCGCTGGCCGCTTCAACATCAATTTTCACTCGGTGTCCGTGGCAAGCATACCGATGAACTCTCCACAGAGTGGCTGGCAACCGCTGCCCGTCTTCCCAAGCAAGCCTTCCACCAGATCACACACCCTCCCAGGCGCTCATTCCTCGGAATCCCCCTACAGACGAGAGAGACTTGGGAAATGTATGCAACGTATTATGATGCGATGGCCCATGCTGCAGAAATAGGACAAACCACCTTGCCAAAACTTCACGAGCTTGCAGGTCCCGCGCGCCAAGGCATCTTGGAAAGCCTTGCCAGCCCCCACTCCTTCGAACCGGACTGGGAACCCTTCCACCATCAACTGAAGGAAACCGATGCCAGGTTGCGGCTCGTTTCACTGCAGGTTGTCTTACGGCGTCCAAGTCCACAGGTCACCGTGCCGAATCGACTCGCTCAAGTCGGCTTGTCCTACTACGATCCCTTCAGTGGATTACCAATGTTGTGGAGCCCGACCCAACAGAAGATCTATAGCGTAGGAAAAGATCGATTCGACGATGGAGGCGATCCGAGCTTCGATATCAGCGTGCCTGCTATGGGTTTCCTCTCACCTGGGCCTAAAGAATCGCGGACAACCTCTCCAACCCGCCGCACTAACCGCCGCTAGCTTTTCCCATTAGCAGAATGCTCAAACTGGTTTGTTTTGTTTATTAGTTCATCTGGTTAGTTTCGTTCAACCAAACAAACAAGACAAACCAAACAAACCAAATAACGGTCTTCTTGCGTTGGCAGACTTTTTCAGCATTCTGCTAACCTCGATAGCGCAGCTTGAGCACTAGAATTGCCCCTGTCAGAAGCAAGGTGATGAAATTCGCCAGAATGATCGGCCAGGATTGCAGAACCAGCCCATACAGAAACCAAAGGCAGACACCGGTTGAGAATATAGCCAACATACCCAGCGAGACATCACTCGCAGACTTCGACCTCCATGTTTTTTGAAGTTGGGGCCAGAAGGCACAAGTCGTTAAGGTCCCCGCCGCAAACCCCAGTAGATCGATTCCCGTCATCGCAGACACCCTTCTGCAGCTATACCATCGAACCTGCTTGTCACAATGAATGGCCCTATGGTAGATTTCAGTGTTTCAAATTCCTGCATCGATTCGACTGATAAAGGAGTATCCCCGTGGCTTTTACATGCGATCTCTGTAGCAAACGGCGCCAATCGGGCCATAATGTCAGTCATGCCAATAACAAGACCAAGCGGACCTTCAAGCCCAACCTCCAACCAGTCCGAGCGCTGGTCGACGGTCAGCCCAAACGCATTCGGGTTTGTACACGGTGTCTGCGTAGCGGCAAAGTTCAAAAAGCTGTTTGAGAAAACCGTTGTTTGGTTTGTTTGGTCTATTTCGTTTGTTTGGTTAACCAGATGAACCAAATCAACCAGCGGGACTAAACAACCGATTAGCCTATCCCGCTTTTCTCGCAAGCCTCGCGTTTCTCGCGCGAATAACGAGATACAAAAAAGGACTTGGAAGCGCAAGCCTCACAAGTCCTTCATCTTTTACGTGTAACGCCTCACGTTTCACGTCTTAGATGGAGCGGGCGATGGGATTTGAACCCACGACAACTAGCTTGGGAAGCTAGGACTCTACCACTGAGCTACGCCCGCTCGCTGAGTCGAATCCTACGCTGGGCCTCCGTACCAAGTCAAGAAAGTCCTGGCAATCACTCTCGAAACTCAACCAGCGCAAATTTTCGGCGGCCGATTTTGAAACGGTAGGATCGTCCGCTTGCGAGGGTAAGAACGCTGTTCGCCTCGGTAATCTTCTGCTCATCCACTTCGAGGCCGCCTTGAATGATAAGCCGCCGAGCCTCGCTCTTACTCGGCACAAGTCCTGTCTTGGTCACCAGATCGACCAAACTGATCGTCTGTCCCTCTCGCAGATCGGCCGGGGTCAGGATCAATCGCACATCCGGTTCACTCGGAAATTCACGCTCGGAAAATTTCTGTTGGAACGCCGCCCTCGCCTGCCTGCCTGCTTCCGCACCGTGATATCGGGCGACAACCAACGATGCGAGCGCTTGCTTCGCCTCCATGGGATGAGCAGCTTTGACTCTGGACATGTCCTCCGTCGTGAGCAGTTCGTAGTACCGGAGCATCAAGGAATCGCTGATCGACATCAACTTGCCGAACATGTCGCTCGGTGTGTCTTCGAGGGCAATGTAGTTGCCGACGCTCTTGCTCATTTTCTTCACGCCGTCGGTGCCTTCCAGCAAGGGCATCGTGATGACGACCTGTGGCTCCTGTCCATGGCCTCGCTGAAGGTCCCGCCCGACAAGAAGATTGAACTTCTGATCGGTGCCACCCAATTCCACGTCGGACTTGAGCGCCACCGAATCGTAGCCCTGCACAAGCGGATACATGAACTCATGGATACTGATCGGCTTCTGTTCCGAGTATCGCTTGCGAAAATCGTCCCGCTCCAACATGCGCGCGACACTGTACTGCGCGCTCAGATGGATCAACGCTTCCGCCGTCATCGCATTCATCCACCGGCTGTTGAACTCCACCAGAGTCTTGGCAGGATCGAGAATTTTGAAGATCTGCCGTTCGTAGGTTTTGGCATTCTCCAAGACTTTTTCTTTGGAGAGCGCGACACGCGTCTCCGATTGGCCGGTGGGATCGCCGATCATGCCGGTGAAATCGCCGATCAAAAAAATCACGTGATGTCCGAGTTCCTGAAAGTGCTTGAGTTTGTGGATCAACACCGTATGACCCAGATGCAGATCCGGCGCGGTCGGATCGAAACCGGCCTTCACACGCAGAGGCCGGTTTTCTTTCAAGGCACGTGTCAGTTTCGATTCAAGCTCGGCCTGTTGAATCACTTCCACAGCTCCGCGGAGAATCAAGTCGAGTTGGCGGGACAGATCGCTCATGTCGCCTTCTTCCGCCCGTCTGAAAGTCCGGCGCCCGGTGTGACCGTGACCAATTGACGGATCCGTTCAAATTTCTTTTTCCCGATCCCTTTGACCGCTCGTAATTCTTCAAGAGAGTGAAAGGCCCCTACCGATTGGCGATACTCCATGATCCGCTCAGCTAGTTGGGGGCCGATCCCAGGCAGCGCGTCGAATTCCTGCTCCGTCGCCCGGTTCAGATCCAAGAGGCTCCTGTGTGATCGTTTCGGAGCAGCAAGAATATCCGGCCGATCTGACAACAAGGAGACAGAAGATGGGCTCATCACCGATGCGCTGTCACTGCCTGAAACAGTTTCAGCCTGCGGCCCCTCTAACGATTTTGCTGCCAGGTCGTGCTCCCGGTCGAATGAGGTCGGCAGGGTCCACCCGATCCAAAACACGACCCCCATGGTCGCCCCAAACATCCCGAGTTTAAGGAGGAACGATTGCCACATTATTGCGCCCGCTTTCGTACTTGGTGAATCGCTTTCCCTTCAATATCTTCGGCCGCTTCCATCAAACCTTCGGACAGCGTCGGATGCGCATGGATCATCTCGGCCATTTGTGTGACCGTCGCCCCGACCTGCATCGCCATCGCCGCTTCATGCACCAGATCGGCTGCATGGACTCCGACGATGTGCACGCCAAGAATCTTACCGCTCGAAGCCTCGGCTATAATCTTGAACAACCCCGTTGTATCCCCTGTCGCTTGCGCTTTCCCCACCCCGGCATATCGAAAACGCCCCACCGTCAGCGCCTGGTCTGGATTCTGCCCGGCAGCTTCGACTTTTTCTCTAGCTTGCTGCTCCGTCAGACCCACGCGACCAATTTCCGGCAGGGTAAAAATTCCGGCAGGGATCACGTCGTAACAAACGGTCGCCTGATGCCCCATGATATTCTCGACTGCAACTTTACCCTGTGCCGAAGCCACGTGCGCTAACATAGCCTTGCCGACGACATCGCCGATCGCATAGATCCCCGGTACAGTGGTTTCCATCTGATCATTGACGAGAATCTCTCCTCGCCGTCCCGTCTGCACTCCCACCTGCTCCAATCCGATGCCTCGGCTGTTCAAACCTCGACCTACGGACACCAGTATCTTTTCGGCCGTGACTTGCGCTCCGTCTTTGAGATAAGCGGTGATGGCCGCCGGTGACCGCTCCAGCCGCTCGACGGTAGTCCCGGTCAGGACCGTCACGCCGCGTTTCTTCAGCTCCCGCTCCATCGTCGAAGAGACGTCGCTATCCTCCAGAGGAAGCGCGCGCACCATCAATTCGACAATCGTGACCGTCGTTCCCAGGCCACTATAGAGCGCCGCGAACTCACACCCTTCGACTCCTGCGCCGACAATCAGCAGACTGGCAGGAATGCGATCAAGGTCGAGGAGATGCCGGCTTGTGAGCAGTTGCTGTCCGTCAATCGGAAACTGCGGCAGGTTCGGCCAGGACGACCCGGTAGCTATTATGACTGCATCAGCCTGAATATCCCGCGTCGCCCCATCGGGTACAGTCACCGTGAGCGTCTGCCGATCCCGTAGCGATCCAGTTCCCGACACATGTTCGATATTCCATGCCTTGAAGAGCGTCGCGATGCCCTTCACAAGAGTCGCCACCACCGTATTCTTTCGAGCAACCATCCGAGCGAGATCGTATGTGACTGGTCCTTGGACGAGCAGCCCCAGATCCCCGGATTTTTTAACCTTGTCCCCGAGTTCGACGACCGACAGGAGGGCCTTGCTGGGAATGCAACCCCAATTTAAACACACGCCGCCAAGCGCATGGGACTCGATGACGGTCACGCGGGCGCCAAGCTGAGCTGCCCGGATCGCGGCGACATAGCCGCCGGGTCCAGCGCCGAGAATGGCGATGTGTTTCTGGGAAGTCATTGAATCATCGGCCCATCGCCGCTTGATTCATTGCGAGCGTTCACAATGATCCAACTGCACAATGGTTCAATGCTTCTGGCCGGCAAGAAAGACTTCATACTGTGCGGCAGTCATCAGTGTATCCACTTCGCTCGCGCTCGACAAATCGATCGCCACCATCCAGCCTTTGCCGTAGGGATCGGAGTTCACCACTTCCGGATGGTCCTTCAAATCGACATTGACTTTGGCTATAGCGCCGCTCACCGGTGTGTAGATCATGGAGGTCGTCTTCGTCGATTCGACCTCACCGATCTGCTGCCCGGCCTTGACGACCGTCCCGGACTTCGGCAGGTCGATGAAGACGATATCTCCCAACGCATCTTGGGCAAAATGACTGATACCGACAGTCGCCTGCGTGCCGTTCACCCGCACCCATTCATGCTCTTGATGATAACGGAGATCTTGCGGAATCATGCGCGCTCCCATTCAATCGTTCCTATCCGACCAGATCCATCTCAGCGAAGAAATATCCAATTTCGAACTTGGCGGTTTCCGGCGAATCAGAACCGTGTACGGCATTGAATTCGATATTCGCCCCATGAACCTTGCGAATCGTGCCGGCCTCCGCCTTGGCCGGATCGGTGGCGCCCATCAACTCCCGATTCTTCTTGATTGCATTGTCCCCCTGCAGGACCAGCACCACGACCGGACCCGACACCATGAACGTGCAGAGGCTATCGAAAAACGGACGGGCCTTATGCACGGCATAGAACCCCTCGGCCGTCGATTTTGAGAACTGCATCATACGTATGGCTACCGGCTTCAGGCCGGCTTTATCATAACGGGCAATAATGTCGCCGATCGCGTTCTTCCTCACCGCGTCAGGCTTGATGATGGCTAATGTTCGTTCACTCATGGGTTCTGAGGTTCCTCCAAACAGTTAAAGAATAGATTGAACGGCGCTGGCGCATTATAAGTGGCTGAAAATGGGCTTGCAAGGGTCAGCGAAACGATTACGCAACGGGCCGCTGATGATGGCGGCAGCGCGCGGTTAGTAGACCATTCGAATTGACGCGCTGCCGTTATACAACGTGGTTCTGTAGATTCCATCGACAGTTGGATTGCGGTTGCCAGTGACGGTGCGGTCCTCGTAGAGCCCTGCTTGCAACGAGAGATCGAGTCCGATCGCTTTGGGTTTCAATGGACCCAAGCCGAGATCTCCACACTGTATCAGGCCCAAAAACGATCCCTGTTCCTTGCACAACAATCCAATCCCTCCCCCCACCACATGCAGATCCGCGGACGGAATGCCGGGATCATAGCTCAAATCGGGTATTTGATTTTGCTGGTTGGTGTAGCCGCCACGGAGCGCCACCTCCCAATTCGGAAGCGATTCAAGCGCCAGCCACTTGTATTCAGTTCCAAGCATGACTGCATAGGTACTGCGCCAATTCTGCGGCTGCGGGATCGTCACCCCGTTGGCCAAGGCGACATCGAGATTTCGAACGGACTTCCACCCCACGTAGTCGACGTCCATCTCCAATTTCCATTCCCGCTCACTCGTCCGAACAGGCCAGATGGCGATCGCGCCGGTAATGACTTGCGGTAAGACCAGCGTAGCGCTGGCATCGGATACCTTGGCTCCATTGGCCAAGAGCGCGCCGCTCAGGTGTAATGTCGCTTGGCTGCGGTACACAATACCGATGTTTGCCAGCGGCTTCCCATCCGCGTTGCGCAGCGCCGTATACAGCAAGCTGGCATTGAAACCAGCCGCGGTGTCCTTACCCGACAACTCCATCTTCGAACCGCCAGGGGCCAACGGAAAAGCTGGGGCACCTGGCGAGACAAACTGTTTCTCGACCTGTCCTTCGCCAAGGAGCCCGCTGAATGTATAGATATCGGCTCCCAGTCCCAGAGAGAGACTCTCCGTGACCTTGTATGCGACAGTGGGCTTGATATCCAGAAGCGGCAGCGTGCTGAATGTCGTGGCCGTGTTGAACGGCCCATCGTTCGGCCAGCGAGTCAGCGAGCCGAAGGGGGCCGTCAGACCGATTCCGACAGAAAGATCTCCCAAAGCCGTTACCCCGAGACTCTTCAAATTCGCTGTGATGTATGTATGACCGGGAGGGGGCCACGCCGCGCTCCCGTTTCGATCGCCGCGCGCTGTTGCGCCTGTCGGGCCGGTAAAATCTGTCGATCCACCGGACGCGATTGCTCCCGCCATGAGTTGAATCCCCTGCAACTGTGTCATCCCAGCGGGATTATAATGGAGCGCCGATGGATCGTCGGCTTGGGCGGCAAAGGCATTACTCATCCCCGTTGCCGCGGCTCCCTGTCCTTGAATGCGGGGCACTTGCGCTGAAGCCATTCCGGATAAGCCGGCCACACAGAGCCCCGTCATACAGATCCCCAGCATCCACACGCGAAACAATGATTCGGGCTTGCGCTGGCAGCCGTCCCAGACTTTCGTGCCCATGCTCCTCCTTATTTCACTGATCGGGTATGTTCGACTCCCCCGCAGATTCCGATGACAGTCGCTCCGACGGTCGGAACCAATGGTCTGCGACCCGTTGCAATTGGTCGACATCGAATGGCTTCAGCATATAGGCCTGCGCGCCCAGGCCGATCGCGCGAACCGCCAACTCTTTAGCGCCCGACGCCGTGACCATGATAATCGGCAATTGCTGATCCAGCTTTCGAATTTCCCGAAGCACATCCAGCCCTTCCATGGAAGAAAGACCCATATCGAGAATCATGCCCTGGAACGTCTCAGTCCGCACAGCCTCCAACGCTCTGGCTCCATCGACCGCCGATTGAACACGATATCCCATGCTCCCTAAACGATCCTGTAAGAGTTGGCGAATATCCGGATCATCCTCGACAACGAGAATGCGAGGTGGATCAGGAGAAGCGGGTCCGCACGGCATCGCTATCGCAGGAAGTAACGGGATGGTGAAGTGCAATTCCGCGCCCTGTCCCGCTTCACTCCGCGCGGCGATCGTTCCACCGTGTAACTCCACCAATGTCCGCACGATCGACAGACCCAAACCCAGCCCTTTTATTCCGCTACGGGATTGTTTGACTTGAAAAAACGGGTCGAATATATGATCGAGGAATTCCGGAGGGATACCTGGCCCTGTATCGCGCACAGAGACCCCGGCTAATGACTGGTTCTCCTGCCTCACCGTTACCTTGATGCTGCCACCCTCCGGGGTGAACTTCACCGCATTCTGAACCAGGTTCATGACGATCTGTATCAGGCGGTCGCGATCCGCCCAGACTACCAGTGAGGCTGGAGGACCGATCACTTCCACTGTCTGATGTTTGGCCTGGGCCAATAGGCGTAATTGCTCGACCGCATCCGCCACACAATGCCCCAGATCGACCTCGCCGGGAGCGAGGTCCAACCTTCCGGATTGAATCCTCGTGCGGTCCAACAAATCTTCGATCATGCGGATCAACCGGTTGGAATTGTCCAACATCCGCGATACATAGCGCTGTTGTTTCTCATTGAGCGGCCCGGTCAATCCATCGAGGAGGTTCTGCAAAAACCCCTTGATCGAGGTCAACGGCGTCTTGAGCTCGTGCGACACATGCGAAAGAAATTGCGACCGCAAGCGATCCGCCTGCTCCAATTCCGCCGTGCGTTCACGCACTTTGGCTTCGAGTCCCACATTCAACGCTTCAATTTGTTCGTAGGCAGAGGCGTTATCCAGCGCGATTGCGACTTGATGAGCGACCGTCACCATCAACTCAAGATCGTCTTGCGTCAGGCTATGCGCCTGTATCCGATCGACCATCAGGCTTCCAAAAATCCGGTCTTTGATCTTCAACGGAACGGCGATCCAAGACTTGGTCTTGGTCAGCAGAGCGAGCTGCTGGTTTAAGGGATGGATACGGTCCCATACCGCCCTCACATCCCCAACCAACAGCGGCTGGCCCTGGAGCAGCACGATCCCTTCCGGGCTCATCGGATCGGTGACGGGAATTTCACTGGCTCGCGCAAACGCCTGGATCTCGGGCGAGACGCCAAAGGCCCGCGCATCTCCGACGACTTGGCGGACCGGATCGTAGAAGGAAATCATCGCCCGGTCGTAGTGCAAATTGCTGGTCAATGCCTCAAGTACTTTCTGCATCAACGCCTCCCGATCCAGCGTCGAGCTGAACAGCAATCCCGCCCGGTGAAGGGCCGTCAGTTGAGTCACTTTTCTGCGCAGCTCGACGCGGGTCTGCTCCTGCTCCAAATACGCTTCCCGCAATTCCTCATGCCGAGACTCCACAAAGGTAATCTGCTCCTGAATCAACGCCTCGCGTTGCTGGCTCTCGAGCCGAAGATGGCGATTGGTCAACATGCTTGCGACAAGCATCGGCATCACGCCGAGAAGAATGATTTCGCCCCAGCTTGCCGACGGGTTTATGACACGAAGCCCTGTGGCCAACGTCAGACCAGTGAGCGCACCGAACAATAACCACCGTATATGCCGCTGCAACAGTGTGGCGCCTGGCGCAGGAAACGTTCGCGCCGCTTCCCCTTCTCCGTCTCCCGCGCTTTCTTTGAGCGGCGCACCAGACGACGAATGAGACAGCCGGGGTCGATTTTCCGGCGACCGATCCCCTCCTGCTCCTGCCACGATCTGCCAGACTCTGTGGCGCCATGTCCTCTCTCCCTGCCAATGAATAGCCCATTGACACCACTCATCGTCATTCGCCACACAGGAAAGCTCCGTCAGTGTGGCCGGTGGCAGGCTATGAACACGGACCGGCACTGCCGCCATGATGCCTTGAGCTGCCTGGCACATCAGCTGCGCACACCGTCGTCGGTACGGACCGAACTGACGAAGTGTCCGGTCGGAAAACTTCATCGCCAAGGTTGCGGACGCCGGCGTGATCTCGACGACTCGAAATTCGACTGAGCCGGAGGCAAACTTGTTCCCAAAGTAGGGAAACATCCCGTAGATCTGCGACAGTGAAAAGGGGCGAGCCAACACCTGCATAATCGAAGACGCCTTTTCTATTCCACCCCGAAACACAAATCGAGGATCGCCGGACATCTGTTCGCAGAATTCGTACACATACGCTGCAAACTCGTATGTGTAACTATTCCATGCGTTTTTCAAGAAATGCGGCGTCACATGATAGACCGGATCTTTGATACGCTGATTCAATAGAGCACACAGCTCCTCCACCGCCTGCCTCCCGGCTACAGCACCCCGTTCACGAACCAGAAACTTCTCCAGATAGATGACAATGGCCCTGATACTCATACCGCTCAGATCTCGGATTGTATGTCCTTGCACATCCAATCCGAATGGGCGGAACTCCATCATCTCCCGCTCAAGAATCGTGCGGTCTTTCGGCAAGAGTCCACAACCGGCTTGCATGGTGCGGTCGGTCTCGTCCGTCATATGGGTGTTTTTGTGGCGTGCTGTTGGGTCATAACTCTACGGATTGCAAAGTTCTTTGGCGCTCTCGATATGAAGAAGGTGGGATCAACCGGAGTTCATCAAATTTCCCGTCACATATCTCGCCGTTACCACGAGGGGCTCTATCGACGCGGCATTTTTATGCATGACCTATCACCACTGAATGCAGGGGCCAGCGCACAAGGCGGCCTAGTATATATAGGCAACCTATTACTTTCAAATACAAACAATATGTTTCTGGCAATTTCAAAAATGCTGGCATTTCGATTGAACGCTATACGAGATGCGTGGGGAGGCTGAGCAAGAATGTTGCGTGCGAGCGGGAAAAAAGAGCGAGCGCTTAGAGCGAGTGAGCCACTACCTTAAGCCTTCGGGAGAATTTCGATGGTCTGCATGTCTGGGATACCAGAAGAATATTCGCACAGGATGCTCAAAAAGTCTGTCCAGCAAGGCCGCAGGCGAGTCAAAACCGGAGGCGTACCCTCTTGGGTACGTTGAGGATTTTGACGAAACGAGAACGGCGTTTGAGGGCTTTTTCAGCATTCTGCTGATCCTGCTAGTGTTTGATCGATCGCTTGAGTACCTTTTCCACACTCGCAACCTTGCTCTGCAATCGCCCGGTATGGCCTTTTCGATAGTCAACTTTAATCGTGCAGGAAATGCGGCCGCAATCTTTCTTCATCCGCTCGTAGCATCGTCTGACGACGGTAAACACTTCATCCCGCTCCCCTTCGAGCACCGTCCCCATCGGATTCAACCGGTAATCCACCCCGCTCTTATCGATAATATCGAGCGAGCGCGCCACATACTTGCTCACACTCTCGCCCTTGCCCAACGGTGACATACTGAATTCCAACAAAACCATGGCTCTCCTCTCTCTGCTATCTGTTTTTCGTGTACCGTTTTACCTTTCACGTCTCACATTTTACGTTTCCAGCCCCTCGCCCCCTACGCTTGCCCCTTCACGTCTGGAGATACCGTCAGCTTCGCCCGCTCATCCAGCCACACCTTCGGATACTGAACCTTGCCCAATAAACGAAATCCGTCCAGCGCTTCACGCAGCAAGGTTCGCCGTTTTTCAAAATCTGGTTCAGTCGCTTTGGTTTGCTCGCGAAGCAGGCCGAGCCACTCCACAAAAGCGGCAAACTCCTCGCCAAAGATCTTCTCCATATCTTCCTTCATGAAACCTGACAAGGCTGGAGCGACTCCGCTCGTGCTGATGGCCACACGCAGATGCCCGCAGGCAACAACCGCCGGCATCGTGGCCGTGGAGAATTCCGGTTGATCGACCGACCATAATAAACACTTCTTCTCACGCGCCTTTGCAAACAAGGCTCGGGAAAAGTCTCTGTCCCCCCGAACCATATTCAGCACCAGAATGGCGCTCTCCAAATCAGCCTCGCGAAAATGGCGTCCCCGGTGCACGACTTTCGCCGAAGCAGCCATATTTTTCAGCATGTCGTGTAACGTCGGCGCCACGACCGTTACTTTCGCCCCGGCCTCCAGCAACCGTTGGGTCTTTTCCGCAGCCTCCTCGTCTCCCCCGAGTACAAGCACCGGGTACCCTTTCACATCGAGAGATAACGGAAAACCGGAGTTTGCTGTCATAATGCTTCCTCCCAATTCAATCACCGAGCCGTATCATACAACACCGGGTTTTCCAGCGTAAACCGAGCCCTCTTCTTTTTCAGTCGACTCCGGACACACCATGCAGGCTGGGAGGGCATAGCCACCTCTCATCAAAGACCTCTATGGAGCATCATGTTGAATGAATGAGGAGGAAAGGACTGTAGGGGAACGAAGAGAATCAGGCCGAGAAGTCTATATTCAATATTGCGAATGACACATTAGGTGTCAGCGGGGTCGGCATCCAACTCCATATTCCAATAGAAATAGTCGCGCCAGCTGTCCGGTGTGTTCCGAATCCCGATGGTGATGGTCACAATGGGATTCCAGCGCGGCTTGACCGGCTTCCTCATGAGCTTCATGCCGGCTTCTTCTGGCGTGCGCCCGCTTTTTTTGTTATTACAACGCCAGCAAGCCGTCACGATATTTTCCCAGGTCTTTCGCCCACCCTTGGCGATGGGGACGACGTGATCGAACGTCAATTCCTCAGTCCGGAACTTGTGGCGACAGTACTGGCAGGCATAGCCGTCTCGCGTAAAGATATTGATGCGGGAGAATTTGACCGCCCGGTGGACATCCTTGAGCCGGACCAACTTGAGAAGCCGCATGACGGAGGGAAGCTTAATGGAGATGGATACTGCGTGGACCTCTCGGTCGTAGACCTCGAGGACTTCAACTTTACCCTGCCAGAGAAGCGCGATCGCCTTTTGCCAGTTGACGACTCGCAGGGGTTCGTACGTCGCATTGAGCAGAAGGGTCATTTCCATGCCGTAACCTCATTCCAACCGAGGCTCCTTGTAAGAGAGGCCAAGGTATAGTAGTGGAACGCGCACCCAATTCTATGCCATAAGGCTGCCTCGAAATCAAGTTACTGACGAGTCTGCGGACACTATCTGGTCCTCGACCAGTCGGCCAAGGAGAAGGATTCACGCCATGTCAGAATTTGTCACAGTCGCGCAGATAGAAGATATTCCTCCAGGAGAAGGACGAACCGTCGAAATCCACGGAATCCGAATCGCTCTATTTAATGTCGCCGGACACTTCTACGCTGTCGACAATACCTGCCCTCATGCGGGAGGACCACTAGGAGAGGGCCATCTCGAAGGCCACATCGTCGAATGTCCGTGGCACGGATGGAAATTTAATGTACAAACCGGCGAACGGCCGGAAAATCTGGCGATCACCGTCGCCTGCTGTCCCGTCCGAATCGAAGGAAATCAGGTGCAAGTCGCGCTGCCGGAGAACTTCACCTAACTAGCTGGGGTAAAATCGTCTCGGCACAGCAAAACTTCAGAGGACGGAAGAACCCTCCCGCAGGGTGCTCAAAAAGGCATCCAACTAGGCCGCAGGCGAGACAAAACCGGAGGCGTACCCTCTGGGGTACGTTGAGGATTTTGACGAGACGAGAACGACGTTGGAGGTCTTTTTCAGCATCCTGTTACGGTGCAGCATCGGGAGCTTTTGGTGTGACCCCATCAGCCGGCAGCGACGCGGCATTGACCTTCTTCAACGCGAGATCGGCATGCCAAATGAACTCTCGCTCAAACCATTGGCCCGTCGCCCCTTGATCACGCAACTGAACCCGTATTTCGTATTGCTCCCCCTCCAACTGCTTCACCCGCCACTCTCCCAACCTGGCTCCACGGTTGCGTTCGTTCATCGAACGCACATGCTCAGTCATCGCTTGAAGAATAGTGGGATACCCCTGAGCCCGATGGGTCTGCACCAGCGTGAGAGCCTCGGCGGCCCGACTATCGGCTATGGGATTCAGGGACGGCGGCTTCAGCCAGAGATAGTACAGCACGCCCAGAACGAGCACCGCGATGACCGCATAGTGAATAATCTTCACGATGAAAACGAAGACTGTGGTGCGCTGGCAGGGAAATAATTTTCCGGCATGGACATCCTAAAAGCAACGTATTGCGGAACAGACGAAACCGCACATGATCGCGCTGCATCTTAGGAAGAGCATCCGCATGATGTCAATCCGACAACAGCCGGTCCGACAAACCATCCGGGACACGGCTTGTGCGTACGAAAGTGGTTATGTTACAAACAGTGGTCTCATCGATCGACAGGCCCTCTGGGCGACAACGCATCAATGAAATTTTTTCTTTACGGGGACCATCTCAACCCGACACAGTTGAAACGCCGCGCTCCGGAACACCGGTTTCTGATGCTGGCCACCCTTCCCGAACACACGATCAAATTCTGCCGATGGTCCTCGCAATGGCGATGCGGCCTCGCCAGCGTGATCCCATCATCGGGTGAGCAGGTCTGGGGAGCGGTCTTCGAAGTGACCGACGAAGATCTCAAGCTGATGGATGGCTTCGAAGAAGATGTGCCTCCAAGCGCTTTTCGCCAGGTCCAAGTCACCGTGTTGTCAGAAGCTGGAGAGAAAATACCCGTCACCACCTATGCCGCCACTCCCATCGGCAAGTTCAAACCCAAAGCGCACTATCTCGATTGGGTGATGAAGGGCCTCAAGCATTGGAAACTGCCTGAAGAAGCCATTGAGACATGGAAGTCGTACGCGCCGCAGTGAAATAGCCATCAAAGGAGAACTCATGCCGAAACCCAAGTATCACATCGTCGTCTGCACCAACGCCCGTCCTCCGGGCCATCCAAAACCCTCCTGCGGCAGCGCCGGATCAGCCGCGCTCCTTATGGCCTTTAACATCGGCCTCATGCAGAAGGGCGTGACTCCAGGTGAAGTCCTCGTCAGCGGGTCTTCCTGCTTAGGCCCCTGCGAGCAAGGACCAACTGTCGTCGTCTATCCTGACGCCACCTGGTACTCCAAAGTGACGGAAGCAGATGTGGCAACAATCCTGGACGAGCACATCAAGGGCGGCAAACCGGCAGCGAAGCTGAATCCAGACTCGGTGTGGAAGTAAGCCTTCCCCTTTTGAGTCATGGCCAGCGCCACTCACCACGAACACAAATCACACGCACCCAGTTCCATCGGGTGCGTGGTTATCACCTGTAGCGACACCAGGACGCCCGACACCGATACGAGCGGCCAACTTATTCAGAAACTCCTCAAGGAGCGTGGCCACACAGTGGCCGCCTATTATCTCGTCAAAGACGAACCAGCGAAAATCAAAGCCAAGATCAAATCCGCCGTGGCAGACAAGAAGGTTCAAGCGATCATCATCAACGGCGGGACAGGAATCTCCCGACGGGATTCAACTTTTGAAGCGGTGGATGCGATGCTGGAGAAACGGCTGGACGGATTTGGTGAAGTGTTTCGATATCTGACCTATCAAGAAATCGGCTCACCGGCCATCATGAGCCGCGCCACCGCCGGCATCATCAAAGGCCGCGTCCTCTTCTCCACCCCCGGTTCAGAAAACGCAGTCCGTCTCGCAATGGAAAAACTCATCCTCCCCGAACTCGGCCACCTCGTCAAAGAACTAATCAAGTAGGCCTTACCTAACGCCTCATCCCTCAGATTGCTGACCGTAGGATGTTCAAAACGGCCAACCTTCTTCACCCGCCCAACCCCGCGCGCCGAGATGCGCCTTGTCCCAGTCATGGCCGCAGCGAACGATCCCTCTATAAGGGGTGGCTGGGATGATCACACCTGCGCGCGTCCAACGAGGGCCTTCTCAGGCCGCGCGTTGCGCGAGCAAAGGGATCGTCTCAGCTACCCCGCTCCTCATTTTCAACATCCGTTTAGTCCTGGAAAATCTTAGGTTCAGAATACCCCGCCTTCGGATCAATCTTCGATTGCGCGTACCGCTTATAAAACATCAGGACATCCCGCACCGACACCACCCCGACAATCTCACCTGCTTGGGTCACAGCGAGGTGCCGTACGCCTAAATCGCCCATCATATCCTGCGCATTATCGACCGTCGCACTCCCCTCGATTGTGCAAATGGGGCTCGTCATGATCTTTTCAACGGTGAGTTTGCCGAGCGGCTTACTCATCGCCACCGCCCGCCGTACGATATCGGTATCCGTGACGATTCCGACCAATTTCTTCCCTTTCTTCACAAACAGCGACCCCACCCGTGCCGTCTTCATTTTCTTAGCTGCGCTCACAATCGATACACTGGGCCCCACTGCTTTAGGCTTCTTGCTCATGATCATCGCGACTGTGGACATGATTCTCCTCCATGTATTGTTGTCGCACGTAATAGGAGCCGCCTGCTCGCTCTGCTCACATAGTCAGAACTATTTTACCGAAGAACCTGCGGCTCAACATCTGTTCCTGCGCCGCGCGGGCTTCTTGTAATGGATAGGTCCGGTCGATCACTGGGTTCAGCCTGCCCTGCCCCATCAGCTCCGCCGCTTTCACCAATTCCGCTCGCGTGCCCATATAGGACCCCTTGATCGTCAACTGGCGGGCAAAGACATACCGGAGATTCAGCTTTACTTCGCCCCCGGTCGTCGCGCCACAT
>Ga0187894_10000556_pt1 | contig 50298 bp, 57 predicted proteins | sample GBC1701081metaG_FD_136650 | JGI IMG/M metagenome (GOLD analysis project Ga0187894, IMG submission 136650) | White microbial mat communities from a lava cave in the Kipuka Kanohina Cave System on the Island of Hawaii, USA - GBC170108-1 metaG ... | reverse complement strand
GCCGCCCGCGCGATACCGCGCCAACCATTTGTACGCCGTGCGGACGCGGACGCCAGCCGCGTGAGCGGCCACAGACGGCCGCCACTGCTGGGCGTGGATCCGGTCGACGAGCAAGGCGCGCATATGGGGCGTGGTCTTCGCGTTAGGATGGCGCTTCACTCGGGGTCTCCTCTCGGATCGAACGGAACGTGTGGTAACGCCCATTCTTTCCAAGGAGCTCCGAGTGAACACCCTCATTAGAGATCACAGCTAGCGGATCGGACAGACCGTAGCCGAGTCCACCACATGCGCGGCCGCCTGTGACAGCACCAGATCGACGCCGAGCAGATTGAGGTGCAGCGCCGTGACCGTGATGCCAGTCGCCGTCACCCGCTGCTCATTCAGGCGGACGAATCCCAACAGCAGCGGAATCTCCGTGTTCGGCACGACCGTGATGCCAATCGGCAGGCCGAGGACGCGCAGATTGGAGAAGACCACATTGCCCGTCCCGCGGCCCGGCGGTCCTGACACGCTGGCCGAGGCCCGGATCTCGTCCGCCGTGATGAGACCGCCGAGCAGGCTGATGCGTGCGGTGCCGGCAGACGAGGAGCCGCCCTGCGTGCCGAGCGTCGGTTGCGTCGCGGCGTCCGCGTGCGCCGTCAGAATGCCGAGTGTGCCCAGGCCCGGCAACGTCAACCCCGACGCCGCATCGTCTGCGACGCCGCCCGTCGGCGTGCAGGAGATGGCCGCCGATCCCACCGGCGCCGCAAGATTGAGACGCGCGCCGACGGCCCGTATGTCGAAGTCTTGCGGAATCGCAAACTCGGTGATGCTGCCAGCCGTCGTGCTCTGGCCGATCTTGCTGGCGGCGTACGCGGCCAGACCCAACGTCCCGTCCGCAGCCTGAACGATGCTTTGCGGATAGGCGCCGGACGTCGGCAGCGGCATTTCCGTGATCGCCCCCGCGGGCGTGATCTTGCCGATAGCGCTCGCGTCACGCTCCGTGAACCAGAGATTCCCATCGGGGCCGACGGTGATGAAGGACGGTCCCGCAAGTGGCGTCGGCAGTGGGAATTCCGTGATCGCTCCCGCGGGCGTGATGCGTCCGATCTTATTGGCCGCTTCTTCGGTGAACCAGAGATTGCCGTCCGGTCCTGCCACGATCGTGAGCGGCAACGCGCCCGGCGTCGGCGTCGGGAACTCCGTCATGACGCCGGCCGTTGTCAGGCGAACGACCGAGCTACGGCTCTCGTCCGTGAACCAGAGGTGGCCGTCGGGTCCAGCCGTAATCTTGGTTGGGAGCGCATTGGGGAATGGAACCGGAAACTCCGTGAGGACGCCCGCGAGGGTGAGACGACCGATCGCCGCCGGTCCGACTTCGGTGAACCAGAGGTGGCCGTCTGGGCCAACGGTGATGTGATGCGGCCGCGCGCCTGGCGTCGGCAGCGGAAATTCCGTGAACGCGCCCGTGACCGTCACCCGTCCGATCTTGTTTCCCGCCAGCTCCGTGAACCAGAGCGCATCATCTGGACCGGCGACGATCCCTTGTGGCCACGCGTTGGGTGTTGGAATCTTGAAGTCGAGAAACGCGCCGTCGCCGTCGACCCGCGCAATGCGGTTCGCAGCGTTCTGCGTGAACCAGACCAGACCGTCCGGCCCCGTCGCACTCAGGTACGCCAGCGGCATCGCGCCGACGAACGGCGTCCCCAGCGTGGCGCCCGGCAGCGCGAACTCGGTAATGGCGCCCGCCGTCGTCATCCGCGCAAGCTTGCGCGTGGCGTATTGCGTGAACCACAGATGGCCATCTGGTCCCGTGGCGATCCCACCCGGCAGCGCGCTCGATGTCGGCACCGCGAACTGCGTCACCACGCCGGAGGGCGTAATGCGTCCGACGCGATTGCTCCCCACCGCGGCAAACCACACATTGCCGTCCGGCCCGCGCGTCACGCGTTCGGGAAGTGAATTGCTCGTCGGAAGGACAAATTCCGTAAACACGCCCGATGTCGTCACGGCCCCGATCGCGTTGCCGCCGGTTTCGGCAAACCAGAGGCGGCCATCGGCGCCCGTGACGATCTCGACGGGAATCGCCCCACGCGTGGGAATCTGAAACTCGGAGATCGAGCCAGCCGTCGTAATCCGTCCGATGCGTCCGAGCGACTGCTGTGTAAACCAAAGCGCTCCGTCAGGACCGGCGGTAATGCCGAAGGGCCGTGCGCCGGGTGCGAGTGAGAACTCCGTGATGACGCCCAGCGTCGTGATGCGGCCGATCTTGTTCGCGCCGAGCTCGGTAAACCACAGCGCGCCGTCCGATCCCGCCGCGATCTGCACCGGGAGCGACCCAAAGGTCGGAATGGCGAACTCGGTGATCGCGCCCGCCGTCGTGATGCGTCCAATCTTGCCGACCGCCAGCTCCGTGAACCACAGCGCCCCGTCGCTACCCACCACGATCTTGCTCGGCCGCGCGCCGGCCGTCGGCAGCGGAAAAACGGTGACGACGCCTGCGGTCGTGGCACGGCCGATCTGATTGTTCGCATAGTCGGCAAACCACAGATGACCATCCGGCCCGGCAACCAGCGTCAGCGGAGGCGGTCCGCAACACGGAAGCGCGGTCGACGGACGCGGCGATACGACCAGGAATGCGGCGACGCTCAGCAGACACACGACGACACGAGACGAGCGTGAAACAGTCATCAGTCTCTCCTTCGTTTGCCGGACGGACTACGATGGGGGACGGCGTGCCGCGAAAAAGGGGGCCTCCACGATCAGACAAAGGGCGCGGGACGATACGAGCGGGAGAGCAGGGTGCGACGCGTCAGAACAGCGTCATGCTCTCAAGCAGGAGGCGTGCCAGAGTGAGCTGATCCACGCGTCGCGCAAGCAGCGACGGGTGATTGACGAACTCGTCGTAGCAGCGGCGGCGCACGAAACCGGTGCTGTGCTGTCTGCGCACGAATGGACGTGCCCCAACGACACAGGGCTGCGCCCGGACCGCACGTCACGATCGTCAAACGTCAGTTGCGTGATGGGTTGGATTGGTGGGCCGCCCGAGGATCGAACTCGGGACCAACCGCTTAAAAGTAGGGCGCCGGCTCTCTCAGACGTAGCCCCACGTAGAATCAGGCCATTTTCAGCGCATCTCGCATCGCCGTCAGTCTCAGACCTCGACTGAAAACGGCACATGTGGGGCGCAGTGGATCACAAAAGGATCACACTGCGCCCGGTCCCTCAACCAAGCGGTCCACCCCAACGGAGGACCGCATGTTGATGTCTCGCGATGCCCGCGCTGCCGCACGGGCGGAATGGTTGGAAGCTCGCCGGCAGGGAATCGGCTCCAGTGACGCCCCGGTTATCCTCGGCCTGACCACGTGGAAGAGTCCCCTTGCGCTCTACGCTGAAAAGGCCGGCCTCGTCCCGTTGCCCGAGGACGACACGGACCGGTTACGCTGGGGCCATCGCCTCGAACCCGCCATCACCCAGGCGTACGAAGAGGACACTGGTCGGCGCACGTACGATCCTGGCGACTTCACCCTCGAACGCCACGGCTCGGCGCCGTGGATGATCGCCACGCTCGACCGCCTCGTGGTCGAGTGGACCGATGCTCCGCATCCTCCCCCTCTCGAACAGATCGGCGTGCTCGAACTGAAGACCGCGGACGCGTTCAAGCGCGAGGTGTGGCGCGAGGAACCGCCGCTCGCCTATCAGGTGCAGCTTCAGCATCAGCTCGCGGTGAGCGGCCATCAGTGGGGTTCGATCGCCTGCTTGATTGGTGGACACACGTTCGTCTGGCAAGACGTCGCCCGCAACGACGCGTTCATCGCAGAACTGATGCTTGCGGAAGAGCGCTTCTGGCAGCGCGTCCAGCAGCGCGACCCGCCACCGCCTGACGCCTCGAAAGCGTCAAGCGACATTCTTCAGCAGCTCTATCCGCAGGAGACGGAGGAGACGATCGCGTTGCCCGTGGACGCCGTCGAATGGGACCGCGAGCGCCGGCTCTCGATGGAGATCATCGCGACGCATGAAGACATCAAACACGAGTGCGAAAACCGACTGCGCGCCGCACTCGGAACCGCCGCGGTAGGCGTGCTGCCGACCGGCGTGCGATACACCTGGAAGACGCGGAAGGCATACACCGCGAACGTCGGTGCCACGCGCATCCTACGGCGCATCGATCGCTGATTCTGGAACGACCGATCACTCATCGACTTCACACGAGGACACGATGCATCAGTTGGACATGTTCGCGTACACGACGCAGCGACCCGTGCGGACGCTCCCGCCGCCTCCCCAGGGGTTGATGAAAGCCCTCACGGAGACGCTGACGCAGGGTGGGAGCATCGTCTACGACGCCGCGGACGAGCGGCACGCACGCACGCTTGCGTCGGGGTTGAATGCGATCGGCAGGCGTGCCGACACGCCGTTCACCATTCGCACGAAGCGTGACGGCAAGATGCTGTACGCCTGGGCCGAAGAGCGCCGCGAGACGCGTCCACGGCGCGCGCGCGGCAAGGCTCCGGTGGCGCGCGCCGACGACGGGAGGCCGTGATGTGTCTCGCGCTCGGCGTGGTGCTGGCCTGCGGTGTGGCGGGCGTGCTGTGGGCGGTCGTCGGCTTGGTGCGCGCATGGCGGATCGAGCAGGCGATCCGCCGCCGGCTGCCGGAGTCCTGGCGGCAGTGGCACACGCGGCGCCAGGACGGAGTGGATCGGTGACGCGGTCCGCCCGGCTGCCACGGATCCCGCCGGCTTGGGCGCGCGCGAAGGCAAGCCGTCTCGCCGACATCGGCGCGGATCATGCCCTGTCGCAGCTCGACGATGAATGGCAAGACGGCGATCTCACGGATCGCGTCGGGAGGGTACGCGAGTGGGACAGATCGTCACGACCGACACCCGGCTCAAGACCGTTCGAGAGCTGATTCAACGCCAGATGCCCGGCTTGCAACGCGCGGTCCCGCGCGGGATCGACCACCAACGCTTTGCGCGTATCACGCTGAGCACTATCCGTACGACGCCGAAGCTCCTGGAGTGCGACCCGATCACGCTGGTGAGTTGCATGATGCAGGCGGGCGCGTGGGGCCTGGACCTCGATCCGGGCCTGGGCTTCGCGTATCTCGTGCCGTATAAGCAGCGGTGTCAACTGATCGTCGGCTACCAGGGCCTTGTGGAACTGGCGCGGCGCAGTGGATTCGTCCGTACGATCATGCCGCGCGCTGTCCGCGAGCACGATCATTTCCGGTATGCGTATGGACTCGACGAGCGCCTGGAGCACATTCCAGTCGGCGAGGACCGGCCCGGTGCGTTGCAGTGGGTGTATGCGGTCGCGCACGTGCGCGAGCCGGCCGTGATGCCGATGCAGAAGGACGCCGCGGGCGTGTGGGACCGCCAGCCCGATCTGAAGCCGTTCGACGTCATGTCGATTGCGGAAGTCGAGGCGATCCGGAAGCGCTCGGCGTCACGGGACAGCGGCCCGTGGATCACCGACTACGAGGCGATGTGCAAGAAAACGGTGATTCGTCGGCTCTGCAAGTACCTGCCGAAATCGATCGAACTCGCGCACGCGCTCCGTCAGGACGAGCAAGCCGACCAGGGCGAGGACCAGGATTTCGGGGAGGTCGCGATCGATCTTCCGGGCGCCCCGGCCGCAGGGCCGGCGCCTGCCACGCTGGACACGCTGACGGCGCAGCTCGCAGCGACGGCCGACGTCCCCTCGCCATCGGCCGTCGAGGCCACGGCCGCGCCTATCGAGGTGCCAACGGCAGCACCGCACACGCCCGGCCTGTCTGCGGCCGACACGTCGCGTGCGCACGCGCGCACCGCGCAGGCGTCGCGTCATGAACCCCGGCGCGATCGGCAGCCCGGCGAAGAAGGCTGACGGGGCGGCCGTGCCCTCGGCCGTCATCGCCTCGACCTTCTTCACGGGCACCACGGGCCGCGAGTGGCGTGCGTGGGGCCGCGAGTGCCAGGTGCTCGCCCTCTATCTGATCGTCGCCCCGGCCGCATCTCCGTACGGGCTCTACCGCCTCCCGATCGTCACGATCATGGAGGACACGGGCCTTGCCAACCGGCCACTCCTCCAACGCATGTTGGCCCGCTTCAGCGGGCAGCGGTATGCCCTCTACGACCCTGACAGTGCCTGGGTGTGGGTGCGGGAAATGGCGCGCTGGCAGATCGCGCCGCACGGTCCGCTGTCGCGTCGCGACCACCGCGCGCGCGGTGCGCAGCGCTGGTACGCGCGCTGCCCATCGAATCCATTCTTAGGGGCGTACTGGGACCACTATCACCGCCGCCTGCATCTGCCGACGCGCCGTGAAGGGGAGCGCCCGTGGGCGGCGCCATCTCCCGCGGATGCGGCGGACCTCACCGCTCCCGACGTGATGACGCACCTCGCCGTGATCGAAGAGTTCGAGGTCGTACCCTCGACCTCGGAGGTGGCGTCACGCCTGCTCTGCGATCGGTGGCTGGCGCGCTATCCACCGCACGCGCGGGGCGCGTGGCGTCAGGTTGAGCGGGACCGCGCGTACGAGGCATGGCGACGCATCCGACCGCCAGCGAACGAGCAGTTTCTTTCGTATGTGATGGCGGCAGTCGAGCGACAGATCCGCGGCAACGGCCCATGTACGCGCATGACGCCCGCGCGCTGGCTGGATGAACGCCGCTGGTTCTTGTGACAGCTTCCAACCGCCGCGCTTCCTGGCCGGCCGCGCACGCGCCAGAGTGGCGGTCATGCTCTTGTACTCGTACGACGGAGATGGATGGTGGCCGCGCCTCTCACCCGATGGCCGCTACGTGGCGTTCGGCGGCGGCGGGATCCCGCGCGAGGGGATTCCGCCCACCGTACGGGTCTACGACCTCCACGCGCGGCAGCTCCACACGCTCGGCACCGGCCGCGCGATTGCATGGATCGGCCCCGATCGCGTGACATTCATCCGCGAGGTCGGCCGGGATCGCGATGAACGCTGGGAATGCACGATCGGCGCAGCGCCCGTGCGGACCGCTGACGACCCCGCGATCGTGGCCGCGAACGACTTCGATGCCGCGAACGGCCATTGGGCGAGCTGGCTGCATGTGGCCGGCGATCGGCTCGTGCATGACGGTCGCCCGTTGCTCACGGCCGCGCGTGGTGTGGAGATGCGCGGTCATTACCTGCTGACGGTCTCGGAGGATCGCGAGTTCGTGGTCTTCCACGGTGTCACCGAGATTGCGCGCCTGTCGCTGCCGCCCCGCGCCAACAGTTGGACGATCTCCGATCTTGGCTGGATTGGTTACGGGTACTTTTGGGACGCCCGCATCCTGACGCCGTCCGGTCGCGATCGCGACGTGACCGTCACGCCGTGGCGGCGCGAGGGCGTGCCGCGTCTGGTTCATCTCCCCAACGGTGACACCTGGATCTGGACGCACACCGAACGGCCCTCCGATGAGCGCTCCCTCGTTCTCGGCCGACCGCTGACCGATGGCGCGATGACGCCAGAGACCCCCTGCGTCGTACTCGACGCCTTCCCAGCGATCTCGCTGGATGCCGTCTGGACCGGGCGCGAGTTCGTCGTTGCTGGCTGCGGTCCAACCGGCATCCTCAGCGTTCACCGTGTGCAGGCGGACGCGCTGCGCGTACTTGTCCGCGACCCGGGCGCCCCGACGTCGCCTCCTCCACCACCACCGCCAGGAGAACACCAGATGGCTCCGAATCGATTCGACGTCGTTGAACAGCTTGCGCGTGTGCTGCAACCCAGTTTGCGCGACAGCGCGGCCGGCTCGCTCTTTACCCGCCGCGTCGCGGCGACGCTGCACTATGGATCGCTCTCGCTCGGCATCGTCGGCGATGTCAATTGGGGCCTGAAGCGGAACCCCTCCGGCCTGATCAGCTCGGACGTGATCAAATACCGATCGTCCGGCGAAGCCTTTGACATCTGCGTGTCGATGGGCAGCACGGATCCGAACGTCGTGCCTCAGCTCGCCTGGAATGCGACCGACACGGCCGGCCAGCCGTGGGTGCAACCGGACGCTGCTGACGTCGTCGCCGGCCCCGGTGAGCCGCCGCCCCCACCGCCGCCCTCGCCGCCCACTGATACGATCGCGAGCCAGATCCGCGATGCCGTCCTCGACATCCGCGATCTGCTGCGCCGCGCCGCCGCTCGCTTCGGGTTGTAGCCGTGGGCGAACCGTCGCTGACCGCGTTGCTCAAATGGGGGGTCGAGCAGGGCGGATTCGTCCTGCTCGTCCTCGTGATCGGATATTTCTACCGACGCGACTGGATGCGACTTGCCGATTTTTGGCAGGCCGAGACGAAACAGCGCACCGAACTGATTGGCGAAACGACCAAGGCGCTGGCGGCCCAGGCCATCGCCTACGAAAAGCACGCCGTCGCCATCGACCGACTTGCGGCGGCGCTCGAAGAGATTCGCTTCCGCATTCGCCCGCCCACCTAGTCCTGTGTGGGTACCCCTCACCTCCGCGAACAACCGCGACGACGCACAATCACGTCGCTGGTCTGTCATAGCCCAAAAATCTTAGGAGTTTTGATGGATATAGAGAGGAAACCTTTGCGTGCCCGAAAGGGGGATGACAGGCCCCCGCCGCATCGGTAGAATTGGCGCATTCGACCCCCTTTGACGGCGGAGCCGTACCTTTTGAGGAAGGATGCCCCCCATGACTCTCTCGCAGTTGGCCTTGCGAGCGCTTGTGATCGGCGTGCTTGTGAGCGCCCCGGCCCTCGTCACGTCGTCCGTTACGTCTGAAAGCCCCTGCGAAGCCCTCGCGCGTTGGGCAGAACCCTATCGCGGCACCTCACCGACCCTTGATGACGTGATTCGCTTCGATCGCGCGCGTCAGATCGCCATATTCAACACGATTGCCCCGGATGCGCGTGCCGCGCTGTGGCAGGAACACTTGCGGCGCTTCGCGCGGCGCGCGGACCTGTCGGACGCGCAGCGCGCGCTGATTGCCGAAGCTGTGGGCATGGCGACGCCCGCTCTCTACGAGCGGCAGCCCGCCGCAGTGCAGGCGTTTGAGCAGCTATGGCCGCGCATCGATGCCGCGTTCACGGGCGAGCAAGAACGTGCGTGGTTCAACTTCGGACCAACGGCGGCCAGACAGAGGTCGTCAATGCGGGATCGGCTCGCTAGTCGGTTCACAGCCAACGCACAGTTCTCACCATGCGAATGCAATAGAGGATGGCAGGACTGCCCGTGGGGCATCTGCACAGATACTATCGCCTGCAACCTCGTTGGGGGTTGCGGTCATATGGGAATGTTCGCCTGCAACGGCATGTGCCACTAGAAGTCAAAGCGGATACTCATGAGAATCGTGCGGGGAGCGCCTCTTTGTCTTGCTGGATTAGGGCCGCCAAGAAGTGTTCCCGATCCGAGCCCTTGAGCAAACGACATGAAGGGTTCACCAAAGCGGGGGAACCCGTCCGGCTGGCGTAGGTTGTGAGTGTAGGGAGGTGCGAAGTTTCGCAGATTAAAGATGTTATGTGCTTCGATACGAAGCCGGAGAGCCGCGCCTCCTATTCTCAACGACCGTGTCACCGCGGCATCTACTTGGGACAAGCTCCGCCCGCGGATACTGTTGCGCTCGTGCGTTCCGTGTTGCGCTTCGTTCGTTGGCCGAAATGCGTGTGGATTGAGGCGTCGCTCACCTGGGGTGACTGGATCCGAAATCCAAAGGGGAATCCCAGGGACGACATCCGGTCGAAAGTCAAATACAACAGCACCCATCTCGTGTCCCACTTGGACTGTGACCGGAGCGGCCGATTGTGTCCGGCAGGAGAGATCGTATTGCATGTCGGAAAAGAGTAACCGAACGATCCGCGGCCCTCGGGCCGCTGACGGTCGAAAAGACACTGTGCCGTCGAGTGCATGAGGGCGCGAGTAGTCAGATGGACCAGCATACGAGTCAGCGGGGATGAGGCTCGGCGGCGGTGGCAAACTTGGGCCGAACCATCCCCCAGCGCTTTCTCCGGAATGATTGTCTCTCGCGCGGTTCCGCGTGTAGTGCACACTTGCCCACAACTGACTCGATTGCCAGCGCCATTGCACAGCAAGGGCGTGATAGCGCGACCACGCGTCATTCGTGAATCCTGTGCCGCGCCGCTCTCCCAACTCTCCCCAATAGTGCCTCGCTGCGTAGAGCTGATTCTGACCTCGCGCATAGATATACGCCGCCGAGATCGACTGGTGCGCGCCGAGCTCCTGATCGACGCGCACGTACGCCTCGTCAGTGTGGGGACGCGTCAGGTTCTCACCGAGGGCGACGTACTCGGTCGGTACGCCCGGTGTCGCGGGACCGATCACCAGTTGTGCGGGCGGAACCGGCAAGGTGCTTTTGATGAATCGAGACGTCGAAAACGGCGGGCCTCGGAACGCAACCGCCGCGGGTGCACTGATGTCATCGTAGACTCGGCCCGCGGTAGCATGGAGCGTCGTTTCCCAGTGCGGCGTGAGCCCGAGCTTGAGCTTGGTTCCGAACATCGGTGACACGTCTGCGTACGACGTGCGCCAGAGCGGCAGCCCCGCGGCGCGTGACTGACCGTTCAGGTCGAGTACGGCGGGCTCGCGTTCGGTCAAACTGTCCGGGGCCGGCTTCACGGACCACCGCACGCCGCCGAACAACGCGACGCGCAATGACACTTGCCAGTCATCTTGGAGATGTGCGGAGACCTCGCGATACCCGACACGGGTGTGCTCCACGTCCTCGATCGAGATGATCGCCGGAGTGCCGGCCGGCGCCAACACGCTCGGCAGCTTGTACGACAGCCGATGACGGGCCGGCTCAGACGACGTGATCGACGAACGTGTCTCCACGCTCAGGTTGATGGTGTGGTGCCGACGCACGAACGACCACGCGTCACTGAGAAAGAGCTGTGATTGGCGGCTGTTGCCCTGTCGGCCCCACGCGAAGAACGCGGGATCGGCGCCCGGCAAGGAGATGCCGATCCACCAATCCTCCGCCGACACGTCCGGCGGCAGCCACCCGTCAAGCGCGAGCGCGCTCCCTTCGTGGGCTGGGCGTGCATCCAGCGTCGTCGCGTGGCGGCCGACATGGACACGCACCTGATGCACCGTGTTCGCGCCGTGGGTCGATCGCAGACCGAATGTGACGGCGCTGGTGGATGTCGCGCCGACCAGCGAGTACGACAGCCCCGGTCGCAGAAACACCGGGTCCACTTCGTCACCGCGCGAACCGGACAACGTCACGCGACTGAAGAGACGTTGATTGGGCGTGATCTGCCAGTCAAGCCGCGAACTGCCGACCCACAACCGCGAGTCGGCCGGATAGCGATCCGTGCGCTGCGCCATCCCCTTGCCGAGATCATCACCGTTCGGTGGAGCGTACACGTCATAGAGCTGCGCCAGGAACGGCGAGGCGTGCTCGCGCGTCGCGTTTGACGGGACGAGGGTCGTCACCTCCACGGGGCGACTGAGGGCGTGTGCGTCGACCACCGTCCAATGCCACAGTCGCCGTTGTATGATCGGCCCGCCAACCGCCGCGCTGGTCTCGGTCAGGTCGATCTCACGCTTAGGGCGAGCGGCCCGCCGATCAAAATAGTCGCTGGCGCCGTCCAGCCGGCGGTCGATCAGCCACGAGCCGGACAGCCGGTCCGCTCCCGATCGCGTGCTCACGTCCGTCTGTATGCCGGACGAATGGCGGTGCGCGGGCTTGATCCCCGCCGTGCGAACCGTGATCTCCTCAGTCGCCGCCAACGGCACGGCGGGTTTCGTACTCCCGTCCACACCGCGCGCGGCGAACACGCCATTTTGACCGGGGCCGGTCATGTGGCCGGTGGCGTCAGGCTGGAGATTCGCTGGAACGCCATCGACCCGAATGTCATTCGCATCGCGACGCTGCCCGGCGCCAGAGGCTTCTGCGCCGGTCCCGGTCTGCTCGCCACACACGACGGTCGGCGTGAGGCATTCCGCGGACTGCGTCGTGCGCCCGGTCGGCAGCATCAGGTCGTCGAGACTGTTTGGCCCGTCGCCGTTCACCGTGAAGGTGCGGCCTTCGGAGCCGTCCGGATTCCCCGGCGTACGAGGTGGGATCACCTCAACCGGGGGTTCGACGATGACCGCCACCCGGAGTTGGATGGTCTGCAGGACAAATCCGGCCGGTGGGACGACGACCTCGATCCTCTGCGGCTCGAAGCCTTCGGCGGTGACCACCATGACATAGCGCCCGGCCGGCAGCGAGACCTCCCAATGCCCGGAGGTGTCCGTGATGATCTGTCGGTGTTCGGTGACCCGCGTCGCCTCGACGACGACGGACACCCCGCTCATCGGATGTCCGTGCGGATCGAACACGGCACCACTCACCCGCGCCTCTTGCGCGACCACGCCCGCGTGTGCGAATCCGCACAGCCCGAGCATAGCCCACACGAGGCACCACTGCACTCTCCTCATACGCGCGCCCCCCAGCGACGGTCGGCGTTTGTCTGATCGCGGCGGTCACTATAGATCGACGCAGAGGCGATGTGGAAGGCTGTGTACACAAAGTCTGTTCGTCGACCAACCATGCCTCAGAAATATTTGACGCCGGCCGATAAAAATCGGGCGCTGTTTCGTCTCTAGGATAGACGCGCCCAGTGTTGCCCCACCCCCTTTGGGCTGGTGCGGCCGCCACACCGCACCAAGGATTCTGTGGCGCGTCCTCACTCTCGCAGGAGGTCCGCGCGTGTTGTATCTGGAAGGGATCCGCGATCGTCATCTATGCAGCGTCGGTGTGGAATTGGCGTTGGCGATGATCGTACTCCTGCTGGCTCTGGACGGCGTCTGTTTTGGTCCGCGGCGCGGCTGGTGGATCGTGGTCTTCCTGTCGGCCTGGGTGTGGCACACGCGCACCGTTCATCGGGTCCGTCCACTGCTGGGACCGGCGACACTTCGCATGTGGCGCGGGTGCTGGCAGTGCGTGGGCCTGCTCCTGTTCATCGTCCTGATCGGTATGAGGTAATGGCCGACGATCACATCTTTCTGCGCTGGTTACCTGTGGCCGCCAACACGACCACGTCGAAGGACGCCATCCGTGCCGTGTGCCACCGGCTGTACGGCGAACACGGCGCCAAGCTCCTGGCCGTGATGACGGCGGAATGCCGTGGGCGCGTCGACCGCGCCGAGGATGCCTGTCAAGAGGCGTGGTTGCGGCTATATCAGGCGTTGAGGAGCGACGAGCGTCTGGAAGACCCGTTCGCCTGGCTCGTGGTCGTGGCGTCACGCGTCCATCGTGATCGCATGGTGGCCGCGTATCAGAGCCGACGGGCGGACCTGACCGCGGCGGCGCAGGTGCCCAGCCCCGGTCGGACCGCGGAGGAAGCCGCGGCGATGGCCGAAGCGCTCGCGCGATTGACCGAGCGGCAATATGCCTGCGTGGTCCTGTTCGGCCAAGGGTGCCGCCAATGGGAGATTGCGGAGCAGACGGGGTTGAGCCGCCAGCAAGTTCAGCGCGCGCTCGACAGCGCTCGGACGATCCTCGACGGCACGTTCACGACTCTGACGGAAAAGAAGGATGCCAGTCATGACTGACCACGACCAGCGCGACCCCGATGACCGCGAATGGGTGGAGAAAGCCCGCGCGTTTGTGCGTTGGCAGGATAGCTTGCTGCCACCCTCCACGAGAGCCCCGCGCACCGTGGAGGAGCAACGGGCCGTGATCTTCGCCAAGATCGACGCGTGGGAGCGCCAGCAACAGCGGCGCCGCCTCCTGCGCTGGCCGACGCGCAGTTGGATCGGTCGTGCGGCGGTGGCCGCCCTCCTGGTGGGCGGTCTCTCGTACGCGCAGCCCGCCGTGCTCGCCAGCGCCGTCGAGTGGCTGGCGGCGACGGTACGACGGTGGACCGGCGCCGCGCCAGCCGCCCCCGTCGCCTCGCGGCCACCGAGGACGGCTCACACCCCCTCATCCGCGGTGGTCGCCACGCCCGGTGACGGCGAGCGACGCTGCGCCTGGAGATGGACGCGCGGCTCGCCCTCGCGGTCGCTGACGTGTATGACGTGCGCGTGGCCGACGTCGCCGGGCGCCTCCACATCGACGGGATCGCCGCCTCCGTGGCCCAACAACGCGCGGCCTACGCGGGCGTCGGCCCGCTGTCGAGTGTTGATCTCTCCCTCCACGTTCGTCCCGCCCCCACGGATTTGCGGCGCGCAACGGTGCTGCGTGCGCGCCTCGCGGCCCTGGCGGCGCTGGGCCATCACCGTGCCGCTGCGGGGCGTGCACCGTCGACCCGTCACGCGTGGGACCGCGTGGTCGATGCGCAGTATGCCGGCGTCCTGCGCGAAGTGAGAGCCCTGGGACGGGCGCTCGAGATCCCCCACGCCGCCGCTACGAGTGCCTGCGCGCCGAGTGCGCGGCCACCGCGGGCGTGGCCCGCGCAGATCGAGCAGGCACTGGTCCAGGCGACCGCGCTGGACGCGCAGATCCGCGCCCTGCCCTCGCCGCAGGATCCCACGACCATCCCCGCATCCACCGTGCGGACCATCACCACTCTGTATGTCCGGACCTGGGAGGCGATGTGTCCGTGAGCACGACCCCGCGATGCCGTGTGTCTGACACGACCGATGGAGAAGAGATGAACACACAACCGACCACACCGAAAGGAACATCGATGACCCGTATCGCCTCCGTGTTTGCTGTTCTGTGTTGTGCCGTTCTGCCGGCGTCGGCGGACGCGCCGCGCCGCGCCGATGTGGCCGACCAGCGTCAAGCCGTTGTGCTCGGGACCGTTCTCCGTCACGACGTCGGGGCGACGATGATGCAGTCGGACGGCTCCGCGATCGTCACCACGACGTACACGGTGCATGTGGCCGAATCCTTCAGAGGCACATTCGCTCCCGGCGACGTGATCCGGGTCCGCCAGACCGAGACGTTGTCGTCCAGTCGCCACACCGACGCGCGAGCAGCGGGGCGGCCTCAGAACGTCGCGACGACGCTCCTGTCCGATGTTCGCTACGTCCTCTTTTTAGAGCAACTCGGCGCTGACGACTATCGACTCCAGCGGCCGGGCGCGTTTCGCGTCACGGATGAACCCTCTATCGTCGGCGTGGACTTTCTCGCGCAACTCCGACGCCTTCAGTAACGACGTTTTGTGTGGCAATCAGTGCCATTTATTCGTACAGTGTATGCCCGACCGGAGATCAAGTTTCCAGTTCTGTTCGTCAGCCGTTGGCACGACGAAGGAGGAGTGTATGCGTCTCAGTGCCCGCCCGAAGAGCGTCGCAACATTCGCTGGTCCGCTTCGTAGTCTTGTGGTGGCCATTGTGCTGATACTCTTCAGCGCCCTTATGCCCTCGTGGTCGCCGCAGGTCATGCGGACGCGCGAGACAGCCGATATGTCTGTCAGACAACTTCGCGGCGCGGAAGCTCAAAAGTATGTGAACGAGCGCGTGCGGACACAGCTTGAGAACGCACGAGCGCAAGGCTTGACACCACTGGAGACCACGGTGTTTATCGGTATAAAGAAGCAGTCGGCTTCGTTTCTGGACCGGTTCCTAAGCCTTCATGCGGATACGCATCAGTTCGATCAAGGCGTTGTGGTCTTCACCGTGTTGGATGATGGGGATTACAACACGGTGGAGTATCACGTCCATATATATGACACCATCAACAACTACGAATTGTGGGGCATTCAGCAGATGGACCTCTCGACACAGAGCACGTCGGAGTGGGACATCGGCATCCACGTGAATAACGTAGCGCAGAACGGGAGCTGGTTCGGCAAGATGTGTGGAATGCTGTCTCCAGTGGTTGCCGCGCAAGCGGGCACGTGGCAGGGGCGAAGCTGCGGGAATGCAGGAGCGCTATTCCGGGGCGTCCTTGGCCGTGCAGCAATGTGGGGAGGAGGTGCGTTCGCGGGCGCAGCATTCGGTTGCCTAACCTCGACTGTCGCCTGGGGAGTCTGCGTGTCGGGGGCCGCAACGGGGGGCTTCGTCTTCGGTATAATTGTTGAGGCGTACGATGCTGGAACGACCTGCGGCAGCGGAGGGTGGCGGCGGTCCCCCCCTGAATTTCTGCCGACTCCTTCGTAAGGAGATGTTCGTATGGTGACGAGAACCAACGTCATGCTTTACCTTGGCGCAGTGTTTGCGGCCTGTTTCGTTGGGTCTTACTTGTTGCTGTGGTTTGGAGCCGACCAGACACATCGATGGTGGCTTGGCGCGACGGCACTTTCCAGTGGTTGGACCTTTGCTTGCGTCGGCTTCGGTCCTTGGCGCTGGGCACGCACCGCGATTCCCACCGGCATCGCAGGCACATTTGCCTATGCGTACGTCATGCATCACTCGTTTGACGCGCTCGCGTATTCGTTCCTCGCGGCGTGGGCAGTCATGAGTGGCCTGCATGTGTGGATAGCTCGTCGTCCACGCGCGACTGTGAGTTGATCGATTCGCTATCGATAGGTGTCTGCGGCCCGCTCGCGGGTGGACTCTGTCAGGAACCGCAGGAGATCGGGACGCTGAGCGTTCAACGCGGCGCGGGCGATGTCGTTGACGTCGTCCGCGCCCGCTCGCATCGCGCGCTGCACCAGGACCGCTTTGGCGGCGTCAGGGAGCGCCGCGTATCCGGGCGAGCCCATGACGGCCCCCAGCGTCGCGCGCGTCGTCCGCCCGCGCATCTGTCGGATCTGCTGGGCCTCTTCTGGCGCAAGCTGACGCGCGGTGCCGGCCACGTCCCGCAGCGACAACCGATCAGACGGAAGCCCCACCGATATCCCCAGCCGCGCCAGTTCCTCGGCAATCCAGTCGCGCTCGACGGGTTCGACTTCGGGAACGACCAGCGGCGAACTGCCTTCCCGCGTGATCTCCTCTCCCCAGCGATCGAGACGAGGCTGCACGCCACGGCTGGCGACCGGTATCCCGGTCTGAATCGTCTCGCTGATGGTTTCTGGATCGCGCACGACCGGATCCACGACCCGCGCCGCGTTGCGCATCGCGCCGGACAGCGGCACGAAGCCGCCCGCAAGCTGCGCGAGAAAACTACTGGCCGACCGGTCGGGGTCGTTGACCGCCTTCACGAGATTTGACACACCTGAGAGATAGGACTGATCGAGCGCGGACCGCCCGATGCGCGCGATGGCCTGCGCGGTGATCTGCTGCGCGCTCTCTTCGACGTTGCGATGCTGCGCGTCGCGTGTGACCTCGTGAAATGCCTCGAACGCATTCGCCAGGATGCTCGCGGGGAAGGCGAACGGCTGCGCGAGCTGGTACGAGACCCAGTACGTGCCGTCGTCTGACTTCGACGCGCCGAACGCCTGGGCGAGTGCGTCGGGCAGCGGCATGTTCACGGCGTTTGGCCGCCAGCCGCGCTCGTACAGCGCTGCGCGCTCCGCCGGATCGCGGGGACCAGAGCCGCTCAGGCGATCGGTGGCGGCGAGGTACGCGATGGGCATCAAGGCCAGCGATCCCACCGCGGCCTCTGCCTGCGCGATGGTGCGCTCGCGAAGATCGCCCGCGCGCGCGCGCGCCATGAAGAACCCCAACGGACTGTGCTCGGCCCCCTGCCTCAGAATGTTGTGGGCGGTCTGAACGAAGGGAAAGACGAACTGCAAGGCGGGGACATGCTTCTTGATCGCCGCCAGATGGTTGATGGCCGGCCCCGGATCTTCTTGATAGACCGCGCGCTCAGCGCTGCGCGCCATTTGCCGGCGCAGCTCCTTGCTGGGGTTCAGCCGCAGTTCGGCGACGCGTTTCGCAAGCGCGTCATCGGTCGCGCCCGCGCCCACCTCACGCCGCGCCTGGGCGTACGTGAGCGCGTGCCACTCCATTGAGGCGTTCAAGTTTCGGAAGAAGCGATCGGCGGCCTCCATCCCACGATGCGGCCAATTCAGCGGGTTCCGACCGCGGCCGGCAAACTCCCGATGAGGCACGTACAGATCCGTCACATCCTCCAGTCCTTCGTTGAGCGCGCGCGGCGAGAATCCGAGTGTCGCGGTCTCCCACGTATCACGCCACGCCTGATCGAAGCCGGCGACGATGCCCTTCGCCTCCTCGAACGCCTCACGCGTAAAGACCTGGCGCTCGCGGCCCGTGACGAGCGTGCGGAGAGCATCAAACGAGCCGGCGGTGGCCTTCGTGCCCATGCGCACGAGCGTGCGCGATGCGTTGCCGAACACGTTGCGCAATTGCGTCTGAACGCCGGACAGGATGTTGCTCATGTAGTAGTCGCTCACGCGCTGACTGAGCGTTCGGACATCGTGACGGCGTAGGATCTCCCACTGCTGCACCGAATCGTCCGGCAGTTTCGCGAACACCTCCGCGAGTTCGGCCATGTCCTTTCGCAGTCGGCCGCGATCCAACATCTCGCGCACGAGCCGCAGTTCACTCGGCATGATGCGTTTCATCGCCGAGTAGATTTGCAGCGCGCGGCCGGCCTCGGTGCGCAGGCCTGCGTAGCTGTAAAACAACGCTTCACGCGCCGCGTTGAGCTGTCCGAGTTCGAGCAGATCCGGATCGGCACCGCCGGTTTCCTGAATGCGTACGCTGAGGCGGCGCAGTTTGTCTTGCACCGTCGCCACCATGTTGCCGTAGGCGGCATGTCCCGCTGCATTCATGTTCGCACCCGGTGCGAGTTTCTTTGTGGTGTTGATCCGCATGTGCTGCGCCAGCGCCATCGTGCGCTCGACGGGCTGACGATGCCGCCGCTGCGTGTCGAGCGGGTCGTAGCCGAGGTCGTTGATCAACGCTTGTAGGGGCGCGCGCTGCTCTTCCGGGAAGGCCTCAAGGCCGAGGCCTTCGCGCTGCGCCTTCGGCTGTCGCACGGCCGGCGGGGCAGGGACGTGCGCGGTCTCCAGGATCGGGACATCACCCGGCTCGTCGCGCAGCGGGCCGGTCGGCGTGCGGATGGTTCGCGCCGCGGTGGTCGCCGTTTTCGGCGTCGGCGCCGCGGTGCGCGGCGATCGTCCGCTGAGGAATCGCGCGAGCGCGTGCGCTCCCGCGCCGCCCGCGACCGCGCCGCCCAGGCCGAACGCGATGCGCTCTTCTGGCGTCTCCCCCTGCGTCGTGCCCGCGAGCCCCCCGGCGACTGAGCTGCCGAGGGTGGCCGCCAGCTCCGCGCTGATGCGGCCCGCCGCGCCGGGCTCGTCCACGAGCTCGGGCGCGAGCTCGCGGACGAACGGCGGTGCGTCGTCCCACCACGGTTCACCGAGGCGCACGCCGGCTCCCTCCGCGTAGCGTTCCGCATTGAACGCTGGGAGGTCGGCGCGGCCGGCGCGCGCGGCGACGGCCGCGTCCTCGATCGCATCGAGCAGTACTGCCGGATCGGTCAGATCCGTCCAGCCGTGTTCGCGACTGAGTCGGACGGCCATGTCATCGAGTGTGTGCCCCTGCCGCCGAAAGACGCCTTGCACGCCCGCGATCGAATTCACCCGCCGCGGGTCTTTGAACTCGCGGAGTCGCCGGAGTTCGCCTGACAGATCCGCGTCGGTCGTGCGAATCCCTCCGGCCCGCCGAATGGCTTCCAACAACGCTGTCGGTGTGCGCTCGGTTGCCCCTGCGCCGCGTTCCGCGTCGTAGAGCGCTCGTGCCCGTTGCACGATGTCCTGTTCGACGTCCGCCGCCGTGCCCGGATAGCCGCGCGCGACGGCGTCGTCCACCACGCGCTGGAGCCACGGCACGGACGGCGTGTCGGCGGGGGTGAGCAGCGACCCGAGGAGATCGAATTGCGTCGACGATGGGCGTGATGCTTCAGACGTCAACGCGAATGGCGCCTCAAACGTCGGCGTTGGAACATCGCGGTCGCGGACGACGCCCGCCTCCGGCAGACGCGGCTGCGTCTCGCCGGTATCGAGCCTATCCACGACGGGCGGCATGGCCGGCGGTGCGTCGCTGGGCGGTACGTGCGGGGCGGACTCGGTCGGCCTCGCGCGTGGCCGGCGGCGCGGCTCGAACAGGCGTTGCAGCGGCGTATAGTCGGCCGCGCCGCGGCGCGCGCGCTCGGCGGCTTCGGCGAAGCCCCCGCCCTTCAGCACGCGTTCGGGAATCAGCCAACGCAGGGCGCGTTCGGCGGGCGGCGCGGTGCGCGGGTCCAGATCCTCCCAGCGGGCGTACCGGCGCGGCGGCGGGCCTTTCAGCCGATCGGGAATGACGGCCTCGAACGCCGCGTGGGGGTCCGCGCGCATCTCCGCATCGCGAGCGGCGTAGGCGGCAAACTCTGATCCGGCGCGTGCGCGTTCGCGCGCGACGCGTTGACGGATCGCGCGATCAACCGCGCGCTCGCGCGCTAGCCGCTCGACGACGTCGGCGTCCGCGTCATACGGCGCGGTCGCCGGCTGCACCCGAATGCCACTCGGCTGCTGCGACTGTAGCCATTCATCCAGGTCGCGCGCCGCCGCCGCTTCATCCATCAGATCGTCGGCGGACGTGCGCGGCGTCGTGCCTGGCACGTCTTCGGCCACAAACTCGTGGAACGTCGTGCGCGGCGGGTCGAGCGGCGTGCGCCGTGCGGCCAATCGTCGGCTGACGACGTCAGCGCCGCCGCCCAGGAGCGCGCCGAGCCCCGCACTCAACGTCAGGCTGAAGGCGTCGGGCAGTTCGCCTTCTTCGACGACCGCGTGCAACGCGGTGCCGGCCGTGCTCATGCCCGCGCCCTTCGCCGCGGCGCGGGCGACGGTCGCGGCTTTTCCGATGGGGATCGCCCCAAGCGCGCCTTCGACGGCAATCGCGCCCGGCGAGTAGTCGGCCCGCAAGCCCCGCGCGCGTTCGTACGCTTGCGCGAGCCATTCGCCCGCGGCGCCGCCCGCGGCGCCGCCCATCATCAGACCCGGTGCCGCGCCCACGCCGGCCGCACCAGCCCCGAGCGCCGCGCCGCCGGCCGCGCCCGCGATCGAGGGCACGACGCGGAGCCCGGTCGTCAGCACGCGATCGAGCAGGCCGTACTCCGGTTCGTCTTCTTCCGGCAGCAGATCCGCCGGGTCGGCATAGCGCTCCGGCAGCACATCTGCGGGATCGGCATAGCGCGGCACGACGGTTACTCCTGGTAGGCCCAGCCCTGCCCGTCCCATACGACGACGCGGCCATCGCGCGTCTGACGCTGGTGGCCGACGCGCGGCGTCCCCGCGGGGCTGGTGGGTGGGGGCGGTGCGCTGGCGCCGCCGCTCAGGAGACCCGCGAGCGGATTGCGCCCAGCGGCGTCGATCTCGGCGAGCTGACGTCTGAGCTGGAAGTCAAAGAGCAGGCGCGACAGCTCCCGCGGCGCGACGCGCAGGTCTTGTGACTGTTCGGCCGTCGCGCGGGCCTGCGCAAGCGTTTCATCATCCTGAAGCGCCCGCGCCTGCCGTCCGATAGGCGCCAGAGACGCGGCGGCCTCGGCTTCTGCGTCCGGCACGATCTGCGCGCGCTGATACGCGGGGTCGGCGAGTTGCATTTGCTGCTCGTCGCGGGCGCTCGCGTTGCGGAGCGCGCGTAGCGCGAGCTGCGTCTGCATCTGCGCGAGCAGATCCGGCCGGCGGCCTGACGTGGCGTTCTCCTCGATCGCGTCGCGGGCTTCCAGCGCGTGGGCCATCGGCGCGATCTCCGGCGAGCTGCCGCGGGCGAGGAAGCCCGCGCGTTCGCTCCCCCAATCGGGACTGCCCTCGTACCAGATCCCTTGCCGACGAGCCGGCGTCGATGGTGGAGCCGACGATCGCGAGAGCCGATCGTCGATGCTCTGGTCTGGCTGCCACGGATTCGCGATCTGAAGGCCCGGCGGTCTCGGTGGTGGTGGCCCCAGCGGCGGCGGTACGAGGTTCGGATCGCCCTCAAGGGGGGGATGCGGCACGAGGTACGGGCGTCGAGGGGCGCGCGCGAGCGGACCAAAGGGGTCGCTGGGGGATGCCATCCTGTTTACTCTCCGTACGGGCCGCCCGCGATGCGCAATCCCTTGCCGGCGTACGCCCGAAAGAACCGATCTTTGTCGGCGAAATGACCCGAGAAGGCGGCCCACGACGGATCGGTGAGCGCCGCGATGCCGGGCTGCGGCTGATGTCCCGTGCGCAGGCCGCCGTAGACCCGTTCATGGCCGATTCGTCCCATCGAGAGGCGCGAGGGATAGTAGACATCCCCATCGGGCGACATCGCGAGCTGCCCGCGACGATGCGCAGGCGTGCCGGCGATCGTCGCCTGATTGCGGACGGCTTGATCGTTCTCGGTCGCCATGTTCTCGGCCATCTGATCCACATTCCAGTCCGCGCCGATGGCCGACGGGGACCGCTGCGCGGCGCGACGCAGGCCATCGAGCATGGCGTGCTGTTGCGGTGTGAGCGGGGCGCGATCGGTGACCATCGTCGTCAGTAGGCACGCGGCAGGAGGGACAACGTTCTCATCGCGATCGGCAAGATGCGGTGCCCAAGCATCGGCTTGGCCGAACCGAGGGCTGGGGTCTGTTGCATGCCGGGGACCGGACCAGCCGGGGCCTGGGCGCCGCGCAGCCCGCCGAGTGCCAGGTCCGCGAGCGCGCTGCCGCCCGCGCCGCTGCCACCGCTTGGACCCGCGACGGGCGTACTCGAGGTGGCGGTGAGTGGTGCCGCGGCGGCGTCCGCCTGAAACCAGCCACCCCCGCCACCTTCGACCAATTCGTGACGCCACACCTTGCCGGGCTCGCCCGCGACGGCGGCGCCTGACGCCAGCGCGTCAAAGTCCACGCCGGGGTGATCGGCCCGGCGTGCGTACTGCCCGACGCTGGCCCGCCGCACGAGCGGCGACGTGTTCGCCGCCGGGAGCTGCGCGGCGGTCATGCGTCAGTACCTCCCGCGCGCGAGCAGCGAGAGGATCGTCGGCGCGAGCCCGAGGAGATTGTTCGCGCCGATGTCCTGCCCGCGCTGCTGAATCCCGCCCGAGAAGCCGGCGCCGATCAACCCCATGTCGTTCGCGCGTTGCCCAATCGCGCCCTGATAGCCCATCTTCGCGGCGTCCCAGGCTTGGTCCTCACTGGCGCGCTGCTGCGTAAACTCCGCATCCGCCAAACCGGTGGCCGTTTGCCCGAGGATGTCGGCGGTGAGCTGGCCTTCGATGCCGCTGCCGCTGATCCCGCGTTCGCTCATCTGATCTTTGAGCGCCTTCAGCGCTTGCGCACCGATGCGTCCTGCGCGATCTTTGCTGCGCGCGAACGCCAATGACCGACTCGGCGCGTCGGCGGACGGCGTTGGCGCCTCGATGCGTGGCGGTGCGGCCGGCGTGGGTTCGCGCGCGGGCGTCTCTCCCTTCAGGCGATCGAGCACGCTGAAGATGTCATCCGCCGAGAGCGGCGGCGCCGTGGATCCAGCCGTTCCGCCTCCACCGCCGCCGTTGCCTCCCGCGCCGCCGCCCATCCCCGGCCGCGATTGCGCGTCCATGCGATCACGCGTGCGGCGCGTGAGGTCCGGATCGTGTTCGACGATGGATCCGCCGCCCATGCCTTGCGTGAGTGTGGGCCGTCCATCGGCGCCTACGCCGATCTGCGTGCCGGTCACGCCGGGGCTGTACTCGCGGACGGTGCCGTACGGCGTCGCCTCGTAGCTGGAGGAGGGGCCGGGCGAGGACCGCTGCGACATCGGCGTCGCCGGTCCACCGTAGGTCGGCTTGGGCATCGATGCCCCGCCGTACGCCTGGGTCGGCGACACCGAGGGTGCATCGGGCGTCGTGGACGCGTCGCGGAGGGCTGAAGAGAGAGGCCGGCCATGCTCTCTCATCGGATACCGCAGATGGACCCAGCCAGGAACCGCGGCCGTTTACGAGAGCTTGAGGAGATGCAGCGACGTGAGAGAGTGATCACTGATGGATCCGAGGAGGTCTTTGACCGTGCCCGCTTCGTGACGCACGAACACTTCCACGTAGTCCGTCACGGCGAGCGCCAGGACAGCGGACACGCGAAACGCCAGCCCCAGGCCCGCATCATCGCCGGGGAGCTCCATGCGCGCGACCCGCAGGCCGTTCTTGTAGATCCACACCGCGCGCCACGCGGCCATCGTCGCCCAGGCGACGTGTCCGATCACGACATACGTGCCCGCCCGGCCGACCGGCACGGTCAGCCGCGTCGGCGCGAAACCGGAGAAGAACCCCTCCGGATCCGCCTCGACGACATCGAACGGGACCGGCCAGCCGCCGTGGACGTCGCCCGGATTCGCGCCGCTCGCGATCGGCTGCGCCGTGCTCAGGCGGACACGCGCGTGCGGCTGCGCGGACGCCGTCAGGTGTCCGATGTCACCCGCGGCGGTCCAGATCGGCTCCACGCCGTTGCTCTTGAGGAAGAGGCTGCCTGCGCCTACGGGCAGACGTTGCCAGCGGGTTCCGCTGCCGGTGTCGCGTGCGACGACGAGATCCCCGCGGACGGCGGGCTGCGTCAGCGTGTCCGTGTGCGCGTCGGCCTGGAGCAGCGTGCTCGTCACCGCGCGCCACTGCACGCCGGCCGTCGCCGTCGCGTCGGCGACCAGGGCTTGACCGTCCGCACCGATCGGGACGCGGCGGTTTCCCGCGCCATCGTGCGCGATCAGATCGCCTTTCGCCGCGGTCGGCGCGAGCGCGTCGAAGGCGGCGGCTGGCGCCGTCTCGCCGGTCCCCCCATGCGCGATGGGCAAGACCCCCTCGACGTGCGGCGTCGGTCCCGCCAGCGCCACCTTGCCGTACGCGGGAGGCGTGTGGACCCCGCCTGAGCGCAACACGTGCCCCTCGGCCACGTCATGGAGTCCCGCGATCTGTGTTGGCGTCTGCGCGTACAGGACGTCGCCGACGCGATGCTGACGCAGTCCTGTTCCGCCCTGCGTCACCGGCAGCGCGCCCGCCGTGTCGCTCTCCACACCGAAGAGGCGATCAAAGTTGTAGTCGATATCTTCGGCCGTTTTCGGCGTAAACGGCCACACGATCGTGTGCGGCTTTGCGCGAGCCATTCAGCGCCTTCCGAGTTCGTGATAGGGAATCTCGTATCCGTAGAGTTCTGTGGGCACATCGAGTTGTGCGTTGCGAAATCGGAGTTGCGCGACGCGGCCGGTGCCCAAACGTCGATGACGCACACGGCCCCGCGTGAGGTCGTGCGCGATCGCTGGCTGTGGCGGCGCCCGCAAGGCGCCCACGTGCGGCGTGATCGCCAACGAGCCGAGGGCTTCCTCCCGCGTGAACACCGAGAGTTCCCCCCAGTACTTCTCGATGTCCGGCGTGTTCGCGTGGTGCGCGACGGTCAGGAGATCCAGATCGATGGGCACGCCGTCGTCCTGCGCGCTCGCCTCGTCTTCGCGATACAGATGGCCCTCAGACGAACCCACGACCACGGTCCGGCGTTCGGCCGCATCGTCCATCACCCCGGCGTACGTCGGCTCGAACCGATCGGTCTTGTGGGGGCCGAGCCAATGACGGCGGCGGCGGTCATACGCAATCCAGCGATCGATCCCCATGCTCCCGGCCGACGCGAGATAGAACTGTACGGTGTCGTACGCCGGATTCCAGGTGGCGAATGCGAGCGGGAAGAACGCCCGCTCAAAATAGTCATCGGTCGTGAACCACGGCCGCACCGTGTCGTCGGTCAGACTGCGGATGCCTTCACCGGTCACCTCGTAGACGCCGTCCTCGGCGAGATAGTAGGCGATGTCGTGGACGACCAGCGCCGCATCCTGCGAGACGGGACCGGGCGCCTCCGCGATCTGAATGACTTGGATCGTGGACGGTGTGGATCCCCGCGTCATCCAGAGCGATCGACGCTTGCCGATTAGCAAGTCGTCGCGCCGGGCCATGAACGCCGTGACGCCGATCTGATCTTGCCCCACGGGTTTGATCGTCAGGCGATTGACCGGGGACCAGCCGTAGACGCGGCGATTCTCGGAGAACCACACGTCATCGGGCGCGACGGCGGGTGAGGCCCACAGCCGATCCTTCCAGGCGATCAGGAGACGGAACGAGTCTAGATCATCGGTGCCCGGTGGGTTGCCAAGCGCGTCCGCGGCCGGGAGGAGTGCCAGGTCGTAGTCCGACACGCCATCGACAACCGTCGTGCTCGTGTTGTCCGGAATGGTGGCCGCGAGAAAATACTCGGTGCCCCCGTCCGCGGTGCGGTAGAGTCTCCGCGCGTTGACGCCGGCCAGGGGTGACGTCTCCAACGCCGTGAGTGACACCTGACGTCCGGCGACGGTGATCGGGCCGGCCACGGGTGACAGCGGACTCTCGCTCAACACGCGATCGTCCACGCCGAGGATGACGAACGAGAGCTGATACCGATACGTGCCCTGGAGATCGCCCGTCCCCGTCGCCGCGAGCGTGGGAGCCGCGGTCGGCCCGGCGATGCTCAGGGGGCGTGCGGACACGTCCTGCGCATCCACGACGATGTTGCGTGTGAAGCCGCCGACGCCGACGATCTGACGTTCCAGCACGGCGAATCGGGCGCGGACCAACGGATTGACGAACACGCCCTCGGGGAGCGACACATCCGTCTTCACGCCTCCGGGGCTGATGCGATACAGACGATCGCCGGCTTGGACCAACGAGTACGGCATGGTCAGCGAAGAAAGGCGTTGCCTTCTTGGTGGTGCGCCGTGAGGACCGATTCCCAGCGTGGCAGCCACCGGAGATCCACGACGATCACGACATCCGCATCGGGGATGTGAGGAACGGCGGGATCGATGGACGGTGTCAGGACGGTCCAGCCCACACGTCGGCAAGCCGCTTCGTACCGGGGGACTTCGACGCTGGCGCCGGCCAGCCGCACCGTGCGGGCGTTGGGCGCTACTCGCCGCAGATAGCGGGTCTTCGCGTGGATCAGATCCGCGAGATGGCCGTTTGGATCGCGCGCGGTCGTTTGATCCGCATGGAGGCGATAGGTATAGAGTCGCTCCCCGAGTTGCGCAAAGACACAGCCCTGCGTCAGCAGGCGCAACAGCAGATCGTAGGCGGGCGTGGTGAATGCGGGATCACAGCCGCCGACGGCGAGCCATGTCTCACGCCGACACAACATGGTTGGCGGGAGCAAGCAACACATGAGCGGCAGCACGCGCCGAATGGCCCGCGACGATTGCACCGAGTCGTGCGCACGCCGCCAATAGCGCGTCCACGGCGTGTCGATGGGCTGACTATCTGCGCCGACAAAGACGGCGGCGGACGCGACGACATCCACTTCGGCGTGCTGCGCCACATGCGCGCGCAGGCGGCGGACCCGATCCGGATGCGACCAGTCGTCGGCGTCCTGCCACAGCAGCCACGTGCCCCTCGCGGCCGTGACGCCGGTATTCATCGCCTCCGCAATGCCGGCGCCGACGTTCGGCAGGATGCGGACGCGATCACTCGCCCATGCGTGGACCGTGGCTCGCGTCGCATCCGTGCTGTGATCATCGACGAGGAGGATCTCGTCCAGCGGATCCGTTTGCGCCAGCAAACTGTCCAGGGCGCGGCGCACGTGCGGCACCGCATTCCGGACGGGCATGACCGCGGAGATCATGCGGCGCCCTCGAACAGCGAAGAGGTCAAGAGCTCGTCGAGGTCCGCTCCCGACGTCGCGCCTCCGAGGAGGTAGCCGCCGCCACTCGGCGACGGAAACGGGATGTTGACGATCGCCACGACGGCCCCCGCCATCGCGCTCGTCGTCAGGGCCGTCAGGCCCGGCCGCTTCGCAATCGCGTGCTCGCCTGCGTGCGTCCGGACGACCGCGTTCTGTGCGTGGACCCAGGCGCCGTCCTCGACATGGATCGGACTGGCCGTCAGGTTCACGCCCTTATCACCCAAAGTGAACGCGTTGAGCTTGCCGCCCATGCGTCAGTCCTCCCACCACGGTTCAAAGATCGCGTCGGCGTAGTCGTCCTCGTCGTCCTGTCGTGGCGTCACGACAGGCAACAGGTTCTTCTTGTCGGTCGCGTAGATCGCCAGCCATTCGGGATCCGGTGACCGGTCCTCGCGCTCCTTGGCGCGCGCGTAGGCCACGATCCACGCCTTGATCGCGTTGTCGCTGTGACCGGGGATCGGATTGTCGCTCACGCTCGTGAGGTCCAACGTCGTGATGTAGAAGAGGCGAAGCGGCACGTCCGCGGTGGAGCGCGGTGCGACCAGAATCGTCGGCGCGGCAATGGGCGCCCCGGCGGCAATGAGGTCGTAATAGATCACGCTGCCGCTCGCGTCCATCGGCGGCTGGAGCCGGGCAGACGTAAATCGTGGGTGCGTGCAGTCGAGCGGTACGTAGTGCAGGCGTCGATCACCGTTCAACGCCCGCGCCTCGATCGCTTTGACGCGGAAGCACGTCGCCGGCACGCCCGCCAGGGCGAGGGCGTTCGCCGGTTGACGGACATTGGTCTCGTCGATGGTGAGGAAGTGATCCGCGAAGGTGTCGATGAGCGCCTTCCAGAGATCCTGACAGCCTTCGATCGCATGGTCCATCAGCTCGTCGTCGGACCAGAAGAACGCGGCCGTCTCGTTGAGATGACGACGCGCGCGCGCGACGATGGTCAGTAGGGGCGTCGGCATGGCTACGCCGTCCTGAACTGCTCGATGCTCAAGGGGGTCGTCTGCAAGAAATACCCCTGCGCGACGATGACGGCCGCGTTCCCGGCGCCCGACACGCGGAGCGCGAGGCCCGCGCCTTCTGTCAGCGCCACGCCCTCTTCCCCGAACGTCCACGCATGCGGGCCGACCGGCGCACTGGCCGGCAGCGCCGCGAGGACGACCGGCGTGCCCGCGGTGTCTTCGAGCTGGATCGAGGCCGCCGCGGCGGCGGTGAGGGAGACGAACGCATACGAAAGAAACAGCGTGTGACCGGGCCGACCGGGCATCAGCACCTCGCCGGCTGGCGCATCAGTGACGAGCAGCACGCGACGTGCGGACGCCGCTTGATACGTCGTGCGATATTCCTGGTTGCTGATGCCTTGCATGGTCGGATGCGTGAGGGAAGGTGACGAGGGTGCGCGACGGAAGGGGTCCAAGAACGCCGCGCGCCCTCGTCCAGTGCTCCGTGGCCGCTGGCGGCAGCTACGGAGCGCCGAGCAAGACGAAACCGTCCGGTTGATCGGCCGCGGCGGATCCTGTCGTACCGGCCGCCGTCGTATCCGAGCGCACCGCGAACCCTGCGGTCATGGGAAGGCCGTCGAATGCGACGATCAGCTCCTCGACATTCCCCGGCAGGCGGATCGAGAGTTCGGGCGCCGTCGCGGACGCGGCCGTCGCGCTGTCGCTGCCCTTGACGTAGGCGGCGATCGTCGAGGTCGGCGGCTTCAGCAGATACACGCCAAACATCCGGCACGGTGCGTCCGCGAGCACGACACTCGCCGCCAGATCCGCGAAGGCGATAAAGGCCAGATCGGGGTTTCCCTTGTGCTGCGCGTGATACATGAAGAACGCTTTCAGCACTGCCTGAATCTTCGGCCGGCGCGTGTCGGCGTAACACCGTTGTTTCACCGCGTTAGCGGGCTGGAGCACGAGGGCCATCTACACATCTCCTGACGAGAGCTGATGCACGAAGGTCGTCTGACCGGTGCGGAGCTTCAAGGCGGCGTAGCCGGAGACGCCGCGCTGATCCAACTCGTCATCGGCCGCGCGGTCTCGTTGTGCGTCGCGCGCCCCTTCGGCTCGTTCGATCTGATCGCAGAATCGTTCGGGGCCGCCGCGCGCCCACACGTCGCTGGCATCCAGCCAGTGAAACAGGTCGTCGTTCCATGCACAGGTCGGCCGCAGCGAGACGATGGGCATGCATCCCTCGCGGCACATGCGGCCGGTTTCCGAGTCGTGTCCCAGGACCGGCCGAACGCGCTGCATCGCCGCGGTGCGCCGGGCGATGCGATAGACCGGCTGCGTCAGTCCCGGCAGGATGCGCAGCTCCGGATCGTGGTGCCAGAGCTTGAGCAGCCACCACGTCGGCGGCGGCATCAGGTTCCAGGGGTTGTGTTGCCCCAACCAGTTCACGGGAAGCGGCGCACTCATGACTTCGTGAACCTCGCGGCGGGATCCCCGTCGCGGACCGCCTGCACGCGCGACGTGCCATGCTCCACGAGCTGCGTCTTCTGCACGTCCGCCGGCAGCAGCGCACGATTCAGCCGTTCCTTGGCCGTGCTCTGCTCAATCGGCGTGCTCGGCTGATCCCATTCCTTGACGTAGACCAGCAGGTCGTACGAACGGGGATCGTACGGATCTTCAGTGCCCATGACTGGATGCTGCCGGCACGCCGCGTCCGCGACGATCCGCGGGAGCGACACCGTCACGGGATGTGGCGGCAGCATCCACTGACGGCCGTCGTACACGACGGTCAGCGGCTTCGAGGTGCGATTGCCGATCGTGACGAAGTCGAGCGGGACGAGGGCGTTCATCGTGTCCTCCTCATTCCGCACGCACGACGATCAACGTCTGGCCGGTGATGCCATCCATCCGCGCGTTGTAGCCCGGATACCGGCAGTGATACTGCTTGCGCATGCGATACCACCCCTCGAAACTGTCACGTCCGCTCGAACCCGATCCGACACGCACGAGAATGCTGCCGTCTTCATCCACCCATTTGCCCGGTTCTGATTCGTAGCAGACCCAGCCGGCGTTGGCCTTGTCGAGCAACATCAGCATATCGAGGGGGAAATCCCTGATCGGCGTGATCGGGACTTCGCCGACCGTCAAGTCCTGTTGCTTGATGGCCGCGGTCCCGCCATCGGGTCGTAGGACATGCCCGTTGATGTAGCGGCGATCTTGCGCGAGCAGATTGATGTAGAGCCGACGCGTCGAGTGATGACAGATCGCGCGATCGATCCGCCCCCCGAGCTTCTGATCGAGGACGTCGCTGATCTGCTGAATCACATCGACCGACAGCGCGCCAGTGGCGGCCTTCACGAACGACTGAAACGCGCCGTACACGCTGCGATCGACCCCAAAATAGTTGTTGCGATAGGTGCCATCATCGACCAACGCTATGAGCCCCCAGAACGCGTGCTCATAGGACGTATCGAGCACATCGGAGACCTGGGCGTTCGCACTCTGAACGAGGTAATCGTTGTCCTGCACCCCCGCGGCCGGCGCTGCGTCGAGCGTGATGGAGCTGCCGTTGGCCGCCACGCCGACGACTTTGCGGATGCCGCTCCGCAGTTGCCCGGTCGCGGGATTGACGAAGCCGACGTACATGCCGATCTGGACGAACCGATTCCCGAACGCGGGGTGGGCGATCCCACCGGGCGAGTCGAGCGGCAGGATGTTGGACGCGGTGGGCGTCGCGGTCGCGACCAACGCGAGCACGCCGCGTCCATCGGCGCACAACGCGTACTCCTGCTTGCGCGCCAGATCGTTGATGATGGCCGTCATCTCGTCCTTGCGCGCCTGCTTGAAGGCGCCCTCGGACGACATCGAGTCATGAATGGCCTCACTGGTGAGGCGAATCCGCGACATCAGCTTCCGCTGCCCAATCCGCAACTGGACGTGCCCCTGCACGCCGGCATCCGCGAATGCGCTGTCTTCGCCAACGAACATCGGCGACACGTTGCGGCTCACATGCGCGCTGTAGACCACCTCACGGCCGGCGAACTCGGCGGTCTGAAAACGAAAGAGGTCTTTGACCGGATTCCGGTTCTGGACGTTCTCCGAGACGAAATCCTCGTAGTAGTCCGTGAGCAGCCCGTCGATCGTTTGGGTGTCCGCGCCTTGGCTGGGCATGGGGTCTCCTTACCGCTGCGCCTGAAGCGCCGCCCATGCCGCGGCATGCAGTTCGTCTTCGTCTTTGGGTGTGGGGGGCGGCGTGCCGACCGGCTGCGTCCTCGGCCCCGCGGACGGAAGCGCGGCGCGCTTGGTGGCGCGCTGCTGCTCGGTCGCGAGCGCGGAGCGACGAGCGGGCGCGAGCACCGTCCCGTCGATGAAGGTCCAGTAGTCCGAGACGAGACTCGGGTCTTGCGCAAGGTAGCGCTGCCTCGCCGTGGGATCGTTTTCAACCCAATCAATAAAACCGACTTCGATCCAACGCCGGGCCTTCGCGTCCGGGGCGCCCCCGTACGCCTGCCGCACGCGCTCATCGAGCGAGCGGAGCATGTGTGCGCCGAACGTGCTCCAGTAGTGCTCGGCCTGCGCGTTGAGATGCGGGGCTTGGTCAAGCAACTCCGCGACGCGATCGACGGGCAGACCGAACAACTTTTCGGCCGCGGGAAAGAGCTTGAAGAACTGTTGCCGGATCGCGTCGGCTTCGGCGTCCGGCGGCGGGGGCGCGGGTTTCGGCGTGCGGGACCGCGCGACCTCATCGCGAAGCGCCTGCACATGCGACAGCAGCGCGTCGAAGTGCTGCCGTGGGACGTAGTCCACCGATGGACGCGCGGCCTGATCGACCGGCGGGGGCGACGCGGGCGGTGAGGCGGGAGGCGTCTGCTCGGGAGTCGGAGGCGTGTCGGGAGCGCCCGGTGCGAGAGGGGCGCCGTTGCCGTCGTCGTGCATACTGCGACGGTAAGCGGCGCGAAACGATCACTGAAGCGCGGCGGTTCTCAGACGTGCGCGATTCTTGTCAACGACTACTCAGGGCCGCGCCCTTGCCAGCCCTCACCTTGGCCGCGTGGCACGTCGCGCGCGTTGCCGCTCTCGGCGAGCGAGCGTTCCATCGCCCCACCTTGCGTCGGCGGGCCGGGCATCATCGCAGAGGGCATCATCTGTTGATGCTGTTGGAGATGCGCGGTGAAGAACGTTTCGAGGATCGGAAACTCCTGAAAAATCTCGCGCGCGCTGTCGCTGTTCGCCCACTTCCGGTGTTCGGCGAAATGCACGGCCGGCTCGTGATAGAGCTTCACGGCAAAGGGCGTCATCTCGGGCGGCGGCGGTGGCGGCGCCGGCATCGTACCGACCAGCGTCGCCTGCTGGGCGGCGAGTTGCGCGCGCATGACCTGTTGCGTGTGCATCGCCCACATCTGCTGGAGCTGCGCCACGTCGAACTGCCGTGCCGCGGCCCACTGCTCGAACGCATCCTGTTCCTGCAACGCACTTTTGACATCGTAGTCGAGCGTTTGCACGAGATCAGACAGGCCGAGACTGGTCAGGATGGTGTAGCGCTGCTCAGGATCGTCGGGCGCGATCAAGCGCAGTTGGTTTGCCTGTTCGATCGCGGCGCGCCGGCCAAGATTCGTCTTGGGGGCCTGCGATCCATCTTCGACGCGGATCTCGATCGCGCCTTGTAGTTGGGCGTTCTCGAAATGGCGGAACGTCCAGCCCCGATTGGGTGAGAGGACCGACACGATCCGCTCGGTCGGTCCGTACTGCCGCTCCAATTCGAGGGCGATTTGATACCACTGACGATACGCCTCCCCGCGCGCGGCGAGCACCGTCGCGAATCGCGACTGCGATCGTTCCACCAAGAGTTGCAGGGCGGAAAAGGCTTCCACGCCGGTCGGCTTCGCCCCTTTAATGACATCGTAGGTGCCAACGAGTTGTTCAAAATCCGTGAGATATTGCTGGCGCAACTGGAAAAGCGAGGGCGGGACGTTTTCACCGGGAATCCGTTCCGGTTTCGCGCCGCTCGCGGCGAGTGCGTTGTACTTCACGACAAGGCCGGGCTCCCCGGTGAAACTGCGTACTTCGGCGCCCTTCGGTTCGAGCCAGATGGGATTGGCCATGCGCTGCACGATCATCTGGATCAACGCGTCAAGCTGGTTGATCTGATCTTGCTTCTGCACCGCGAGATCGAGGGGACCGCGTGCCCACAGACGCCCGCCCACGGGCTGATAGGGAATGTGGAGCCAGGGAAAGATGGGCCGATTGTCGCGCGTCTGATACGGCAGTGGTCCCGGTGATGTGCCGCTGGCGTCGCGCAGGACGCGCGCACCGCTGCCGTCGCCCACGACACGGAGATAGAGCCCTTCGGGATAGTCACGGGTGGGCTTGAGCCACAGTTCGTACTCGGCGAGCCCGCTGGTCTCGCTGTCCTGACCACCGCCCGCGAGAAAACTCAGCGGCATCGCGGACAGATCGCTTTGCGTCGCGAGGGTGCGGAGCAGTTGCAGCGACCGTTCGCTTGGCGTCTTCTCAAACGCCAGCGTGGACGCGAGATCCGGATAGTGTTGTTCGTAGTAGTGCTTCGGCCGCCAGGACATCCGCAAGACGACCGGGGTGGTCTCGAAATCGGTGTAGATCGGCGGAACCGCGATTTCCCACGGCGATACCGCATCGGTCCGCCCGCGGCCCGTGTGCAGCGTGTCCGCGATCGGGCCGCCCGTCTCGGCCTGCGCCGGCTCGAACGTGGTCGCGCCACATCCGGGGCACTGCGCGGTCGGCCCGACAAGCTGACTCGGCGGCCAGACGCGTTGACAGGTCACACAGCGCTCGTACGGCACGACGATCGTCCCGCTCTCCGCGTCCTTGTCCCAGCACGGATGCAGAAAACTGTTGCCGGTGACAATCAGCCAGAAGTCCGCATCGCGCAGCACGCCATCCATCGCGTGTTCGTCGTGGATGAAGGGCTGCACTTCGTCGGCGACCTCCGCAGCGGCGACGTTCGCCACGGCGCCGCCGATCGGCCGCGCGAGCGTCCCCAACTTGACGGCTGAGAACAACGCGAGCAGTGCCTCGACGGCTTCGCTACATTTGTTGGTGACGGGTCTCGGCATCCAGCGTTGCAGCCGCTTGTCGAGCCATTGCCCGCGACGTCGGTCGTAGTAGATCCACTGCCGGCCCAGGACGTACAGGAGCTTTTGCCACCAGCTCCGTTCAAACACCCAGCGACTATCGAGACATTGGCGTTTCCAGGTGTCGAAGAGTGCCAAGAGCGCCCTGTCATCGTCGTAGTTCGGCGTGCTCCGGATCAGGGCTGGCGCGCGACCGAACGCCTGACCGATCGCATCATCGAGACCGGGCGGCGAAGGGCCGCCGGTCTCCGGTGCGGGCGTGAGTGGCGGCGTGAGATCCATTGGCGGGCCTCAGCGGTACTGCACGCGCCCATCCACGTCGTGCGCGATGCCCAGCGCGGCGGCGGATGCGTCACCCACGTCGTCGAACGAGAGCCCCGCGACGCTGGGCACACCCGATCCTGGTGCGGCGTCCTGCCGTTCGATCGTCATCGCGGCGATCGGGAACTTCAGCACATGCGTCAACAGCGCCGCCCGCTCCCCTTCGAGTTGGTTGAGTCGTAGCCGCGCCCATTCAAAGTTGTTCTGCGCGAGGTCCGCGCGTTGCTGCGCCGCGGCGAGTTGCGCGCGAGCGACGGCCAATTCGCGGGCGAGATCCGTCACGCGCTGTTCGGCCTGCACCGCGCGCGCGTCCAGTTGCGACAAGACAGCAGCACTGATCCACATCGTTAGGAGATCCACAGATCGCCGGTCGGCGACCAGTCGTCGGCGTGCGGGTCGAGGTCGATAGACCAATCAATCTCGCCTTCGGCGCGCGGGCGGGAACAGCGCTGCTCGCGCTCCCAGGCCCAGCGGAGGTCTTCCGGAATCTGGCGTCGATCGCGGCCGACGACCGGCGCGGGCACCTGCGGCAGTTCGGGCCACAGCATCACCGCATAGCGGAGCGCGTCACAGAGGTCGTCATCCTGCTTGAACGGTTGCTCCCGTCCCTTCTCGCCGCGGCTCGTCTGCGTATCCTTCCATCGATAGCCGTGTAGCTCTTCGAGCAAGAGTGGACACCGCGACGCCACGAAGCCGATGCGCTGGGTTTTCAGCCAGCTCTGCACGCGTTGAATGCCCAGCGTGACGTTGTTGTCCGCCGCGCTCGACGAAATGCCATGTACGGCCAGTTCGATCTGCGCCTGGGTCGCGGTACGGTCGATCGCCCACGACACGTCGTCGTGGCTGCGGGCGAGCGTGCGAAGGCCCTCCGCGTGGTCGGCGTACGCGGTCATGCGCCGCCGGTACTCGCCCACGACAAGCAGACCGGCGGGCGTCGCGATGATCTTGACGGCGGCGAAGGGATGATCCGCGCCCGGATCGAGCCCGATCAGGACCGGCACGCCCGCCGGAATCGTGGGCCACTCCGGCAGGAAGCGTGCGCGCACCGCCTCGTCGGTGTGCAGGACGCACGCATCCAGGCGCTCGCCGTAGATCGACCCCTCGAAGACCACGAACTCCGCTTCATACTCCTGGCGGAACCACAACGCATCCGTCGTCGCGCGCGCTTCCTCGATTTCTTCGGTGGGGATCGCGGGGTTATCAATCGTCTTGCACCGGCCGGCCCAGTACCCCGGCCTCTGCCTGCCGGGGTGAGCCGCGCGCTGCCAGAACTCTCGGTAGACCCAGTCGTAACCGTTCGGCGTGGTGGTGAGGATGGCGGCGCCGCGGTGCTCGGTCAGCGCCGGGCGGACGGTGTCCCAGACCACCGGGCTCGTCTTTCTGGCCTCGTCGATCCAGAGCCAGTGCAGCCCCGGTCCACGCATGCGTTCGGGATCTTCGGCGGATCGGAAGGCGATCTGCGATCCGTTTTTCAAGGTGAGGCGCTGATGGAAGGCGGACCAGCCGTCTTTGCCTGGCGCGAGCCACGCCTGCGGCAAGACCTGCATCACGGCCGGCAGCACATAGTCGTGCAGATCACCGTAGGTCGGGGCGATGCACCAGCCCAGCGTCTTCGGGACGGTCGCCTCTTCGACGGCGGCGATCGCGCCGCCCAACGTTTTCCCCGATCGTCGCCCGGCGATGAAACAGAAGCGATGGAACGCGCGGCTGCCATCCGCAAGGCGCAGGCGTCGCGCCTTCAAGAACGCCTGCTGATAGGGGTGATACAAGAGCCGAAATTCGTTCGACTCGTTCACATGCACCGGCTTCGGCATCAGCGACTCCGTCCGCGCGTGATCTCTTCAAAGCGCCCGTCCGGATGCCGATAGCCGATGCGTTCACCGGGGTTGGCGCGCACGTCGCCCGGCTCGCCGATCCACGGTGTCTCTCGGCCGCCACGATCGAGGCGCACCAGACGACGGCCGGTCTGCTGTTCCCACGCACGGCGCCCCAGCGCTTCCAACGACGCGGCGCTCTCGCCGGACGCATTCACGGCCGCTGTGGCCGCGCGCGGATCGACGACCTCGATCGCGTCGTCGCCGGTCGCGCGCAGACCGCGGAGCGCGTCATCCAGGAGATCCCCGATCCCGCGTGCCGCCGCGCCCACGCCACGCCGCGCCGGGCCGCTCGCCATTCCCAGCGGATGGACGTAGATCGTCGGATCGGTGGGATCTGGAACGATGGCCTTCGCGATCGGCGCGAGCGCACGTCGGAGCCCCAGCACCGCCGGCTGGACGTTCGTTTCGTACGGCGTGGCGGCACGCATCACCGCCGGGCGCGGTGTGGGGGGACGCGGAAGCCGGTCCGGGTCTGGCCCCACGAGATCGTCAATCAGACGAACGCCCGTGGGGCGAGCACGCGGGGGCTGAAGGGCGAGAACGGGCACGTCGGGGCCTGCCGCGCTCCGGCGGCTGGACCCCGTTCAGGTGGATGTGTGCGATCGGCGAGCCGCCAGCTCAGACCCGACCGCGTGTCGTGGCTTACTCCGTGTCAGCGGCGGCGGCGACGACGCGCGGCACGCCAACAACCTGACCGATCAGGGCGTCCGGTTCGACCACGGAGGCGCCCGCCGGCATCTCGATCTTGAGTTGCAACGCCATCATCGTCGGGCCGCCCGCCGTCCCGTCCTGCCGCGTGTGCTGCCGCAGGTGCCCGCGGCCCTTCAGGACTTCGAGCGACGTCGGCACGTCGCCGGCCATGAGCTGTTCGATCACGTTGTCAATCGCCAGCGGCACGGCGAGATGATCGAGGAGCGCCGCCGTATCCTGCAACGCGCCCTTCTTGCGAGCGGCGAACAGGTGCTCACGCACGATCTCGCGATCGACGCCGAGATGTCGGGCGATCTGGTCCGGGCGCCAGCCGCGACGTCGTAGGTCCGCGCAGGCGCGTTCGTCCGCGGTCAGTGAGGCATCCTGCGTGAGTGCGGTCATGGGAACACGCACCGACCCGCGTGCCACCTCCGTCGATCGGGAGGAGCCGCCCGTCAACGGAACGGGTCGGTGCTGGGGGGATTGTCTGAGGAGCGACGGGAGGATGGAAGCGCGGCGGTATCAATCGCGCGACACGATCGCGTCTGTGAGGGTGAAATCGCGGCCCTCGCGGCCGTAGATGGCCTTTCCAAAGATCTTCTGGCCCGTGAGCAGGGTCGCGAGTGGATTCGGCCCGTCCTCCCACGTCGGAGTACCGCTCACGATCACGCACAATTCCGGCTGCGGCATGGACAGGCGCACGATGTGCAACCGCTCCCCACCCAAGAGGAGCAGCATTTGAATGAGGGCCAGCGTGCCGTCCGGCCCGCGGCCATGAATCTGCGTCACGACGTTGTTGATGTTCAGCAGGAGAGGCAAGGATGGTGGCGGTGTCCTGTTGTGGGCGCTCGGATGCGTCACCAGCAGGGCGAGTGTGTGGCGATCGGCGTCGGTGACGGTGGCCGAGATGTGTGTCAGGCCGTGGGTGGCCCGGAGATGCACGCCCACGTCATCCCATGTCAGAACCGTCTCACGGTAGTCGTCATCGTACACGCGGGACAGGACGCCACACAGCCAACAGGCGACGTGCGGATCATCAGGACCGGCAGGCATCGCTACGGTCGCTGCGAACGTAGCCGTGCAAGGCCCAGGCACAGCGTGAGGACGCCGCCCAGCGCGCCGCACGGAATCCGCCACCACCCACGGGGGCGGGGTTCGTCGAACGGCCCTGTGGCGCAGGCCGGTTCTTGCAGCATCAAGGCACCGACGCCTCCGCATCCCAACCAGACCGCGCAGAACGCCAGGAGGTCATCGTGTCCGATCCACGTCTCAAGGGTCATTACCTAAGAGACGGTTCAGCGGCCGATTTTCATCGGCCGCCGATCAAAGAATTTTTCAGATGAGGTCCGCTGTCTCGTCGGTCGCGGTGGCGGCCCGCCGCTGCCGCTTGGCCCGTCCACTCGCCAGTCCGCCTTGCCGGCCGTACCGAATGGCGTCCGCCCGCGTCGGCCACTCCGGCGCTTTGCCTTGTTCGTGAACGGCGCGGCCGCCCAGGCTGGCGATCTCGCGCTGACGCTCAGGCGAGATGGCGTTGAATCCACGTCGGAGCTTGGGTTTCTCCATCATGACTCCTTTCGAGCCCGTGTCATTCCTGCCAGCCTCCACGCTCGCGATCGACATAGCGCGTCACACGGTCGAGCCCTACGATCGCGAGGATGCGCGCGGAGGGCGCGGCCCCGCGCAGGACCGTGCTGATGACGGTGGCCGGGATGCCGTACCACGCCGCACAGGCCCGCTGCGACCCCGCGCGCTGACAGAGCACGCGCAGCCGCCGCCGGACTTCGTGGTCGTCGTACACGCGACGCAGCCGAGGGCCAGCCGCGCGGATCATCCGACCACCCGCAGCGGATGGCGCGGCGTCAGCGTCTCCCGCCGCCAACGTTCCGCGACACGATCCGCCGTGGCGAACGCGACGAGCATGCGCGTGGCGTGCGGCCACTGCCGCAGGATCGCCAGCTCCGCGGCCGTCATGGCGCCACGGGGCGTGACAAGGAGGCCGCCTTGCAGCGTCAGGCTGATCTCGACCCCTCGCTTCCAGGCCGCCAGGAGCACGGGATAGGCCGGACTCGCCAGGGCCGCCTCGCGGCACTGCCACAGGTCGTCCCGCGTGAGCGGGGGATCAAAGACCGTGGTCGTCAAGGTCGAACTCCTCGAAGTCCACGCCCTCCGTCCCCTCAATCGCGTAGGGTGGGGTACTCACGAGCCGACGTACGCTTGTAGGCGTACGTACAGTACTTGTATGTATCGTGGTGATTGCCGCTATGGGAGGAGAGAGTGAGAAATCCTCAGCATTTTCCATAGCGGCCATAGCGGCGATCTCTTGATGCTTGCCGCTATGGCCACACTCAAAGGCCCTGGGATTGTCCTCAACATGTGACATAGGGGTAATCATCGGGGCAAGATCATGCGTCCTTGCCGCTATGGCCTCTATGGTTATTTCCGAGGGAATCTGGCGGATCGTCTTCATAGGGGCAATCTCAGGATCTAACTCTCTGTACGTACGTTCAGTACCCGTACTCGTCAGCCGATCGGGTGTCCCGCTGTCGATCGGTGGTGCGGAGCCGGCACGCGTGGATGGACGAAACCACAGCCATCGCCCGCCGCGCCCAAAGCCCACGCGACTGATGCGCACGCCGAGTCGTTTGGCGGTCCAGCGCATCGTGCGCTCAGGTACGCCATGCGCCTTGGCGGCCTCGATCGCGATCTTGGCGTCCAGGGGCCACTCCTGCGTCTCCAGCAACTCGCGGATGACGCCTTCCGCGTCCTTGCGGTCCTGCTGCTCGTGCGGGTCCGGCGGCGCGAGGAGCGTCTCCGCGTCGAGTCCTTCGACCGGATCGGGCTCCCAGGTCAGGACGCCCTCGGTGAGACGAAAGGCCAGCAACGGTGCGGGGGCGCACAGGTTCGTCTTCAAGGGCGCGAGGATGCTGCGGCCGACGTCCTGCGGATCGCGGGCGACGGCGTGCACGAGCCGCGCCGCGGCGACGAACGCCACGGACCCGCCGGGCCGATGCAGCGCCATCCGCTGGGTACTCTTGCTCAGGTGCGCGATCGCCAAGAGGCACGCGCCCGTGGCCTCCAGCAGTTTCATGACCGGTTCGAGGACGGCGCGCACCTCGGCATCCTTGAAGCTATCCACCGGTCCGAGATAGGCCGTAATGGGATCGATGATGACCAGGGCCGGCTTCACGTCGTCCATGATCTGTGCCAGCAGATCCACGTCCCGCGCGAGTCGGAAGGGATGACGGCCGTTGGCGTCCGTCACGCCCTCCAGCACGAAGATGCGTCGGGGATCGCCGCCGAGGTCTTCGATGCGCGGCCGAATGGTGTCCGCGAGGCCGTCTTCCGCGGTCATGATGACGACCGTGCCGAGCGGCGCCGGATGGCCGTCCGGAAACGCACGGCCGGTGGTGATCCGTGCGGCCACATCGAGGCTGACAAAGGTCTTGCCGGTGCCGGGATCGCCCGCGAGCAGGATGTACTTCCCACGCGCGAGGCGCAGCGGCCACAACCACGTCACGCGCTCACGCTCGACCTCGGCCAACCAGCGCCCGGCTGACGCGCGCGGTGGCGCCGCCGGCGCCGCGAGCCGCCGCCCGGTCGCCGCGTAGTGGCGTGCCTCCCGCGCCAGGGCACGCAACTCAGCGACCGTGTGGCCGTGCGCGAGCCACCACGTCAGGTCTTCCTTGTCCGGGCAGCCCGGCAGCTCCACGATGCGCACGCGCAGGCCGGCGGCCGCGCACGACTCCGCGACACGCACGGCGTGCTGACGACCGGGCGCGTCCGCATCGGGAAGGATCACGACCTGTCGCACACGGGCGGCGAGGAGCTGTTGGGTGTCGGCGTCGGTCCATTTGCCGGCGCCGCCCACGTTCGTCGTGGCCGGGAGGCCCACGGCCCACGCCGTGTCGCAATCTTTTTCGCCCTCGCACACGAGCACGGCGTCTCTGCTGACCAGTTCGTTCAGGCGATAGACGACACGTCGGACGCCGTCGAGCGTCCGCGCACCATCGGGGCGCCGCGGGCGGAAGGTCTTCCCGCCGCCCGGCGGCGCGAAGCGATCGACGTGGAAGCACACGGTGCCGTCCGCGTCGCGATACGTGTAGGTGGTGACGACGGGGCCGAGCAGGCCCGGTGTGCAGGGCTCGTCAGGAGGTCGTGAGGGCATCAGGTCTCGCATCGTCAAGCCCACGACGCGGACGATGACCTCGGCGGGGCAGCCGGCATGACAATGCAGGAGCCAGCCGCCCGCGTCGCTCCGCGCGAGGCTCAGTGAGGCATGCGCATCGTCGTGGGCGGGACAGCGCGCCGTCCAGCCGTGGCCGGATCGTGTCGCGTCGGGAAAGGCACGCAGGAGGTCAGGCATCGCGGAATCCGGGCCACAGGCGACACACGAGCCGTGACGCCCACGGCCACCACGCCCACGGCAGGCCGGCGAGGCACCAGCAGATCACGGCTTTCAGGCGTGCGCGCATGGGATCTCACCATCGCATATTCCAGCGCGACCGGTGAGATGGGCTGACAAAGATTCCTGTCAGGTTTGATAAAGCTCTATGTCACTCGCGCCGTGCGTGATGAAGCGTTCCACGCGCCTGTAAACTTTAGAAAGTGACGGGGCCATAGGAAGACCGCGGGCTGCCGGTCGATCGTCGCGTACGGCGGCGTCCAGGGGCCTCTGCGCGGCATCCGGGACAGAGGCCTGCGGCGCATTCGACCGCACGCCGATGCGATCGTGACGCAAGTGACGGAGGGGTTTTCGGGCGTCATCCTGACAGGATGCGATTTTCTTAATGTTTTGGCCGGTTCGTGGGGCAATGTGGTGAATGACGCAATTCGCCAGAAGTCCCTATAGGAGAGACTCACGCGCGAGAGTTTGGGAAAACTGCGTCATTCACCACATTGCCCCACGAACCGGCCAAAACATTAAGAAAATCGCATCCTGTCAACGTGACGCAAGAAAGGCCCTCCGTCACTTCCGTCACGCACCGGAAGGGGCTTGGAAGGGGCTTCAGCGCGCCCGTGATCCCGCCGAACCGCTTGCCTTGGCTCGCGGACGCCGCGCTGTCGAGGCCTCCCGCGCCAACCTCCTGACCGCGCAACCACTTCGCGACCTGACAAGTGGTATGACCTCTAGCGTTCTGTAAGAATTTTTTGGCGAGCGGGGACCGTTCCTCGCGGGCGCTGCCCGGTGGCCGGCGAGGGGGTGCCCTGGGGGCTTGGCCTTGCGTCGGCGCGTATCAGGGCGAAGGCACGATCGAGAGGCGAAAGTGAGGAGAGTTAGCATAATGGCGCTTATCGGACTCGACCCCATCAAATGACGCTAAACTACTGAAAATACAGCACTGCAACCGATTACAAAGTCTCACATACAGACCCTTCGCCTGCCTTGAGGCGGCGCGCGCTGGCGGACCGTCACTTTCGCCCCGTGGCAGGGTGACCGCTCTATCGCATTGTATTAATGTATTAGTACACTAGAACACTAGTACTGATACAGATTCCCCACCTCAATAGGTCAGACCACTAAGGCGTAGGCGGTCAACCACTAGTCAACCACTTCGAGAGGAAAAGTCGCGGTTTGGCGGACAAGTCGCCCGGCGGGACGGCGTCCGAATGCGGGATCGCGTCGGCCAAATGGACGATGAACTATTGGTATGAGATCGGCAATATGTTTGAGTGACATAGGACAGTTACTCGTAACTGAGATGCGCGAGTGACATTCACCAAGCCAGGAGAGGAAACGCAATGTGGACCGCTCAGCAGATTCAAGACAATCGCGCAGCCAATCTCGTCGGCCTCATCAAGCGCTACATCCGCGGCGGCCTTGAAGACGCCGCATACGAATGCACGGTGCGTTTGATGCGTGTCGTGCAAGGCCGCGATGAAGGCTCGTGGTAGGCAATCACCGCCCCATCTGACGGAGGACGACAGCCATGACGAACGACTACACATTCATCGCGGTCACGACTGACGAGCGCGACGAGATCGCGGAGATGCTTCGTACGGCGGCGCTCGCCTACGACCACTGCGAACAGTCGATGCGCGCCCGAGGGCTGGAGACGTTGCGAAGCCTCTACATGGAACAGGCGCAGCGCGCGCGGCAGCATGCGCGCCGTCTGTTCGCGGCGTAGACCTAACCGGGGCGCGCGGTCGACGCTGCGCGCCTCATCACACCGGAGGACACCCCGTCATGAGCTACGCCTATCTGGTTTTCATCGCGCGAGACCTTCTCGACCAGGAGCCCGACGCGCGCGCGGCCGTTGATGTCCTCAGCGCGGTCTGCGATGTGCCGCGTGACAGGGCCGTGCGTGCGGTCCGCGCGGCGTCCGTCGAAGCGTAGGACGAACAGGTGCGCGGCCAGCGCTGCGCGCTTCATCACCGAGGGAGAAACGACGATGACGAACGAACAGACAACGACGCCCATCCCTGCGGCCGCGCCGCCTCAAATGAACGTCGGACTTCTCCGATACGTGAAGAGCCACATCACGGACGATCGGCGCCGGATCGACATGACCCTATGGGTACGGGAGGGTAGCGCGAGCGGCGGATGGTGCGCGTGTATCGGCGCATGGGCCGCCATTCTCAGCGGTCAGTATCGGCCAGGGCCGTACGGGCTTGTGACCCTGGATGGAGGGAGGGTCAGAGACGAGTGGGGCGCGTGCCGAGATGTACTCGGCATCACCGAGGAGATGGCCGGGCGGCTTTTCCCGCTGGACGGCTGGCCGAGAACCTACGCCGACCGCTATCGCCGTTGGCCGGCGGGCCGCGCGCAGATTACGGCCGACCGGATCGACCACTTCATCGCGACGAGCGGTGCGAAGTAGCGCAGACATCATAAGCACGCACCGTACGCGCGCCCTTCCTCACACCAATAGGAGGCATTGATGCACAACGACACGCGTCACGTTTTCCGCCGCATCGAGCAGGAAGCCCGCGCCGCACGGCTGCGCACGCGTGAAACACCGCGCCCGTCCGTGTGGGATCTCCTGGGGCGGATGCTCCGGTGCGGGCGATAGCCATGCAGAACGAGCTACCAGCCCGGACATACACGGCGGCCGACCTTCCGCAAGGTGCGCGCGTACGCACGCCTCTCGGCGCAGGGCGCGTTGCTTACGTGCGCCTGCGTCCGCCGGACTTCCGTGAGGTGGATGCGGTCTCCGTCGTCCTGGACAGCCGACGTCACGACCTGTCGTACGCCGGGACGATCTTCGCGGCGGACGGTATCAGGAAGGACGACCAGGAGGACTCATGCTTGACCGGGAACTATGGCCGCCGGAGGGCTTGAACGGCGCGGGTGAGGACGACGTCGTCATCCGCCGGGCCGAGATCCGAGACCTGATCGTCGAGATGGACGACGCGCTGTCGAGTGGCTCCAACGACGCAGAACACAACACGCTGTTTGACGTGCGGCAAGCCGTCGCCCAATGGATCGGCCTGCCGGTCCGCCATTTTGATGAAGATGAGGAAAGCGAACATGGGTAGACCCGAACGGAACACCGACGCCGATCCGTACATCATCGGGCGACGCGAACTCATCGATCTGATCGCCCTACTGAACGACGCCACCGACCGCGATCCCCTCGTGCTGAAGGCGCGCGCCACGGCGCTGGAGTGGCTCAACACGCGCGGAGAGGGCGCGATCCAATGGCCACTCGGTAGCCGCGTCGAACTGTGGACGGGCGACAAGGGCCAGATCAGCCACTACGTCGTGGGCGAACGGGCGCGCGTGCTCGTCAAGCTCGATTCGCCGAGGCCGTTTGTCGCTGCACATGGACGGTTCTTCCTGACGCACCAGTTCGTGGAAACAAGCACGTTGACGCTCAAGCGCCAGCGCACGCACGAATAGCCCGACATCGCACGCGCACAATCTGCCGCGCTTTCGCGCTGCCGCTGCGCGTGCCATCAGGAACAGTGACCAACTAACCGAGGAGTCTTGAATGTCCTTTGACGTGCTCGACAAGGTCCGAAAGCTACTCCGTCTCGCGCAGTCGCCGAACGCCAACGAGGCCGCGCTTGCGGCGGCCAAGGCCCAACGGTTGATCGATGAGCACCACCTACAGACAGCCCTTCTCGCGCTGGAGACGCATGCACCTGACGCCGCCGCCGACGAGCCAATCGTCGATTTCGCTAGCAAGGGCGCCCCGCTCGAACGTGCCACTGCGCGCCTGGAGCGCTGGCGCGTGTGCTTGGCGGACGTCGTGGCGCGTGCGAATGCCTGCCGCATCTACCTGTCGAGCGGCAGCATCGCCCTAGTCGGCCGGCCGAGTGACGCGGACAGCGTGCGCTATCTCTACGAATATCTGACGCGCGAAGTGGAACGATTGTGTGATCTGGAGGGCCGAGGTTGCGGGCGGACATGGCGCAACAACTATCGACTCGGTGTTGTCGACGCCATCACCTTGAAACTCCAGGCGATGCGGCAACAGTTCGCCGCCGACGCGCGCGAGCAAGCGGCCGGCAACAGCACTGCCTTGGTGCTGATGAATCAAGCACTGGCCCGCGTTGAACAGCGCGGGCGGACGGTCGAGACCTGGACCAAGACACACCTGAAGCTGCGCGCCGGCCGCGCGTGGAGTGCCCGAGGTGATTACGGCGCTCGCGCAGCCGGGCAGCGGGCCGGCCGCTCGATCGCCATCAACAACGCACGCGGCGGACTCCCGCAGGGACGTCGCGCGCTCGCGTCCTGAGACCCGATCGAGATCGTGAAACGGCGCTCGCGACGATGCGAGCGCCGCGCAACCACCCACGGAAGGATGACGACTTCATGAGTACAGTCACGCTCGACACGGAGGCCCCGGACCTTGTCGCGTATGCCATGAGCGCGACCTATTCGCCGGATGACGACAAGCTGCGTCTCTACAGCCTGACGCGCCTCGACGACGATACATACGCGCGCGTGCGTGCGGCGGGTTTCCGCCGTGCGCCGAAACAAGACCTCTTCGTCGCGCCGGCCTGGACGCCGGAGCGCGAGGATCTGCTGGTGGAGCTCGCAGGCGAGATCGGGGACGAAGATACGAGCTTGGTGGAGCGGGCCGAGGCGCGCGCCGAGCGCTTCGACGGGTATCAAGCGAACCGGCTGCACGACGCCGAGGCCGCACGCGCCGCCGTGGCCGCCATTGCCGACCACATTCCACTCGGTCAGCCGATCCTGGTCGGTCATCACTCTGAACGTCACGCCCGGCGGGATGCCGAGCGCATCCGCAGCGGCATGCAGCGAGCCGTGAAGATGTGGGACACGGCCCAGTACTGGCGCGCGCGCGCAGCCGGCGCAATCGCACACGCGCAGTACAAAGAGCGGCCCGCAGTCAGGCACCGCCGGATCAAGGGGCTGGAGGCCGATCGGCGGCGCTGCGTCGCCAGCTACACGCCCGATCCTCGGACGCGCCCGCAGACCTGGGACGGTAAGGTCATGGTGTGGGTGGGGCCGCGTGGTGGGCGCGGCGGTTCGTGGGTGGACGAGGCACGGCTACCCGCGATCCGCGAGTATGCCGAGCGGTGGATCGCGCACCTCGATCTGCGCCTCCTCTACGAGCGCGCGATGCTGGACGAGGACGGCGGCATCGCGGCGGATCGCTGGACGATCGAGAAGGGCGGGCGCGTGCTCGTCCGCGATGAATGGCTGCCCGTCGTACGAGTCAACAGGTCGGCCGGCGCGATCTGCAGCGTGACGCACGTCGCCCCGCGCACGGTGCGCTGGCAACCGATCTGGACGACGGGGATCGAGGAAGTGCGCGACTACCGGCCGCCGACCGCTGACGATGCGGCCACGATAGCGCGCGCGATGAAAAAGCCACCACTCTGCAACTACCCCGGCACCGGGTTCGTCACCATGACCAAGACCGAGTGGGAGCGCATCTACCGCGATTTCAAGGGGAGCCACACGATCGAGGCGACCGCGACAGCAGGCACACATCGCGTCCGCTCGCGCATCATGGGATTCGCGGGCCGGGAGTGCGTGTTCGTGTCCGACCTTCCGCGCAAAGACCCGCCGCGGCCCGCACCACCACAGGCAGCCGAACCGCCTGCACGCGACGACGACCCGGCCCCGATCGATCACCTGGACACGGGCGAGGCGCAGCCGCGCTTGCCCGAGGCCGGGGCCGTGCGCGACGTCGAGCGGCCGACGCCGGAAGTCGCCCCGGCGTCTTTCGCCTTGACGGCTCCAGTCGCGCGTGTCGCGAGCCAGCAGCGGGAGCTGTTCGAGGGGATGCGCGCGCAGCTTCGGGCCGGCGTGCAGATCGTCTCCGCGCCGCAGCTCTTTCCGACGCCTGTGGAACTGGCTGCGCGCATGGTCGCTTTGGCGCAGCTCGCACGCGGCCAGCGTGTCCTTGAACCGAGCGCCGGGACGGGCCGCCTGATCGACGCGATGCTGTCGGCTCAGGAATGGTCCGGGACCGTGGTCGCGGTCGAGATGAATGCCGCGCTGGCGTCTCAGTTGCGTGACACGCATCGGTCCGACTCTGTCACTGTTCAGTGCCGCGACTTCTTGGCCTGCACGCCGGCCGACCTCGGACTGTTTGACGTCGTCTTGATGAATCCGCCATTCGCCAAGGCGCAGGACATCGCGCATGTTCAGCACGCGCTAAGGTTCCTAAAGCCGGGCGGCCGACTGGTCGCGCTGTGCGCCAACGGCCCGCGCCAGCAGACCGCGCTACGTCCCTACGTAGAGCAGAGCGGCGGCACCTGGGAAGAGCTGCCGGCGGATACCTTCGCGGCGTCGGGCACGTCCGTGCGGGCGGTGCTGATCTGCCTGGAATCGACGATGCTATGATCGGTCTCACGCGACCCAACGACATGAGGGAGTCAGATGATCAAGACGAACCCGCGCCTGGACGGCCGCACACGCGGGGTTAGGCATGCACGTGAAAGGGCCGCTTCCAGCGGCCCCTTATTTTTCTACCTGTCCCCGTCTTCGGAATCCCCAGCGACGAACCGTGCGGTTCCGCCCCGCCGGCCAGCTCGCGAGCCAGTGCCAAACTCCAGCCGTCCGGCGATCGTCTAACACAAGATCACAGCATGCGTCCGTCCGCATCGCCGATGATTGGATCATAATTTTTTTCCTGATACCCGATAAAAAATAGATGCTAATTCGTCTCTGGTATAGGGCCGTTGCTGCGCCTGCCACGGTCTCGTACGGAGGCAACGCGTGGGCAAGACTGAGACACCATCGAACACGGACAGAAAATTGGCACGGGCCGGAGCCGCGCTGGAACTGGCGGCCAAACAGGCCGAGATCAATGAGCTGCTAGCCCGCTTTCCACAATTGCGCACGGCTGCATATGCCGTTCCGGTGCGCAACGGCCGCGCGTGGACCGCGGCAGACCGGCAACGCCACTCCCAGCGCATGCGCGCCGCCTATCGGCGACGAGCCCGCGCGAACGCCACCGCTGCCCGATAGACCGGAGAACGCCCTCATGCTCCCCTGCTCTGGTCGTATCCGCACGTACTACGAGGCCCCGGTGCTCCAACTCGGGTCCATCCAGATCACGCGCCGCCAGCTCGCGGAATGGGGCTGCCCGTTCTTCAGGGCGGCCAGCATCCTGAGCCGAGCGCTCCACGATCACGCGATCACCGACGTCCGGCAACTCGAACGGCTGGCGCCCGCGGACCTCCGCGCGATCGATGGCGTCGGCGACTTCACCGTCTACGTCGCCCTGCATGTCATCGACGCCTACGGCAAGGGCGGGGCCGAGCGCTGGCTTGGCGAGACCCGACGCCGGCCCGCGCGACGCGGACCGTCAGAACGCCGCTCCGCTCGCGCGAGCCGGTCCGGTCCGCATCGCCGCGCGCGTCACGCCCCCCAGGCATAGACGGGGCTCTCACACTCCTCGATCCCGTCCACTTCTCTCCGCGGCAGCCGGCGCGTGCTGGCTGTCGTGGACGCATGCGTGCGTCTGAGGCGACCGACGTGAGACGACGTGATGTTAGGTGCGGCAATGTGCGGCGATGTGATGGGATGTGGTGTGATGGGATGTGAGATAGATCGATGCGAGCCATGTCATTCTTGGGAAAGTTTGACAGGAATCTTTCGTAAACATGCTGATCATCGTTGACACTGTCGTCGTGACTGACGCAGTATCGAACTTCAGGCGGTGTTCTAATGAATGACGAGAATGATGATGCGCGAGTGCGTGAGATCGTTGCCCGCGTCGCGCCCACACGCGGCCGGCTGCAGTACTCCCTCTACGATCGACAGCGTCAGCAGTACGTCGCCGTACGACGGCGCGGCGCGCATTTCCGTGTGACGACCCTGGAAGAGTTTGAACGACTCGCGGCGCTCATCGCGGCGACTGTTGACGCGCATACGTGGAAGGACGATGAGCCCGGCTCGACGAGGTAGGCACATGGCGGACGTTCCTCTCACAGATCCGGTGCGCGACCGATCGAGGCACGCGCAGATCACGATTCTCATGCCGGCGCTGCGCGCGCTGTGCGAAGGCGCCGAGATCCAGGCGGCCCTCTTCGCCATCGCGGCGTACCTCACGGAGCTGTACGACGCGCACCTCGCCGATGACGAGTACAGCCTCGACGACTTCGCCCGCGACATCGGTGCGTGGATGCGCTGCGCACATGCCGTCCGCGAGCGGGCGCGACAAGACGCGACGCTCAACTGAATCCGAAAGGAAACCCGATGGATACGTGGTTGACCGTCGAGGACGCAGCGAGCTACGCCAAGGTGAGCGAAGCCACCATCTACCGCGCCATTGCCCTGCGGCAGCTCCAGTACACGCGCATCGGCGGGCGCAAGGTGATTCGTCTGCGGCCGGAATGGATCGATCACTGGCTCGAACAGGATGCCGTCGCACCACTCGCAAGGCATGGCGGCGAAACAGTACATCAGGTGTAGAATGCCCGGCCGTCCGCAATGGGGCGGACGTGTGACAAGGAGCGACCTTCGTTATGGGACTCTACAAACGGTGCGAGCATCGGGGCCGCGAACGCGATCGGTGTGATCATGCGTGGTGGGGGATCTACAAGCACAAGGGCATCCCGTAT
>Ga0187894_10000555_pt1 | contig 50304 bp, 53 predicted proteins | sample GBC1701081metaG_FD_136650 | JGI IMG/M metagenome (GOLD analysis project Ga0187894, IMG submission 136650) | White microbial mat communities from a lava cave in the Kipuka Kanohina Cave System on the Island of Hawaii, USA - GBC170108-1 metaG ... | reverse complement strand
GGCGAGCCGCAGCCGCAGGCGAGGCGAGCGGATGTAACAGTGATTCCGAGCGGAGCGAGGGCGAGCCGCAGCCGGAGGCGAGCGGATGTGGAAGCGGTTCCGAGCGGAGCGAGGGCGATGGCGCGCGGGAGTGGCGGCGCAGACGTGAAGAGCACCGAGGAGCGCGAGCTGAAGCTCGGCGCGGGGGCGCGCGTGCGCCTCCCCGAGCTGCCCGGCACTCCGCTTCCGCCGCGCACCCTCACCAACGTGTACCTCGACACGCCCGATCATCGCCTTGCTCTGGCCGGGATCACGCTGCGCCGTCGCATCGAAGCTGGGAAGAGCCGCTGGCAGCTCAAGCTGCCGCGGGGGGAGGCGCGGCTCGAGCTGGAGTGGAACGCCGGCGATTCGGGGCGTTCGGCTCGCCATCGTGACCGGGCCGACGTTCCGCCGCCCCAGATGGTCGATCTGGTCACGGCCTGGTCGCGAGGGGCGGCACTTGCTCCGGTGGCCACGCTGCGGTCGCGACGCCAGGGCGTGCTCGTGCGAGACATCCACGGGCCCGTGGCCGAGGTGGTGCTCGACTCCGTGCACGTGGTGGACGGGTCCGGCAAGGGCACGCGCTTCCGGGAGATCGAGGTCGAGCAACTGGGTGGGAACGAGGCGGACCTCGCACGCATCGAGCAGACCCTCCGCGCCGCCGGCGCCACCGACGGCGACGGACGGCCGAAGCTCCTGCGCGCGCTCGATCTCGAGCCGGCGGCATTGCCGGTGCCGGCGGCCCCCGACGCCCCGCCCCCCGAACGCGTACGCGCGATGATCGACGCGCAGCTCCACGAGATCGTGGCGCACGACCCTGGCACGCGCCTCGGGCACGACCCCGAATCACTGCACCAGATGCGCGTGGCCTGCCGCCGGCTCCGCGCGCTCCTGCGCGAGGCCGGGCCCATGCTCGACCCCGCGTGGGTCGCTCCCCTTCGCGAGGACCTTGCCTGGCTCGGCGATGAGCTGGGCGCCGTGCGCGACCTCGACGTGCTGCGGCAGCACCTGAGCGACGAGATCGCGAGCCTCGACGTGGAGGACGCCCGCGGCGGCGCCCGGCTGATCCGCGCGCTCGAGAGCGAGCGCGCCGGGCTGCGCACCAAGCTGCTGGCCGCCCTCCGGAGCGAGCGCTATCTCTCGCTGTTGGGCGCGCTCGACGAGGCGGCGCGCCGGCCGGAGATCGCCGATCCCGGCGTCTCGCTCGAAGGCGTCGCCCGCGACGCCTGGAAGCGGCTCCGCAAGGCCGTCGAGGGTCTGGGCGACGAGCCCTCCGACGAGGCCTGGCACGCCGTCAGGATCAAGGCGAAGCGGGCGCGGTACGCCGCCGAGCTGGTCGCGCCCACCGCGGGCAAGCGCATCCGCCGCTTCATCGAGCGCGCCAAGGACTTCCAGGACGCGCTCGGTGAGCATCAGGACGCGGTGGTGGCGCGCGGCCGCATCCGCGACCTCGCGACACGGGCACGCGGGGGCGCGAGCGCCTTCGTGGCAGGACGGTTGCTCGAGCGTCAAGCGGCTCGCCGAGCAGAAATTCTTGGACAGATCCACAAGCGGTGGCGCAAACTCGAAAAGAAGGGAACGAAAGCATGGCGGTGAACGGCGTGGTACGAGCGGCGGGCGGAGTCGTCTCGCGGCGCACGGAGCGCGGCGAGACGGAGGTCCTCCTCGTCTACCGCGGCGGCGGTCAGCGCGACTGGTCGTTCCCCAAGGGCAAGGTCGAGCCCGGTGAGAGCGACGAGGCCTGTGCGCTCCGCGAGGTGCGCGAGGAAACCAACCTGCGCTGCGCCCTCGGCGACGAGCTGCCGCCCGTGTCGTATCACGACCGGCGCGGGCGCCCGAAGGTGGTCCGCTACTGGATCATGAGCGTCGTCAAGGGCGAGGCCAAGCCGTGCAACGAGGTGGATGCCGTGCGCTGGCTCGGCATCGAGCACGCCCTGAGCCTGCTCACCTACCCGCGCGACCGCGAGCTGCTCTCCGCCTTCGCCTCGCTGCTGACGCCGCTCCCGACCTGACCCGGGCCGGCCGGGCACACGACTCCTCCTCGCAGGGCGACTCCCGTCTGCGTTGACTCAGGTTCATTACCATGGTAAATGGTTCGCCATGGCTCCCCTGGCACATTCGAAACTCACCGCCCAAAGTCAGGTCTCGGTCCCGGCCGAAGTTCGGCGTCGGCTCGGTGTCGGGCCGGGATCGACCCTCGAATGGGACGAGGACGGCGCCCAAATCGTGGTGCGACGGGCGGGCCGCTATTCGTGCGAGGACGTGCACAGGGTTCTCTTCCCTGCGAGTGCGCCCAAGCCAAAAACGACCGAAGAGTTGAAGGAGGGGATCCGGCGGTACGTCAAGAAGCGTCATGCGGGCCGTTGACACGAACGTCCTGGTTCGGCTCCTGACTCGGGGCGACCCCAAGCAAGTCGCCGAAGCAGAGTCGTTCGTCGCGCCGGGAGCCTGGGTCGGGCACGTCGTGCTCGCCGAGACGACCTGGGGCCTGACGGCCGTGTATGACCTCGGCCGAGCGGCGATCGCACGCGCGGTCGAGATGCTGCTCAACCACGAGACGCTGACCGTCCAGGACGCCGATACGGTGACTGCCGCTCTGGCGCGGTTCCGGGGGAAGAGTGCCCCGAGCTTCTCGGATTGTCTCGTGCTCGAGATCGCGCGCAAGGCGGGCCACGTGCCTCTGGGCACGTTCGACCGCAAGCTCGCTCGGCTCGACGGCACTCACGCGCTCTAGTCGCGCAGTTGTTCCGCGCGACGACATGCACGCGCTCTAGCGCTAGCGGAGGATCGACGCCGGGCCCGTGCTCCCGCCGAGCGGGATCCTCGCCGTCGTTCGCACTGTTGATGTGCCCACCTCGACCACGCTCACGTCTTCGATTCTGGCCGAGACGACTCGGCCATCTGCGGAGAGGCGTCCCGCGATACGCTCGCACTCGCCGATGTCCGGATGCGCGCCGACCGTGAGGTGAGGCTCGAACGGAACGTCGTGCCGCCGGTGAATCGCAAGAGCGCCGAGGTACAGCGCATCGTGAATCGCGACAATTTCGGCGCGGCCTGTCTGGACCGGCAGGCAGACGTAGGCGCCGCCGTTGATCGTGTCGCGGGCAGCGGTCGCCTCGCCGAGCATCAGCGACATCGGCGCGAATTCGCGCGCGCTCCTCACCAGCTGATCCACGAGAACCTGTTCCGCCGCGACCACGGGAAACACGAGCGTGATGTGCGCCGGAATGCGCGCCGCCTGGGGGTCGTGTCGGGCGCGCACGCGTTCGATCCATCGCCCGTCGGCCTTGCCCAGCACCGGATACGCGACGACGGCCAGCGTCGACTCGGCGAGGCTATCCATTGCCGTCGAAGTAGTGGCTCGGCGGCGCGCCGAGCGCGCGCTTGAACATCGCAGTGAAGGCCGACGGCGACTCGTAGCCCAGCTCGAGCGCGATGCGCGTGATCGGCTCGCCGGCGGCGAGCATCGCGGTCGCCGCGAGCAGGCGGGCCTGCTGGCGCCACGCGGCGAAGGTGAGGCCCGTCTCCTTCACGAAGAGCCGGGCGAGGGTGCGCGGCGACGCGCCCGCGTCGCGTCCCCAGTCGCTGAGCGTGCGCGTGGCGCCGAGCTCGGCGGAGAGGGCTCGGCAGATGCGGCCGAGCCGAGCGTCGCGCGGCAGCGGCAAGTCGAGCGCCACGGTGGGCAGGGCGGCGATCTCGTCGAGGATCATCGCCATGATCCGGCCGGCCGGGCCGTCCTCGTCGTAGGCGATCGGCAGCGCGCAGGCGCGAAGGATCAGCTCGCGCAGGAGCGGCGACACGGCGAGCACGCGGACGCCGGCGGGCAGCCTGGCCGCGGCGTCCTGGCGGATGTAGAGCGTGCGCATGGCCACGGCGCCCACCATGCGAATCTCGTGCGTGACGCCCGCGGGCATCCAGACCGCTCGCTGGGGCGGCACCGCCCAGCTTCCGGCGCTGGTGCTGACCAGCATCGCGCCGTGGGCGGCGAAGACGAGCTGGGCGCGCTCGTGGCTGTGCCGGGGATTGTGGTAGCCGTCGGGAAAGTCCTTGGCCATCGCCGCGACGGGCCGCGGCACCCGCTGGTAATCCGCGGGATTGGTCGATCGGGCAGCAGGGCGACGGGCCTGGGCCATGTCCGTTTCCCGACGATCTTTGGCCCACTATAGCAAGCGAGGCAACCGGACCCTGCCGTAGCCTCGAGCCATGTCGAACACGAGCCCGACGAACCTCCTGCTGAACATCGGTCACGGCCTCGACCACCTCTTTCTCCTCATCTTCGCGACCGCCGTCGCGGCGATCGCCGTCGAGTGGGGCATGACGTGGCAAGACCTGATGCCCTACACGGTCGGCGCCTTCGTGCTCTTCGGCGTGGGCTCGCTGCCCGCGGGACGTCTCGGGGATCACTGGGGTCGCCGCGCGATGATGATCGTGTTCTTCCTCGGCATCGGCGCCGCCGGCTTGCTCGTGGCCTTCGCGCGCGGGCCGTGGTCGCTCGCCGTCTCGCTCACGCTGATGGGCGCGTTCGCGGCGATCTACCACCCCGTGGGCATCCCGATGATCGTGCAGGGCTCGAAGAACCCCGGCTTCACCATCGGCCTGAACGGGCTCGCGGGAAACCTGGGCATCGCCGGGGCCGCGCTTCTCACCGGCTTTCTCGTGAAGGCGATCGGCTGGCGGGCGGCCTTCGCGGTGCCCGCCGCCATCTCGGTGGTGTGCGGCGTGCTGTTCGCGCTCCTGGTGCCCCGCGAGGAGGTGGCGCCCGCCAAGCGGGCCAGGAAGCAACTGGACTTGCCCGCCGACGTGATGGTGCGCGTGTTCCTCGTGATGACGCTCGCCGCGATCTCCGGCAGTCTCATCTTCAACTTCACCACGAACGGCAACGGGCGGCTGATCGCGGAGCGCCTCGCGGGCATCATCGACGACCCGGCCACCCTGGGGGTCCTGCTCGCCGCGGTCTACACCGTGGCGTCGTTCGCCCAGCTCGTCGTGGGCAAGCTCATCGACCGCTTCCCGCTCAAGCGAATCTACTTGCCTGTCGTGGCGGCGCAGGTCCCCCTGTTCCTGCTGGCCGCCTACTCGAGCGGCTGGATGCTCTACGCGGCCGCCCTGCTGTTCATGATCTTCGTCTTCGGCGCGATCCCGTTCATCGACGCGATGATCGTGCAGTACGTGGACGACCGGATGCGCTCGCGCGTGAGCGGCATGCGCCTGGCCGTCTCCTTCGGGGTGAGCGCGCTGGCCGTCTACGTGCTGGGCCCGGTGGTAAAAGCGGCCGGCTTTACCACCCTGCTCCTGCTGATGGCGGCGATCTCGGCGCTCTCCGCGCTGTTCGTGTCGTTGCTGCCGGGCGAGGTGTCGGCTCCCTCAGAGGCACCACGAGCGGAGACGACGGCCGAAGCGCCCGCGCGCGGATAGCGCCCTCACCCTCATCCGAAATTCCCGACCAGCGCCGGGCCGACGGTCCGCTGCCGCCGAGAATTTCGGATCAGGGCTAGCGCTAGCGGAGGGCGGGTTCCCGGAAGGGGCGCGGCGAGGCCGCGCGGGCAGCGCCTACCGGTCGCGGTATGCCCTCACGCCACTGGCGGTCGCCGGTCGGCCCACGGTTGCACGGCCTCGAGCTGCGCGGCCAGGCGAAACAGCCCGGCCTCGTCGCCGAAGGGCGCCGCGAACTGCACGCCGATGGGCAACCCGTCGCGCGACCAGGCGAGCGGCACCGACATCGCCGGGTTGCCCGCCGAGTTGAACAGCGCCGTGAAGCCGATGGTGCCGAGCACGGCGCGCGTGTAGGCGTCGAGGTCGTCGGTCATCATGTTGATCACGCCGAGGGGATGGGGCGGGCGGCACATCGTCGGGGAGAGCAGCATGTCGTACCGGCTGAAGAACCGCGCGACCTGGCGCCCGACGCGATGCATGACGCCGATCGACCTCGCGTAGTCCGCGGCGCGCGCCGCGTGGCCCTCGGTGGCGCGAATCCACGTGATGCGCTCGACGTCGGCGTCGCTCAACTCGCGGCCGAGCGCGGTGGCTCGCGCCTCGAGCGACGCGCGGACGTTGGCGCTGCTGACGATGAGGGTCGCTTGCCCGAGCGCTCTCGCGTCGATCTCCGGCGACGCCTCCTCGACGTGATGGCCGAGTTGCTCGCACAGGCGCGCCGCGGCCACCGCCGCCTCGGCACACTCCGGGTCCACCGGCTGCCCATTCCAGGGTGTGGTGGTGAGGGCGATGCGCAGGTGCCCGGGATCGCGACCCACCTCCTCGAGGAACGGGCGGGCCGGCGGCGGCGCCCAGTACGGATCGCCGACATCGGGCCCGGAAGTCGCGTCGAGCAGTGCCGCGCTGTCGCGGACGGTGCGCGTGACGGCGTGGCCCACCGATGCGCCGCCCCAGCCCTCGCCGGCATCCGGTCCCATGGGATTGCGCGCCCGCGTGGGCTTGAGGCCGAACAACCCGCAGGCCGAGGCCGGAATCCGGATCGAGCCGCCGCCGTCGGTGGCGTGCGCCATCGGCGCCATCCCCGATGCGACCGCGGCCGCCGAGCCGCCGCTCGACCCGCCCGCGGTATGCGCGCGGCTCCACGGATTGCGGGTCGGGCCGAACAGACGCGGCTCGGTGGAGCTGGCCAGGCCCATCTCGGGCGTGTTGGTCTTCCCGAAGATGACGAGGCCGGCGCGCTTGAGCCGCGCCGTGATCTCGCTGTCGTGATCGAGCACGAAATCCTTGAAGAGCGCGCTGCCGGAGCTCGTGACCGCGCCCTCGTAGTGCGCGCCGAGATCTTTCAGAAGGTACGGCACGCCGGTGAAGGAACCGGCGGGCAAACCGGCCGCGATGGCAGAGCGCGCCTGATCGTAGAGCCGTGACACCACCGCGTTCAGCTCGGGGTTCAGCGCTTCCACGCGCGCGATCGCGGCGTCGAGCAGCTCGGCCGGGCTCACCTCGCCCTTGCGCACCAGCTCGGCCAGCCCGAGACCGTCGTGGGAGACGAACTCTTCCATCTTCATCGCGTGTCCTCGGCGGGCGCCGCGCGGCGCCCGCGCCCGGAGATCACTTCGGGCCGGCCAGGTTGTACAGGCGGGCGCAGTTGTCCCAGAGGATCTTGGCCTTGGTCTTCTCGCTCACGCCCTCGAGGTGCACGAACTCCTCGATCGCGACGGGGAACAAGCCGTCGGAGTGCGGGTAGTCCGTGGAGACCACGATGTTGTCGTCGCCGATCGCCTCGACCACCTGGCGCAGCGGCTTCTCGTCGGCGTCGGTCGCGATGTAGCACTGGCGGAAGAAGTACTCGCTCGGCAGCTTGCCGATCTGCACCTCGGAACCCGGGCCGAACTTCTCCCACGCCTCGTCGAGGCGCCAGAGATACCACGGCAGCCAGCCGCACGTGCCCTCGAGGAACGCGCAGCGCAGGCGCGGGTGGCGCTCGAGCACGCCGCCGGCGGCCATGCTGCCGAACGCCATCATCAGCTCGATGGGATTGCGCCCGGCGACGCCGATCACGCGGCCGTTCGGCGTGTCGACGTAGCGGCGCGCGATGTCGTCCTTGAGCGACGACTGGCCGGTGGGATGAAAGCCGACCGGCACGCCCAGCTCCTCGACGGCCTCCCAGAGCGGATCGAACGCCGGCTCGTGCACGTGGCGCCCGTTGATGGGGTTCGGGTTGCCGATCACGGCGACGGCGCCCAGCTCGCGCACGGCTCGCCGCGCCTCGGCGATGGCCCCGGGAATGTCGTGGAAGGCGAGCTGCGCGGCGAACCTGAGCCGCGACGGATCCGTCGCACAGAAGTCCCGCGTCCAGTTGTTGTGGGCTCGGGCCAGGGCCGAGGCCACCTGGGGGTCGAGGTCGTCGTGCATGAGCACCTGCCGGCCTCGCGTCCCGTAGATGACGGCGACGTCGATGCCCTCGATGTCCATGGCCTCGAGATGCGACGCGGCATCGTAGCCCCGCGCGTGCGCGGCCGCGTAGTGCGGGTGGCGCGCGAACGCGCGCTGTTGCAGATCCTTGCCGACCAGCGCCGTGCGCGGGCGCTTCGAGAACTCCGCGATCTCGACGTCGCCGATCTTGATCACCGGTTGATTCGGCGCGTTGTCGTCGCGGCGCAGGAAGCGCGGCGCGAACTTCCGGAAGGGCTCGTCGAGATACGTCTCCCAGAGCCCATCGGGTTCCATGGTGTGAAGATCGCTGTCCAGCACCTTGAAGCCGCTTTTCATGGGAGGCCTCCGCGCGGAACGGGTCGGAATGGGCGGGGCGCCCGCCGCGCGATCGATTATGCCCAGATGGTCGACGACGGGCAAGACAGCACCGCTCTCGGCGTACAATCGGGGGCCCATGTCTCTGTTGCTCGACGCGCGCGGGCTCGTCAAGCACCTCGGCGGGCGGCGCGTCGTCGACGGTGTCGATCTCGTCTGCGAAGCGGGGCAGATCGTCGGCCTGCTCGGCCCGAACGGCGCCGGCAAGACGACGACGCTGCGCATGCTCTACGGATTCCTGCGCGCGGACGCCGGGCGCATCCTGGTGAATGGCGTCGAGCTGGGTCGGGACCTGGCACGGGCGAAGCGCTCGATCGGCGTGTGCACGCAGGACGACACGTTCGACGGCGACTTCAGCGTCGCGCAGAACCTGAGCGTCGCCGCCACGTACTTCAGGCCGCGACCACACGACGTGGCGGGGCGCGTCGCGGAACTGCTCGAGCGCTTCGATCTCGCGTCGTACGCGAGCCACAAGCCGGAGACGCTCTCCGGCGGATATCGGCGGCGGCTCATGATCGCGCGGGCCCTCGTGCATCGGCCGCGGCTGCTCTTTCTCGACGAGCCCACCACCGGCCTCGACCCGCAGGCGCGGATGGGCGTGTGGGACCTGGTCGACGGCTTGCGCGCAGAAGGCCTCGGCATCATCCTCACCACGCACTACATGGACGAGGCCGAGCGCCTGAGCGACACGCTCGCCGTGATGGCGCGCGGCCGTGTCGTGGCGCGCGGGACGGCCAAGGTCGTGCTGGGCGACCTGGTCGGCGATCACGTCGTGCTGGTGCCCGCGGGCGCCGACGCCGCCATCCCGAGCTGGCTCGCCGCCCGCGGCCTCGGCGAGCCGGCGAGCGTGCTGGGCGCGTGGCACGTACCGCTGTCCGGCGACGAGCTGGCCGACTTCGCGCGCGACTTTCCCGCGCTGCGCTACGAGGTGCGCGGCCCGACGCTCGACGACCTGTTCCTCGAGCTCTTCAGCGCGGAGATCGAGGAGCGGATGACGCGGCGAGCGGAGTAGGAGCCCATCCGGCAGATCGTCGCCAATGCCGGGCTCGAGGGGTCCGTCATCATCGAGAAGGTCATGGGCCGCCCCACACCGCTGGCTTGATCCACACTGGCACGCGCAACCGCGCTGGCACCTGCTAAGCTAAGACACCTCCTCGGGTCCCGCCTCTTGGCGGATACCGCGTGGACCATTCTCTGCCCCTCGCCCTCCACCCGGGTAGTGGACCAAGGGCTACTACCAGCACGTCGGGGAAGGGCCCGGCACCCGGGCTGCGCGCTCACGCCTCCTGACCTGACACAGCCTTCAGCAGTGGGCCAGCCGCGCGCGATCGCGGCGGTGTAACATGACGTGCCACATGGCAGTGCGGTTCGCCTCGCTCGTTGTGCCGGTGTTCGTCCTCGGGTGTGTTTCTCCCGCGCCGGCCGCTGACAGGACCATCTCCATCGCCGAGGCCCTGCTCCGCGCCACGCCCGGCGTCGTGCTCGTCACGACCGAAGTGGCCGCCAAAGTGAGGCTCGATTGCGGCCGCGGCACGACGACGGTGGAGCCGCCGCCATACCGCGAGACGGGCACCGGCTGGTTCATCGACAGCAGGGGCTGGGTGATCACCAACGGCCACGTCGTGCAGGCTGCGTACGAGACGCCGCGCTGGCTCGTGAATCAGCAGGCTCAGCGCGCGGTGACGGTGGCGTGTCTCCCGAAGGCGCTCGAGCGCGCGGGTCTCATCCCGGGTGAACGCCCGGACCGGGAGGACGCCGTCAGACGAAAGGTGCTCGATCGCGTGCTACCGACCGCAAAGGTCACGCTGGAGCCGCGGATCGTGATTCTCGTCCAGAACGGCGCGGAAGCCAGGGCTGAGGTGGCAAAGTACGGCCCGCCGTTCAGGGCCGAGCCGGGCGACGCCATGTCCGCCCGCGATCTGGCGGTGCTCAAGATCCCGGGGGACAACTTCCCGGTGCTGCGGCTGGCCGGTTCGAAGCCGGTTCAGGTCGGCGACACGATCCACATCATCGGGTACCCCGCTGTGGTGCTCCAGCACGAGCTCCTGGATCAGTCGGGGCCGATGGCGCCCTCGGTGACGAAGGGGACCGTCTCCGGATTCCAGAAGGACAAGAACAATCACCCGTTGATCCAGACCGACGCCTCGGCCGCGTGGGGCAACTCGGGTGGGCCGGCGGTGGACGATCGGGGCACGGTGGTGGGCGTGCTCACGTACGTGTCGGTGACACCCGGTCCCGAGGGCAGCATCGTGCAGGGCTTCAACTTCGTCATACCGTCCGACGCCGTCAAGACGTTCATCCGGGACCGACCGATCAATCTCGAGTCCATCGGCAAGTTCAACCCGATCTGGTACGCAGCCCTCCGGGCGTTCTTCACCGATGACTGGAAGGGCGCGGTCCGCCAGTTCGAGCAAGCCGACACGCTCGTGTCCGGGCTACCCGACGTCACGCGCATGCTCGGCGAGGCGCGAGAGAAGGTGAAGAATCCGCCGCCGCGGCCGTTTCCGTGGTTCTGGGTCGCGCTCGGCGTGACGCTAGTGAGCGCCGGCGGCTATGGCGCGCAGCTCTACATCCGCTGGCAGCGCAATCGATACCGCGTGCGTCCGGCCGACGTCATCCGCCTCATGGAGGCAGGCCAGCAGCCCGTCCTCCTCGACATTCGCAAGACCGAGGAATACGAGAAGGTCCCGCTCAGGCTCCCGGGATCGGTGCGCCTCGCGCCGGAAGAGTTCGAGACCGGCGCCGCCGGGCTCGAGCTCGAGCCGACACGCCCGATCGTGGCCTACTGCACCTGACCCGACGAGGGCACGAGCGCCAGGATGGCGCAACGGCTTCGAAGGCGCGGCTTCAAGCACGTGATGATCCTGAAGGGGGGGCTTGGGGCGTGGGCCAACGCGGGGCTGCCCATCGAGAGCCGCTCCGACATCTCCCAGGTCGGTCTCGAACTCTACAAGGCGCTGGCCGGCAGCAATCTGTAGCGAGTCGCGCGTCGCGTTCGAACTGAGCGTGGTGTCTCAGGTGGTCCACTGTGTGGGCGTGCGGTTCGAGTTCGATCCGCTCTTCCTGGTGATCCGGTGTTTCGCGGCAGTCGCGTCGGGGGAGATCGTCGGAGGGCGCAGGGCCAGGGGACCCGGACGCACTGACGACTTGACAGAGGTCCGGCAAGCCTATACGGTATTCGCCAGTGGTCGGTTCATTCGGTTCCAGATTGTTGACCAGCACCCAGTCGCGAGAGTCGAGATCGAACGCCGCGCGGACCCAGGGTCCCGCGGCGTTTTCGTTTGTCCTCCACTTTTGGAGGACCTCCCTGCCATGGTGGCGGGGTTTCACCGAGGCGCAAGCCTCGCAAGAGAGGTAGTGTCAATGGCACACGGTACGGTCAAGTGGTTCAACGATGCGAAGGGGTATGGCTTCATCACTCAGGAGGGTGGCGAGGACGTGTTCGTGCATTTCAACGCCATTCAGGCTCAGGGCTTCAAGAGCCTCTCCGAGGGCGATAAGGTCGAGTTCGAGGTAACCAAGGGCCCGAAGGGGCTCCAGGCCGCCAACGTTCGCAAGGCCTGATCACACTCCTGCCTCAAGCGAAAGGCCGGGCCGGAAAACCGGACCCGGCCTTTCCGTTCACCGGGAACCTTGCCGTGGGAGCGCGTTCATGATCTTGGGCAGGCGTTGAGAGTGCGGATCTGGGTAGACGCCGATGCGTGTCCCCAGTTCATCAAGGAGATCCTCTTCCGTGCCGCCGACCGCGCGCAGGTCCTGACCACGCTGGTCGCCAATAGGCCGCTCCGCACTCCGCCTTCGGCGTTCATCAGGACCATCCGGGTGGCTCAGGGCTTTGACGTGGCCGACCACCTGATCGCACAGCAGGTACAGCCCGGAGACCTCGTGATCACCGCCGACATACCCCTGGCCGCCGAGGTGATCGCGCAGGGAGCTCACGCGCTCGACCCGCGCGGCGAGCTGTACTCGGCGGACAACGTCCGGGAGCGCCTCGCCATTCGCAACCTGATGCAGGAGCTGCGGTCCACCGGGGCTCTCATCGCCGGCCCCGCCCCGTTCGGGCCGCGAGAGCGACAGCTCTTCGCCAATCACCTCGACCACTTCCTGACCCGGCCTCGGCGCGCCTGAGAGCCAAGGCTCGCCCGCGTCCACGCGTGGCACCTCGCGGCGAGCGATCGGGCGCCCCGAGTTACGCCCCGGTCTCCGATCGCTGTCCCGTATGGCCTGACCGGTTGCGCGTCGGAGCGTCGTAGGTCAACTCATTCTTGACGAACCGGACGCCGGCCACTCGATGCGCGCGCTCGGAGGCCCGGGCACTGGCGGCGATGTTCGGCACGGTTCCCGTGAGGATGACCACTCCGCCCTCGGTGCGCACGGCGACGCTCCTGAGCTGGGCATCTCTCGCAAAGTGGGTTTGCACCTCGCCCGTGATGTTTTCGTCGGAAATGGCCGAGGCCGGTCGATCTCCATCGGCTGCTACCCGCAGATCGTTCTTCACACCCCTGACGCCGTTGATCGCTTCGGCAACTGAGGCCGCCGCGGCCTTGACTTCGGCGGAGTCCACCGTTCCGCGCAGCATGACGGTGCCGTTGACCGTCTCGACGTCGATCCTCTGTCCCTTGACGCGCGGATTGGCGAACAGAGCGATCTTGGCCCTTGCCGTCAGCCACGAGTCGCGCATCCCGTCCGATAGGCCCTGGCCGGCATCGCGTGCCTGGGACATCGCGGAGGTCGGCGCGCCCGCGACTGTTGCGAATGAAAGCATCAGCGCTCCGTGGAACCTTGGACCACGCATTCCTTCTCCTCTCGCCAGGTCGTCCACGTACTCTGGCGGTGCGCGGTCCGACCCGGTAGTGGACCTTGGGCCACGTCTCCCGCGACCAGCCTGGGTTCAGCTTGTCGTCGAGCCACTGGATGAGCGCGTCTTTCGCCATCGTCACTCCTCCCGTCGTGGGAGCACGCGGCGAGGGGTGGTCGTCATCGGCTCGCTCGGTGCGACGACGGCGCTCGACGCAACGCGCCAGGCGCCGAAGCAATCTAGATGGAACCGGAGGGCCGATCCACCGGGGAACTCAACGGTCACTTCGGTGTCGGCTGGCACCACGGCCTCGTCACACCCGTCGCACGGCGCGCTCAGTCCGTGTCCCATGGATGCGCTCGTGTATGTCGAGCGCGGCAACGCGCCTCGCGCAATCTTGTCGCGGATGGTGTCGTAGGTGGCACCCACAGCGAGTCCTCCTTGGCGGATAGCGATGACGTGGGCCCCCGGAGGAGCGGGACCCGTGGACGCTCAGCCCGATTTCGAAGAGTCGTAGTAGCCGTCCGCGGTGAAGACGTGGGTCATGGTGCCGCCGACGAAGTAGGTGACGTCACCGAGATCCAGCACACGCCAATCACCGGACAGGAACTCGACAGTGTCGACGGTCCCATCCTCGCGTTGTACGCGCAACTTCATCGGTCTCCGCCGCGATCGCGTGGCGGCGCGACTGTTTTGGGAGAGTTGAGCTTCTCGATGTACTTCGCCAAGTGCTCGACTTCGACGTACTCATCGGGTCGGCCCGCCAGCGTCAGGCGGTAGCCGCGAACAGCTTCGCGCTTCCAGGCCACGATCAGGCCGGCCTTGTACGCCGTCGTCAGGACGATCCGATCGTCGGCCGATACGTCTGGTGCCGCAAGCGGCTCGGGAAGCACATCCTTCTTGCGTGTGGCTTTCACCGCGTGGTTGACCTCCATGGACGCTGTGATCTTCCTGGACAGGTTCCTCCATTCGAGGCTATTCGCCGCCATCACGCCGGGGTAGTGGACCTTGGTCCACCACGGCCGTCGCCTCGGGAGACTGCCCGGATCGGCGGCGTGGTGAGATGATGCCGCCTTCGTCCGCCAGCCGGACCAGCTCCGCCAGCGATCCCGCGCGCATCTTTTCCATCACCCGACCCCGATGCACCTTGACCATCTTCTCGCCGACGCCGAGGTCCACCGCGATCTGCTTGTTCAGCATCCCGGTCACGACCAGGGCGAAGACTTCGGCCTCTCTCGGCGTCAGGCTCTTGATGCGCTCGTGGATCTCGGTCGTCCTCGCCTGTTCGGTCCGCGCCCGACGCGAGGTGGCTACGGCACGCTCGATCGCGTTCAGCAGCTCCTGCTTGCCCACCGGCTTCGTCAGAAAGTCGACCGCTCCGCCCTTCATGGCCTTGACGCCGGCGGAGACGCCTTCGCAGCCGGTGATGAAGACGATGGACCACCGCTGCCCTGCGACCTCGAGATGCTCCTGGAGCTCGAGCCCGGTCAGTCCCGGCATCCGCACGTCGAGAACGAGGCAACTCGGGCCGTCATGCCGGGGCCGCGCCAGAAATTCGCGGGACGAGTCGAATGCTTCGACTTCATATCCCGCGGCCCTGACCAGCCGCGTCAGGCTCCGCCGCACGGACGGGTCATCGTCCACGATGAAGACGAGGGCCGCGGCCGCAGCCGTCATCGCCCCACGTCGATGACGGGCAACGTGAACGAGAACGTCGCCCCACCCTCGAGGTTGTTCCGACCCTCGATCCGCCCACCGTGCGCCTCGACGATGGATCGTGAAATGACCAGTCCCATTCCGAGTCCGTCGGTCTTCGTCGTGTAAAAGCCCTCGAAGATACGGTCCGCGTCGGCCTCGTCGATGCCGATCCCCGAGTCGCGGACGGCGACCCGGACCGCGGCCGGACCGTCAGCGGCCGTCTGGAGAGCCAGGGTCCGGCTCCCGGGGGCGGACCGCATCGCGTCCAGGCCGTTCAGAACGAGGTTCAGCACGACCTGTTGCAGCTGGACCCGGTCACCACGCACGGAAGGCAGGGCTGGGGCCATGTCGAGGCGGACCGATACGTTGCGGAGCGCGGCATCACCGGCTACGAGGCGCGCGACCTCGCTGACCATCTCGTTGACTTCGAGTGACGTGAATTCGAGGCTGCCCTTCTTGAGGAGACCGCGCAGCCGCCGGATCACGGCGCCCGCGCGCTTGTCGTCCTCGACGATGTCGGCCAGGATCTCCCGGAGCTCGTCGAGATCGACCGTCGGGGATTCGAGCACCCCCTGCGCCGTCTCGGCGTTGCTCAGGATGGCGGTCAACGGCTGATTCAGCTCGTGCGCCAGGGATGCGGTGAGCTCGCCAATCGTCGAGACCCGGCCGACGTGGCTCAGGTCCCGCCGGAGCCGCTGCGCTTCCACCTCCGACCGCCGGCGGGACAGGATGCTGGCGAACACTTGCCCGAGGAGCTGCAGGCGCTGCACCAGTTCGTCCGCCCATGCGCGCTCGGCCCCGACGGTGCTGAACGTGAGCGCCCCCAACAGCGATCCGCCGGTCGTCAACGGCACTTCGACGTGAGACTTGACGCCCAGGCGGAGATAGGTCGCTCGGTCCACCGAGGCCTCGGGCCCCGGCAGATCGTCGATCCGCGAGAAGCGGACGACGTCGCCGCTCTGCAGTCGGCGCACGGTCCACGGAATCTCCGCGAGCGAGACCGTCGCGGGCGCCGGCCCCGCTCCTTCGGCAACCCACGAGTGCGTGATGCGAGCCACCCGGTCGTCGTGCGAGAACTGGACGAGGCTGCCCCAGTCCGCCCGGAAGAAATCGGCGATCCTGCGAAGCGCGGGCTCGATCTCGAGACCGACCTCGATTGACGGCATGCTGCTGAGGGTCGCGGATTGCTCCGACAACAGTCGCTCGAACCGAAGCTGCTCGGCGAGTGACTGCTTCGCACGTCTGCGTCCCCTCCGCTCGAGGAGCAGGCCCGTGATCAGGAGCGCTTCCACCAGGGCGAGCGTCCCGACCCCGATGGCATACCACCGGTACCGGATCCAGAGCGGCGCTGCCCCGTCCGCGGAGGCGTCCGCGGGGCGGAGCTGTTCAGTCAGATGCGACGAGGCGACAGCTGGGGCGTTCCGCGCCGTGTCCCCCGACGCGCCTGGAGCCGCGCAGAGCACAGCCAGCGAGATCCACAGCAGTGCACGCCCGACCCGGCCAGGGGGTGTCAGGACCCACTCGAGACCTACGGCCACATTGCAACGATACACTGCCGGCGGCTCACGCGGGGCATCCATGCTGCCGTGGCCGCCACGCCGCAGACATCGATCGCTTGACAGGGGGGTGACGAAGGGACTCCAGGCCGCGAACGTTCGCAGGGCCTGACGTCCGGACGTCGACTAGCGAGCCGGATCCTCGGCCGAGGATCCGGCTCGCTGCGTCCGGCTGGCGTGCGGCCTACCAGCGGTGGCCGCTGCTCCGGTACCCGCCCCCGCTCCGCCGTCCCCCCCCTGCCGAGGAGGTGGCGAGCTCGACCCTGACCGTCCGGCCATCCACCTCGCGGCCGTTGAACCTCTTCACCGCTTCGGTGGCCGCCTCTGCCGACGCCATCTCGACGAACCCGAACCCGCGTGATTGCCCCGTATCACGATCCGTCACCACCGCCGCCGACTCGACGTCGCCAGCCTCGGCGAAGATCTCGCGCAGCCGATCCGTCGATGTGGAAAACGCCAGGCCGCCGACGAACAGCTTGTGTGCCATCATGAGCCTCCGATCGATCCCCCGCGAATTGGTCGGGCACGCCCCTGGAGCGCGGGAGACGCCAGGAGCGTGGACGGGGTGGCCGTACCGGGGAATTCGATCCGGTCGCCGAGGCGCACGCGTGGTGGTGTTGTGCAGGCTCTCGCAGCCCGTGACGTACGCCAGCAACCGCGAGGTGTAGGCAGTGTTGCCGAAGTTCTGCGCGCCGCGCTAGTGCCCGAGGCTGCGGCGACGAGCGGGGCGATCCAGAGATGATGTGACACGGGGCCTCCTGTAGCGTTTGTCCGCACCCTACCAACATCGCCGGAAAGACGACTAGTGGACCTTGGTCCACTCGGATCCACGACGCCGGCCCGCCGCCAGATGAGGGCTGCATCGCCGTGACCCTCGGGGCTCAACAGCACGGCGCAGAGGGTCGCGCAGAGAGCGCGCGGAACTGGCGCGGCCAGGAGGGCGAGCGGAGCGACTTTGCGTCACGTTCCGATCCAGCGAGGTGGGCGCTTTTCGATGAACGCTCTCGCTCCTTCGTGGAAGTCGGCGCTCGTGTACGTCTGGGCGATCAGGTCGTCGCCGTCCGGCACGCCGCCGTGATCCCGGATGCGGCGAAGCGCCTCCTTGGTCACTCGGATCGTGATCGGGGCGTGCCCGGCGATCTCGAGCGCGATGGCGCGGACGCGGGTGTCGATCTCCTCCGGAGGCACGATCTCGTGCACGAAGCCCGCGGCCAGCGCCTCCTCCGCGCTGAGAACGCGCGCCCGGTAGATCAGGTCCTTCACCCTCGATGAACCCAGCAGGTCTACGAAGCGCGTGTACGTCTCCATCGAGAGGCAGTTCCCGAGCGTGCGCGCAATCGGCGCGCCGAACTTGGCGTCGGGAGTCGCGATACGCAGATCGCAGCACGCGGTGATGTTGAAGCCGCCGCCGACCGCGTAGCCCTGGACCTGTGCGATCACCGGCTTCGACACGCGCTCGAGCCGGGCGGCGCGCGCGGCGCCGTCGCGCTCGTACGCGAGCCCGTCCTCGGCCGTCTCGAACACCTTGAACTGGCTGATGTCGGTGCCGGCCACGAACGCCTTGCCGCCGGCGCCCCGCAGGACGAGGACGCGCACGCCGTCGTCGGCGTCGACCTCGTCGCACACCTGCGCGAGCCGCTCGTACATCGCCCACGTCATGGCGTTGCGGGCTTCGGGCCGATTGAACGTGAGCGTCAGCACCGGGCCGTCGCGGGTGACGAGCGTGTCGTTCTCCACGAAGGAACCTCCTCGGGAAGGGATCGGAACCGCCGAATCGTTCAGATCACGCCGGCCTGACGGGCTCGGTCGGCGATCTTCTTCGCGCGCGTCAGGTGCGGCATGTCCATCATCTGGCCCTTCCAGGCGAAGGCCCCGGCGCCGCGCGCTGCGTGCTCGGCGAACGCGGCGATGAGGGCGAGCGCCTCGTCGGCGTCGGCGCGCGAAGGCGTGAACTCCTGGTTGATCACCTCGATCTGGCTCGGGTGGATCGAGATCTTGCCGACGAACGCCATGTCGACGCCCTCGCGACACTCGCGCCGGAGCCCCTCGAGATCGGGGATGTCGGTGTAGACGGTATCGATCGCTTCCACGCCGGCCGCCGCCGCGGCCACGGCGCACATCACGCGGGCGTAGCGCGGGATCTCGAGGTAGCGGCCCTCGCCGTCGCGCGTCCGCGGCAGGCCCATCGCCGCACCGAGGTCCTCGATCCCCCAGGCGATCGCGGCGATGCGCGGACTCGCCGCCGCCACCTCGCGGATGTTCAGCAGTCCTTCGGGCGTTTCGGTCGCGATCGGCAGAAGCTGGGTCGACCCCCAGGGGAGCCCGTGCTTTTCCTCGAGCCGCTCGATCGCCGCGATGATTTTCCGGATGTCCTCCGCGCGCCGCGGCTTCGGCACGACGTACCCGGTCGGACGACCGGCGATCGTCTCCTCGAGGTCAGCTAGGCCGTACTCGCTCCAGATCGGGTTCATCCGGACCCAGCGCTCCTTGGCGCCGAAGTCGAGCCGCTCGAGCCAGCCACGAATGATCGGACGCGTCGCGACCTTCTTGTCCGGCGTGACCGCGTCCTCGAGATCGAGGATGAGGCCGTCGGCGGGGAGGCCGAGCGCCTTCTGCATCATCCGCTCGTTGCCGCCGGGGACGAAGTGCAGCGAGCGCCTCATGCCGCGGCTCCGCGGCGGCGCATCATCGCAGCTCGCCGGCAGGTCATGATCAGCTCGCCATTCTGGTTGCGCGCGCGATGCTCGAAGATGACGATCCCCCATTGCGGTCGCGACCGCGACTCGCGCTTCTCGACCACCTCGGTCTCCGCGTAGATCGTGTCGCCGTGAAACACCGGCTTGGGAAACTCGACCTTCTCGAAGCCGAGATTGCCGACCGTGGTCCCGAGCGTCGTCTCGCCGACCGAGAGCCCGATGGCCACGCCGAGCGTGAACAGGCTGTTCACGAGAGGCTTGCCGAACTCCGCCTTGGCCGCAGCGTGAAAGTCGACGTGCAGGGGCTGCGGGTTCATCGTGAGGCACGAGAACAGCACATTGTCGGACTCGGTGACAGTGCGTCCGGGCTGATGCGTGAACACCTGCCCGACCTCGAGCTCCTCGAAGAGCTTCCCGGCCATGTCAATTGGCTCCTTGCGGAATCGGTTAGCGGGCTCCGCCGGGCCGCGGCTCCTCAGCAGGCCGGGCGGTTGAGCACCGGGACCCCGATCTGGCGGGTGAGATGGCGGCCGTCGGACGGCGTGCCGAGCAGCTTGCCGTGCTCGGCGATGACCGTGCCGCGCAGCAGCGTCATGACCGGCCAGCCCGTGACCTGCCAGCCCTCCCAGGGGCTGTAGTCGCTCACGTGAAAGTCGTCGCGCGTCAGCGCCTTCTTGATCGACGGATCGATCAGCACGATGTCGGCGTCGCTGCCGGGCGCGATCACGCCCTTCTTCGGGTAGAGCCCGAGGATCTTCGCCGCGTTCGTCGCGGTGATGTCGGCGAAGCGCTCGAGGGACATGCCTCGCTTGCCGACACCCTCGGTGTAGGCGATGCCGATGCGCGCCTCCGCGCCGAGGTTGCCGCCCGTCACGTCCTCGATGGTCTTGCCCTTGAGCTTGAGGGCGAGGCTCGTCGGGTACTCGTCGGTCGCGAGCGTCGAGAGGCCGTCGGTGACGAGCCCGCTCCAGAGGGCGGCCTGGTCCTCTGGGAACTTGAGCGACGGATAGGTGTGCGAGCAGAACCCGCGCGGCGTCTTGTAGTACTCGGCGTTGAAGCACGCGTACTGGTGAAGCGTCTCGCCGTAGACGGGGAGCCCGAGGGCGCGCGCTTCCCGGATGGCCTCCACGCCCTCGCGCGCCGACGTGTGGACGAAATACACCGCGGCGCCGGTGGCCCGGGCGAGCCCGATGGTCCGGCGAAACGCGAGCGACTCGGAGAGCTTGGTGTGGACGAGGTGGAGGTTGCTCCCGTCCATCCGCCCTTCCTCGCGAAAGCGCTCGTAGTTGAACTGCACTAGATCCTCGTCCTCGCCGTGCACGACCATGATGCCGCCCTTGGCGGCGACCTTCTCCATCGCGTAGTGGATGCGGCCGAAGTCGATGCGATTTCCCGCGCGCTTCGGATGGGGCGGCAGGACGTTCGTCGTGAACACCTTGAAGCTCGGGAAGCCCGCCTGAATGGCCTCGGGGATCTGCTCGAACACCTTGAGTTCGAGCGCCCCGGCCAGCGTGAGGTGAAAGGCGTAGTCGACGTACGAGTTGCCCTTCCAGCGCGCTGCCCTCGTCTCGATGACCTGCTGGATGTTGCCGCCCGGCCGCACGTAGGCGAAGTCGACGTGCGTGGTCGTGCCGCCACAGGCCATGCCCTTCGTGTCTTCCTCTGGACCGAGGGTCATCTCGGGCTGCTCGGGATGCGACATGATCCCGTGCGCCAGGTGCGCGTGCGGCTCCACGCCGCCCGGAGACACGATCTTGCCGGTGGCGTCGATGATCCGCGCGCCGTCCGAGGGCAGCGTTCCGGTCTGCGCGACCGCCACGATGCGCTCACCCTCGATCCCGACATCCCAGGCGCCCGAGCCCTGGGGCGTGATGACCTGCCCACCGCGAATGATCAGATCGAGCATGTCGGCCCTCCGAGTGATGGGGGATCGAAGTACGGCGTCGAGTATTGTCCGGCCGCCGAGGCAATGCAAACGCGCGCGCCACTCCTGTCACCGACATCAGGGCTCGCGAGCGCCTGAAATGGCCGTTCCGAGCGCCGGCTTCGCCGGCGCAATCCCGCCGTTTCATGGGGGAGGCATCGGAGGGGGCCGTCGAGGCCCCCTCCGAACTGACTTACATGCCGAGATACGCGCGCCGGACGTGGTCGTTGTCGAGCAGGTCGGCGCCCGCGCCTTCGAGCGCCACGCGCCCGTTCTCCAGCACGTAGCCGCGCCGGGACAGCAGGAGCGCCTGCCTCGTGTTCTGCTCGACGAGCAGCACCGTGGTGCCCAGCCGATTGATCTCGGCGATCACGCGGAAGATCTCCTGCACGATCATCGGCGCGAGACCGAGCGACGGCTCATCGAGCATCAGCAGGCGCGGCGTCGCCATGAGCGCCCGGCCGATGGCGAGCATCTGCTGCTCGCCGCCCGACAAGGTGCCGGCTGGCTGTCGCTGCCGCTCGGCGAGCCTCGGGAAGAGCCCGAGCACGCGCTCCAGGCTCTTCGGACGATGCGCCCGCCGCGCCAGGTAGGAGCCCAGCTCGAGGTTCTCCTTCACGGTGAGGCCAGGAAAGATCTTCCGGCCCTCGGCCACGTGCACCACGCCGCGCCCGACGATCTCGTGGCTCGCCATCCGGTCCAGGCGAGCGCCGTCCAGCAGGATGCGCCCGGCGTGCGGACGCATCAGGCCGGAAATGGCCCTGAGCATCGTCGTCTTGCCGGCGCCATTGGCCCCGACGACGGAGAGCATCTCCCCTTCCTCTACGACGAGGGACACTCCGCGCAGGGCGGGCAGGTCGCCGTAGCTGACCTCCACCGCGTCGAGTTCGAGCAGACGCATCGCCGATTTGCCGTTTCAGGTGGACCGACCGGTGCTGAAAACGCGCGGAGCCTAGCACCGCCGCGACGAGGCTGTCAATCGGAGTCGGTGTATGATGCGCGCGACCATGCGCAGGTCTGGGGACATCGCAGTCGTTTCGGGCTCCGCGGCGCGATCGGCGTGCGCGCCGCTCGCCGCATGACCGCGCCCGTCCTCGAGGCCATCGACGTCGCCAAGCGCTATGGAGGACTCGCGGTGCTGAGCCGCGTGAGCTTCCAGGTGAGCGAGGCGGAGATCGTCGCGTTGATCGGCCCGAACGGCGCGGGGAAGACCACGCTCTTCAACCTGATCAGCGGCCTCACGCGTCCCACCGCCGGGACCATCCGGGCAATGGGACAGGACATCACGCGCATGGCGGCCTTCCGCATCAGCCGCCTCGGGGTGGGACGAACGTTCCAGACGCCGAGGCCGATCCTCGACCTGTCCGCGCTCGACAACGTGCGAGCCGCCGCGTGCTTCGCTTCGCGCCCGGCGGCATCACCGGAGGCGCTGCTCGCGCTCGTCGCGATTCGCCCCGACGTGCCGGCGGCGCGCCTGTCCGTCGCCATGCGCAAGCTCCTCGAGCTCGCGATGGCCCTGGCGCTCGGACCGCGCGTCCTTCTGCTGGACGAGATTCTGGCCGGCCTCACACCGACCGAGGTGCAGGCTGCCCTCGGCGTCCTGCGAGAGATTCGAGACCGCTGGGGCGTCGCGCTGCTCTGGACCGAGCACGTCATGCAGGCCGTGATGGCGACGGCCGAGCGCATCGTCGTTCTGCATCACGGCGAGCTGATCTCCGAGGGCAGCCCGGCGGTCATCGTCGCCGACGCGCGGGTTCGCGAGGCCTATCTCGGCACAACGGGATGACCACGATCGGGATCACGAAAGAGGATCGGGCGGCGCAACGCTAGCCGCGGGGACGGGAGGGGCCGCCCCAGCTCAAGGAGGAGCCAACATGAACATCGGGAGACGGAGCTTTCTCAAGACGACCGCCGCCGGCGCCGCCGCTGCCGCCCTCGCGCCGAGACGGAGCCGGGCCCAGGCCAAGGCCATCCGCGTGGGTTACACGCTGTCCGCCACCGGCCCATACTCGGTGGGCGCGGGCATCACCCAGGCGCCCAACTACAGCCTCTGGCAGGAGCAGGTCAACGCGAAGGGCGGCCTCGCGGTGAAGGGAGAAGGGCGCCGGCCGATCGAGTTCCTCTCGATCGACGACCGCAGCGAGATCGAGACCGCCGTGCGCTACTACGAGAAGTTGATGGGCGAGGACAAGGTCGACCTGATCCTGCCGCCCTGGGGCACGGCGATGAACTTCGCGGTGGCGCCCGTGGCCAACAAGCACGGCTACCCGATGATCGGGCCCACCGTCAGCTCGAACAAGCTGAAGGAGCTGTCGTTCCCGTACTTCTACGCCATCCTCCAGCAGCCCGACGCCTGCATGGGGGCCTTCGCCGGCTTCCTCAAGGATCTGAAGACCCAGGGGAAGGTCGGCAAGCTCGGCATCGCCTACGTCAGCGACCTGTTCGGCATCGAGATGCATGCGAGCCTCGCCCCGCAGCTCAAGGACACGGGGCTCGAGATCGTGGACACCAAGAGCTATGCGCTCGGCGTCAAGGACCTCTCGCCCATCCTCAAGGGATACAAGGCCGCCGGCGTCGACGCCTTCCTGGGGCTCACCTACCCGCCCGACAACATCCTCGCCACGTCGCAGGCCAAGGAATCCGACTGGAATCCGCCCGTGTTCATGACCGCGGTCGGCACCGCGTTTCCCTTCTATCGCGACCGCTTCAAGGGCGCCGAAGGCGTCTCCGGCGTCGCCGGCTGGAACCCGAAGATGAAGTACCCGGGCGCGCGCGAATACTACGACGCCCACGTGAAGAAGCACCAGAAGGAACCCGACCGCTGGGCGAGCGCCTTCGCCTACGCCTCGCTGCAGATCCTCGAGCAGTGCGTGGGCGAGGTGGGGCTCGATCGAAAGCGCATCAAGGAGATGCTCGACACCACGCAATTTTCCACGGTGGCCGGCCCGATCAAGTTCACCAAGGGCGTCAACACGACGACGCCCGGGATGGTCGGGCAATGGCAGAAGGGCGAGTTCGAGATCGTGTGGCCCAAGAGCCTCGCCACCGCCACCGTCGTGGTGCCCAAGCCAGCCTGGGCCTGACCGAGCGCGGGGCCGTGCGCGCCACGCTCTGGGCCGAGATCGCCGTCTCGGGGCTCATCACCGGCGGCATCTACGCCCTCGTCGCGCTCGGACTCAATCTGCAGTACGGGCTGATGCGCGTGCTCAACGTGGCGCACGGCGAGTTTCTGATGCTCGGGGCCTACGTCACGTACTCGCTCCACTCGGCATGGGGCATGAACCCGCTGCTCACGCTCCTCGTCACCGGGCCGGCGGCCTTCGCCGTCGGCCTCGTGCTCCACCGGCTCCTGTATGCCCGCGCCCTCGAGGGAGGCTCGCCCGAGGTCCTCGAGGGCCGCTCGCTCCTGATCTCCTTCGGCCTGCTGTTCACCCTCCAGAACGCCGCGCTGCTCGCATGGAGCGCCGATCTCAAGGGCTACGAGTATCTGTCGTCGCCGCTCAGGATCGCCGGCGCGGTTCTCCCCGCCAACCGCCTGGTGGCCGCGAGCGTGGCGCTCGGCCTGGGTCTCGCGTTCTACGCTTTTCTCCGCTCGAGCATGACGGGCAAGGCCATCCGCGCGCTCATGCAGGAGACTGACGGGGCGCGACTCATCGGGATCAACGTGCCCCGGGTCCATGCCGCGTGCTTTGGCGTCGGCATCGCGATGTCGGCCGTGACGGGCTCGCTCATCAGCATGCTGTTCGAGCTCACGCCGTTCATGGGGCTGCCCTACACCGTCACCGCGCTCGTGGTGGTGATCCTCGGCGGCCTCGGCAACGTGCTCGGGAGCATCGCGGGCGCCCTTCTGCTCGGCCTCGTCGAGACCGCGGCGGTCTATCTGACGTCCTCGGACATCCGCGTCATCGCCTCCTACGCGGTCCTGTCGCTCATCCTCGTGCTGAGACCCGCCGGCCTCTTTGGCCACAAGTGAATCGAACGCTCGGAAGGGTCGTCGCACTTCTCCTCCTCGGCGCTCTGCTCATCGCGGCGCCGCACCTGCTGTCCTCGTACTACCGGTCGCTCGTGCTCGCCCTTCTGGCCGACGTGGCGCTCGCGGTCGCGTGGGCGTTCTTTTCCGGGCCGACCCGCTATCTCTCGCTCGCCACCGGGGCGTTCTTCGGGTTGGGGGCCTATCTCACCGCGATGGTGGGCGCGCGCCTCGCGTGGCCGTTGCCCGTCGTGGCCGGAGCGGGGGCCGCGGCGGCCATGGCGCTCGTGGTGGGGCTCCTGGCGCTCAGATTGCGCGGGCCCTACTTCGCGGTGTTCACCTTCGGGCTCGCGGAGCTGGCCAAGCACGCGCTGATCTGGTACGAGATGCGCGTCACGGGCACCGTCGGGCGCCTCTTGCTGGCACCGCCCGGACCCATCGCCCTCTATTACAGCGTCCTCGCGCTGGCCGCGCTATGCGTGACGACGGCCGTCCTGCTCCGGCGGTCATCCTGGGGATTTGCCCTGACCGTGATCGGCGCCGACGAGGAACGTGCGCAGACCCTCGGGATCGACTCGACGCGAGTGAAGGTCGGGACGTTTGCCCTGAGCGCAGCCTTCATGGGCGCCGTGGGAGCGGCGATGGCGCCGCGCTGGACCTACGTCGATCCGCAGGTGTTCAATCCGCTCGTCTCGTTCCAGACCGTCATCATGGCGCTGATCGGCGGAACGGCGACCGTGCTCGGTCCCGTCGTCGGCGCGCTGTTTCTCGGGCTGGCCTCCGAAATCCTCCTCCTCAGGTTCCGGTACCTCTACATGCTGGCCCTCGGTCTCGCCCTGATCGCCGTCGTGCTCGTCTTCCCTGGCGGACTCAGTAGCTTCGCCGTCCGACTCCGCGGGCGCGACACGAGCCGTCCGCTCGCCTGACTTCCCGGTCGTCCACAGGTTGCCCACATCTTGTGGATAGCGCTCGCCATCGGCCCCAGATGTGGATGCCAATTTTCGGGCCACATGACCCGAAAAGTCACGTGTTGACAGGGGTTTAAGCATCGACTAGACTGGCGTTCGTTAGGGCCCCGTAGGCAACACACCGCGACAGGCAGCCGGAGGGGTTCATGATCACCGTTCCCGCGCACCGGGTGAAGCAATTCGGCGTGGAATTCTTCCAGGCCTCGTTCTCCGCGAAGGACATCGACCGGCTGGTCAAGTTCGAGGTGCTGGGTTACACGGGCGCCGAGGCTCCGGCCGCCGCACCTAAGCGGGCGACGAATCGCGCCCGGGTGAACTGGGAAGCGCTCGAGAAGCGGATCGGGCAGAACGAGACGGCCTATCAGCGCCCGGTGATCCGCAGAAAAATCGACGAGCTGGTCGGCTACTACCGGGACTGCAAGGACGCCGGCACCCTGCCCGCCATCCCGGGCGCGGTCATCATCACCTCCGAGAAGCGTTTCACGTTCACGCCGATGGCGAGCCAGCACGATCTGGGGCTCCTGCAGATTCCGGAGGAGCACGGCGTGCTCCGCGTGCTCGACGGGCAGCATCGTCTCCTCGCGCTGCACGCGCTCACCCAGGCCGGCGAGAACCTCGGCATCGAGGTGCCGGCGGTGCTCTTCGATCGACTCGACGCGCGACAGATCGTCGAGCTGTTCGTGACGATCAACGCCAAGCACACGCGTCTCAACCCCTCGCACATCGTGAGCCTGGCCGGGCGCAAGCTCTACCCTGATCCAAACCAGGCCCTGGCGCACGACATCATCCGCTCGCTCAACGAGGACGACACCTCGCCGCTCCACGGCGAGATCAAGATGCTCGGCACCGGGCGGGGGCGTGTCTCGCAGGCCCCGCTGGCCGAGGAGATCGTGGACTTCCTGGAGGCGGTGGAGAAGCTCGGTGGAGGCGCGCGCATGAACGAGGTGCGCCAGAACGCCAAGCGCTTCTTCCTGAACTACGTGAAGGCGCTGGCCGGCGTGTTCCCCACGGCGTGGGCCGGGCGGAAGTACTCGATCAAGACCGGTGCCGCGCTCCGCGCCTTCATCCGCGTGGCGCCCGACGTCATGGCGCGGGCGCGCACACTGCGCCGCGACGCCTTCGACCTGAACGCCATCCGCGAGGCGGTCAAGCCCTGGGGCGACAGCCTGAAGGACCGGAGGTTCGAGACCGAGGGCGAGTGGAAGAACAAGCTGGCCGGTGGGACGCGCGGCACGGTCGAAGCGCTGACGCGGGAGCTGCGCGAAGCGCTCCGTCCCTAGGGCGCGGGCCACGCGAAGTTCGCTTCGAGAATCTCGAACCGCTTCTTGCCGCTGGGGAGCTGCGCCACCACCGAGTCGCCGACACGCTTTCCGATCAGCGTGCGGGCGAGCGGCGCCATGACCGAGATGCGGCCGCGAGCGGGGTCGGTTTCGTCCGAGCCCACGATCTGATAGACCGCTTCCTTGCCGTCCTCGTCCTCGACGCGGACGGTGGAGCCGAACGTCACGCGATCGCCCGAGGTCGGCGGATCGATCACCTCGGCCGTCCCGACCTTTGTCTCCAGCTCGTTGATGCGCGCCTCGGTCATGCCCTGCTTCTCGCGGGCCGCGTGGTACTCGGCGTTCTCCGAGAGGTCGCCGTGCGCGCGCGCCTCGGCGATCGCGCGCGTGATCGCTGGCCGCTCGACGCGCTTGAGCCGCTCGAGCTCCTCCTTCAGGCGGTCGTATCCCTCGCGCGTCATTGGCGTGCGCTGAATGCTCATGGCGCGTATCTTACGACACGCGTTGCGGAAGGGTCGAGGGGCGAGCCGCAGCCGAAGGCGAGGCGAGCGGATGTGGAAAAGAGTCCGAGCAGAGCGAGGGGCGAGCCGCAGCCGAAGGCGAGGCGAGCGGAGCGAGGGGGCTCGCTGGCCTCGGGCCGATAAGGTACACTGGCGACCTATGTACGGCCGGACCTGCGGCGCTGTCGCGATGATTCTGTTGCTGCTCGCCGCCGGGGGTTGTGGCAAGTCGGACGCGCAGTCGGCCCCTCCTCCGAAGGACGCGCCAAAGACCGCGTCCAGCGCCGTCAAGCCGTTGCCGATCACCGTCGCCAAGGCCGAGTCCCGCGAAGTCCAGCGCTCTGTCGAAACCGTAGGCAGCCTCCTCGCCTGGGACGACGTCCAGGTCAAGACCGAGCAGCCCGGAACCATCGCGCGGCTTCTCGTCGATCTCGGCGATTCGGTGACCAAGGGCAAGGTGCTCGCCGAGTACGACGCCCGAGAGTTCGAGCTGGCCGTCAAGCAGGCCGAGGCCGATCTGCTCTCGGCCGAGCAGTCGCTGGCTCGCGCCAGGGCCAGCGTGCAGGCCAGCGAGGCTGCCCTGCGTCGCGCCAAGGACGGCCTCGTCTCGCTCGAGGCCGAGGTCGCGCGAACCAGGTCCGAAGTCGACTGGGCCAAATCCGAGCTCGACCGGAACGAGCAGCTCCTTCGGGGCGGACTGATCGCCGCTCGCGACGTTGACAGCGCCCGAAACCTCAACACGGTGGCGCAGGCCAGGATGGCCGTGGCCGTTTCCGCTCGCGATCAGCACCCGGACCAGATGCGCATCGCCGAGGCCCAGCTCGACTTCGATCGCGCTGCGCTCCGCGTGGCCGAGGCCGAGGTAACGCGGCGGGACGCCACGCTCGGCATCGCCAGAAAGCGCCTCGGCGACACGACGATCCGCGCGCCGTTCTCGGGCGTCGTCGCCAAGCGGCTCCTGAATGCCGGGGAATACGTGAAGGAGAACACGCCGGTCTTCAACCTGGTCGCGCTCGATCCGCTCAAGTACACCGGCACCGTGCCCGAGCGCTTCGCCCCTGACCTCAAGATGGGCCAGCGCATCGAATTGACGGTCGAGGCCTACCCCGGGCGGAGCTTCGCCGGGCAGGTCACCCGGGTGTCGCCTGCGGTGGAGGTACAGACGCGCAGCCTCTCGCTCGAGGGCCGCGTGGCCAATGGCGATGCCAAGCTCCGTCCCGGATTCTTCTCCAAGGGCCGCGTGCTCACCACGAAAGACGCCTCGGCGTCCTTCGTGCCAGCTGAGGCCGTGGTCTACTTCGTCGGCATCAGCAAGGTCTTCGTGGTGGCCGGCGACAAGGTCGAGGAGCGGCTGGTCAAGGCCGGCGCGCGGCAAGGCGCCTGGGTCGAGATCGCCGAGGGCGTGAAGCCCGGCGAGACCGTGGCCATCTCGAACCTGTCGCAGCTCTACAAGGGCGCGCCCGTCACGCTGGTCGACTCGAAAACCGGCAAGTAGTGGGCTTCCTCGAAGTCTTCGTCCGGCGCCCCGTCTTCACGACCATGCTGATCGCCACCCTGGTCGTGCTGGGGCTCGCCTCCTTCGTACAGCTCGGCGTCGACATCTTCCCCAAGGTCGACCTGCCCACCATCACGATCACGACCCGGTTGCCGGGCGCGTCCCCCGAGGAGATCGAGAGCCAGATCACCAAGCCCATCGAGGAGGTCGTCAACACGATCAGCGGCCTCGACGAGCTGCGCTCCTCCACCATCGAGGGTCAGTCCCAGGTCTTCGCGACCTTCGTGCTGGAGCGGAACGTCCAGGAAGCCGCCAACGACGTGCGCGAGAAGGTCAGCACGGTGCTCTCGCGCTTCCCGGCGGGGACGGAATCGCCGATCGTCGAGAAGGTCGATCCGGACTCTTCCCCCGTCCTCGCCCTCGTGGTGTCCGGCCAGCGGTCGCCTCGCGAGATCACGGAGATCGCCGACAAGCGCATCAAGCGCGCGCTCGAGACGGTCAAAGACGTCGGCGCGATCACGCTCGTCGGGGACCGCAAGCGCGAGATCCAGATCTTCGCCGACCCCGACAAGCTCAGCGCGTTCAACCTCTCCATCCAGAACGTGAAGGACGCCCTGCAGCGCCAGAACGTGGAGATTCCGGGTGGGCGGCTGACCGCGGGGCGCTCCGAGGAGGGTCTCCGCACGCTCGGGCGCCTCGAATCCGTGGACGCCTTCGAGGACCTCATCGTCGCCGACTTCAAGGGCAGCCCCGTCCGGGTGCGCGACATCGCCGTGGTGGTCGACGGCGAGGAGGAGCCGCGCACGCTCTCGCGCCTGAACGGCCAGAACGCCGTCTCGATGCTGATCCGCAAGCAGTCGGGCACGAACACGGTGGCGGTCGTCGACGCGATCAAGGCGCGGCTCGTCGAGGTGCAGAAGGGCCTGCCGCAGGACATCAAGTTCGAGATCGTCCGCGACCTCTCGCGGTTCATCAAGCGCTCGTTCCACGAGGTGCAGGACCATCTCCTGCTCGGCGGCCTCCTGGCGAGCCTCATCGTGGCCGCGTTCATCGGCCGGCTGCGCTGGTGGGAGAGCACGGTGCTGGTCGCGATCGTCGCCGCGGTGACCGTGGCGTTCATCTGGGGCGACCCCGAGCTGCTGATCAAGGTCACCGGGCTCGCCACCGTCTCCGCGATGGTGTTCTTCCTGGCGGTGAAGAAGCTCCGGCCGGCGTTCGTGGCCGCGGTGGCCATCCCGTGCTCGATCATCGCGACGTTCACCGCGATGCGCATGGCGGGATTCACGCTGAACAACCTGACCATGCTCGGCCTCTCGCTCTCGACGGGCATCGTGATCGACGACGCCATCATCGTGCTCGAGAACATCTTCCGGCACACGGAGGAGGAGCACCGGCCGCCCTTCGAGGCGGCCGTCGAGGGCACCAAGGAGATCTCGCTCGCCGTGGTGGCGACGACCCTGTCGCTCGTCGTGATCTTCCTGCCCGTGGCCTTCATGGGCGGGCTCGTCGGTAAGTTCTGGAACTCCTTCGGGCTGACCGCGACCTACGCCATCATGGTCTCGCTGGTCGTCGCGTTCACGCTCACGCCGATGCTCGCAGCGCGCATCCTGTCTCACAGCGCCGTCGGCGCGCACGGGGAGATCGTCCAGACCTCGAGCAAGGCGGGCGGCGCGTATCACTGGTTCGAGACCTGGTACGAGCGGGCGCTCGGCTGGTGCCTGCGCCATCGGGCGATCTGCCTCATCGCGACCGTCTCGATCCTCGTCGGCGGATTCTACTTGCTCAAGAACAGCCCGCTCGAGTTCGTCGTGGACGACGACATGAGCGAGTTCGAGGTCGTCGCCGAGGCGCCGCCGGGCTCGTCGCTCGAGCGCACCGCCGACCTCGTGCGCGCGGTGGAAGCCGAGATCCGCACGATTCCCGAGGTGACGGCGCTGTTCAGCACCATCGGCGTACGCGGCCAGTACCTCTCCAACGTGACGGACATGTCGATCTACGTGGGCCTGAAGCCGCTCGCCGACCGCAAGCGCTCGCAGGACCAGCTCAAGCAGGTGGTACGCCAGAAGCTCGCGGCGTTTCCTGGCATCCGGGCGAGCGTGCAGAACATCAACCTGATCAGTGGCGGCGGTTTCAGGCAGACCCCGTTCAACCTGATCCTGCGGGGCCCCGATCTCTCGAAGCTCGAGCAATACGCCGGGAACGTGATCAAGACCCTCCAGGCGAAGGGGGGCTTCGTCGACCTCGACACCGCGCAGGCGCTGCGCCAGCCCGAGGTGCAGGTGCACGTCGATCGGCGCAAGGCCTCCGATCTGGGCGTGCGCGTCGACGCCATCGCCTCAACCCTGCGCACCATGGTCGGCGGCGAGAAGGTCGGCTTCTACCGCGAAGGTGGCGAGCAGTACGACGTCCGGCTGCGCCTCAAGGAGAAGAACCGGACCGACGCGTCGGCCCTCGCCTCGCTCACCGTCCCCGCCGCCAGCGGGTCGCTCGTCAAGCTGGTCAACGTCACCGATCTGGGCACCGGCATGAGCCCGGGGCAGATCGAGCGCTACGCGCAGGAGCGGTCGATCACCATCATCTCGAACCTGTTGCCCACGAAGCCGCTGGCCGAAGCCTTCCGCGACGCATACGGGGCCGTGGCCCAGCAACGGCTGCCCCCCGAATACGGCATCCTCGCGAGCGGACGGGGCAAGCTGCTCCAGGAGTCCATCCGCAACTTCCTGATCGCCTTCGTGCTGTCGCTCGCCTTCATCTACATCGTGCTGGCCGCCCAGTTCGAGTCCTTCGTCCACCCGTTCACGATCATGGTCTCGATGTTCATCGCGATCCCCTTCGGCATCCTCACGCTCTTGATCGTCGGGAAGACCCTGAACATCTACTCGATCATGGGGCTCTTCCTGCTGATGGGCGTGGTGAAGAAGAACGCGATCCTACAAGTCGACTACACGAACGTGCTGCGCGAGCGCGGGCTCGGGCGCTACGAAGCGCAGATGCAGGCGGACCGGGCCCGGCTCCGCCCGATCCTGATGACGACGCTCGCGATCATCGCGGGCATGCTGCCCGTGGCCCTCGGCAAAGGCGACGGCTCGGCCTCGCGCGCGTCGCTCGCGACGGTCGTGGTCGGCGGACAGGCCCTGTGCCTGCTCGTGACCCTGCTGATCACCCCGGTGATCTACTCGACCTTCGACGACATGCGCGGTCTCAAGATCTTCTCGTGGCTCCGATTCCCGCGCTGGAAGACGCTGCTGACCCGCCGGCCCATCTGGCAGGAAGGACATCTGGGCACGCCAAAGCCCGACACCCGCTGAAGGGGGCGAAGCCCCCCTCCGAGTTCACCGAGTCGCGGCCGGGTTGATCTCGATCTTCGACACGATCTTCTGCGACTCGAGCCAGCTCTCCCAGGCCTGGCCCTTCTTCTGCTCGATGGCCTGCTTCTCCAGTTCCGATCGCTGGGCGTCGAAACCCAGCTGGTCCGCCGGCTGCCGCTCGAGCGTCTTCACCACGTAGATCGCCGATCCCGTCTTGACCGGCTCGGAGACCTGGCCGACCGGCGTCTGGAGCGCCGCCACGAGCACGTTGCCAGGCAGCCGCGCTTCCTTCGGGGGCTCGGCTCGTGTCCAGAGCGGCGTCTCGCCGGTCGCGAAGCCATCGGTCTTCGCCGTGGCGAGGAAGTCGCCACCTTTGGCAACCGCGGCGACGAGGGCCCTGGCGCGCTCGACGCCAACGTCGGCAGCGCGCTCGCGCTTGATCGCCTCGATCACCCGATTCTTGATCTCCGCGAGCGGCGGCACGCCCGCCGGAAACTGCTCGACCACCCGGGCGATGAGATAGCCGCCAGGAGCCTTGATGGGCGTGGACGTTCCGCCGGTCGCGAGGGAGAAGATCGCCTCGTCGACCCGGGCGCCCACACCGGGCAGAGGCTCGTTGCGCCCGATCGTCGCGTCGCGCCGCTCCAGCCCGAGCTTCCTCGCCTCGGCGCCGAAGTCCTTTGCCGACAGGAGCGCGGGACGCGCCTCCTCGGCCTTGGCGAGCGCGGCCTTGTCGGCCCGCTCCGTCCCCAGCTTGGTTTTGATCGTGGGCGCCACGTCCTTGAACGGCGTCCGGCCACCTTCCTTCACGTCCAGCACCTTGATGGCGTGGTAGCCGAACGGCGTGCGGACCGGCGCCGGCGCCAGCTCGCCCTTCTTGAGCGCGAAGGCTGCCTGCTCGAACGCGGGCACCAGCTCGCCCGGCCCGACGAGCCCGAGGTCACCACCCCGCTCGGCATTGGCCGTGTCCTCGGACACCTCCTTGGCGAGCTTCGCAAAATCCTCTCCCGCACGGGCCCGCTTGAGCACGTCCTCGACCTTGGCCTTCGCCTTGTTCTCGGCCTCGCTACCGCCCACCGGCGGCACCCGGACGAGCACATGGGCCGCGTGAACGCGGCGTGGCTGCTCGAACTCGGCGGCGTGCTCGTTGTAGTACGCTTCGGCGTCCTGGTCGGACACTGCCCGGGCCTCGGCGGGAGCCGAGACGAGGACAAACTCGACCCGCCGTCGTTCTGGACGCGTGAACTGCGCCTGATGGGCCTTGACGTAGGGCTCGAGCTCGCCGTCCGGGACGTTCACGCCAGCCATCAGCGGCGCGGTCTCGAGGGAGGCCCACGCCATCCGCACACGCTGATTCCGCGCGGCATACGAGTCCCGTACCTCGCCTTCCGAGACCTTGACACCGTTCTTCACGAGATCCTCGACCTTGCGCCGTGTGAGCTGGCGGCGCACCTCGGTCTCGAAGTTGCCGGGCTCGAGCCGAGCCTGCTTGAGGACCCGCAAGTATCGGTCGCGCGAGAAGCGGCCCTCCTCCTGGAACTCCCTCATCTCCTGGATCTGGGTGCGCAGTTCGTCGTCGCCGACCCGGATCCCTTCCCGCACCGCGCCCTGCGCGATCACGGCGTCGTTGACCAGTTCGTCGATCACCCGCTTCGCGAGCCCCATGCGCTCGATGGCCTCGGGGGTCAGCTTCTGGCGCATCATTCGCTCGTACTGGTCGATGAAGTTCGTGAATCCTCGCCGGTAGCGCTCGGCGGTGATCGTCTCGCCGTTGACCGTCGCGGCCACGTCAGGCCGGTTCTGGCTACCGCCCGTGCCGGTCCCGAAATAGACGACCGAGGTCGCGACGAACGCCAGCACGATGATGACCAGGATGAACTTCAGGCTCCGGAAGTACTCGCGCATGCTACTGATCACGCCGCGACCTCCACGTGGGACAGGACATTGCCAGGACCAGCTCCAAGCAAGCTCCTAGCCTACCATAGCGACTGCGCCCGCCTGCCGCTCAGGCGGTGTCCGCGTCTCCGACCGGCGCAATGGCGCCGCCCTCGCCCGGCACGACCCGACGCGCCACGGTCAGAAATCCGGTGTGCGCCACCATCCGGTGAAAGGGCCGCACGGACGTGCCGTCGATGTTCCACGGGCGCAGGAGCGTCTCGAAGGTCTCGACGAGCGCATATCCGGGATGGCGGCGTAGCGCCTCGCTGAGCTGATGCGACTGGATGATGGTCGGCACGTAGGAAAGGAAGATGCCGCCGGAGCGCAGCACGCGCGCCACGGGGTCGACGAGGCGCCACGGCTCCGGCAAGTCGAAGACGGCCCGATCGACCGGCTCTTCCTCGGCGAGCCCCTCCTCCACGGGCCGCAGGCGGACCACGAGGTTGGTCACCTCTCCCATGCGGAGGTGAATGTTCGCGAGCGCTCGCCGGCAGAAGTCCTCGCGCTGCTCGTAGCTCACGACCCGGCCCTCGGGGCCCACCGCGCGCAGGAGCGCGAGCGTGAGCGCGCCCGAGCCCATCCCCGCCTCGAGCACGCGCGCACCGGGGAAGATGTCGGCCCAGAACATCACGATAGCGAGATCCTTGGGATAGATGACCTGCGCACCCCGCGGCATGTCGAGCACGTACTCGGACAGCGTGGGCCGGAGCGCCAGATAGCGGGTGCCCTTGGAGCTGCGGAGCCAGCAGCCGTCGGGCTGGCCGATGATCCCGTCGTGGACGATGAAGCCGCGGTCGGAGTGAAACGTCTCGCCCTTGCGCAGGATGATCAGGTGGCGCTTGCCACGCTGATCGATCAGGAGCGCGTGCTCGCTGTCCTGGAAACGCTCGGCCGGCGCCATCGAGTGCCTATGCTACTTCGGATCAAGCGGACGGGACAGCGTACGTCTGGATGCCGCGCTCGCGAGCGAGCGCTCCGAGGCGCACGTCGGCGGTGGCGAGCGCGGAGCCCTGGCGCTCGGCCACGGCGAGATAGAGGCAATCGGGCAGCCTGTGCCCGAGCGCGAGAGCCAGCGTGAGCGCCGACGGGACGAACTCCTCGTCGTCGATCAGCCGAATCGTCCCGTCGGCCACGGCTCCCACCAGCGCGTTCACGGCGTCGACGGCGAGCTCCGCTCGCAACTCCCCCCCGGCCACCTTGCGGCGGACCGCCGACGCCGCCTCGGTTAGCATCAACCGTGGCGCGATCCATGAAAGTGGTCGACTCAGGAGATCTGCCGCCTGATCGCTCCCGTGCTCCGGAACCACCCAGCGGACTGCGACCGAGGCGTCGAGCACGACGACGGTCGCGTCGGATTCAGCCTCGGACATCCCGCTCCTCGCGGATGAGCCTGGCGCTGTCCAGCCGTGGGTCTCCCGGCTTTCCCCCGGCGACCTGCCTCAGTGCCGCGGCTCGACGGGCAAAGGCCGCACGCCGGGCCACAACCGAGGCAGCCAGGGTGGTCCGGACCTCTTCCTCGAGCGACACGCCCTTGCGTTTGGCTCGCGCCTTGAGGGCGGCGACGATCGCGTCATCGATCTGACGGACTTTCAATTCGGCCATCTACAGTCACCCGGGACGACATTATCATTGCCCCCACGTGGGGGCAATCGGGGGGTGGCTAGGCGCCAAAAGCGTCGAGACCCGTGATGTCTCGCCCGATGATCAGCGTGTGGATGTCGTGCGTGCCCTCGTACGTGTTGACGGTCTCGAGGTTCAACATGTGGCGGATGATCGGATGCTCGTCGACGATGCCGGCCGCGCCGAGGATGTCGCGGCCGAGACGCGCCGCGTCGAGCGCCATCTGCACGTTGTTCATCTTGGCCATCGAGATCTGCTGCGCGCGCACGCGGCCGGCATCCTTGAGTTGCCCCAGACGGAGGCACAGGAGCTGCGCTTTCGTGATCTCGGTGATCATCCACACGAGCTTCTGCTGCACGAGCTGGAACGATCCGATCGGCTTGCCGAACTGGATGCGCTGCTGCGCGTACTTGAGCGCCCAGTCGTAGCACGCCATGGCGCCGCCGATCGCGCCCCACGCGATGCCGTAGCGCGCCTGGTTCAGGCACGACAGCGGCCCCTTGAGGCCCGCCACGCCGGGCAGCTTGTTGTCGAGCGGGATCTTGCAGTCGGCGAAGGCCAGCTCCGACGTGATCGACGCGCGCATCGAGAACTTGCCGTGGATGTCGAGGGTCGAGTACCCGGGCGTGCCCTTCTCGACGAGGTAGCCGCCGATCTCGCCGTCGTCCCCCTTGGCCCACACCACCGCCACGTCGGCCACGGAGCCGTTGGTGATCCAGAGCTTGGTGCCGTTCAGCACGTACTCGTTGCCCTTCCGGATCGCGCGTGTCCTCATGCCGCCGGGGTCGGAACCGTGGTCGGGCTCGGTGAGGCCGAAGCAGCCGAGCGCCTGACCGGCCTGCAGACGCGGAAGCCATCGCTCCTTCTGCGCATCGGAGCCGTAGCTGTAGATCGGGTACATCACGAGGCCGCTCTGCACCGACGCGAACGAGCGGAGCCCCGAGTCGCCGCGCTCGAGCTCCTGCATGATGAGCCCGTACGCCACGTTGTCGAGCTCGGCGCAGCCATACCCCTTGAGGGTCGCGCCGAACACGCCCATCTCACCGAGATCCTTGCTGAGCTCCACAGGGAACGTGCCGTCGCGGTGGTGCTGCCCGACGATGGGCAGGAACTTCCCCTCCACCCAGTCGCGGACGGCGTCGCGGGTCATCCGCTGCTCTTCGGTCAGAAGCTCGTCGATGCCGTAGTAGTCCACGCCGCGAAATTGTTCCATGGCTCCCTCGCTCCGCTCGGAATCAGAGATTGGTCGAGTGCGCCGGTCGGTCCTCGCTGAGCGCCTGCTCGAGCGCCGACGCCAGGAGTCGATCGTGCTCGTGGCTCGTGGCGAAGATGCGGCACTGCGCGACCTTGCCCGGCAGGTACTTGAGCAGCTCCTTGAGCGGCTCGGCGGACACGCTCTTCGAGGGCGCATCGTACACGTAGATCTGCCGGTCCCGCATCCCGATCGGATTGAGGGGCCGCGGATCCTGCTGCGCCATGTCGATCTTGAACGGGAAGTCCTTGAGCGCCGCGGGCAGGAGGGCGCGCACACGCTCCTCCACCTCCTCGGCCTTCATGAAGGCCTGCCCGCGCTGCGGCTCGAAGAGGTCGAGCACCACCTCGTGCGACATCCGCCACTTGAGCTTTCGGTCCAGGACCTGGCGCCACTCCCGGCCGAGGGCCCGGCGCTCCGCGTCGTCCGCGTGCTCCCACCGGGCGACTTCCTCGAGCAGCGTCCACTCCGTCACGTAGAGGTACGGGTGCAGATCCTTGCCGAGATCGTAGGGAAAGACCAGCCGCATCGTGTCCCGGAAGATCTCCTTCAGATGCAGGTCGATCCCGCGCGTCGTCCGGTGGTAGTAGACGTTCGTGTACATGTAGAAGCGCGCGTTCAGGAACATGACGAACGCCCCGAGCCCGCCCCGCTCGAGCGTGAGTCCCTTCTCGCTGAAGAACGAATAGTAGATGATGCGCTCGATCTCGATGGGCCCCAGCACCGACACCCCGCACATGTACGAGTCGCGGAGGACGTAGTCCATGTTGTCGGCCGTGTAGATCCCGGACAGGAGTGGCTTCAGATGCGCGAGCCACCGCGGATGGTCGGCGGCGGGGCTCGTGTAGCTCTTGCCCATCAGGTAGCAGATCCACTCCGGGTCGATCTGCTCGCCGGGCTCGAAGCGCCCCGAGGGGCTGCGCTGGAGCGCGCGGATCGTGTCGGCCAGCTCCTCGCGGATGATGCGCTGCCCCAGCAGCTCGTGCGTCAGCCCGAAGTCCGCGAGGAAGTTGTCGTCGAAGAAGTGGCCGAACGGACCGTGTCCGATGTCGTGGAGCAACCCCGCCGTCCGCAGCAGCTCCTCGAACAGCGGCGCCGACGGCGCGTCGGGAAACTCGGCCTGCAACGACGGGTGGAGCTGCCGCGCGAAGCGCCCGGCCATGTGCATCGCCCCGAGCGAGTGCTGGAAGCGGCTGTGCTCGGCGGCCGGAAACACCCAGCGGGCCGACTGCAGTTGCGGAACGCGCCGCAAGCGCTGCATCCAGGCCGAGTCGATCAGATCCTGCTCGGTGGCCTCGCCGGGCACGGCGTCGGGGCGCGTGTAGAGGATGTACTGGTGGATGGGATCGGCGATCAGGCCGCGTCCCTGGTAGGTATCGACACCCTTCATGAGCCGATCGAAGAGCCTATTGGCCGATCGTGCGGAAGATTCGGTAGCGGTCGGCCGGCTTCACGGTGATCGACTCGAAGCCGCGCTGGCGCTGGACGACCACCTGCACCTCCTGGCCGACGCCGCCCTGCCAGAGCCGGCGATAGAACTCTTCCTGGCTTCCCACCTTCTCACCGTTCAGCCTCACGATCACGTCGCCGGGCCGGAACCCCGCGGACCGCGCGGGCCCCACGGGAGACAAGCCAGAGACCACGAGTCCGTCCTCCGACGACACCGTGTAGAGTCCGAGCCACGGGCGCACTCGCCGGCTCATCACCCGGCCCTTCGAGATCAGCTCGTCCTTGCCGGGCACGAACTGCTCGATGGGGATCACCATGTGCATGTAGGGCGCATCGCCGAGACGGAGCGATGTGACGCCGATCACCGCGCCCGTTGCGTCCACCAGCGTCGCTCCGCCGAACGACGGATTGTGGGGCGACACGACGAACGCCCGGTCGAGCATGTACTCCCAGGCCGCCGAAAACGAGCGCACCGCTTCGACGCGTCCGGGCGTGGCGCTGAGCCGTCCGTCGCCGGACACCCCCACCATGCCGACCACGTCCCCGGGCTTGACGACGGTCGAGTCGCCGAGAGCGGCCGTCGGCCACGGCCCCGCGCCTTCGAGCTTCACCACCCCCACGCCCACCTCGAGATCGAGCCCGACCAGGCGCGCCGGGACCTTTCGCCCATCGCGCAGCGTCGCCTCGATCCGCTCGGCGTCGAGCAGCACGTAGCTCACGGTGAGCACGTGCCCGGCGGCGTCGAAGATGACGCCGCTGCCAAAGCGCTCGGCACCAAGCGTTCGCGCCGACGGCCGGTCGGGCGGCACCTCGACGCTCAAGCCGACGATGGCCGCCTCGACGCGCTGGATGTAGGACGGCTGCGCCGAGAGCTGGCGCGGGTCGAGCCGCGGCTCGTTCTCCCGCGGCGCCGCCTGGGCCCAAAGCCACGAGCCCTGCACCACTAGAAGGAGCAGGACGAGGAGCGCGATGCGGCGCAGAACGGCGTGCCCATCCCTCACGGTCGTCTCTCCCCTGCCGGCCATCATGCCGCGGCTATCCGCGAGTCGCGTCCCAGATCGCCGCTCCGGCGAAATCCCATGGCAGCCGGCCCTCGTCGCACTGATCCGGTGCGGTCGAGAACTGCTCGTCGACGAAATAGATGATGCGGCCGCGCGTCGTGGCGAGATTCTTCACGCCGTGGGCGACGCCGGGAGGAATGCGGACGAGCCTCGAGGCGCCGTCGCCCAGGATCATCCGCCGCTCCACGTTCCTCGAGCGCGAGCCCTCGCGCACGTCGATCAGCACGAGCAGCATCTTGTCGCCCGGGGGGACGAACCACACGTCGGTCTGGCGGCGGTGGACGTGAAATGCCTTGATGGTCCCGGGCTCCATCTCGCTGTAGTTGATCTGCTTGACCTCGAAGCCCGGCAACGCCCCGTGGAGCCCGCCGCCGAGCCGCCCCAATTCCATGAACGACCCGCCATCGTCGACGAAGCGTTTGAGCTCCACGACCTCGACGCCCTCGATGGCCGGCGCCGCCGAGTAGTCCTGGAGCGCGAAGAAGCGCTTGGCCGCATCCGTCAGCTCCATCAGATCAGCCCCACCTCGCTGCGGTCCCCCAGCATGAAGTTGAACGATCGCGGCCTGGCGGCCGTGCGGTAGATCGACACGTTCCGCCCGATCAAGCTCGACTCGATGCGGCCGCCCACGTCGCACACGCTCGATCCCTCGAGCAGGATCGAGTGCTCGACCTCGCTGCCCCGGACGGTGACGCCGTCGCCGATCGACGTGAAGGGCCCGATGTAGGCGTTGTCGATGACGGCGCCACGGCCGATGATGGCGGGTCCGCGCACCGTGCTCTGCACGATCCGCGCGCCCGCCTCCACGACCACCTTGCCCAGGATCTGGCTGTCCTCGACGTGGCCCTCCGTGCGGGGGCTCAACGTGTCGAGGATGATCCGGTTCGCTTCCAGCATGTCCTCGAGCCGGCCGGTGTCCTTCCACCAGCCCTCGATCACGTGCGGGCGCACCAGATGCCCCTGATCGATCAACCACTGGATCGCGTCGGTGATCTCTAACTCGCCCCGCGCCGACGGTCGGATCGCCTTCACGGCGTCGAAGATGGTCGGGTCGAACATGTAGACGCCGACCAGGGCGAGGTTCGAGGGCGGCGACTTCGGCTTCTCGATCAGGCGCACCACCTGCCCGTCGCGGAGCTCCGCCACACCGAACTGGCTCGGGTTTGGCACGGCGGCGAGGAGGATCTGGCTGTTCGGCTTCTCCTCGCGGAACCGCGAGACCAGGGGGGCGAGCCGCTCGCGGATCAAGTTGTCGCCGAGGTACATGCAGAAGGCATCGTTGCCGAGAAAGGGCTCGGAGACCAGCACGGCGTGCGCCAGGCCGAGCGGCGCTTCCTGCTCGATGTAGGTCACCGAGACGCCGAACCGGCTGCCGTCGCCGACGGCGTCCCGGATCTCCTGGCGGGTGTCGCCCACCACGATGCCGATCTCGGTGATGCCCGACGCCGCTAGCGCCTCGATGCCGTAGAACAGGATGGGCTTGTTGGCGACCGGAACGAGCTGCTTCGCGGAGGTGAAGGTGATGGGCCGGAGCCGGGTGCCGCGTCCTCCCGACAGGATGAGGCCCTTCACCGTCTTGCTCCTTTCATTTCGCGGGCGATTATAGCAGTCTTGGTCGACCGCCGACAGCAAGGCGCCCTTGTCCGGTCATCCGAGCGGGATGATGGTATTATCAAAAACGTACGATCTTCCGGTCCAGTAGGAGCTTTCATATGAAGACACTCAAAGACATGCTCGCGGAGGCTCGGCAGGTCATCCCCGAGCAGGGGCCCCAGGAACTGAAGAGACGCCTGGACGCTCGGGAGCCGGTTGTCGTCGTCGACGTGCGCGATCCCGACGAGTATCGCGACGGCGCTATCGAGCCCGCGACGAACATCAGCCGCGGCTTCCTCGAGTTCCGCATCGGCAGCGTGGCGCCTGATCCGAAGACGCCGGTCGTCCTCTACTGCCAGAGCGGTCTCCGCTCCATGCTGGCCGCCAAGGCGCTCCACGACCTCGGGTACGAGAACGTGGTCAACCTCCAGGGCGGTTTTCAGAAGTGGGCGCAGTCCGGGCTGCCCGTGGTCAAGGACCGGCCGCTCGGCACCGAACAGATCCAGCGCTACAGCCGTCACTTCCTGCTCCCGCAGGTCGGCGAGAAGGGCCAGCGGAAGCTGCTCCGGTCCAAGGTGCTCCTGATCGGCGCCGGCGGGCTCGGGTCGCCCACGGCGGTCTACCTGGCCGCCGCCGGCGTGGGCACGATCGGCCTGATGGACGGCGACGTCGTCGACGTGTCCAACCTGCAGCGGCAGATCCTGCACACGACGGCGAACGTGGGGCGCCCGAAGGTCGAGTCCGGGACCGAGATGATCCGCGCGCTCAACCCCGACGTGAACGTCGTCTCGCTGCCCGTCCGCATCGACGTCGACAACGTGATGGACATCATCAAGGACTACGACCTGGTGGTGGACGGCTCGGACAACTTCGACACGCGCTACCTGCTGAACGACGCGTGCTATCTCGCGGGCAAGACGAACGTCCACGGGTCGATCTTCCAGTTCGAGGGCATGGCCAGCGTGTTCGCCCCGAACCAGGGGCCGTGCTATCGCTGCCTCTATCCGACGCCGCCGCCGCCCGGACTGGTCCCCAGCTGAAGCGAGGCCGGCGTCCTGGGCGTGCTCCCAGGCATCATCGGCGTGATTCAGGCGACGGAGGCCATCAAGCTCCTGATCGGCATCGGCGAGCCCCTGGTCGGGCGGCTCCTCACCTACGACGCGCTCGGCATGCGCTTCCGCGAGGTGCGGCTCCGCCGCGACCCGAAGTGCCCGCTCTGCGGCGAGCATCCGAGCATCACGGATCTGTCGATCCACAAGGAGGCCAGCGCGGCCGCGTGTGCGGTGGGCGACAACGGCCACGCGGCTCCCGTCGGCGCTGCTGCCGTTGCGGGCGCGCCGGCCGCGAAGCCGGGAGGCTAGGCCGCCACTCGACTTCGTCGCCCTCGCGACGTCAGCTCGCGCGGCGCTCAGCCGAGACCCGGCGCATCATCGGCGCCGGGTCGCTCACCAGAACGAAGTCGACGCGCGTCCGGAGAAGCGACCGGATCGCGAAGTACCGGAAGGGCTCGAAGTATCGCTCGACCGGCAGCGCATTCATGTAGACCTTTGCCCCCAGGTCGTGCAGACCGGCCACGGCCTCGGCGCCGATCCGGTCGGTGTGGAGGATCTCCGGCAGCCGTCCGCCGAACACGGCCCGCGTGCTCTCCACCGTCACCCTCGTGTCGAGCAGTCGGACCATCACGAGCATCTCCGGGTAGCGCTGCTTCGCCTTCGCCGCCACGGCCATCTCCTCGCCCGTGTTCGCGAAGAAGATGACGTCGTCGAAGGAGCCGTGCGCGTGAACCCAGTCAGCCGTCCGCGCCATCGCGTCCTCGGACACCTTGAAGTCGACGCTCAGCACGGCGCGGCCCCGGCTGATCTCGTAGACCTCCTCGAAGCGAGGGATGGTCTCGCCGTTCTTCAGCCGGCCTCTCTCGATCTCGCTGGCCGTGAGGCTCTCCACGCGGCCGCGCAGCGTCGTGTCGCGCTCGAGGCGGCCGTCGTGCATGACGAACAGCTCGCCGTCCTTCGATCCCCGGAGATCGATTTCGATCACGGGGACGCCGGCCTCGACGGCGCGCGCCACCGCGGCGCGGCTGTTCGCGGGGCCGCCAAATCCCTCCGCGCGATGCGCCACGACGAACGTCCGATGACAGCGTGGGTCGCGGATGCACCGGGCGGTCTCCGCGGAGGACGAGCGCGGGAACGTCGCTGGCGCAGGAGTCCCGAGCCGAGGAATCGCCCAGAGCCCGACGAGGCCGGCAGACAGGCAGAGCACGGCCACCCAGAACCATGGCGCACGAGTGCGTCGACCCGAGAAGCGACGCGTCGCCGGCAGTCCGTTGGCTCGAGTCATGGCGCGCCGGTGGCGAGTATACGCCGCGATCCGCGAGCGCCGGCGTGTGTCTCCGCCGCGCTCACCCTGCCACGACATTCACGAATTCGGCAGCGCCCGTCTCGCGGATCTCGACCGCCGCGTCGTCGCGCCCAGCCGTCGCGCCTTGACACTCCCGCGCGGCCGGTGCTAGAACCGACCACGTCCGCCACCGCCGTCGAGATACCCTGTGGCCCTCGCCGACACCAAGGAGGATCGCCGATGCGCTTTCGCCGACTGACCTTCACCGGCCTCGTGTCCTTGCTCGGTTTCTCCGTCCTCGTCGCAGGCAGCGGCGCCCAGACCCCGTCCGGCGAGTACAAGATCGGCATTCTCGAACCGTTGACCGGACCTCTCGCCTTCGAGGGCAAGCGGCATCTCGAGGGCTACGAGATCGTCCGAGACATGATCAACGAGCGGGGCGGCGTGATGGGCAAGAAGCTGGTCTTCGCGGTGGCCGACGCCACCGACCCCACCGCCGCGGCCTCCGAGGCCAATCGCCTGATCACGCGCGAAGGCGTGAAGATCATCACCGGCACGTTCTCCTCGCGCCTCTGCGGCGCGGCCAGCGAGGCGGCCGCGCGCCACAACGTCATCTATTGGGAAAGCTCCTGCGTCGACCCGCGCTTCAACAAGCGGGGACTCAAGAACGTCTACCGCACGGAGATCGACGCCACCGGCTTTGGCTGGTACAACGTCGAGTTCATCGCGAAGCACCTGGTCCCGCGCTTCAACATGCAGCCGAACCAGCTCAAGATCGCCTTCCTCTCCGAGGACTCCTCGTACGGGCAAGGAGTAACCGAGTCGGCTCGCCAGCGCGCCAAGCAGGAGTTCGGCATGCAGGAGGTGGCCCTCGAGTACTACAACTGGACCACCATCAACGACATGACGCCGGTGGTGTTGAAGCTCAAGCAGCTCCAGCCCGACATCGTCCATCACATCGGGTTCGGCAACGACGCCGTGCTGTTCTGGCGGCAATCTCGCGAGCAAAACTTCCTGTTCAAGGCGCTCGTTCACGCCGGCGCCACCGGCTACGGCGGTGCCGACTTCGGCAAGGCGCTCGGCAACGACGCCAACGGCGTGTTCGCCCTCCTCGAGCCCGGCCCGGGGTTCCGCATCGAGGCGCTTCGCCCCGAGGGCCAGGCCATCGAGAAGGCCTTCCGCGACGCCGTTCAAAAGCGCACCGGCGGCATTCCGCTTGGCGGGCATCAACTCGCCGGCAGCGGGCTGTGGATTCTGAAGATGGCCCTCGACAAGGCCGGCTCGGACGACCCCGAGAAGTTTCGCCAGGCCGTGGCATCTCTCGACCTGCCGGTCGGCTCCATCATGAACGGATGGGGCATCAAGTTCTCGGACGTCGGCCAGAACTCCAACGAGCGCGTCCAGCACTACATGCTCCAGTGGCAGAACGGGCAGCTGGTGACGGTGTGGCCGGAGGAGTTCACCACCCAGCGGGCCAAGTGGATCCCGCTGCCCGCCTGGGACCAGCGGAAGTAGCTGCACCGTCCCCGCCGGGGCCCTTCATCGACACGCTCGCGCAGCTCGCGGTCTCGACGCTCCTCCTGGGCGGGATCTACGCCCTCGTGGCGGTCGGCCTCACCCTGATCTTCGGGGTGATGCGCGTCGTGAACTTCGCGCACGGCGAGTACCTCATGCTGGGCATGTACCTCGCCTACTGGGCGTTCACGGCGCTCGCCGTCGATCCCTATCTCGTCCTCGTCGTGTCGCTCCCGGTCTTCTTCGGGATCGGGCTCCTGAGCTACGTCCTCGTCATGAAGGGTGTCATCAATGCGTCCCACAATGTGCAGATCTTCACCACGTTCGGGCTCTCGATCCTGCTGCAGAACGTGGCCCTCGTCGCGTGGAGCGGTGACTTCCGCTACGTGCGCCCGTGGGAGCTGTACGTCGTGATGCAGGGCGCGGGCACCACGTTCAACCTGTCGCAGGTCGTGGCCTTCCTCGTCTCGGTCGCCCTCACCGTGGCGCTCTTCGCCTTCATGAAGTGGACGCACACCGGCCGCGTGATGCGGGCCACCGCGCAGGATCGTGACGCCGCGACGCTCATGGGCATCGATACCGACCGTGTGTACCGGCTGACGTTTGCCATCGGCATCGCCGCGGTGGGAGCGGCCGGCGTGCTCGTGGCGCCGCTCTACGCCGTGTACCCGACCGCCGGCCTCCAGTTCGTCCTGCTCGCGTACGTCGTGGTAGTGCTCGGCGGGCTCGGCGACATGGTCGGCGCCATGGTGGGAAGCCTCATCGTCGCGGGGGTGGAGGTCGCGGGCTCGTACTTCCTCGGTGCCGCCTGGAAGGAAATCTTCTACTTCATCCTGTTCATCCTCGTGCTGATCTTCCGGCCCGCCGGGCTCTTCGGCCAGCGGGGCGCCGAGACGCTGGGCGCGTGATGGCCGGCCTCATCCCCCATCGCGGCGCGCTCGTCCTGTTCGGCGCGGCCGCGCTCTTCCCGCTCGTGGTCCGCGACGCCTTCTTCCTCGACAGCGTGGTCCTGATCCTGCTCTGGGGCGCCCTGTCGGCGGCGTGGAACGTGGCCGGAGGCTATGCGGGACAGGTGTCCATCGGCCACGCCTCGTTCTTCGGGATCGGCGCGTACTCGTCCGCGCTCATGGTCACGCGCTTCGAGCGGAATCCGTGGCTCGGCCTGCTGCTCGGCATCGCGCTCTCGCTGATCGCCGGCCTCGTCATCGGCTTTCTCTCGAACCGCCTCAAGGGCCCGTACTTCGCGCTGTCCACCATCGCGTTCTCCCAGGTCCTCCTGATCGCCGTGAGCCGGTGGCGCGGCTTCACCGCCGGCGCCGAGGGCATTCCCGTCCCGTTCCGGCCTGGCTTCGCGACGCTCGGCCTGAGTCACGTCGCCTGGGTCTACGTCGCGCTCGTCGTCGCCATCCTGTACTACCTCATCCAGGTCTATCTGGAGCGGTCGCGGCTCGGCCTTCAGCTCGCGGGAGTGCGCGAGGACGAGGATGCCGCCGAGGCCGTCGGCGTGGCGTCGCGCCGGTTGAAGGTCCTGGCCGTGGCGTCGAGCGCTGGCCTCACCTCCGTGTGCGGATCGCTGTGGGCGCAGTACATCGGCTTCGTGGATCCCGCCTACGTCTTCTCGGTCGACCTGTCCGTGCGCTTCGCGCTCAACGCGATCATCGGCGGTGTCGGCACCGCCCTCGGACCCTACGTCGGGTCCCTCCTCATCACCACGGTCGAGACGTACCTGCGGGCACAGTTCTCGGGGATCCGCACCGGTTTCACCGGCATCTATCTGATCCTCTACGGCGCCGTCCTCATCGTGGTCGTGCGGTTCTTCCCCGAGGGCCTCGTCGGACTTGCCAGCCGCTGGTGGCTCCGCCGACCGGGTCGGGCGCGCGCTGCCGGCGCTCCGGGCCCCGCCTGATGGGCTCGCCGACGGTGCCGACCTCCGTGCGTGGCGACGAGCGACATCGATGCTGACGCTCGAGCGCGTGACCAAGCGGTTCGGCGGGATCACCGCCGTGCACGACGTGAGCCTCGAGGTGCGACAGGGCGATCTCCTCGGCATCATCGGCCCCAACGGCGCCGGTAAGACGACACTGTTCAACGTCATCTCGGGGTACTACCGGCCCGAGGAAGGGCGGGTTCGCTTCGACGGCCACGACGTCACGGGCGAGGCGCCCCATCTCATCTGCCGCCGCGGCCTCACGCGCACGTTCCAGATCGTCAAGCCATTCGGCAACCTCTCGGTGCTCGACAACGTGACGGTCGGCGCGCTCACCCGCATCGCCGCCGTGCGCGAGGCGCGCGCCGAGGCCGAGCAGGTGATCGAACGGTGCGGGCTCGCCGCCCACGCTGCCACTCACGCCAAGGCCTTGCCCATCGGGCTGCGGAAGCGGCTCGAGGTCGCGCGTGCGCTCGCCACGCATCCGCGCCTGCTGCTGCTCGACGAGGTGATGTCGGGCATCACGCCCACGGAGCTGGCCGGCATGATCGACCTGGTCCGCCGCCTGCACGCCGATGGCCTCACGCTCATCGTGATCGAGCACATCATGGCCGCGATGATGCGCCTCGCCCAGCGCATCGTGGTCCTGCACCACGGCGAGCGGATCGCCGAGGGGACGCCGGCCGAGATCGCCAGCGACCGCCGCGTGATCGACGCCTACCTCGGCGACGAGTTCTCCCTTGCTGAAGCTTGAGGGCATCGACGCGTTCTACGGCGATCTCCAGGCGCTGTTCGGCGCCTCGCTCGAGGTGCGCGAGCGGGAGATCATCGCGCTCGTCGGCGCCAACGCCGCCGGCAAGTCGACGACACTGCGAGTCATCTCCGGGCTGGTGACGCCCCGCCACGGGCGCGTGCTCTTCGGAGAGGCCGACCTTGCAGAGGTGCCGGCGCATCGCCGCGTGGAGCTGGGGATCGTCCAGGTGCCCGAGGGCCGGCGCCTTTTCCCGTTCATGACGGTGAAGGAGAACCTGCTGCTCGGCGCGCACACGGCTCACGCGCGGGGCGACGCCGCCGCAACGCTCGACTACGTGTATTCGCTGTTCCCGCCGCTGCGCGATCGCACTCTTCAGCTGGCCGGCTCCCTCTCCGGCGGCGAACAGCAGATGTGCGCCATCGGTCGAGCCCTCATGTCGCGGCCTCGCCTGCTCATGCTCGACGAGCCGACGCTGGGGCTCGCGCCGGTGCTCGTGTCCCGCATCTTCGAGACGGTGAAGGCCATCAACGCCGACGGCGTCACCGTCCTGCTCGTCGAGCAGAACGTCCGCCAGGCCCTCACCGTCGCCCACCGCGCGTTCGTGCTGGAGAGCGGTCACCTCGTCCTCGCCGGCCCGGCCCGCGAGCTGCTGGGCGACGAGCGCCTGAAGCGAGCCTACCTGGGGCTGTAGCGGGGCGCCGCAGTGTGACCGGGGCGGCCGTCACCGTCACGGTGTAAGAACGGCGGCAGCGCCTTCTGCATGCGCCTTGCACGCGGGTACTGCGCGAGGCGCTGCGGGTCCGTCTGTCGCGCGACGGCGGCGGACCCGCCTGCGCCGTCCGGGCCTCGGGTTGCCGCGCGCGGCGGGTCGAGCCTACGATGCGCCATGCGCGAGTACCACTACTCGGTCGACCGCGACGGTCGCGTCTTCCATGACGACACCGAGATCGTGGACGCGGCCGTCCTGCGTTTCTTCCTCCTCGCGATGCAGCGGACACCGGACGACCGCTATCTTGTTGTGTGCCAGGGCGAGCAGAACTGGTTCCGGGCCGCCGACACGCCCTTCGTGATCCAGCGGCTGCGCGCGGACGCCGACAACGGGCGCCTGCGCGCGATCGACCTCGTCCTCGCCGGCAACTACCGCGAGCGCCTCGACCCGGCCAGCCTCGAGATCGAGAACGATCAGCTCTTCTGCCGCGTCCGTCGTGGCGCCTTCCAGGCCCGGTTCGGCCGCATCGCAATGCAGCAGCTCGCGCCCTATCTCCGCGAGTCGGAGGGCGGTCTGATTCTCCTGCTCGACGGCGCGACGTACCAGATTCGCCAGCGCTGAGTGACGTTCGCAGGCAGGCGGCGCCGAGGCGCCACTGCCAAGTGCCCGTTCCTTCGAGCCGATCTGCGTGGTCTCAATCTTGCCTCGTCACTGACCCATGATGCGCGCCGCCTTCGCGATCTCAGCGTTCGGGCTCGTTGTCTGCGCCGCGGCGGCAACGGCAGAGACGCGAGACTGCATGGCGCTCGGTCCGCACAAGAACCCCTCGTGGGCGCTCCTGTCCGAGGAGTCGCGACATCGGATCTGCGCTCAGCAGGAGACGCTCGCCCGTCAGCGCGAGGACGAGCTGCAGGACGAGCGGTACAGGAAGCGCTGGCGCGACGCCGCCAACCGCTCGGTCTTGGCGGTCACGGCCACGCCAATCGCGATCTGGCCCATCGCGGCGATCACGCCGCACGTGAGCGACGACTTGAGCACACTGGTGCTGATGGACGAGGTACTGAGCCCGGCACGCGACCGGCAACCGGAGGTCTCGCTGGGCACCGACGCACGCCGTGGAACGCCGCGCATCACCATCGCGGGTGATGGCATCGCGCCGCTCCCGGCGATCGACATCGGCTGCACGTGGAGTCGACGGTCGATCGCGCTGACCGATTTCGCCCGCGAGCCTCGCCGCGCAGTCGCCTCGTACGAGGTGGGGGAAAGCGTCGCCGGAATCGTGCGCAGCGAGCGCACCTGTCACCTTGCCCTCGCAGGCGCGGTGCTCCCGCTCCCGCGTGAGCTGGTTCAAGTCGTGTGGAAGGCACGCCAACCTCGGTAGCAGCGGGCGCGCGGATCGGCATCCGGCGATTCGCCTGTACGCTCGCGATCGCGCGCGCCTCCGCCGTCCCCGTCGGGAGAACACGCTCGGCTCTGCGGCCCCTGCCGGCGGGGCTGCCCGGCGAGGAACTGCTCATTCCCGACGACAACCCGATGACGCTCGGCGCAGCAAGATTCCCTGCTCGGGACCTGGCCGCGCCTGCGGGACACTGATCGCCATCAGCGTCGTCCGAGATCTGAGCGCTCGGGGCGGAGCAGGTCCGTGACGAGGACTGCACCGGTCCGCTGTTCGTCCTCTTCGTCCCGCCGGCTGTTTG
>Ga0187894_10000554_pt1 | contig 50435 bp, 27 predicted proteins | sample GBC1701081metaG_FD_136650 | JGI IMG/M metagenome (GOLD analysis project Ga0187894, IMG submission 136650) | White microbial mat communities from a lava cave in the Kipuka Kanohina Cave System on the Island of Hawaii, USA - GBC170108-1 metaG ... | reverse complement strand
TGCCCCTGCATCACCGTGACCCGTTCGATAGAATGCTGATTGCTCAGGCAATGACCGAAGCCTTGCCGATTGTCAGCGCTGATGTTGCTTTTGACGCTTACACATTGCAACGAATCTGGTAAAATATGCTCGTTGATAAACTTTGCCAAAGAGAAGAAGCCGATTGAGTTTAAGGCGAAATTTTGAGGCGCTGCTTTGCGTTATTTACTGCGGCGCGAGGCGTTCGTAGATTTCAAATTCGGCATCTGCCAAAGCGTATAATTCCAAGCGACGGTAGGCGCGGCTCAAGTAGTAATGCGAGGCGGGATGTTTCGGGCTTAGGGTTAAGGCGCGTTTCAATTCATTGACGGCTTTTTGTGCGGTTGCCATTTCCAGCGTATGACTTGATATTCTTTCGTAAGCGACGCCGAGTTGAAAATGTCCGTCGAAATCATTAGGCGCAAGCCGTATGTACTCTTCCAGCATTTGCGCCGCTTCGTCCTCTAGTCCGATGCCGAGCAATGCCGTGCCGAAATTCAAATAAAAGGTCGGCGTATTGCGGGTGTATTTAGCATCTTCCAACGCCTGCCGGTATTCGGTTGCCGCCCGACTTAAATCTCCCGATGCCTGATACGCCAAGCCGCGCAGATGGCGGGCGCGGGCGTTTTGGGCGTCTACCTCGATAGCGCGTTCCAGATACGGTACGGCACGCGGCGTATCCTGTTTCGTCAGATAATACTTGCCCATATCAATGAGCGAATAGAAGTTCTTTGGGTCTAAAACCAACGCCGCCTGCCACGCATCAAGCGCCGCCGCTTCATCGCCTCGCGCCAGCAGGATTTCGCCTAAAACGCCATGCGCTTGTGCCGACTCTTTCAAGGCGAGCGAGTAGCGGGCTAATTGTTCAGCGCGTCCTTTATCGTCGCGTTTAATCGCCCCAAGCGCCGTTTCTATCAGGAAATCGGCGTCGCCCTTTGGCACATCGCCGCTTACATAAGACAAAGGTGAGACGGCATTGGCGAGCAGTTGTTTGACGTTCTGCTCAACCGTCTCTTCGGTTGAACCGACGCGGCGCGGCGCGTTGAACTCAATCAAAGCATTGTCGTCGGTATTGAGTTCAGAACCAGCCGAATAGCGCACCATCTCGTCGCTGCCGAGATAGAGACGCGACAACAAATCGCCCGCCTTGTCAGAACGCACACGGCTGAGTTCATCGTTGATCTTCTTATCGGTCAGGTGCGCGTTGATAGTGTTCAAATCGAGGTTGCGTTCCTGTTTGCTGCCAAGCAGTATCAAATCGCCTGCCGCGCCGCGAAATACATAAGCGTAAGGAAACGCCGCTTTGAAGGTGGCAACCAAGGACTTCACATCGTCCGGGTGCATTTCGTAAAGCTGCAACCACTGACAGAAAATGCCGTCCTCGTTCAAGACCTGAGCGCCGCGTTTGAAGTATTCCAGCGTGAAGAGATTGGCAACGCCAGTCAGCCAAGGGTTCGACGGTTCGGAGACAATGACATCGAATTTTTCACTTGTCGTATAGATAAAGTTACGCCCGTCGTTGGAAATCAGGCGCAGGCGGGCATCTTCGAGCGGGCGATTGTTGACATCATCAAATTCGTGCGAGGCTTCGACGACTGCCGGTTCGAGTTCTACACAGGTGACGCGGGCGATAGGGAACTGTTCAATTGTGCCAAGCGTGACGCCGCTGCCCAGCCCAATCAGTAACACCTCATCAGTCTTGTCGCGCAGCAGCAATGGCAGTGCGCCGATAAGAATCTGCGTCGGCATATCGCCCGCAGTTGAGGCTTCCGGTTTGCCGTTGACTTTCAGCACCCGGTCTTTGCCGACTTTTTGTACCGCGACGGTTGCCGTAATGCCTTCCTTGTAAAAGATGGTTTCGCCCTGTCCGTTCTTGACGAAGTTCAAAAAATCCTGCCGCGAGAAATTACTCATCGAAGGCGCATAGCGATAGACCGCTGAGGACATCACATCGGAATTCCAAGGCAAATCGGCAACTGCGACCACGACAATCAGCAGAATTGAAGCTGTCACTCCGGCAAGCCGCTTATAGAAGGCAAAAGTAAAAAGGTAAAAGTAAAAAGGTAAAACCGCTTCACTTTTGCCTTTTGCCTTCTTACTTTTGCCTTCGCTAGGCGTGTGAACCAGAAAGAGCGCCGCCGCAATGACGAAATTTAGCGCCACGCAGAGTTTCAAGCTGCCCAACAAACCGAGCGCCGGAATCAACACGAAACCACTGGCAAACGAGCCGACGATTGCCCCTAGCGTATTTGCCGCGTAAGCATCGCCGACGTTGCGCCCGGTAGCCTGTTCATTTGACGCGACGATCTTGACCACTAAAGGCAGCAATGCACCTAGCAATAAGGTTGGCAGAATCATCACGGCAGCCGCAATCAGGAATCTCGACATCAGCAATAAGCCGAGCGATGACGATGCCAGAGCGCCATGCAACTGCACAAAAGCGAAGGGCAATTCATTGAAGAGGTATGCGCCGATAAGCGAAGTCACGCCAACGCCGACTTCAATGATGGCAAAGAGGCGCACATGATTACGAATGCCGTCAACAAAACGCGAAATCAACGCCGCGCCGAGAGCCAGCCCGACGAGAAAGGTGGCAAGCATGATGCTGAAGGCATAGACCGACGAGCCAATGATTAACGCCAGCACCCGGCTCCAGATGACTTCATACGCCAGTGCAATAAAGCCGCTCAAAGCAAATGCCGCCAGAACGATCAACATACCGCGCCGCGATATGGAGGCAACTTGGGGGATGCTGTTGGCGTGCGCCTTCGCGCTTCTCTTCCCCGTAGTTTGCTTCGCTTCAGATGTTCGCGCCGCCGATGCTGCGAGGGTTTCTGCTTCGCTATCGCTCAGACTTGTATCCTGTTTACGCTGATAGACACGCGACAGTTTCAGCGACACAGAGCCGAGCAGGAGATTGAGTGCGGCGGCAATAAAGGTTGTAAAGCGCATTCCGAACATCGGGATAAGCATAAAGCCTGTGGTTGCTGCGCCAAGCACCGCACCGAATGTATTGACCGTATAGAGCGTCCCGACGCGCAGACCGACGCGGCTCTGCTCTCTGGCATAGTGACTTGCCAGCACTGGCAAGGTTGCGCCCATCAATGCCGTCGGCAGAATGAGAACCAGCGCGGCAAAGAGAAACCGGATAATACTTAAGGCAAAGAAAGAGAGTTGCAGCCAGCGCCACAACGGTTGATAGATTATCGGTAATGCCGCAAAGATGAACGGCACCAGCAAGCCATAGACGCCGATGCCGATTTCGAGCAACGCATAGAGCCTGAGCGGGTCAGAGATTGACACGGAACGGCGCCCGAAGTAGAAACTGCCGAGCGCCAGTCCGCCCATAAATGCCGTAAGTACGGTGCTGATGGCAAAGGTGGTCGCGCCAAAGACGAGGATGAGTTCGCGTACCCAGATGACCTGATAGACCAGTCCGCTGAAACCAGAAGCGAAGAAGCAAAGCAGAATGATTCGCGCCGCGCTCTTCTGTTCGTAGGTACTTCCGCTTCTCGTGAGTGCCATCAGTTTCAACTACTCGCATATGAGGATAATCAATTTTGACAGAGTGGCATACACGCTGCAAGAGATAGTTGCTGTAGGGCGGAACATTTTACAACTTTCGGGGTCTAATCAAAAAAGCATTTTGGTTGCCTTTCGTCGAACCTTCCCTTTAGACTTTCCGTTCTTAATTTTTCTTCTATGTCTAATTGCTTTGCCTCACTAATCTCAACCGGCAGATTTCATAACTTCAACTGGCAACGGTTTGTCTTTTTCGCCACCTGTGGCGCGTTGCTTTTCGCAGGCGTATGGCGATATGTGACGCTGCCTTCTTTCTGGCTGGATGAAGCCTTTGTGGCGCTGAAAGATTTTTCTATTCAAAAAGTTTTGCCCAACTGGAATGCGGGCAGTATTTTCCGCGTATCTATCCAACAGTAATCGGCGAGTTGCGGCAAGCCTTTGGTTATCGAATATGGCTTTTACGGCTGCTGCCGTTTCTCTGCTTTGTGGCAGCGAGTCTTTGTTGGGCGAAGCTGTTATTCAGAGAAGCGCGTTCCCGTTTGTTGGTTTGTCTGCTGGGCGCGGCGTTGCTTCTGAGTTCGCGGTTCTGGTTCGATCAGGCGATTCAACTCAAGCAATATACCTTTGATGTGCTGATGGCATTAATGCCGTTTCTGCTCACCGACGTTTTTTTGTATCGCGCTTTCAAAGAGGGTAAATACAAAGGGCGGTTGATTCTTCTGGCGTTGCCTTGTCTGCTGTCTTACACCTATCCGTTCGCGCTCTTCGCCGGCGCCTTCGGATGGTATCTTTTTCAGAGTAGAAAGCACGGCTGGCGGTTGCAACAGTCATCGGCATTGGTCTTTGTTTTGGCGGTGGCGTTCTTCCTCACGGGCATCTGGTTTAGCGATTATCAATTTAACCTCAAAGATTGCGATGACTATTTCACTTATTGGCGCAGTTGCATCTTGCGTTACTCATTTCAGGAAGGCATTGGCAGCGTACTTCGCTTGCTGGCGAAATTTTTGTGGGGCTGGCACGGGCGAAAAGCTGGCAGGTGGTGAAAGAAGGCAAAGATGTTGGGTTAGCTCTGGCAGAGTTTTAGACTGACGCGCAACAGGGACTTGGACACATTATTCTCCTAATTTGATTTCTCTTGTGGCTTGCTCACCGTTGCAGAGCCTGAAGCGCGTAGTTGCCTGATGATGTCGTTGATGGCTTTCGCATCCTTCGAGTTTGGCGCTAACCGCAGATAGGTTTGCAATTCCTCTATAGCACGCTCTGGGCTCCGTTTTTCGATATAAACCGCGCCTAAATAGCGATGCGCTTCTATCCCTTCTTCTTTCTCTTTGCCGTGTTTTACTGCCAGTAGCAGAAACTTTTCGGCGTCGTCATAACTGCCCAGTTTGACCAGAGCGCGACCAATGTAGAGATGCCCGATTGCCGAAGTCGGGTCCTTTTGCAGAGCTTTGTACAATTCGTCAACCGCTTTCGGATAGTTCTGCATTTGTACCAAAAGCATCCCATAATTCAAGCGCGGCGTAAAAGCGTCCGGGGCAACCTTCAAGGCTTTTTGAAAAGCCTCTTCGGCTTTGCCATTCTCTTTCAACCGCATATGCTGGACGCCCAATTCATTGAGCGCCGCCACATAGTCTGGTTGAATTTTTAAGGCGCTTTGCAACTGTTCTATGGCTTTCTTGGTGTCGCCGAGACGCGACGATTCCAGCGCGTCTTTATAAAGCTGCTTCGCGGTTTCGGCTACCGCAGAAACCGTGCCAACGGCACGCGGCAAATTCTGTTTCGGTTGCAGCATGAGTTGCACGGAGACGGTTTGACCGGGATCATCGCGACGGCGCGGCAATTCAATAATTTCGACATTTTCGCTTACCGGCTCAAAGTCTCCTCCGGCGTCCACAATGACCGTGTAGGAGCCGCCGCGCAGACGGCGAAAACTAAATGCGCCATTATCATCGGTCATGGTGAACATCTCGCCCGCCGCCAGACTGCGTAGCAAGACTTTGGCGCGTTTATCCAGCCGTCTGCCACCGGGATAAAAGACGCTGCCCTGAATCATATTTTTGCCGCCCATACCGCTAACCGGGTCGGTATCAATGCCGCCCATCTGCGCCGGTGCGAGGCTGGCGCTACCAAGCAATAGCAAGAGTGCCGCCAAGCCCTTTTTTTGCCAGACAATTGCAAGAAAATATGAGAAGAACATGATGAAACCCTCCTTCAAAGCGGTTTGAAAAATCGGCAAACGAGTTGCGTTACCTTGAGAAAGTAAAAGAGCGGGCAATAGTCAAAACAGATCTGCGCGAAATTTAGCTAAGTCTCTTTTAATCTGCGCTTTACAGGAATTTTTCAAATAGCTTTTAGAATAAAACGTGCGGATACCTGGTCATCTTATTGAACGGCGCGTTGATAGTAGACAATATGATCGCCGTCCGCTTGCCGGTCAGAATAGACAACCGTTTCATAGCCCGCCGAACGCATCCGCGAACCGGGCAGTTCCAGCAAGGCATTATTCGAGAGCAGAAAACCACCCGGACGCAGCATCTTTTCCACATTCGCCAGCGCCAGACATTGCTCGAAAACATCGTAATAGACCAGAATGTTGGTTGCAATAATCAAATCGAACTTCTCCGCCTCAGCAAGCCGAAGTTGTTGCAAAACGATATTGACATCCTGCGATGAAATCAGCGACACCACCGCCGGACGAATCTTAACAGCGCGAATCTTCACTTCGCGTAACTCTTTCGGCGCTGGCACAGGCGTCGTTGGCGTACCAATGAATTTGCCGAAGTCCGACCAATATGCCGTCAGTTCGGCATTCCACTGTGAATCAGATGGTAATTGCACAACATAACCGCTGCCCTTTTGCGCCTGTTGTCGGGCGCGGTTCAGGTGGGCGTTGATGCGTGGGCTGAGGTCGAGCGTTGTCAGGCGCAAATCCTTCGCCTGCGCCAGCCCCAGCCGCATCAGCGCATCTATAACTGCAAAGGGTTGAATCGTTTGTTGCGGATAAAAATCGTAGCCGTCCTGTTTATCGGTGAAATCGAGACCGGGACCTATGATTGCCACACGGCGCACACTGCCCGCCGTCAACAGCCTGTTGCTTTTCATCGCCGCCAGCGTCTTTTCGATAGCATAATTCGGCATCAGTGAAGTGTCTGATGACAAGCCGCGCTCCCGATAAAGTTTTGAGCGTTCGACAAATTCGGCAGACGGATCGCCCAATGCCTGCGCCGCCTCTAAGGTTTTCGCGTAGCCCACCTGTTCAATGAGTAGGCGTTTGAGATGGCTCAATAGATAATCTTTCACTTTGGCGCGACCACTGGCGCTTTTCAGGTCGTAGCCTTTAGCCGTAATCAGACGACGGGCAAAGAGCAGTCGTTCATTGTTACCTGGCGTTGCTATCCCTTGAATGAAATCATCGGCGCGTAATTTGATGCGTTCAAGGTCGGCATTGGTTTCCGGCGATTCAACGCCGAACATTTGCCGGTTGAGTTCCGTCAATGTCAGTAGCGACAAACGCGGGCGGCGCGTGAACGACGTGCCAAAGAGCATAAAGTGGATGACAGAATCTTCATCGCCTTGCAGCAAACGGGCGCGAATTTCAGCATCGCGCCGCGCCGCCCATTTCGCCCATGCGCCTACTGCTTCGGTTGCCTTGGCGTTTTTGATTTCTTCCGGCGCGATGTCGCGCATCGCTTCCAGAATCGAACGCGCTTCTTCATAAGGCAGATAGCTGACGCTTTGAGCCGCCGCCGGCGAACGCGACACGGCAACCGCTAGCAGGCATAGCGCCAGCGCCGCACAAATCAGCGTCAATGATTTTTTGAATCGCGCCTTCATTCTGGAAGTTGGAGTAAGAAAAATCGAAGAACCGTACCCTATCATGACGCGGCTTTTCAGGCAAACTATCTGTCCACTGGCGCGGCTTGCGGATGCATCATAAGGGACGACGAGAAACAGAAAAAGGGGAGCCTTGCGACTCCCCTGCAGGGCTTCCCAATCGGGGAAGGTTAGAAGAGAATTTTGCCAGCAATCTGGACGTTGCGGCGTCCGTCAAAGAAAGCCGGAACGAAGCCGGTGTTGACTTCCGCCTCGCCACCGGAAATGAACAGGTTGGCGTGATTGAAGACATTGTAGACTTCAAATCGTAATTGCAAGCCAACGCGCTCGGTGAATTTGAAATTCTTGTAGAGTGCGCCGTCTAAGTTCCAGAAACCGGGACCTCGGAAGGCGTTGCGCTCACTCATATTGGCTGGAAACGGTCCGAACTCAGCAAAGCCATTGCGGTCAACGAATTCACCGGGCTTCAGATTCGCCAAGTTAATGTAGTTGTAGCGATTGGGCGTATCGGCAACGCCGCCCGATTTCTTATCTACATCGCCGCTGGAATCCACCGGACTGCTGAGAATTGCCCGGCTGCAAACACCGAAGGCAAAGGTGCAGTCAAAGATGCTGAAGGGAGCGCCGCTGCGGGCAGTATAGATGCCGGTGACTTCCCAGCCGCCAAGCACATGCCGTGCGATGCCATCAGCGGGACCGGGAATTTCCCAGGTGAAATTGGTGACAAAGCGGTGGCGGATGTCATTATCCGAATAGCCATAATCGAGATCAGGGTCAAACGGATCGAGGTAGCCGAGATTGAAATTGCCGCCCTGCCCTTCGCTGAAGGTCGAACTCAGATTATCACGGTTGACCGCAAGGGTGTAACGGGCGCCAAAACGCAGTCCGAGATTTCGCAGTTTGCTGGTGTCGAAGGACAGGATCATGGCGTTGTATTTCGAGCGTCCATCGCTGCCGCGGAAGTTGATCGCCGCCGCGCCATTGTTATTGAGCCGCCCGATTCCTTGCGGGACGCCGGTGCCGAAGACATCGGCACGCGGTCCAATGCCCAGAAAAACATTGCTGGTTCCTGTGCGGTTGATATTGGCAATGGAGTAGAGTTTGCGCCCCAGCGAGCCGGAATACTCAACAGAAGCAACCGTGCCACTGCCAAGCTGTCGTTCAAACGCGGCGCTATAGAAATGCGCGTAGGCATTAACAATGTCACGATCAACGGCACGCAAGCTGACTCTGGTGAAGGGTTTAGCGACGCCGCTGCCAGCCAGCGGTCCCAAATTGTCCAGCGTAATGGGAATCGTCGGCACATCTGAACCGGCATTGAACTGCACCGTCGAATTATTCGGCGGATTCTGAATCACATTGAAAGTGACGTTGCCGAAGTTGCGCTCGTAAGCCATGCCGTAGCCGCCGCGTAAGCTGGTCTTGCCATCGCCAAAGATGTCCCAGGCGACGCCCAGCCGTGGCGCAAAGTTGTTATTGTCGTTCTGCCACAATTTGCCGATGGGGCTGTCCTGCGCCAGGAGAATGCGCCCACTAGCAATGCGCTCAAAGATGTTGCCGCCTTCGCCAAGATAGAAGTTGGAGTCCAGTTCCTGTCTGGCGTTATGTTGCACGCCATAGAATTCATAACGCACGCCGAGGTTGAGCGTTATTCTGGGCGTGAGTTTCCAGGAGTCATTGAAATACGCCGCCCACTCGTGATAGCGATTGCTGCGGCTGAAATTTGGCGATCCCAGCGGCGTCTGTAGCGTACAGGCAGGCGTCACAATGGTCGCGCCGGTTATTGGGTTATTGCTGCACGGTATCTTGCCTTGCGGGAAGGCTGCCACCGTAAAGCGCCGCAGATTGCCCGACACAAAATTATTCAGCGCCGTGACGGCATTGGTTCCCAGCACGGCTGAGGCATACTGATACGCGCCAAAGGTGCGGTTATCGCGGATGTGGACATACTGCCCGCCGAAGCGGAAGGTATGATTGCCGCGTGTCCAGTTGACATCCTCAAAGGCTTGCAGGAAGTTCTGCGGACCGCCGAAGGGGATGCCGTTGCCGGGAGTGGTTGGCAAGTATCCCGGAAAACGGAAAGCTCTGCCGAAGGCGGATAGCACCCCGGCATCCGTGAAATAAAGAGTCGGGCGAATCGGCTGTTCACCAAGCGGTTGCGAGTTGTTCAGCCGATTGAAGACAACTTTGGTTTGCGAAACCAGACTCGATGAGAAGGAATGCGTCAGGTTGGCAAGATAGTTTTGGTTGAGGAAGGTCGTGCCGGTATTGAATCCCTGATACGGGCTGAAACTCGTTGTTCCCTCGAATTGCAAACCTTCTTCATAGACGCCGCGAACATAGATTTGGGTGCGGTCGCTCAAGATATAGTCAAGTCTGCCAATCGTCTGGTAACTGTTGCCCGGAAGTCCCGCACCAAAATCGGCGGCGCGAGTGGCACGCACTTCGCCAAACGCCGGGAGATTCGGATTCAATGCTCCGAAAGCGCCGGTTGCCGGCAAGCTGAAATTCCGCAACACCTCCGCCACCGTGTAGGTCGGTCCATTGATGGGCGTCACCAGTTGGAAGGCATTGAAAAATGCCTGCGTTCGGCTATTGGAAGCGGCAAGCAGTTGCGGCGTCGGAACGAGACTGATGACCTCGCCGGAACTGCGAATGCGCGTCCATTCAGTGCTGCTGAAGAAGAAGAGTTTTTCTTTGACAACCGGACCGCCAACCGAGTAGCCGAACTGATTGCGGGTAAAAACGCTTTTCGGAAGACCATTGGCATTTCTGTCAAAGCTGTTGGAAGCCAGCTTCGAGACGCGGTTGAACTCATAAATCGAGCCGTGAAACTCATTGGTGCCGGCTTTGGTCGCCACATTGACGATACCGCCGGACGCCCGCCCGTATTCCGCCGAGAAATTGCTGGTAATGACGCGGAACTCCTGCACCGAGTCGAGCGGGACGGTCTGCCCGACAACCGCCGTAAAAGCGTCAACATTTTCGCCGCCATCCAACAGAATGTTGGTGCTGGCGGAGCGTTGCCCATTGATGGCAAAGCCAGTGCCGCGTCCGCCCGTCTGGTCGGGCGTGACATTACCGGCGATGCCGACAAGGTCATACGGGTTGCGGGTCAGGGTCGGCAACTGCGTGATTTGTCTTGAGGATACGACATCAGACAATTCCTGTGTCTGGGTATTCACCTCAACGCCGCCTTCACCGGCGACCACCGTGACCGATTCTCGGCTGCCTTGCGCCGACATCGGAATTTCGACGGAAAGTTTCGCGCCGACGGTGATCTGGACGCGCTGTGATGACTCGGCAAAGCCAGAGGCGGTGACACTGATGTCATAAAGACCGGGTTGCAGGTTGGAAAAGGTCGCCAACCCATCGGTGTTGGTGGTGGCGGTAAGCGTCGTGCCGCGCTCGACCGATTTTGCCGTCACCGTCGCGCCGGGAACAACAGCGCCGGTCGGGTCTACGGATTTGACAGTCAGTTGCCCGGTTTCTGTCTGTGCCGGAGCGGAAAGTGGCAGAAGTGATAACAACAGAAAGAGACTGAGCAGGTTTGCCCAAGTCTTTTTTAAGAATCTGGGATTTGCTTTCATGATTTTCCTCCTGGGCTGAGTCAGGTAGCTTTGAAAGCTAAGGATGCTGAAGCGCTTGTCAGCTACCGGTTTATACCGTTTTCATCTCTGAGTGATGAATTAGATGCGGATACCTGAACGGGAAAAGCAAGTAGATAAACTCTATTTCTTGCCTCCCGGTTACAAACCAATTTTTTCCAGAAATCTGTTCCTACCAATTTCTGGACCACAACACTAGCTTACTACGGTCAGAGGTCTAAATCAAAAGCAAGTTGCGAGCCTTACTGTTCGCATCTCCGGGCAATACGAATAACTTTCCTGTTGACAATACTTGCGCGTATAGCTTTGGGGCAATACAGATTCCTTCCGGGGGTTAATTCTTTCAGAAAATTGGAAATCTTCCAAATTCATGGAAATAGGAAGGTATTTTTTACCTAAGTAGGCGGACAAAATTAAGTTGAATGGCGTTGGTTTAGAGTTACGCCTGTAGGCGTGATTTTCACGCCTACAGGCGTAACTCTAAACCCTAGGCTAATTCTGTCCGCCTACTTATCGCTCAGTACGGCAACGACAAGCGTTCCAGTTCGCGTCCGGTGGCGTCATAACAGACTATAGACTGCGCCGGGGCGGTCAGGTTCAAACTCAACCCGGCAAGGTTTATGCGCTTTGTCGTCTGTTTATTTTGTTCATTGAGCAGCGTCACAGTGATTGCGCCTTTATCATTTCTCACTGCCCAATACCGTTGCTTGCCGTCTTCGCGGTAGCCCAGTACATCACCGTTCCATGCGAGCCGCGAATAGAGGGCATAGACCTTGCCCGCCGGGGTCAAGTGCCAGCCCCGCGTCATGGCTGCGCCTGTGAGCTTTGCATCGCGCTGCCCGATAACCGTGGTCAGCCGCCTGCCGTTCGTCCAGTACATGATGGAGTGATACGGTACAGCGTGAGTGTATAAGGCTTCAATGTCCGGCACATTCATCAATTCCGCCAGCTTGCGGGCGAATTCCATGCCGTATCTATTGGTCAGATGCGGATTGCCTTCGAGGTTCAAACGGATATTAAACTCTGTCACCAGATAGCGCATCTTCGGCGCGAACGGGCGGACGATGTTATTGAAGAACTCAATGCTCTTTGCCCTGACGCCATCGGCGTAGAGATGCAACACGCCGTAAATGTCCTGCCGGTTTCGCAAATCCACTCGTGCCGATAATGCCTTCATCATGCGCGTATTCCATTCGGTGTCCGATAGCTTCGTTGGCGTATTGCGCGAATTGCCGACGGTCAACGGTAACGCAAATTTCACGCCAAGCGGCGTCAGGCGTTCAATAACATCGGCAGCACGGGCAGCATACTCTTCCGGCATCCATGGGCGATAGTTCAACCACGGTTCGTTTGAAAGTTCGACGGCAACAAGTTTCGTCTGCTGGTTTTTTGCCAAAAAGGCGCGAATCGTCTCTTCAGCAATCTGCGCCCCTTCTTCGACATTAACGCCAACAACAGCAGAAATCTCATGCGCGGCAATAAACCCGGAGAAGTCGCTGAACCGAAACCAGGGAAATTCATTGGTCATGCGGTTTTCCGCTTTGACCTTCAACGACGCTTGCGGGCTTACCGGACTATAAATGCCTGCGAAATTCATCCTTACGGAATGCACGCCAGCCATCTGCAAAGCGGCAGCGAAGCTATCGCCCATCGCTCTATCCTGCCAGCCTTCGATGAGAATATGCGGACCGTCTGCCCAAACCAGATCGGTTCCAAGCATCGGCGCACGATGCGTTGGCCTGGGCGGCGCTTTCGCCTGTGGATTCGCTTTTGTAGTCAGGGCTTGTCCTCGCGCCGGTACAACAGACAAAGCGATAAGTGCGCTAGAGAGAATTAGATTTATCCACACGCGGATTTTCTGTCGTTTATGCATTGCGGTTTGATGAGAAAGCACGGAGAGAAGTTTATTGGGTTTAGGGATGGAAAGCAAAAGCTGACGGCTAGCGGCGCAGCCGCCAAAGATTGAGGATAGACGCATACGAAAAGGCAGAGCCATTTCGCACATCAAAGCGGCACAGCCGCGAATGCCAGACAGCTAATACACTCTTTTTCTTCGTCATTTTCGTAAAAGAAACCCCTTCCCTGATACCGACAGCATTTCAGTTTTTGATGCGGTATTTAATGATGCACCAGAGAGCTTTGACGCCATCTTTCCAACCAATCTTCTTGCCTTCTTCATAGGTGCGCCCATAATAGGAGATGCCGACTTCATAGATTCGCAAGCCTTTGATTTTCGCTATTTTTGCGGTCACTTCCGGCTCAAAGCCGAAGCGGTCTTGTTCCAGTTTGAGCGATTGAATGACCTCGCGGCGAAAGACTTTGTAACAAGTCTCCATGTCAGTCAGATTGAGGTTGGTAAACATATTCGAGAGCAACGTCAGAAATTGATTGCCCACCGAGTGCCAAAAGAAAAGAACGCGATGCTCTTTTGAAGTCAGAAACCGCGACCCGTAAACCACATCGGCTTGCCCGTTAATCAACGGCTTGAGCAGCACCGGATATTCCACCGGATCGTATTCCAGATCGGCATCCTGAATGATGACATAATCGCCGGTCGCCTGTGCAAAGCCGACGCGCAACGCCGCGCCTTTGCCGCGATTCTTCGGTTGATGAAAGATGCGGACGTTGTCGTATTGCTTTTCCAGTTCATCCAGCACGGTGCGCGTATTGTCGGTTGAGCAATCGTTTATCAGCACTAGCTCTTTCGGCAAATCAATCGCCTGTACGCGCCGCACCAGTTCGGCTACCGTTGCCTCTTCATTGTAAACGGGAATGACAATAGAAAGTTTGTAGTCAACGCCTTTCGACATTAGTGTTTGTTTGCCTGTTCCTTGTAGAGCGCTCACGTCGGAGAGTTTGTACCCAATCGCTTTTGCCGCCAATAGTTTTTTGCAAAGCTGTGATTATCTACAGCCCTTGCTCTATCGTCAATTGCCGCTTTCGATTTCCCAAGACTTTGAAAATCAGTCCAATGCCTGTGGTTCTTCGGTAACATTGCTATAATCTCAAATGCGTATCACCTGAGCATTGACGATTGACGAGATTTTCTCTGCACCGGTAAGGTGTATGCTTATCGTCCGAGAAGAGATTTCAACAAAGGAATTATCGAATGAAAACACTGTTGCTCAATCCACCCTCGTTCCCCAATTTCGATGGCGGCGCGAGTTCGCGTTGGCCCGCCTCAAGAGAGATTGCCTCCTTCTGGTATCCGGTCTGGCTGGCATATCCGGCGGGACTGATTAAAGATAGCCGCCTGCTCGATGCGCCGCCGCATGGCGTCACCCCGGAGCAGACCATCGAAATTTCCAAAGAGTACGATTTTGTTGCCCTCTACACCAGCACCCCCGGCTGGCGCAATGACCTCAAACTGGCGGAGATGATGAAAGCGGCAAAGCCCGACTTGAAAATTGCTTTTGTCGGTCCGCCTGTCACCTCGCAACCCGATCAGGCATTGAAAGCCTCGCCGGCAATTGATTTCATCATTCGCAAAGAGATTGATTACCCCTTGAAAGAGTACGCCGAAGGGCAACCGTTGGAGACCATCCAAAATGTCAGCTATCGCAAAGACGGGCAGATGGTTCATAACCCGGAGCGTCCGCCCCTGCACGACCTCGATTCCCTGCCCTTTGCTACCGAGATTTATAAACGCGACCTCGACATTACGAAATATAATGTGCCGTTTCTGCTGCATCCGTATATCGCTTTCTATTCGTCACGCGGTTGTCCGGCGCTCTGCACCTTCTGTTTGTGGCCGCAAACTATTAGCGGTCATGCGTGGCGCATTCGCGGCGTGGACAGCGTGGCAAAAGAGTTCGGCAACGCCTGGAACCTGTTTCCAAACCTCGAAGAGATTTTCTTTGACGATGACACCTTTGCCTGGGGCAAACGTCGCACCATCGAACTATGCGAAAAGTTGAAGCCATATAAAAAAACGTGGTCTTGTACCTCACGAGTACATACCGATTATGAAACTTTGAAAGCCATGCGCGATGCCGGTTGCCGCCTGTTGATTGTCGGCTTTGAATCGGGCGATCCGCAGGTATTGAAGAACATTAAGAAAGGCGCGACCGTCGAGCAAGGCTACGAGTTTATGAAGAACTGCAAGAAACTCGGCATCCATGTTCACGGCGATTTCATTATCGGGCTGCCGGGAGAAACCCATGAATCTATCAAACGCACGGTTGAATTTGCTGAAAAACTCGATTGCGAAACCATTCAGGTTTCTATCGCTCATTCTTATCCCGGTACGGAATTTGACGATTATGTGAAGAAGAACAATTTCCTGCTCAACGATGAGGAGATGACCGACGATGTTGGACATCAGTTGCCGGTGATTCAATATCCGGGGCTGTCGCGTGAGGAGATTGTGCAGGCGGTGGAAAGTTTCTACGACGGCTATTACTTCCGCCCGCGCATCGTCTTTCGCATCGTCCGCAAAGCCATCTTCAACGGACGCGAACGCCAACGCCTCTACAAAGAAGCGAAAGAGTTTATGGCATTGCGTTCAAAACGCAAGAAATTCATCGCCGCGCAGACAAGCCGCTAGAGAACTTAGTAATTGACCGTAATAAGATAAACCATCAATTGCTATAACATTATTGAAGCTGAGGTGATGACACTCCGAAATCGCTTAGTGCGTGTTGAATAATTTTAGTACAGGAGATTTTTTGTCGCTGAAAGTGACGGATTCAATAGCGTCGGTAACACCCGACGTTGCGGTGATATGATTCTCTGTCCCTGAAAAGGTTATCTGCGGCAAGTTGGCGAACCATGCGCCGTTTGAAATAACTCACGCTACGCAACAAAGCAGCAACGGGCGAACCTTGGCGAGCCGGTGTCAGAGTTCAACCTTCAGGTTGGTCGTAGCGTGAGGAGACGAACATTGTGATTGCCGGCGAGCCTCGCGTTGCTCCATTTCTGGCAATAAACTGTCGTGGTTGCCAGCCGTCGTCAGGTTCCTTAGCGGTCTGCTCTTGAAGCTACAACCAACCTGAAGGTTGAACTCTAACGCCCGCTCCTGAAAATTGTTGCTGGTTCCTCTTTGTCGCGTAGCGTGAGTGAAATAACTCTTACCTACGTCATCAAGAAAGGGAATGGGAATCAGCGGCGTCAGGCCCGCCAGTATGGAATGCAAAATAATCCGCCGTTGATTGGCGCTGGTCATTCGGTAATTATGGCAGAAACCTCTACTTCTTCGCAGCCCGGTGTCCGTTCGACGAGCCAACGGTTTTTAACTGTTCCTCTAAGCGTTTGATTTCGGCATCCTTCATTTTGAGCGTCGCCTGATGTTGATTGGTCATTTCACGGATACGCCGGTCACGGTCTGCAATGAGCGTACTAAACGGCGTTAATTGATTGACCAAGAGCCGCAAACGCGAAATCTCCGCCTCTTTCACTGTCAGCGTAGATTGAAAACGGGCATCGAGTTCGCGCAAATTGGCATCTTCGGATTGGTGCTTAATGACGGCTTCCTGTTCTCTGACCTGCGCCGTCAGGGAAGCAATTTCACTCTCTTTTTCACTAACCGCGGCTTCGATCTCTTTGAGTTTGGCTACCGTTTCGGCTTGTTCTACCACCGGCTCAAGAACGCTGACCACTTCATCGAGCCAGCCGCCTTCAGACTCAGGATAACTGCTGATTACCTGCTGAAAGGCTTCTGCGCCCTGCAACCGCGCTGCCTCTTGCTCTTCCAGCAAGCGTGTGGTGGTTTCTGCTTCAACTACTCGTTCCAGCAAAGCGGCTATCTCCGTGTCTTTGTTGCCGAGAAGCTGTTGCAATTTCTCACTCTCTTCTTTGAGCCTCTGGCGCTCTTCCAGTTGTGCCGTGAGTTGAGCAACGACCTTTGACAAAGAAGCAATGGTCGCTCGCTCTTCTTTACTCATCTGACGCGAGGCGTCAGATGAATTTGCCCCGCGTACATTCCAGCGCCAACGATTGCCGACAGCAGCATTGCGTCGCCAGGGCAACAGCAACAATGCCCCCGCCGCAAAGCCGATGAGCGCCGTCACCAGCAGCCAACCAATAAGCAGTCCCACTACCCATAAATCCATTAGTACCATAATGCTTTCGACCTTTGGGAATTCGTTTACTAGGTCTCAATCACGGTGAGGAAAAAGAGAATGTATCGGCAGAATTCCCCGATTTTTGAATCCGACGCTCCGTGACTTACACTCAAACCAGGATGAGGTAGTTGAGCCGTGGTCCGGTTTCGTCACTTCGGCGGCGTAATCATTCAGGCTTCCCCGGCTTCTTTTGAGCGCGGCGAAACCAACGGCGCAGTGCGGTTTGGCTCATTAGCGCTTTGCTCGGAAGCAATCTGCTCGGTGCCTTTCACGGCCTCTGCTATCTGTTCTTTAGCGTTCACTTCCTCAAAATGTTCCGTGCCTTTCACTTCTTCAAAAAGTTCGGTTCCTTTGACTTGCTCCACGCGCTCGGTCGGGCGCACATCAATCTTCCCCGTCCCTTCGTTTTCGTTAAGCGTATCTCTGACCGCCGGCGCTTGTCTGAGGGCGTTGCCCAAATCCTCCGTCGCCTTGCGGCGCGGCGGGCGTACCGTTTCGCTTCCTTGTTTGTGCGCTGTCTGTTGCCCGTTGCGCTGCCGCACCGCTAAGGTATACTCGGCATTTGCCGCATCAATCTTGTCCATTGAATAAAGCACTCCGCCCAAGCCTTGATGCGCTTCCGGGTAGAAGCCGCCACGCTGTTCGATGGCTTTTTTGTATGCCTCAACCGCCGCTTCCTGATTGCGGCTGCGGATATAGGTCAAGCCCATCTGATACCACGCTTCCGGGTACACGTCGCCCGATTGTTTGATGGCGGTGCGGTAACATTCCAGAGCCGCATCGGCATCTGCTTGCCGCGCATACAGCAGTCCTAATTGATAGTACGCATCCGGCGCGACGCCGCCCTGCTCGTCTATGCTCTTCTGAAATTCGCTCATCGCTTCGCCGTAAAAGCCTGAACGAGTGAGCGCCCGCCCCAGTTCAAAGTGAGCGCGAGGCGCGGCTCCGGCGCGTTGCTCAATGGCTTGCCGATAGTGACTGATAGCGGCGCTGGCGCGACCTGAATCATATAGCACACGCCCCAGTTCTAAATGCGCTTCAGGGAAGGCGCTGGTAGCGCTGAGGGTTCGCCGGTTTGCCGCTGCCAGATCGCCGGTGCGTCCGCGCTTACGACCTCTGGCGATGGTCTCACTGCCGAGTGAGCCGGTGACGGCGTGGGCGTCGCTTGCCAGATCATCCGTCGTTGCTGGCTGCAAACCACTGCCTTCGCGTTGTTCGATGGCGGTTTCCAGTTCAACAAGCGCCTCTTCGAGTGCGCCGCTTTCGTGCAAGGCTCGTCCCAGATGATAATGCGCTTCGGCATCGTTGCCGTGTCGCAAATCAATTGCCAACCGAAACTCTTTCATTGCCGCTTCGAGATTTCCCTGCCCATAGAAGATTAGCCCCAGATCATGGTGCGCGTCGGCTGAGGTATCACCCTGCGCCATTGCCTGTTGCAGCGAGGCGGTAGCAATGTCAAGTTTGCCAAGCCGCGCCAGCGCATTACCGAGATTGCGATAGGCGTCGGGGAAATTGCCGCCCTGTTGTTCAATAGCGGTTTGATAAGCGGTAATTGCCGCTTCCAGTTCGCCACGGGCGTAGAGCGCATTGCCGAGGTTGTAGTGCGCTTCGGCATAGCGCCCGCGTCGTTGTTCAATAGCTCTGCGGAAAGCCTCAACCGCTTCGTCAAGTTCACCACTGTCGTAGAGCGCCCGTCCCAGCGTGTGCCAAGCGTAAGGGAAAGCCTCGTCTTCGTTGCCGGTGGCGCTCCGCAAACTCTTGATGGCGTCTTCTAAGTGACCCCGTTCATAGAGCGTCGTGCCGAGATCATGGTGAACCAGAACGTAATCGGGTCGCAGGGCGACGGTCTGGCGATAGGCGTTGACCGCGCCATCCAAATCGCCGAGATCGTAGAGCGCCCGCCCCAAATCCCGATGCGCCTCTGCCATCTCCGGGCGGATTTGCGCGGCAGTCTTAAAGCCCTCTGCCGCGCCTTGCAAGTCGCCCATCTCGTATAAAGAACGTCCGCGCAGATAGTACGCATTGGGTATAACATTGTCTTCAAAGATGATCAGCGCCGCCTGACTTTGGGTTGTCGCTTTAATAACCGCATCGCAACAGGCAATGGTTTTGCGGGTGTCGCCGTTCTCATAATAAGCCTCAGCCAAATCAAGCTGCGCTTCCGGGAACGGCGATTGGAGTTCCAGAGCGCGGCGGTACGAGGCAATCGTTTTATCGAGTTGCCCTGCCCTGTAGTATGCCTGCCCCAACTTGTGATGCGCCGATGGCATATCGTCTTGCAGAGCGATAGCCCGTTGCAAACTCGCGGTGGCTTCATCTACGTTGCCGGAGTTGAGCAATGCCGCGCCTAAGCTGAAATGCGCTTCGGCAAAGTTTTCGCGTTCTTGCAAAGCCGCCCGGTAGGCCTTAATCGCTCGTTCTTCGTCGCCAGTGCGCGTGTAAGCCAACCCCAGACTGTAGTGCGCTTCCGGGTAAGCCGACTTGCTGGTTTCGAGGGCGTTTTTGAAAGCATCAATGGCGCGGCGGGCATCGTCTTTGGCGCTGTAGGCAGTGCCAAGCCAGAAATGCGCTTCGGAAAAATCCGCCGCTTGTTGAATCGCTTTTTCGTAGCTTAGGATTGCCTCATCGGGTTCGCCCTTCTTGAAATGCGCCAATCCTAAATCAAAATGCGCCGCCGCATAAGGGCTTTCATGTTGCGCGATAGCGGCTTTGAAGGCGGCAACGGCGTTATCCAGCTTGTCCGTGCGATAGAAGGCTCGCCCCAGATTGCGGTAGGCTTCCGGGAAAGGCGTTTGTTGTTTGATGGCTTCGTTGAATTCGCTAATCGCGTCCTCATATTGCGCCAGGTCGAAAAGCGTTACACCGAGATTATGATGGGCGTCGGCAAAGTCGCCGTTGCGCCCGGAAATCGCCTGCCGGAAGGCTTCGGCGGCTTCGGATAAACGACTGCTGCGGTAGAATGCCTGTCCGAGTTCGTTGTAGGCTTCCGGGTAATTCTCATTTTGCGCGATAGCTGTCTGTAAAGACGGAATCGCCTGCTCCGGTTTTTGTTGCTGCACGTAGAGGCGACCAATTTCATAATGGGCATCGGCATAATTGCCGCCGCGCAATTCGATGGCTTGCTTGAATTCGCCGATTGCCGCAGCAGTTTCGCCGAGATTGTAGAGCGCCTGCCCCAAATCAAAATGGGCGTGCGGAAAGCGCGGATTCTGCTTCGTCGCTTCCCGAAAAGCCGTAACCGCTTCGCCGAGTTCGCCAAGGCGAGCGAGCGCCACGCCTAGCCCATGCCAGGCAAACGGAAAGTCGTGACGTTGGCTGATGGCGGTGCGATAAGCGGCAATCGCGTCGGACGTTTTCCCCTGTCGGGCGAGCGCCCGTCCGAGAAAACGAAACGCCTCCGGGTAGTGTTCCTGTTCCGCGATGGCAGCGCGAAATTCGCCAATCGCTTCGTCAGTCTGTCCTAGCGTATGCAGAGCGCGACCCAGTTCATAATGAGCTTCGGGAAAGACCCGGTGACGATTTTGAATGGCGCTCAGAAAGGCGGCAACCGCTCCTTGAAAATCGCCCTTTTCGGTCAGCACCCGTCCAAGTTCAAACTCGGCTTCGGGGTAATTGCCCTGCAATTGTTCAATCGCCCGACGATAAGCGTCTATTGCTTGTTCCACATCACCGCTTCGCGCCAGCGCGATGCCAAGATGATGCCACGCTTTCGGAAACTCGCCATGGCGCTGCTCGATGGCTTTTTGGAAAGCCGGTATCGCTTCGGCAAAATTATCATGGCGAAGCAGCGATAGTCCCAGATTGTGATAAGCCCACGGATGATTGCCATTGCGCTGGGCAATGGCTTGGCGATAAGCATTTATGGCGTCCTGATGATCGCCGGTTCGCGCCAGCGTCAGCCCCAAATTGAAGTAGGCGTCCGGGTTGTCGGGTTGCTGCTCGATGGCTTTGCGGAAGGCATCAATGGCGCTTGTCGTATCACCGGCATCCAGAAACGTATGCGCCAGATGATAGTAAGCACGCGGGAAAATGCCGCCGCGCATCTCAATCGCCGTGCGATAGCTATTGATGGCTTCGTCGAGCAGACCTTTATTGTAGAAAGCGAACGCCTGATCGAAATGTTGTTGGGCAGTATGAAGAGGGCTATTCATAACATGACACTCCTTGCACTCGTTTGTTTGAAATCTTCCCTGAGTGGGAATGAGTCGAAAGCAACGCTCTGACAGTGAGGTTGCCATTGGTTGCAAGCCGCTTAAAGATGCTCCTGCCACGCCGCTCTTGTCAATTGATTATCGTGAATGGCGACGTAGAGTTCCCACAAGAGACAAGTCTTTCGTAGCAGGGAAAAGCCGAATGACGCTAAAATTCCATAATGCGCAGACGAGTTACCTGGCGGCGGCAGCGCCATCGGTCAGCATATCGAGGAATTTTTGCGCCGCGATAGAGAAATTTCTGCCTTTACGATGAATGACGGCTATCGGGCGAACGTAGTTTTCGGTGAAATTGACCGCCCGTAAGGTTTTGGCGCGAAGTTCATTATCAACCGTTGCTCGCGGCAGAATGGTTATTCCTTGCCCCGCTTCCACCGATTGTTTCATAGTTTCGATATTATCAAATTCCATCACATAGTTTGGCATCACTTTATGCTCACGAAAAATTTTATCAATCGCCTTGCGCGAAGGGATGTCGCGCTCATAGCCAATCAGCCGTTCATCGGCAATCTGTTCAATCTCAATGGTTTTGCGCTTGGCGAAACGATGTTCCGGGTAGCAGATTAACGCCAGCCGGTCATTACGAAACGGCACAATCTCAATCTGCGGTCGCTCCGAAGGAAAAGCGACAATACCAAAATCGTTCGCGCCGTTAATCACATCGTCATAGACCTTATTGGCGCGGGAGTATTCGATATGAATGTTTGCCTGCGGATAGCTCTTAATGAAGTTTTTAACTACCTGAGAAATTTCGTGCAGCCCAACAGAATAGATAGTAGCGACGCGCACCTGCCCACTGACGATATTGCCGAGATATTGCAACTCTTCGCCGAGCGCCTCGTAGCGGTCAAGAATTTCGCGGCAACCTTTGTAGAAGAGCATTCCGGCGGCGGTCGGCACTAAGCCTTTGCGACTGCGTTCCACAAGCTGACGGTCAAACTTCTCTTCAAAAGCGCGAATCTGCTGGCTGACCGCCGATTGCGAGATGAAATTCATGGTCGCGGCTTTCGAGAAACTGCGTGTATCTATCAAATCGCAGAAGACCTTGAGAGATTCGATGTGCATAGCATCACCCTGGTTGCCAAGAAGATGAGTTTGACAGCAAGTTTCAGTTATACACGAATCTCAGGAATTTTTCATGCGTCCGACTGAATGACAATTCATTTTTCTTTGTCTGCGTGAACCTTCACACCGGAAGCGCGGACGCTTCGTTAGGATTGCGCTTGCCGCCAGCGTCTTTCAACTTCTGTCATCATCCGGCTCAATACAGTTGCAATCTGTACAGATAATGTACTATAATTGTGCAGTGCGGGCATTGCTCGCGGCTCTGCCAATTAGATATGCCGTTTCCGGTTTTGCGGCTCTGCCGTTTAGTTGTGTCGTGTTTTTGCAGCTCTGCCGTTTGGTTATGTCGGTATGTTTTTGCGGCTCCGCTGTTTGGTTGGGTCGGCGTGTTTTTGCGGCTCCGCCGCTTTGATGTGCGGAAATGGCTCCGCCTTTCCGGTAGATTGGCTCTCTTCCTCTCTTAGCGGCTGCGCCGCTTGTGGCGGGGATTATGAGAAGAAAATGGCAGCATTGCAGAAATGACTTGCAGAAATGAAAAATGGCAGCGATGTAGTTTATCGTGCAGACGTTCATACGAATTTTTTACGCCAATGCAATTCGTTTTACCGTTGCAACACCGAAGCCGTATGATCATGTACGAATTAAGTACATAATTAGACACAGATGAACGCGGATACAACGGATTTTCGCGGATGATCCGCCTGAGTCCGCCCAATTCGCGTTCTATTCCCGGCTGGCGATAGACAGACCGGCAGCGAAAAAAGCGCCATTGCAGAAATGACTTGCAGAAATGAAAAATGGTACAGCTGTACTGCCGTTTGCGGATAGCAAAAGAAAATGGCGCCGATGCAGTTCTATTTTGCAGATGAAGAAAGATGTAATTACGTAATTGCAATACATCAAGTAGAGTGGCGTAAAAAAATGGCAGCGATACAACTGCTGGTGTTCTACAAATCAACCGTAGCCATCGGCGGCAGCTTGTTGTATACTGTCAGGCGTTCGCCCTCATAATTGCTTATCCGCAAAACCCCCGTAGAGATTTACCGAGTCCCCCAAACCCTTGAGCCTATGCAAAAGCCGATCAGTCGCACCATCGCTTTTCATATCATTATTAGTCTGCTCGTCTTTTGTATGACGACGCGGCAGACGCTGAATGCTGCGTACTCAAAAAGCGCCTTGACGACCAGTTCGCGCTCCCTTGCCGAAGACCTCTTTCGCCGCGCCGATGCTCTGAACCGCACGTTGCACACGCGCCCGCTCGAAGAACGCACCATCAGCGATTATCTGCAATTGCTCGATTCCTATAATCAGGTTATACGGCTCAATACCGACAATTTCTACTCTGCCGAATCGCTTGCCAAACGCGCCGAACTGATGCGCGAAATGGCGGATACGTCCGGCGATTCGGCGCTCTATCAACAAGCTATCGAAACCCTGCGTCAACTGGTCAGCGACCATCCGCACAGCGCCTTTGTCGGCGATGCGCTCATCACTATCGCGCAGATTTACGAGGAGAATTTACAGGATTTAGACGGCGCAGTAGCAGCTTATAAAGAATTGATTGCCTACTTTCCGGCTTCGGTCATGGCACGGGAAGCCCGCGCTGTGGTGTCGCGTTTTGAAGCGGAACTGCGCCACCGCAGCATTGACGTAACTGCCGCCAACGCCGGTAATCTTATCGCCGGCATAACCAAGCTAACCAATATCCGCAACTTCACCGGCTCCGATTATGCGCGTATCGTCATTGACCTTTCCGGCGACGCCCAATTCGCGGCGACGCGGGCAGATGACAACCGCATCGCCATTACCTTCTCAGGTGCGGCAATTGCTCCGTCGCTCTACGGCAGACGCTTTATCTTAGGTGATGAAAGCCTGCTCAAGCGCATAACGGTTCAGCAAGGCGAAGCCAGCAGCGGCGTACAGGTTGATTTGCAACTCGCCAAGACAGCCGAGTTTTCGACCTTCAAACTCTCGTCACCCGAACGCCTGATTGTTGATATTCATACGGCAAACGCGGCGGCAAAACGCGAAGCTGCCGTACCTACGCCGGAGACGCTTGAAACTGTTGAAACCGTCGAAACCGTTGTTAAAGAGCAACCGTCAACCGCTTCCGTCAGCGCCACTGCCAGCGTCGCCACTCCGGCGAACCCTGTAGAAGTGCGTAAGCCTGCTGATGCCATGACCGTAAATCCGAATCCGGTTGCGCCCAAACTGGAACGCAGCGAAATGGTTGCCAAAGCCAATAAACCGGCAATCAAAGGGCAGCCGCTTATGACGCTGCCGGAGATTACCGAGCCGATTGTCGTGCATAACCCGGACGCGCAAAATCAGGCAAATGCCATCGCCGCGACGGTAGAGGCAAAGGTACAGGCAGGCACATCGGTTAAATGCGTCGTCATTGACGCCGGACATGGCGGACACGACACCGGGACGATTGGCGGTAATGGCTTGCTCGAAAAAGACCTGACGCTCGATGTCGCCCGAAGACTTCGCAACTATATCAAACGCAATTACCCGGATATTGAAGTGGTCATGACCCGCGACAGCGATACCTTCATTGCCCTTGAACAACGCACGGCAATCGCCAATGCGCGGCACGCTGATCTGTTCATTTCGGTACACGCCAATTCCAGCCCGTCGCGCTCTGCCGCCGGAGTCGAAACCTTTTTCGCCAAAGAGGATAAGCCAGCCGCCGAAACCGAGAAGCCTGCAACTGAGAAAACCGCTAAACCGGCAGCCGCCACTCCGACAGAAGCGGCAAAACCAATTACCGCCAGCGTCACTATCGGCAATCGGGTTGCCGAATCGCGTGAACTGGCGCGATATATCCAATCAGGATTGGTGCGCGGCATCGGCGCAACGTCGCCCAACTCAGCCGCCAACCGCGGCGTCAAACACGCTGGCTTTGTGGTCTTGATGGGCGCGGCAATGCCAAGCGTACTGGCAGAAGTGTCTTTTGTTTCAAATCCGAAAGATGAGGCGTTACTGATGACCGGACAATACCGCGAACGCATCGCCGCCTCGTTATTCGCCGGATTGAACGCTTATCTGAAGAAGAACCGCCCTGCCGAAGCTAAAGCGAAATAGGGTAATGTTCTGGGAGCGCAGGCATCTCGCCTGCTTGCAGTTAGCAGGCAAGCTGCCTGCGCTCCCGGAATGAACTGGATACTCATTGAGCTAAAGATTGGACTCTCAATTTATCACGCCGCATCACCCCGTTACTATTTGATGAACTCGTGGATGTATTGATTCACCAGCGCCGGTTTTTCGTGAATGACCCAGTGAGTGCCGTCAGGGATACGTTTAATCGTCAGCTTTGGAACATATTTGTCCAAGCCTACGAGATTGCCGGTCAGTAGCGCCGTATCTTTTTCGCCCCAGATGACCAGCGTTGGCACATTGACCATTAGGGAGTTTGCCCCGACGCCGAAACTGCCTTCGCCCTTTTCGCCGCTTGGCGCGGGCGGTCCGACTTTGGCGGCGCGATAGTAGTTCAATCCGCCGGTCAACGCCCCCGGTTGCGACCATGCTTCGATGTACGCTTTTTTATCCTCTTCGGTGAACGTGCCGTTCTTTAGCCCTGCGCCCATCACTACGTTAACCAGTTGGGCGTAGTTATTGGCTGACAGCGCCGCTTCTGCCTGCGGACCGCGGAAGAAGAGCATATACTGGCTGGCTTTCTGTTGTTCGGGATTGGTTGCCAGTTCGCGCTGAAAGACTCCGGGATGTGGCGCGTTGATGATGACGAGCTTCTCCAGATAATCTGGATGGGCGATGGCAAATGCCCAAGCGATAGCGCCGCCCCAATCGTGCGCCACTAAAATAAATTTTTTATGACCGAGCTTTTCCGCCAGTTGACGCAAATCTTCAATCATATGTTTGACTTCGTACTTCTCAAGCTCCGCCGGTTTCGATGACAGGTTGTAGCCGCGCATATCGGGGGCAACCGCCGTATACTCTTTGCCGAACTCTTCAAGCTGATTTTTGTACTCGTACCAAAATTCCGGGAAGCCGTGAACGAACAGGATCAACTTCTTACCGCTTCCGGCTTTCACATAATGTAGTTTGACGCCGTTCACTTCGGCATAGTCGTGCTGTAACATAGGCTTTTTCTCTCCCTTTTTATTGTCGGTTGCAACCTTCGATTGACGTGCCTCTGCGCCAATGGACAGAAATAGTATGAGGCTGCCGATAAACAGACTCTGTTTCCATAGTTGTCGTGTTGCTTCTCTCATCTTCGCTCCCTTACCGATAGTTTCTGATTCCGCGCTTCACCGATTGCAAAGCGGCGGAATGATGAACTTTTGCCATACAATTCGCGCCGCAATGTTATTGCAGTTGCGCCGAATTGGTCAATCAGGCTTAGGGTAGCGTAAACTGTCAGTTTGCGTTGTTGGGTCAGACGGCAAATGGAATAGAGTTGATAGTAGTGGCACAGTGAAGAGAGGGAAAGTTCAGAGTACAGCCTAAAGGCTGCGTATTTGAAGCCGCAGCCTAAAGGCTGTACTCTGAACTCTTCCTCACCACCTTGACCCACTACCGAGTTGATAAACCAGCTACTCTATCAGACTTTGGGAGAGCAAAACTCCTTGCAGATATTCGGCTGGCGGCACACCGCAAACGGACAGTTTGCGCTACCTCCGGCGTTGCCTCTCGCGCCTTTTCCTTTTGTAACAAACAATTAACCGGCAAAGTGACGCTACGCCTTTTGACAGCAGCGAACCCGGCAAGCTATATTCAGATTTCAGAATGATGAACTCAAGGGTTTTAGTTCTGAACGCTTCCTTCGAGCCTATCAATGTTTGCACGGCTCGTCGCGCCGTTGTGCTTATCCTTAAAGGCATCGCTTATGTCGAAGAAAGCTCTACGCACAAATGGATTCATTCGACTCGTTATTCCATGCCGCTGCCGTCGGTGATTCGCCTCGTCGAATATATCCACATTCCTTTCGAGCGCAAAAGCCTGTCGCGTAAGAATATCCTGATGCGCGACAACTACACCTGTCAGTATTGCGGGCGGGTCTTTCCGCCACAGGAATTGACGCTCGACCATATTGTGCCGCGTTCGCGCAACGGCGATTCCAGTTGGGATAATCTCGTCACCTGTTGCCGCACCTGTAACAATCGCAAGAGCGATTTGTCGCCGGAAGCCGCCGGGATGCGCCTGTTGAAACGCCCGCAGGCATACAATCTGCACGTCAACCGGCAGATCATCCGCTACATCGGACGCTCGGATGAAGCGTGGCGGAAATATCTCTTCTATTGATTTGTCAATTGCGGATTCACCGGGAATCGTTCATGATTGCTGCGCGTGTTTAGAAGTAATCCCTGACAGATTGAAATAGCGAAGTCCGCAACGCAAGTCCGCAAGTGAACGATGAATCCGATTATCGAAGCCGTCATCGAAGTTCAGGAAGCAACACTTATGGCTGGGCGAGCTTTTCGAGCCGCCTTCTCCAAGCCTGCCTATGTGCGTGAAATTCTTACCCAGATGGATGTCATCGGCGTCGGCTCGTTGATGATTATCACCCTGACCGGTCTATTTACCGGCTCCATTCTGGCTCTGCAAACTTCGACAACCCTGAAGACCTTTGGCGCGACGGGCGTAGTCGGACAACTGGTGATGACTTCGCTGGTGCGTGAGATGGGACCGGTTCTGGCATCGCTGATGCTGACGGGGCGCGTCGGTTCGGCAATTGCCGCCGAACTCGGCTCAATGGTGGTTTCCGAACAGATTGACGCCATGCGGGCGCTCGGCACTGACCCGATAAAAAAGCTGGTCTGGCCTCGCCTCTTTGCCTTGATGGTGATGACTCCGGCGCTTACCCTGGTTGCCGACATCGTTGGCGCAATTGGCGGCTGGCTCGTGGCAACCGGATTGATGAATGTCGCCAGTTCCGTCTATATCAACTCGGCAAAAGAGGCGCTGACCTATAGCGATATTGTTGGCGGCGTTTTGAAACCCTTTGTTTTCGGTTTAATCATTGCCATTGTCAGTTGTCGCTCCGGGCTTCGCACCCGCGGCGGTACAGTGGGCGTTGGGCGGGCAACCACGCAAGCCGTGGTGCTTTCCGATATTTTGATACTGGCTGCCGACTTCTTCCTCGGCAAACTGATTCTGGCATTCAGTAGTTAGGAGACAGGATTGACAGGATTGACAGGAAAAGGATTTAGGAATCAGCAGAGCCATTTTGCTTAGTTGGCAATTTCTCTGCGACTCAGCAAGAATGCGATTCCTTATCAGCCAAACTCTGAAATCAAACTGATTCTCATGTAAATCCTGTAAATCCTGTCTCTTAAATCTTAAATTAATCATGTCGAAAAACATTCAGAAAGCGATAGAGTTTCAGAATGTACTGATGGCTTATGACGAGCGGAAGATTCTCGATGATGTCAGTTTCGGCATCAATCCCGGCGAAACCAAAATCGTCATGGGCGGCTCCGGGTCGGGCAAATCTACGATTCTGAAACTCGTACTCGGATTGATTAGACCGCAGACGGGACGCATTTTGATTGACGGCGAAGAAGTCACCCAATTCTCTGAGCGTGAGATGACCGAAGTGCGAAAAAATATCGGCATGGTCTTTCAGGAAGGGGCGCTCTTTGATTCGCTGTCGGTCTATGAAAATGTCGGCTATCGCTTATTTGAACGCGGCGTTAAGGAAGAGGAGATTGAAGAGACGGTACGAAGAATGCTGCGTTTCGTCAATCTCGAACAGGCGTTTGATATGATGCCGTCGGAACTGTCAGGCGGGATGCGGCGGCGCGTTGGCATCGCCCGCGCTCTGGTTGGCAGCCCGAAAATTATTCTCTTCGATGAACCGACCGCCGGACTCGACCCGATAACTGCGAGAGCAATTTTGGAACTCGCCATTAAACTGCGCGACCTCGAAGGCGTTAGCTCCATCTTTGTTACGCACCGCATTGATGACATCAAGATGCTGTCGTCCAATTATGCGGACATAGATGAGCGTGGCGAGGTGGTCTTCAAACATGAAGGCGGACAGTTGAATCTCGTCAATACGAAGTTTATCATGTTGAAGCAGGGGAAAGTGATTTTTAGCGGCACGGATGAACAATTATGGGCATCGACCGACCCTTATATTCAGGAGTTTCTGCGCGAATCATAAGGAGTAGATGTCAGATGTCAGTAGGTAAGGAGGATGTCAGCATCTGTTAGCATAATTTTTAATCACTCTGAAGGTTTTCTTACTAACATCTAGCATCTGACATATGACATATGAAAGGCATTTATGGCAAGAGCGAAAACTACGCTATCACAAATCCGCGTCGGATTATTAACGCTGGCGACCATCGCCATTTTGATTCTGTTGATTCTTTCGGTAACGGGTGATATTGGGCTGTTCAAAAAAACGATTAAGATGTACACCCGGCTAGGCGCGGCGGAAGGTCTCAAAAAGGGCGATGAAGTCCGCGTTGCCGGGAAACTCGTCGGCAAGGTGGACGACGTAGGCTTTGCCGGTGTGCCGACCAGCGCCAACGATAAGCCGATTATCGTTACCATGAACCTTGATGAAAAAGAGTTGAACGGGCTGGTGCGCTCCGATTCCAGAGCGGTGCTGGCGCAACAGGGGTTTCTTGGTGATCGCGTTATTGACATTATTCCCGGCACTACCGCCGGCACACAGCTTGGCAACGGCGCAGAAATTCCCAGCGCCGATAATGCCGGACTGGCGCAGGTCTTTGCCGGCGCTAATGATATTCTCGTGCAGTTCAACACCGTCGGTAAACAGTTACAGGAATTGATGGATAATATCAATCAGGGGCAAGGGACTGTGGGGAAACTGCTGCACGATGACACTATAGCTGTGAACCTCAACCGCACCCTGCTGGAGGCGCAATCGTTACTCAAAAAGATTGAGAGCGGCAACGGTACGATTGGCAAACTGATGAGCGACCCGGCGCTCTACGAAGATGTGCGCGGCGTCACCAGAACCTTGCAAACCGTCGCTTCTGATTTGCAATCCGGCAAAGGCACTGCCGGGAAATTATTGAAAGACGAGCAGTTCTATAATCAGATGAATGAGACCGTTGCCAAAGCTAATAAATCCATTGACCGGCTGGATCGCATTGTCAGCGACATCGAAGCCGGACGCGGCACGGTCGGCAAGCTGATTAAAGACGAAGCGTTGCATAATGAGATGCAATCCACTGTCGCTTCGGTGCGAAATTTGACCGATGGCTTGAACCGTGGCGAAGGCACGGCGGGCAAATTACTGAAAGACGAAAAACTCTACAACAGCATCAATGAAGTCTCGGCAGAGATGGTGAAACTGCTCTATGACTTCCGCCAGAGTCCGAAGAAATATCTTAGTGTCAAAGTCAGCCTCTTTTGAGACCAGAGCAACATTTCACTAGGCGCTATCAGCAGGATTACGGTTGCTGGAACGGCAGAAGGCGTTGCATATCCCAAATCCTGATTGTGCCATCTCTACAGCCCGTCACCAATCGTTTGCCATCTACCGATAAATCAAACCATTGAATAGACTCTTTATGTCCGCGCAAGGTCAACAATTCCTGTCCGCTGGCGGCGTCCCAGACTCGTATTACACCATCGCTGGCTGCCGAAAGCGCCTGTTTGCTATCGCGGGAAAACAGCACCCGGTGAATCTCTCCTTTATGCCCTTTCAGTTCTTGCATTAGCTTATGAGTTGTCCCATCCCAGATTTTGACGAGATTATCGGTGCTGCCCGTCACCAAAAGACGATTATCGGGCGAAAATGCCAGCGACACGATATTCTTGTCGTGGGCGGCAAAAGACAGAATCTCTTTTCCTGAGTCGGTCTGCCAGACTTTGACGACGCCATTCAAGTCACCCGACGCAATGCGCTTCCCATCCGTTGAAAACGTCACCGACGGCACTAATGTATTATGCCCGGTCAAAACGCGGACTTGTTTGCCACTTTGCGGTTCCCACAATCTGACGGTTTGATCGCCGCTGCACGTCACCAGCAACTTGCCATCTGGTGAAAAAGCCAACGACGAGACTTTATCTGTGTGACCGCTTAGGGTTCGTAGCGTTTCGCCCTTTTCGGCATCCCAAATCTTCGCCGTTTTATCACCGCTGCTGGTGGCGATCAGCTTGCCATCCGGCGATGAGGCAACGGCTGACACGGCGGCTTTGTGTCCTGCCAGCGTCAGCAATTGTTTGCCGCTTTCAATGTCCCAAACCTTAGCGAGTTGTCCGACATCGCCGGAGATAACCTTTTTGCTGTCAGGCGAGAACGTCACGGCATTGACAAACGCAAAGATCGGAATGGTGCGCGGCGGTGGTTCATTTTTCAGGGTGCGGATTTCCTGTTGCCCTTGAGTATCTATCAGACGGATGGTTTTATCTTCGCTGGCGGAGATCACTTGCTTGCCGTCAGACGAGAAGGCGACGCTGTTGACCGCTTCCTGATGGGCATTCAACGACAACAACACTTGTCCGGTGTTGACATCCCAGAAAGTGATTTGTTGCCCATTATTGCCAGCGAGCAAGCGTTTGCCGTCGGGCGAAAATGCCAGCGTATTGATTGCCGAACCGCTGCTCAAGCTGCGCTCTTCTTTGCCGGTTTCAAGATTCCATAGCTTTACTTTGTTATCGAGGCTGCCGGAAGCCAGCCATTTGCCATCCGGCGAAAAAGCGAGGGCTTTGACCGAAAACTGATGTCCGGTCAAGGTTCGTACTTCTTTGCCGGTAGCGACTTCCCAAAGTTTGAGAGTCTTGTCACTACTGGCGGAAGCCAGCAGTTCACCATCAGGCGAGAAGGCTACGGCATTGACTGAATCCTGATGGTTAGCGAGGGTAAAGCGTTCCTGTTTGCTGTCAACCTCATAAATCTTCACGGTGTTGTCATTGCTTGCCGATGCCATCAGCTTACCATCTGGCGACAACGCAATCGAAGAAACCGAAAGCCGATGTTTTTGCAACGAAGCCATCTCTTTGCCAGTTTCCATATCCCACAAAGCGACGCTTTTATCAGCGTGACTGGTCGCCAGCATCTTGCCATCGGCAGAGAAGGCAAGCGATGTAACTGTGTCTTTGCCAGCCATCGGCAGGCGGCGTTCCGCTCCGCTTTGGGTGTCGCGCAAGTTGAGAAAACCGTCACCGCCACTGGCAAGGGTTCTATTATCAGGAGAGAAAGCAACGGTCTTAACCGCCGAGGTCTCGGAAATCAGTTTTGTCGCGCCATGATCGAGATAAGCCCATTCGATGCCGCGCAAATCGGACTGATCATTGCTGGGGATTTGCTGCGCCAGAATTTCGTTAGACCGGGCGAATTCGCCACTATCGAAAGCTTGTTGGGCGACGCGCATTTCCGAAGCATAGAGCAGATGCCGGGTAACTTCGCCCTTCTTTTCTGCTTCGATTCGAGTCACTTTCAAGTTCTGTCGGGCGATGTCCGCCTCCGCTCTGATTGATTCTAGCTCTGCTCTTGCTTGTTGAAGGCTCTGCAAGGTGGCGATTGTCTCTTCGGCTCGTCGTTGCGCTTCTCTGGCGCTGGCATCGGCTCTCGTCGCGTTTTCATCAGCACGCTCTTTTTCGCGTTTGACTTCATCAAGACTCGCTTGTAATGACTTTGCCAGTTCATCAGCGCGTTGCCTATCAATTTTTGATTGTTCCAGCAACGCTTGAGTTTCACGCAGTTTCTCTTCTTCCACTTTTGCCAGCGCCTGCTGCGCCCGATTGCTTTCAACAAGCGTTGCCAGCGCCAATCCTGCGAGGGCCAATATCAGCGTCGCAATTGCCGCCGCTCTGAGTAAGCCTTTGCGATAGGCGGCGCGTTGTCGTCTGAGTTCCGCGCCCGGTATATTGGCGGCAATCCAGTCTTTATCAAAGACCTGCTCATAGATGCGATTGCGTAAGCGCAATCTTCCGTCTTCAACCCGTACAACGCCCGCCAGTTTCAGAATGCTCACCAACGGGTTGGTATCGTCATCACGCACCGCTTTGCCTTTTCGCACCCGCCCGTAGAGGTCAAGCAGACTGGTCAAATCGGCTTCGCTGCGAAGCATTCGCTCGCGCACAAAGAGCAGGTTGTCGTCGCGTTCCCGCGCCCCTGACGATAAAAACAGGTCATCGCACAAACGGTCTACGGCGGGCGTCTCCTGAATGCTCATATCGGTAGCGACTGCCTGACAGAGCCGTTGCGTCAGGTACGGATGCCCGCCTGTCCAGTAGATAATGCGCTGCAACAGTTTTTTCCCGACCTGCTCTTCGCGGTACATCCCTTCGGTTAGCGTTACGGCTTCGGTTGGCGTGAAGTCTGTCAGTTCAATGCGCTGTCCAATGTTAAAGGGCGTGGTGCGGGTGTCCTGAATCAAGTCTGTCGGCGTTGCCACGCCGAGCAAGCAAAAGGTCAGACGTTCCAGTTCCGCATCTTCGCTGCGGCGGTTATAGAGTTCACGAATGGCAGCGAAAAATTCATCAGTGGAAAATGGCAGGCTGCGTACCGCGTCTATCTCGTCAATAAAGATCACTACCCGCCCGCGACAGTGTTTTAAGACGACTTCGCGCACCGCCCGCATCCAGCGTTGTAACGCGCCGAGTGCAGCGTGGTCGAGCCAGAAACCCTCTAGCTCATCTTCAAGGTGGAGTTGTTGCCCGATACGACTTAGCATTCCGTCATACCACTGATCCGGCTTGAGGTTCTGCCCCAGCGCCGTCAAATCCAGCACGGCAACCTGCGCTCCTTCGCTACGGAGTCGCGTGGCGGTGCGAACCATTAAAGAGGATTTGCCCATCTGCCGCGAGGTCAGCACGTAACAGAATTTGCCTTCGCTGAGAGCTTCATATAGGTTGGTGTCCGCTTGGCGACGAACATAGCTACGGGCGTTGCGTTGCAGCGTCCCGCCAATGACATAAAAGGTTTCCTGAGTCGCAGCCATAAAGTATCCTTTCGATGCTTGATAGCGGGTCACGGTGGAAAGAGTTCAGAGTACAGCCTTTAGGCTGCTTGTTTTAGCGGCAACCTAAAGGTTGTACTCTGAACTTCTCTCCTCGGCGCGTTCCGCTACCCGAGGCTTTACGGTCGAGTGTAAGAGAGAGGCGAAAACGGAGAGGCAGGGTAGCTGAGAGCGCTATAGCAGATGCCTCTCGAAGTAGTTTGCATACAGTTTGCAGCGCGGGCGAGCATTCTTTGATGAATCCCCGGCAAAGAGTCCGGCGCTCCGCAACCGATAAAAACTGTCAGGCGTCAGCGCCGCATCGCCGCGCAATAAGCCGCGCACCATATCACCGAGCGTCGCGTCCTGTGCCAGCAGCACCAGCATCCGCCGCAGATGATCGCCAAATGGTCCTTCGTCGCGGTCGGCTACCTGTGCAAATTCGCTCAGTGAAGAATAATGTGTCGCTAGTTCCTGCAAGCCGCGCCGCACCAGATAAGGCTGCCCGCTCAACAGATCAAAGAAGCGTTCCACTTCATCCCGGTTCTTCAATGGCGAACCATAGCGCCGGTTCAATTCCGCGACTTCTTCAAGTGTAAAATCATAAAGCGCCAATCGCGTACCGACATTGAACGGTGATTGGTTCAAATCGGTAATAAACAGGTGGGCTTCTGTGGCATAAACAATCGCCATCGTCAGGCGTTGCCAGGGACCTTCGGGGTCAAGCTGGCGTTCATTATGCCACGACCGGAACAGCCCGAAAACTTCGCTGGCAAAATCACAACTGAACAAGCGGTCTACTTCGTCCATGCCCCAGACCAGCGACTGCGGAATTTTACCCAGCACTTCGCGTTTCAAATATCGCTCAAAATTCATGCTCGCGCCGCGCCGTTCATTCCAGACATCTTCAGGCAGCACGTCAAGGTCAAGCTGATCGGCAATCATCGCGCCGAGAGCTTTGAATAACGTCTCTGCCGATTGCAGATGTTGAGCATTGAGTTTCTGAAAATCGGTAAGTACGACTTTGACGCCGTTTTCCCGCGCCTCTCGCAAGCCCCGCGCCAGCAGCGACGTTTTGCCCATCTGCCGCGCTCCCTTCACCAGCACAATGCTGTCGCGCCGCCTGATTGCCGAAAGAAATTCCCTATCTGTCGGGCGTTCGATATAAAAAGCCGAATCAAGTGGCACCGCGCCGCCGACAGTTTCCAGTTTAGGCAGGGCAGCAGGTTGCGGGGTGCGCTGCTCGATGGCATTCAATAAATCATCGAATAGGCGTTGATTGTCCGCTTCACCCGTCCATAAGGTGTATTGCAAGGGTTCGAGAAACCCGGCGATGTTTTGCGGCAAAGCGTCTGTAAATTGAACGCGGACGGGCAAGAGGCGCGGCTTGCCATTTTTCTGTGCCGCTTCGTGAGCAAGCTGCACTTCATAACCGAGCATTTCGCTCGTTACCGAAGCCGCCGAAAGCAATGGCACGACAACATCCGACTGCCGTATCTGGCGTTCGATCTCTTTCGCCCACTCCATGCCAACTGTCAGATGACGATCAATAAAGACCTGATAGCCCTGAGCGCGAAAACCGTTTTCCAGCAAGCGCAAAATCTCCGCGTCCGGTTCGGCATTGCGCTTATAAAGTAAGGCGATGCGAAGCGGCGCAACTTCTCGCGGCAGATTTGCCCCCATCAGCGCCTCCGCCAGATGATCGCCAAACTCTCGCGCCTGCCGGTAGCGGTCTCTAGCCTCGAACGACAAGGCTTTCAAAATCGCTTCTTCGGCAGCAACGGGCAAATCATCGCGGAACTCGCTTGGCTTAATCGCCACGCCTTGACGCTGCAATTCGTAAAGCTCAAACATCGAAGGCGCTTCAAATGGCAATCTGCCAGTTATCAGGCGATACGCCACGACGGCAAGCGAAAAGATGTCACTGGCAGTCGTTGGCTTGCCGTTTAATTGTTCGGGAGCCATAAACGCGGGCGACCCGGCAACCCGTGTGGAATCGTTCTTTTCGGAAAATTGCGAATTGACGATCTTGGCAACGCCGAAGTCTATGACCTTAACGTGCTCTTCGCTGTCCTGCCAGCTTTGCAGCATGATATTTGCCGGTTTCAAATCACAATGCAGCACGCCTTTATCGTGCGCCGCGCTGACCGCCCGCCCGACCTGCTTGACAATGTTGGCAATGCGTTTGAGGTCAAGTTTTTCGGTCTTCAATACCTCTTTCAGATTGCGCCCTTCGACATATTGCATAACGAAATAGGGCTTGCCATCCGGCGTAAGTCCGGTTTCCAGAACACCAACAATGCCGGGGTGGTCTATGCGAAGCAAGGCTTCCTGCTCCTGTAAGAATTTCTTTTGATACCACGCTCCAGATTCGGAGTTTTCAACGGATTCGAGCAGGCATTTGATGACAACGCGCCTGTCCATCAACTTACGGTCACGCGCCAGATAAACAATACCGATGCTGCCGCTGCCAAGTTCCTTTTCAATCAGATAACGCTCACTCAAGGTTGAGCCAATCTGTATGGCTTGCATACCGGAGTAATGCCCGACCTGAGTTTCTTCTTTGGCCGTGCGGGTCTGTTCAACAATGCGGGTGTTATTGGTGTCAATCGGGGCAGTCTCTTCGCTCTTCTTATCGCTGAGTGGCATATCCGTCGCAGCATTTTTCTGAAAGATATTCTTTAACCATGTAACGCCGAACAGAGCAAAGCCCAGCAGCGTCACCAGTAAATCGGTGTGAGAACTAACCACAACCATAGACTACCTCAGAAAAGCTTGAACAACGAGCGATTTCCACGCCAACCCCTGAAACCGCAAGCGGCTGAATTTCAGGTCTTTCGGGGAGTTGCAGGCAAATCGGCAACATCTGACTCATGCTTTTTATCATATTCAAAGAAAACAAACCAACCGCTTGCCGAACGAGATAACTTCAAAGTAGAACTCTCAAGAGAAAAAGTATATAGCTATTGAGAAACAATTTGTTGATTATTTGGCTGAGTATTTTGCCATAGGCTTACATCCCAAACTTTAACTGTCTTATCGCTGCTTGCTGAGGCAAGACGATCACCATCAGACGAAAACGCAACGCTATTGACAGAATCCTTATGTCCTTTAAGCGAAAGTAGTAACTGTCCGTTGCTGGCATCCCAAAGTATTATTGTCCCATCCAGACTAGCCGAAGCCAAACGCCTACCATCAGGGGAAAAGGCAACATCATTTACCTGATTTACATGACCTTTGAAGGTCAGCGCTTCCTGTCTGGTGTTGATATACCAGATTTTGACCTCACCGCTTTGTTTGTACTGGAAGTCGCCAGTCGCAGAAACCAGGCGCTTGCCATCCGGTGAGAAGATAATTTTATTGACCCGACTTGAATTTCCATCGAGGGTTAGTAATTCTCGCCCGGTATTAACATCCCACAATTTGATTTTGCCGTCATAAGTTCCCGAAGCCAAACGCTTGCCATCTGGAGAAAAAGCCACTGTAGTAGTGACCTCACCCTGCCCTTGAAAAGAGCGCAATTCTCGCCCACTCACAGCATCCCACAAAGCAATCGGTTTGTCATCACTTGCTAAAGCAAGGCGCTTACCATCAGGTGAAAAAGCTAGTGAACGAGTGACGCTTGCATAAATTTTGATTGTCAGTAATTCCTTGCCTGTAACCATGTCCCATAGTTTGATTCCGTCAAAGCTTGCTGAAGCAAGACGCCCACCATCGGGAGAAAAGGCTGCTGAGAAAACATAACTAATATGTCCTTTGAGAGTTACCTGTTCGATTCCAATAATGCGATCCCACACCTTCATGCTTCCATCACTACTGGCAGATGCTAATTTCCTCACATCAGTAGGCGAAAAAACAACGCAATTGACATAAGCTGTATGTTCTTTTGATCGCAACTCCTGTTTGTTAGTGACATCCCAAAGTTTGATTGTCTTATCGCCGCTTACCGAGACCAACTGTTTGCCTGTAGGAGAAAATGCCACATAGGTAATCAAATCATTATGTCCTTTAAGAGCTATAAGTTCCTGCCCGGTGCCAACATCCCATAAAGTAATCACACTTTTTTCGTCTTCTAATCCTTCGCTGCTCGAAGCAAGACGCTTGCCATCCGGCGAAAAGGCAAGTGAGCCGATAGAATTAGTTTGCCCCCTAAATGCCAGTAATTCTTCTCCACTACTGACATCCCAAAGTTTGATTGTCTGGTCATCGCTTAATGAAGCGATGCGCTCTCCATCGGGCGAAAAGATGAGCGGATAAATAAGGTTCCTCGCAGAATAAGGGCGCGAAGACATCTTTAACGTCCATAGGATTTGCCCAGTGTTTGCATCACATAGCCTAATTGTACCATCACCACTCGCTGAAGCGAGCCGCTGTCCATTGGGTGAGAATGTAATAGCAACGAACGCACTTGATGAATCCTCAAGAGTTAGCAATTCTCGTCCATGCAAGTCCCATATTTTAATTATTCCGCTTTCTTTAGGCCTTTGGCTTTTCTGAACCGCTATCTGATTATTTATCAGGGCGAGTCGCTTGCCATCCGGCGAAAAAGCCGCTCTATAGAAAAGCTCACTACTCGATTTTGCTTCTACGATGGAATTCTCTTGTCCGCTATTGGCATCCCATACTCTTATCGTTCCTCTATCACTTACGGAAATGAGTTGTTTACCATTTTGCAAAAAAGCTGCGCCAATCACGTTATTACTTTTTAACGAGGGCAATTGCTGTCCAGATATGGCATCCCACAGCCTAACCTCTCCCGCAGTTTTTTCATAGATACTTTCATCTGCTCCTTGCGAGCGTTTCCAGATTCGTAAAGTCGTGGTTGCCAGACGACTGCCATCCGGTGAAAACATGACGGAGGTAACAGAGCCATCCTGTGCCAGTGTTTTAACCGAATGATAGTTAAGGTAATCCCACTCAAAGCCGCGCAAACCTTTCTCACTATCTTTTTCCTGCATCTCCAACAACTCTTGTAGGCGGGTATTATTGCCAGACTCTGAGGCTATTACAGCAAGTCTGATTTGTGCGTCATAAAGCAAACGATCTGCGCGACTCTTCTCCTTCTTTACTTCTTCTGATGCTTTAATCGCCCGTCTGGATTGATAAATAGCTGTAAATGCCAAGCCTCCTATTACCAGCAGAATAACAGCCGCAATCGTTGCCGCTCTAACTAACCCTTTGCGATAAGCGGCGCGTTGTCTGCGTTGTTCAGCACCGGGAGTGTTATCCCCAATCCACTCTTCATCAAAAACCCATTCATAAATGCGATTTCGCAAGCATAAATTGCTATCTGCAACTCGCGTGATGCCTGACAATTTCAGAATGTTTATTAACAGGTTGGTTTTATCATCCTGCACCTGCTGGTTCTTTCGTACCTGTCCGTATAAATCAAGTAGGCTGGCAACATCAGCTTCACTCTTTAACATCCGGTTGCTGACAAATTGTAAATTATCGTCCTGCGTCCTTGCGCTTGATGATAAAAACAACTCGTTACATAAACGATCCACACCGGAAGCGTCTGCTATCGCTTTAGCTTCCGCTACTGCCTGACACAATCGTTGCGTTAAGTACGGATGCCCGTTTGTCCAGTAGATGACGCGCTGCAAGAGTTTGCTGCTTGCGCCGTTGTCGCGCCCGAAACCTTGCGCCAGTGTCGAGGCTTCGGCTTCGGTAAAGTCCGTCAGTTCAATGCGTTGCCCGATATTAAAAGGCGTCGTCCGGGTGTCCTGAATCAAATCGGTCGGCGTTGCCACACCGAGCAGGCAAAAGGTCAGACGTTCCAACTCTGCATCTTCGCTGCGGCGGTTATAGAGTTCACGGATAGCAGCGAAAAATTCGTCGGTGGAAAACGGCAAGCTGCGAACCGCGTCTATTTCATCAATAAAAATCACTACGCGCCCGGTATACTGCTTCAATACGACCTGCTGAATTGCCAGCATCCAGCGTTGCAGTGGACCTAACAGTTCCTCATCCTGTCGGAAGACTTTTAATTCCTGTCTGAGCCGCAGTTGTTCGCCAATGCGACTTAACAAACCGTAGTACCATTGTTCCGGCGTCAGATTTCTGCCAAGCGCCGTCAAATCAAGCACCGCTACGGCAACGCCATCGTCGCGCAATCGCGTTGCCGTGCGAACCATCAAGGATGATTTGCCCATCTGCCGCGAGGTCAGCACATAACAGAATTTGCCCTGATTGATTGCTTCATAAAGCAGATCGTCCGCCTTACGGCGCACATAACTGCGGGCGTCGCGTTGCAGCGTTCCACCGGTGACATAGAAATTTGTCGGAATCATAAATCACCTTCCAGTGAAGAATGTGCCTGAATCGAATAGTTAAGATTCTTCTGCCGCGTAACAGCCACTTGAATGAATAGCTGAAGCGCCTCTTCTGCCGCGTAGCGGCATCTTGAATTTAGCCGTGTGTTTCAACGCACGGTTACAATAACGGTAGCACATTCGCGTCGCGTCAGCGACGATTGAATTGATGATTGCAATTCAATCGTCGCTGACGCGACGCGGAAATTAACCTACACTTTTAGCAGGCATTGAAATACCTGCCTAAACTCAAACGCCGCTACGCGGCAGATGTTTGCTAACCATTCATTCTTTACAAATGTCTGGCGAAATAGTCGGCGTAGAGTTTGCAACGCGGCGCGGCTTCCTGTGCGGCATCGCCTTTCAAGATTCCGGCGCTTCGCAGGCGATAAAACACTTCACTTGGGGGTCGAGCCTGCTGTTGCAGCAGTCCGCGTATGGCATCGCTCAACACCGCGTCCTGAGCCAACAACACAAGCAAGCGCCGTAGATGGTCGCCAAATGCGCCTTCGTCACGGTCAGCCGTTTTTTCAAATTCCGCGAAAGAAAGCCGATGAATGGCTATCTCCTGTAAGCCGCGCCGCACCAGGTAAGGCTGCCCACCTAACAGGTGATAAAATCGTTGTGCTTCGTCACGATTCTTTAGCGGCTTGCCGTAACGCTGATTTAATTCTTCAACCTGTGCCAGCGTAAAATCACTGAGCGTCAGGCGGGTTCCGACATTGAACGGCGATTGATTCAAATCGGTAATAAAGAGGTGCGCTTCCGTGGCGTAAACAATCGCTAAAGTCAGATGTTGCCAGGGACCGTCCGGGTCAAGCTGGCGTTCATTATGCCACGAGCGAAACAGCCCGAAGACTTCGCTGGCAAAATCACAACTGAACAAACGGTCTACCTCATCCATACCCCAGACCAAAGGCGCGTTCAATCTGCCAAGAATTTCGTGCTTGATATAACCCTCGAAATTCAGATTCGCACCTTCGTTGTTGTCCCAGACCTGCTGCGGCAGCACATCAATCTTTAGTTGTCGGGCAATCATCTGCCCCAGTGTCTTAAAAAAGGTTTCGCTCGATTGCAGATGTTGGGCATTGAGTTTCTGGAAATCGGTGATGACAACTTGTGTGCCTCGCTTCCGCGCTTCTCGCAAACCACGCGCCAAGAGTGAGGTTTTACCCATCTGTCGCGCTCCCTTGACCAGCACAATGCTGTCGCGTCGCGCCATTGCCGAGAGAAAATCCTCATCGGTCGGTCGCACGATATAAAATTCCGAATCAAGCGGCACCGCGCCAACGACGGCTTCGCTGATCTTCAACGGCTTTGTCGGTTGATAATCAACAGAGCTTTCGAGCGATGCAATCAAGTCTTTGACAAGTCGTTGATTATCGCCGTCGCTTTTCCAGAAAGCATACTGCAACGGTTCGAGAATACTGCCAAGCGCGTCGGTCAGCGGCTCTTTGTAGTTGATGCGAACGGGCAGAATACGCGGTTTGCCCTGATGCTCCTGTGCGGCTTTGTGGGCGGTTTCGATTTCGTAACTAAGCATCTCGCTTGTTACCGAAGCGGCGGAAAGCAGCGCAATGACAGCATCGGACTGGCGAATCTGCCGCTCGATCTCTTTCGCCCACTCCATGCCGATGGCAAGATGACGGTCAACAAAGACCTTGTAGCCACGCGCCCGCAATTCCGCTTCCAGCATAAGCAAAATGCTGTTATCCGGTTCGGCATTGCGTTTATAGAGCAAGGCGACGCGCATCTGCTCCGGCTTTTTCGCCGGACTTTCGCCTCTGAGCGCATGAGCTAGTTCGCTGCCAAACTCACGCGCTTCCTGATAGCGGTCTTCCGGGTTTCGCGCTAAGGCTTTCAGAATACACTCCCGCGCCGCTTCCGGCAGGTCATCCCGCATATTCATCAACTGGCTTTCAGCAATCTTCAAACGCACATCGTAATCCTCAAAGACCAAAGAGCCGGAGTTAATCGGCGGCAGCCCCGTTGCCATCTGGTAAGCAATCATGCCAAGCGCATAAATGTCGCTCACCTTCGAGACTTTGCCCATGTGCTGTTCGGGAGCCATGTACGGCAGCGTCCCGGCAGGTTTGGTCAGGTCATTAGCAAGGGCAAATTGCGAATTGGTGATTTTGGCAATGCCGAAGTCTATGACCTTAACGTGTTCTTCGCCGCCGCTCAAATTCTGCAACATGATGTTTGCCGGTTTCAGGTCGCAATGCAGCACGCCTTTATCGTGCGCCGCGCTGACCGCTTTGCAAGCCTGCTCCATAATCTCGGCAATACGGTTCAGGTCAATCGCTGTACCCGTAATAATGCGATGCAGGCTTTCGCCTTCAACATACTCCATAACAAAGAAGGGTTTGCCATTCGGAGCCTGACCAATCTCGGTTACTTCGACGACATTGGGGTGTTTGATGCGGACGAGGGCTTCCTGTTCCTGTTTGAACTTCTTTTCATACCAGGCGAAATTCTTTTCCTCATTACTTTTATCAAGCAGGCACTTGATAACCACAGGCTTGTTCATGGCATTGCGGTCTTCTGCCAGATAGACAATGCCGAAGCCGCCGCTGCCAAGTTCGCCTTTTATGGAATAACGCCCGTTAAGCAATGTGCCGATGCTAACGCCTTGTGGTACAACTTCGGTGGTAACAGGAGACGGCTGACTCTGCGTTTCCGGCGCATCGGAAATCAGCGATTGGGTAGTCTCTTCCGGCGGCGGTTTGCGAAAGAGATTCCGCAGCCAGGTGATTGCCAGCAGCGACAGGCTGAACGATAGCAAGATAAGATTCAAGTGAGGACTTGCGGCGCTCATGACAGCCACCTCCGATTGTAAAAACGAAGTTTAATAATCTTCCGAAAAAAGTCTGCCGTTTGGATGCCGGGAAGTAGTCAATCTCAGAATCAGTTTAAGGACTTACTTCTCACCACAGGCGCACAGAAGTTACTGAGTCCAGAGAGTCTGGAGAGTGTAGAGAGTTGGAGAGAAGAGGCATTGTCCATTATCCACTGTCCATTGTTCATTGTCGAATGAGGTAACGACCTTGTAACTGCATTCGCATTGGAGTCACACAGAAACTACCGAACGACAATGGATCATTCACAGTGGACAATGGACAATGCCGTTACTCCTTACTCTCAGGACTCTCCAGACTCTCCAAACTCTCTCGACTCTCTGAACTTTCTTCTGTGTTCCTCTGCGTCCTCTGTGGTGAAAATGGTTTCTCTCCTCAACCTGTATATTCCCGCTAAAAAAGGATATTAGCATTTTGCCCTGTCGCCTCAAATCGCCTGTTTAGCCTTTCATCATGTTCTTGAGAACAAACCAAACATTTGCGGGACGTTCGGCGAGGCGGCGCATGAAGTAGGGATACCAGAACTTGCCATACGGCACGTAGACGCGCATTCGCCAGCCTTCTTTTACCAGACTTTCCTGCAAATCGCGGCGGATGCCGTAGAGCATCTGAAACTCGAATTTATCTGCGCTGATGTTGTTTTCTCTGGCAAACTTTTTCGTCGCGTTAATCATTTTCGGGTCGTGTGTGGCGATGCCATGATAAATTCCTGAGGGCAGAAGCATCTGCATCAGCTTGATATAGTTTTTATCTACATCCGCTTTATCCGGGAAGGCAACCTCTTCCGGTTCTTTATACGCGCCTTTACACAGGCGAATGCGAACGCCCTCTTTCAATAAATCTTCTATATCCTTTTCGGTACGATAAAGGTACGCCTGAACGACGATGCCGACATTATCAAATTCAGAGCGCAGGCGGCGGAAGATGTCAAAAGTTGCATCGGTCTTCGGCGAATCTTCCATATCTATACGGACAAAGTTATTCTGGCGGGCGGCGGCTTCGACAATGGCGCGGGTGTTGTCGTAGCAGAGTTCGTTGGCAATGTCCAAGCCGAGTTGCGTAAGTTTTACGGAGACATTGGAGTTGAGCGAGTGGTCGCTGATGGCTTGGATGAGTTGTTGATACTCGCGCACTTCGTCGCGGGTCTCGGATTCTTTAGAGATGGATTCGCCCAGATGGTCAAAGGTGGCGCTGATGTTCTTGGCATTCAGTTGTTTAATAGCGGCAATCGCTTCGTCCATCTCTTCACCGGCAACAAAGCGGTGCGTGACATTATTGAAGGACTTGAAGCGGGTGAGAAAGTTCTTCAAGCCTTCGCTTGTGGACATATAGAGCAACGCCGATTTCATTATTGATTCCATCTCATTTCCCTCTGAAAAGACTCGCGCTCTGCAACTGCCACGCGCTTGAGCAGAATAACCAGACTCGAAATTGAAATCAACTGCTCGGTCACTGTGGATGTTCCGTAAATATGGAAATTCTAGCTCTGAAAGAGCGACCTTCAATAGCCCGGTGCAGCGCGCCGAGTCAAGATGTCAAAAAGCGGCAAGCCCTGAAAGGGCGACATAATGTTATATCGCCCTTTCAGGGCTTGTCCTGCATCTTGGCTTGTACCCAACACGCTGCATTGGGCTGTCGAATTACGCCCTTTCAGGGCTGGTGCGGTTATCTCTTCGGATACGGACATGCTCGCAACATCTGCCTTGCTTGACACACCCGCAACCCGACTTCATAATCGCTTGGCAATTCACACCTAACTTCTTCAGGAGCGTATTGAAAATAATGGCGGATGTATATAAAGGTCTGGACTCGTTCATTAAAGCATCACGCACAGCTTACGAAGACAAACTCGGCGCAATCGTCGAAATTCCGACCATCAGTATGGAGCCGGAGCGCAAGGACGATATTCGACGCGGCGCTCAACTGGCGAAACAGTACCTTGAAGCCATTGGCGCAACCGCCGAAGTCGTCGAGACTCCGGGCTATCCGGTAGTCTTTGGTGAGCTTAAAGCAGGCGATCAGTACCCGAATGTTACCATTTATAACCATATTGACGTGCAACCTGCCAACCCGGAAGAGTGGCACAAAGCGCCGTTCACCTTCTTCAATCAAAACGGGCGTTACGAAGGACGCGGCACAACCGATGATAAAGGTCCGGCACTTGCCGCGATGTACGCTTGCGAGTATGCAGCACAGAATCAGCTGCCGCTGAATATCAACTTCATCTGGGAACTGGAAGAAGAGATTGGCAGCCCGAACTTTGAACACTTCGTCAAGAACAATGTCAAACGCCTGAAAACCGATTCGGTGTTAATCAGCGATACCATATGGATTTCGCGCAAAAAACCCGCCGTGCCTTATGGACTCAGAGGCATGATGCTCTTTACCATGACCTTGCAGACCGGCGCGAAAGACGTGCATTCGGGACTGACGGGCGGGGCGGCGCGAAACCCAATAGGCGAACTCTGCAAAGTGATTGCCGAGTGTTACGACGCGACGACCGGGCGCATCAAAATCAAAGGCTTTTACGACGATGTGCAACAGGCGACCAAACAACAGTTGAAGAGTTTTCTTGATTCCGGTTTCAGCGCCAAAGGCTTTATGAAAGCGCACGAATTGAAGGCATTACGATTTAAGGATGAAGCGAGCGTTTTGAAAGCCGTAATGGCGCTGCCGACGTTTGAAGTTCACGGCATCACTGGCGGTTATCAGGGTCCTGGTGTCAAAACTATTGTTCCCTATCAGGCACAGGCGAAGATTAGTTGTCGTCTGGTTCCCGACCAGAAACCGAAAGAACTGTTCAAACTCGTCCGCGATTTTATTAAATCGAAAAACCCGGATATTAAAGTCGCCTTTGAAGGGGCGCTTGAACCGTATGTCGGTGAGTTCGGCGATAAGTATTCCGAAGCGGCTACGCAAGCAATGCAATACGCCTTTGGCGCAAAGCCCGCTTTTACCCGCGAAGGCGGCTCCATCGGCGCAGTTGTGACGATGAAGAAATATCTGAAAACGCCGATTAACTTTTTAGGACTATCGCTGCCGGAACATGGCTATCACGCCAAGAATGAAAACTTCGACTGGCAAATGGCATCGGGCGGCATGAAGATGTTTGTGCGTTACTTCGACCAGATTAGCCAACTGTAACAATGTAGCGATTCGCAGCTACGTTGTTCATTGTGCCTTCTACATTGTCCATTGTCGTTCAGGAAAAACCTATCCGGCAATGAACAATGTAGAAGGCACAATGGACAATAGGATTTTGAGTTACCGCGCCTGATAGCTGACGCGCCAGATTTTATTGCCGCCATCATCGGCTATCAGCATTGAACCATCTTGCAGAACCAGCAAGCCAACGGGTCTGCCCCACACTTCCGGTCTGTCTTCACCAAGCATCCAGCCGGTGATGAAATCATCATAGCCACCGACAGGCTTGCCGTTCTTGAAACGGATGCGAATGATCTTGTAGCCGGTGCGTTTATCCCGGTTCCACGACCCATGCAAGGCGGCAAAGGCGTCGCCCTGATAATCGGACGGAAACATCTTGCCTTCGTAAAAGACCAGTCCGAGAACTGCCGAATGTGCTTGAAGCAAAACGTCCGGCACAATAGCGGTCTTGGCTAAATCGTCGCGTTCCCCTTTGCGGCGCGGGTCAATGTTGCTGCCGATGTAGGAATAGGGCCAGCCATAGAAGCCAGCATCTTTTACAGAAGTAACATAATCGGGAACCAAGTCATTACCAATCAGGTCGCGTTCCTGTACTGCTGCCCATAATTGCTTAGTCGTCGGATTGAATGCCAGTCTAAGCGGGTTTCTCAGTCCGCTGGCGTAGAGGCGCTGCCCTGTGCCATCGGCATTGATTTCCGTAATTGCCGCTCGCATCGGCTCTTCGCCGGCGTCTACATTGGTTTTCGAGCCGACCGTAACATAAAGCTTTTTACTATCCGGGCTGAACAGGATATTGCGCGTCCAGTGTTCGCGGTAGCCGTTCATCGGCAAATCAATCAGCTTTTCCGCTGCGCCTTCGGCTTTCGTCTGTCCGGCTTTGTATTTGTAGCGCGTCACGGCGTTGGTGTTGCCGGTATAAAAATAGTTGTTCCAGAACGCCATACCGAAAGGTCGCGCCAATCCTTCGGCAAAGGTGAAACGCTCGTCGGCTTTGCCGTCTTTATTCGTGTCTCTGAGTACGATAATGCGATTGGCTTCCGATTCGGAGACAAAGACATCGCCATTCGGCGCGAGCGCCAGCCAGCGCGGTTTGGCTAAATCAGTAGCGTATTCGATAACGGAAAAACCGGCGGGCATCTGCAACTGAGCGCCTTCGGGTCGCGGGATAACTTTCGAGAAATTTACCGGACCGCGTTGCACCTCTGGTGGTGGTAAATCCGTGAGTTTAATGTCGTAATGTTTCAGCGTTGAGGCGTTCGCCTCGCCGTTTGATTTTGCCTCTTTTGAGGCGTTTTGAGCGCAGGCGGAAACTGTAAAAAGACTGAGCGCCATGATCAGACTGAGAAAGCGGCTTGTTGCTTGATGGTATCGGTACATAATCCCCTCATTTCATTTTTTGTTATTGGGACAGCCATGAATAGTTTAACGAAAACTTGCGAAGGTGTTTAGGCGGATTTCGTTTACACAATTAAAAAGTAAGAAGTAAGAAGTAAGATGGGAAGCCAGAATCCAGGAGGTCGTAGAAGGCGGTACTGAGCCTGTGGCAACAAGGATGCTACAGACTATCAACAATTGATACCAATGACTACTGCCTACTGCCTACTTAATTCTTGATTGATAATTTGCGGGCAATGCCTTTATACATCGCCGCCATGATTTGCGGGGTTTTCGGCATCATAAATTCTTCCAGCGTTTCGATGTGAAAATCGGCGGTGGTTATCAGCGCATCAATCGGGCGGTTGACATGACAGCCACAGCCAATGACATTTTGAATCGGGTTAAAACGGTCTTGCCGTCGCGCCGTCCTTGGATCGCGGCTGCGCCCGTGTTCAAAGAAGAGATAGACGCCTTCGGGCTTTACGACTCTGTGCATCTCGGAGAGCGCCGCCGATACCCGATCAATCGAACAGAGCGTAAAGGTTGTTACTACCGAATCGAATGTCGCATCGGCAAACGGCAGTCTGCCACTGGCATCGAGTTGTACAAAGGTCACGGGTACAGGCGATTCTTTAATGCGCTTTGCCACGCGCTTTGCCAGCATATTTTCCGGGTCGAGCGCCGTCAGTTGCGTTACGGCTTGCGGGTAGTAAGGCAGATTCAACCCAGTGCCGAAGCCGATTTCAAGAGTGTTACCATAAGCTGCTTCAAGGGCGCGACGGCGATACTTGCCCATCTGCGGATTGCCCAACGCCCAATCGAGGAGGCGCGGAAAGATATGTTTTGCGTAAAAGCCCATTTTGCAGAACTGTGAAAGCCTGGGTACGCACGCTTCCAGCGTGCCGGTTTCCATAATGGAAAGATTTAATTTCCTACAACACTGCTGTTGCTCAATCTCCTGCACGCAAGATGCGTGCGTACCCAGCCTTATGGAGTAGCTTTGCCTTTGTTCAGACGTTGCGACAGCAACCACGTAAAGAACTCGGTTTCGTTGTAAGCCCGGTCCCACGAGTTATGATTAACGCCTTCATACTCGCTGTATTTGACATTGCCGCCCGCTGCTTTCAAGGCTTCATTCATGCATTGTGATTCCGTCACCGGGACAATCGCATCCGCGCCGCCGTGAAAAATCCATACCGAAGTTTTGCCAATCTTTTGCGCCACCGTCTGATACGGGTCATCGCCGGGGGGATTGGCGATATTGAGTTGTTTGGCAATCCGCTCAGGAACTTTAACGCCGCCGCAAACCGGCGCAAGGGCGGCAAAGCGATTCGGATGCGCTGAGGCAATCGCCCAAGTGCCATAGCCGCCCATCGAAATACCCGTCAGGTAAAGGCGTTCGGCATCGCCGTTAAATTCTTTGATACTCAGGTCAAGCGCCGTCAACGCGACAGTCTGCATCTGCGGCTCAGACCACCAGTTATTTTTCAGACATTGCGGAAAGACGATGATTGCCTGAGCGCGGTCAGGGTGACGACGCACCGCGCCGCCGATGCCGACTTCGGTTTGAATCACACCGTCGTCGCCGCGTTCGCCCGCGCCATGCAGAAAGAGGATAACTGGCATCTTCTTTTTGGCGTTCCAGTCTGCCGGAACATAGACCTGATAACGATGCAGGGTTGCGCCGATTTTCATCGTGCGGTTGAGAAAGCCGGTTTCCGTCTTGGCATTGACCGTAAGGGTGAAAAGCGACAAAAAGAGTGCGGCTAAGAAAAAGCGTTGCATGAGCAGTACCTTCCTGTTGATTTCGATGGCGTGATTACTCTACAAACGAGCCGCCAGAAAATCAATACGATGGCGGGCGAAACCAGCGGTCAGGGGTTGCTATTTCCACAGACATTTCTCTTTGCGTCGGCTGCCTATAGGTGTCGGGCTGTTGTCATTGGCTGACGCTTACCCGTACAATTCCGGTGATACTGAACGCGGAGGATGGAATGTCACAAATAATCACGCTCAATCTGCCTGATAAGGTTTTTCAGCCAGTGCAGCGCACATCTGAGGCAATGAATCAAACGGTTGAAGAGATTTTGCTCAATGCGTTGCAAGCCTCTCTGCCCTCGCTCGATGGACTGCCGCCGGATATGGTTGCCAACCTGATGGCGCTTGAAACTCTTGATGATGAAGTTCTGCGGCAGGTCATGGCGGAAAGCGTTTCGCCTGATGCTCAGAGGCAAATCCACGCTCTGCTGGTGAAGAAGCAGGAAAATTCCATAACCCGCGAAGCCGAAGCGAAACTTGCCGAATGCCAGCATCAGGCTGATCTGGTGATGCTTCGCAAAGCCCACGCCGCCGCATTATTACGTTTTCGCGGCAGAAGAGTTCGATCTATATAAATTTTGGTAACTGATTAGGTCTGAAAAAGAACAAACGGAGTTCCTTCGATCACCGACTTCAGTTCGTGAACTACCTGAGGTTTCATTTTTCGCATCGTTGAAATAAAACTGGAGATTCGC
>Ga0187894_10000553_pt1 | contig 50472 bp, 34 predicted proteins | sample GBC1701081metaG_FD_136650 | JGI IMG/M metagenome (GOLD analysis project Ga0187894, IMG submission 136650) | White microbial mat communities from a lava cave in the Kipuka Kanohina Cave System on the Island of Hawaii, USA - GBC170108-1 metaG ... | reverse complement strand
TCGAAGTTCGGCACGTCGCTGGGGGACAACCCCAGTCCCGGCAACATCGCCGGCGGCCTGCTGAACATCACCATCAAGTCCCTTGGCGCGATTGCCAAGGCCGGCACCAGCCGCGTGGAAGGCGTCGTCGGCTACGCCGAGCGTCCCGCCGGCCAGGGGCTGTACTTGATGCAGGGACCGGGCTACGATCAGGAATCCACGCCGGGGCTCGTCGCGTCGGGCGCGCAGCTTGTCGTCTTCACGACGGGGCGCGGGACGACGATTGGGAATGCGATTGCGCCGGTCGTGAAGCTGGCGTCGAACACGGCGGTGTTCCAGCGGATGAACCGCGACCTCGATCTGAGCGCGGGCGGCGTCATCGACGGGACGGAGTCCATCGAAGAGGTCGGCCGGCGCGTCTTCGAGCACGTCCGGCGCGTGGCCAGCGGCGAGGTGCTCGCCCATGCCGAAGAGCACAAGCACCGCGAGTTCGAAGTCTGGGCCGAACAGTCGGTTTCTTTGTAGTTGTCAGTTATCAGTCGTCAGTTGTCAGTTGTCAGCGCCAGGTGATCGGCGTCGGCGATCAGTGTCGGATTGCAGAACTGATCGCTGGGGACTGACGACTTCTTCTCGGGATCAGCGTCAGTTATCAGTCGTCAGGTGATCAGTTGTCGGCGATCAGTTTCGGGCTGCAAAACTGATAACTGAGAACTGACGACTGACGACTACAATGCGGCATGACGAACGCGGTTTCCCCCAGTGCCCAGCTCGCCGGCGTCCGGACCATGAGGGCCAGCGTCCTCTATGATGTGGCCCGGATGGAGGTGCGGGACGTCCCGCGTCCCGAGCCCGGTCCTGCCGATGTCGTCGTGCGCGTGACCGCGATCGGCCTCTGCGGCACCGATTTCCACATCTTCGACGGCCACGGCAACTACCACACGGATCGCTATGGTCGTCCCGTCCCGCTGACCCGGCATCCGCAGGTCCTGGGACACGAGATTGCGGGCGTCATCGAAGAGACCGGCCCCGCCGTGCGCGATCTGAAGGTGGGCGACGCGGTCATCCTCGATCAAGGCCTGAACTGCCTGAGCCTGGGCCGCGACGAGCGCTGCGAATACTGCACGACCGGCGATTCGCACCAGTGCGAGTACTACGAGGAGCACGGCATCACGGGCATCCCCGGCGGTCTCGCGGAGTTCGTCACCGTGCCGGCCGTCAACGTCGTCCGGCGTTCGGCCACGCTGTCGGACGAGGAGGCTGCCCTCACCGAGCCGCTCGCGTGCATCGTCCACTCGTGCGACGGTCTCAGCCGCGCGGGCGGCCGCTACCGCTTGCAGGGGACGAGCGATCGACGCGTGCGGACGACGCTCGTCTGCGGCGCGGGCCCCGCCGGGCTGCTGTTCGTCCAGTACCTGCGTCAGGTGCTCGCGTTCGACGGACGACTGATCGTCAGCGAGCCGGATCCGGCCAAGCGCGCGCTCGCCGAGCGCTTCGGCGCGGAGACGCTGGACCCGCGCGCCGACAGCCTTGCCGAAACCGTCCTCGAACGGACCGGCGGGCGGCGTGCCGAGCTGGTCATCGACGCGTCCGGGTCGGCGCAGGTCTTCATCGACCTGCCGGGGCTGCTGCGCAAGCAGGGGACGGTGCTGCTCTACGCGCACGGCCAGTCGGGCGCCGATCTCGGCGTCCTCAACAACATCCAGTTCAAAGAGCCGACGCTGATAGCGCCCGTCGGCGCGTCCGGGGGATTCGACGCGGATGGCCGTCCGCGCACGTATCGCGAGGCGCTGCGGCTGCTCGAAGAAGGACGCATTGCCGTCGGTCCGCTGATCACGCACCGGTACCGCTCGCTCGACGCGGTGCCCGGCGCCTTTGCGGGCGTGCATCGCCGCGCGGGCTACATCAAGGGCGTCGCGCTGTTGGGCGCGTCATGAGTAGTTGTCAGTTGTCAGTTCGGCAGTCAGTTGTCGTCGGTCACCTTCTGACGTCACAACCGGACTGTCCACTGACAACTGAATACTGATAACTGACGACCAAGAAGGAGAATGCGATCGATGATGCACGTTCGTATCCTGGCCGCGGGGCTGCTCGCGGTGATGTCGGTGGCGTGTGGCGGCGGGTCGGGGACGGGGTCCACGCCGGCGTCCGGGGCGAAGTCGTATCGTCTCGCCGTGATCCCGAAGGGGACGACACATGAGTTCTGGAAGAGCATTCATGCGGGCGCGGTGAAAGCCTCGCGCGAGCTGCAGGCGCAGGGGACGCAGGTCGACGTGATCTGGAAGGGGCCGATCCGAGAGGACGACCGCGAGCAGCAGATCCAGGTCGTCGAAGGCTTCGTCAGCCAGGGCGTGAACGGCATTGTGCTCGCGCCGCTCGACAGCCGCGCGCTCGTGCGGCCCGTCGAGGAAGCGCGCCGCGCCGGCATTCCCACCGTCATCTTCGACTCCGCGCTCGAGTCGACGGACATCGTCAGCTACGTCGCCACCGACAATCGCAAAGGCGGGCGGCTCGCGGCGGAGCACATGGGACAGGTGCTCGGCGGCAAGGGCAAGGTGCTGATGCTGCGCTATCAGGAAGGATCCGCGAGCACCGAAGCGCGCGAAGCCGGCTTCCTCGACGGGCTGAAGACGTTTCCGGGCATCACCCTCGTCTCGTCCGATCAATATGCCGGCCCGACGCGCGACACCGCCAAGCGTGCCGCCGAGAACCTGTTGAACCGGTTCGGCAACGACATCCAGGGCGTGTTCTGTCCGAACGAATCCTCCGCGGCGGGCATGCTGCTCGCGCTGCAGGACCTCGGGAAGGCGGGCAAGCTGACCTTTATCGGCTTCGACGCGAGCCAGGTCTTCCTCGACGCGATGGCGCGCAAGGAGATGCACGGCTTCGTCCTGCAGAATCCGTTCGACATGGGCTATCGCGCGGTCAAGACGATGGTCGAGCATCTGGCAGGGACGAAGGTGGAAGCGGTGATTGACACCGGCGTGACGATCATCACGCCGGAGAACATGGAGACGGCGGAATCGAAGCGTCTCCTGAACCCGCCCATCGCGGAATTCCTGCAATAGCCGCGCGCGCACTCTCTCCGGCGGCCACATGCAGCTTGCGGGCATCAAAAAGCGGTTCGGTCCGACGGTCGCGCTCGACGGCGTCAGCCTCGAGCTGCACCCGGGCGAGGTCCATGCGCTGATCGGCGAGAACGGCGCGGGGAAGAGCACGCTGATGAACGTGCTCGCCGGCGCGCTGCGTCCGGACGCCGGCACGATGACGCTGCGCGGGCAGCCGTACGCGCCGGCGAATCCACTGGACGCGCGGCGCGCGGGCGTGGCGCTGATCCACCAGGAGCTGTCCCTCTGCGAGCATCTCACCGTCGCCGAGAACGTCCTCATGGGCATCGAGCCGTCGGCGGCCGGCTGGCTGGATCACGGCGCGATGCGGCGCGACACCGCGGAGGTGCTCGAAGCCTTCCATCATCCGGAGCTGCGGCCCGACCGCCGGGTGAAGGATCTGCCGATCGCGGCGCGTCAGGTCGTCGAGATCTGCCGGGCGATGGCGGCGCGCGCGTCGATCGTCCTGATGGACGAGCCGACGAGCAGCCTGCCGCGTGAGGACGTCGAGCGGCTGTTCGCGTTGATCCGTCGCCTGCGCGATCGCGGTGTCGCCATCGTCTACATCAGTCATTTCCTGGAAGAAGTCCGCGAGATCGCGACCCGCTACACCGTCCTGCGCGACGGCCGCAGCGTGGACGCCGGTCTGCTGGCGGACGCGTCGAACACGCACGTGATCTCGAACATGGTGGGACGTCCGATGACGGACGTCTTTCCCACGCGCGAGCGTCAGGCGGCGGGTGACGTCCTGCTCCGCGTGCGCGACGTCGCCGCGCCCCCGATCGTGCGCCGCGCGAGCCTCGACCTGCACGCCGGCGAGATTCTCGGCATTGCCGGCCTCGTCGGCTCCGGACGTACCGAGCTGGCGCGCGCGATCATGGGCCTGCTGCCGGTCGCGTCCGGTGACGTGCTGCTCGGCGGCCGCGCGGTGTCGCGTCGGCTGGCGCCGTGGGAGCGCATCGCGCGCGGCGCGGGCTATCTCAGCGAGGATCGCAAGGGCGAAGGGCTGGCCCTGCCGATGACGCTGGCGGATAACATCACGTGTACGCGTTATGAGGCCTGCGCGACGGGTGGCTGGCTGCATCTGGGCGAGCAGCGGCGTCAGTCGGCGACCTGGATCGACGCGCTGCGCGTCAAGGCGCGGACGCCGCTGCAGGCCGCGCGGACGCTGTCCGGCGGCAATCAGCAGAAGATCGCGCTCGCGCGGCTGATGCACCAGGACGCGCGCGTGCTGCTGCTGGACGAGCCGACGAAGGGCATCGACATCGGCAGCAAGGTCGAAATCTATCGCGCCATCGCGGACGCCGCGAGCCACGGCAAGGGCGTCCTCGTCGTCAGCTCGTACCTGCCGGAGCTGTTCGGCCTGTGCGATCGGCTGGCCGTGATGTGCCGCGGCGCGCTGTCCGAGGCGCGGGCGATCGGCGAGTGGACGCCGGAGTCCGTCATGGAAGCCGCCATCGGCGGCGCCTGATGGGAGTTATCAGTTATCAGTCGTCAGTTATCAGTTGTGGCTAACAGTTATGAGTGATTATCTTCAGTCTGCTGCGTTCAGTGCCGGTCGACAGTCGTCTCCATGCTCTTACTGACAACTGACAACTATTCCGCATGAAATCCTGGCTCATTCGCCTGGCCCCGGTGCTGGGCCTGCTGCTCGTCGTGCTGGCGTTCGCGCTGTTGAGCGACGCGCCCGGCCAGTATCTCTCCGCGCGCAACCTGCGTATCGTCTTTGCGCAGACGGTCATCGTCGCGCTCGGAGCGATCGGCATGACGATCATCATCGTCAGCGGCGGCATCGACTTGTCGGTCGGGTCGACGATCGCCCTGACCGGCGTCGTGACCGCGGCGCTCCTGCGCGACGGCGCATCGCCTGTCGTCGCCGTGCTGGCCGGCGTTGCGACGGGCGGCATCGTCGGCCTGGTGAACGGTCTCGCCATTACGCGGTTGAAGGTGATGCCGTTCATCGCGACGCTCGGCATGCTGGGCATCGCGCGCGGCGTGGCGAAGTGGCTGGCCGATCAGCAGACCGTCAATGTTCCGCCGACGTGGGTGAACGAGCTCGCGGTGACGTTCCCCACGCCGTCCTGGCTGCTTGTGGCACCGGGCGTGTGGCTGACGCTGCTGCTCGCGATCCTCGCGACGATCGTGCTGCGCAATACGGTCTTCGGACGCCGCGTGTTCGCGATCGGATCGAACGAAGCCGCCGCGCGCGCGTGCGGCGTCGCGACGGACCGCGTCAAGGTCGCGATCTACGGACTGGCCGGCCTGCTCTTCGGCCTGTCCGGCGTGATGCAGATGTCGCGGCTGCGCCAGGGCGATCCGACCGTCGCGATCGGGACCGAGCTGGATATCATCGCCGCGGTCGTCATCGGCGGCGGCAGCCTCAGCGGCGGGGAAGGCAGCATCGCCGGCGCGATGATCGGCGCGCTCACGATGGCGTTCCTGCGCAACGGCAGTCAGCAGATGGGGTGGCCGAATTACATCCAGGAGATTATGATTGGTGTGATCATCGTCCTGGCGGTTGCGGCGGATCGCTGGCGGCGCGCACGCGCCGTCTGACGTCATCCGACTCCGTCGGGAGTCCCTCTGGCCCTCCGGGCGCCGGTTCTCCAGGCACCCGCCCAACCCGCGACCCGTGTCATGCACACCCTCTGGCCAGAGCTCGAAAACATCGTCCGCTCGCGCGATTACGCCGCCCTGCGCGATCGTCTGCGCGTCATCCCGCACGCCGAGCTCGCCGCGCTGATCTCGACGCTGTCCGTCGAGGACATGGTCGTCCTCTTCCGCGTCCTGCCGCGCAAGGACGCCGCCGCCACGTTCGAGTACCTGCCCATCGAGTCGCAGCAGGAACTGCTGCGAGGCATGGGCCAGAGCGAGCTGGCAACCATCCTCAACGACATGGCGCCCGACGATCGGACCGCGCTCTTCGAGGAGCTGCCCGGTACCATCACGAAGCGGTTGTTGAACCTGCTCTCGCCGTCGGAGCGGCAGGTCGCGGTGACGCTGCTCGGCTATCCCGAGCGCAGCGTCGGCCGGTGGATGACGCCGGACTACGTCGCCGTGCGGCAGGACTGGTCGATGGCGCGCGTGCTGGAGCACGTCCGGCGTCACGGGCGGGACAGCGAGACGATCAACACGGTCTATGTACTCGACGAGAAGGGTGTGCTCGTCGACGATCTGCCCATCCGCAGCGTCCTGCTCGCGTCCGTGGACACGCGCGTGTCGGACCTGATGGATCGATCCTTCCACGCGCTCAAGGCGACGGACGATCAATCGACGGCGGTGGCGGTCTTCCGTCAGGCGGACGCGTATGCGTTGCCGGTGACGGACACGGGCGGCGTGCTGATTGGCATCGTCACGCTGGACGACGTCCTCGATCTCGCGGAAGAGGAGGCGACGGAGGACATCCAGAAGATCGGCGGCATGGCGGCGCTGGACGAGCCGTACCTGCAGACGCCGTGGCTGCGGATGCTGCGCAAGCGGGCAGGCTGGCTGGTCGTGCTGTTCATCGGCGAGATGCTGACGGCGACGACAATGGGGTTCTTCGAAGGGGAGATTGCGCGGGCGGTGGTGCTGGCGTTGTTCGTGCCGCTGATTATTTCGAGCGGCGGCAACTCCGGATCGCAGGCCGCGAGTCTCGTCATCCGCGCGCTCGCGCTGGGAGAGGTCCGCGCGCGCGACTGGTGGCGCGTCATCCGCCGCGAGGTGGCGTCAGGCCTGGCGCTCGGCCTCATCCTCGGCCTGATCGGCCTGCTGCGCATCACCCTGTGGGCGCAGTTCTCGGATCTCTACGGCGACCACTGGCTGCAGCTCGGCCTCACCGTCGGCCTCGCACTGGTGGGTGTCGTCCTGTGGGGGACCCTGACCGGCGCGATGCTCCCGCTGATCCTGCACCGCCTCGGCTTCGACCCCGCCACGTCCTCGGCGCCCTTCGTCGCCACGCTGGTCGACGTCACCGGCCTCGTGATCTACTTCCTCGTCGCCGCCGTCGTCCTGCGCGGCACGCTGTTGTAACGCGCCGCGCCACGACCCGGACACTGGCTAGCGCTTCGCGGCGAGGGCCTGCTTCAGCGCGGCTTCGGCGAGCGGTTCCATCAGGCGGTAGCCGATCTCGTTCGGGTGCAGGTCGTCCTCGCTCAGCTCCGCTTTCAGCATGCCTTTGTCGTCGACCATCGCCGTGTAGTAGTCCAGCACCGTGTGGCCTTCATTGGCGGCGTAGGCCTTGATCCAGGTGTTGATGCGGACGATCTTTTCGAGTGGACGCCGTGTCGTCTGCGGGCCGCGCGGGTCGGGCTTGAAGTGATAGTTGCTCGTTGGCATCACCGTCGACAGGACGACGCGGATGTTGGACGCGCGGGCGAGCTCGGCCATCGACGTGAGGTGGTCGAACGTCTCCTCGATGGTCATCGGGCCGGTGTTGCCGGCGATGTCGTTCGTGCCCGCGAGAATGACGACGACGCGCGGCGCGAGGTTGATGACGTCCTGCCGCATCCGCAGCAGCATCTGCGGTGTCGTCTGGCCGCTGATGCCGCGATTGACGTAATTCGTGTGCCCGGCGAAATAGCGGCTGAACTTCGGGTCGTCCCAGGCGTCGGTGATCGAATCTCCCATGAACACGACGCGTGACAGCGGCGGCCGCGGCGCCACGAGCGCGGCGTTGGCGGCGCGGTAGCGCGCGAGCGCGGGCCAGTCGTCCAGACGCGTGCGCGCGCGGGTGAGCACCGGCTGAATCTGCGGCAGGTCGTCGCACGTCAGCGGACGCGTCAGATCGAGCGCGCCGCTCGGCGTCATCGGCAGCGGCATCTGCGCCGGCGGCGTCGAGAGCGGCGACAACGGCTCCGTCGCGGGCGACGGGGTCTGCGGCGGCGTGTGGGTTGGCGCGGTCTGCTGCGCGGTCACGACCGCCGACGCGAGCGCGAGTCCGATGAGACACGAGGCACGAAGATGACGCATGGAAGACTCCCTGAAGAGCTCGAAACGACCGTTCCCGGCGGGTGATTGTAGCACCCGGCTCTCGCGGTTCGCCCACGGGGACTGGGGAGCCTGGAGATCGTGAACATTCTCACGATGCGACAGCGAGGCTCGCGCAGTAGTGATGAGATCGCGCCTGGGAGGCGATGATGTCCATCACAGCTCGGATCATCCGAACACTGGCGGTCGTCGGAGTGCTGGTCGGCGCAACGCTGGTGGTGCCGCTGCGGGCCGCATGTCCCGGCGGGAGCCTGCCCGCGTGCTATGCGATCTGCAATGAGGCGTTGATCAACTGCCGACAGACGTGCCCGCCAGGCAACCAGACCTGTCTGGCCGACTGCAATCGAAGATTCCAGAATTGTCAGCGAAGCTGTGACGTCAATTGCGCCTGATGCACTGACACGAGCCTTGTTGGACACTGCTTCCCGCGAGCCCGCGGGCCTTCATGCCGCCCGGCGGACGACCGGCGGGTCGGGCCGCATCCGCGCCGGCTGATTGACGCCGCGAGTGGCGCGCTACGCCGGGTTCGCTGTACACTTCCTCCATTACCGACGCCGCCCAGTCCCCCAGCCCGCGTTGCGGCGTCTCGTCATCGTCTTGGCGCCCCCCTGAGACACATGCGTCACGAACAGCGTTCTCGTCATAAGACCGGTCGTCATGCGGCCGATCGCAGTTGGTTCCCGTGCGTTCGCCGGCTGTCCTGCCTGGTGGCGACCCTCGCCGCGCTCGCGGCGGCCGCCGGCCGCGCCGACGCGTACACGGTCTACGCCGTCACCGCGGCCAACCAACTGATCCGGTTCGACAGCGGCAGCCCCGGCACCACGCTCGGCACCGTCGCCATCACCGGGCTCGCGCCCGGCGAGACGATCCTCGCGATGGACATCCGTCCGTTCACCGGACAGATCTACGTCCTCGGCAGCTCCAACCGCCTGTACATCGTGCAGCCCACGACCGGCGTCGCGTCGGCGCTGCCGGAACTATCCGTCGTGCTGACGGGCGCCGCCGGGCTCGACGTCGATCCCGTCACGGACGATTTCCGGATCGTCACGACGAGCGGACAGAACCTGCGGCTGGACAACACCGGCGCCATCGTCTCGAACGGCGTCGTGACCGCGGCCGGCATCGCCGCCGTGGCGTACACCAACAACTTCGCGGCGCCGGATCGCGCGACGCTCTACGGCATCGACGCGGCCGTGAACGAGCTGGTGCGCATCGGCGGACTCAACCTGCCCGACAACGGCGCGTCGCAGGACGCCGGCGTGGTCTCGCGCGGACCGTGGCGGCTGCGCCGCGACAGCGTCGATCTCGACGTCAGCGACGTCGCCAGCCTCGACATCACGACGCACGACAACGGCGCGTACGCCGTCATCAACGAGACGACCGGACAGTCGCTCTGCCGCCTCACGCTGCCGGGCGAGACCAATCCCGGCACGGTGACCTGCCTGGGCGTGATTGCGGCGCCGCAGCCAATCGTCGCGATGGCCATCCTCACGCGCGCGACGGTCATCTACGGCCTGACGACCACGAACGCGATCGTGACCTTCCTCAGCGCCGTGCCCGGCACGCTGCTGCCGCAGCCCTCCGGCGCGCCCGTGCCCATCACCGGACTCGCGGGCGGCGAGACGATCCTCGGCATCGACGTGCGGCCGGCGACCGGCGGCGTCTACGGTCTCAGCAGTCAGAACCGGCTCTATCGGATCGATCCGGCGAGCGGCGCGGCGACGCTGCCGATCGACGTGTCCTCCGCCGGGCTGACGGGAACGACGTTCGCGCTCGACTTCGATCCGGTGGTGGATCGGCTGCGCGTCTTCGATCAGGCGCGGCGCAACGTCGAGATCAACGTGGACTCGGGTGTCGTCACGCCGCACGCGGCGCTCGCACGGCCCGTGCTGGCCGCGGCGTACACGAACAACGTCGCGAACGCGGCCTCGACCGTCCTGCTCGGCATCGACACGAAGGGGGACGCGACGGGCGATCGCCTCGTGCGCGTCGGATCGGCGTCGCCCAACGACGGCACCGTGGTCGACCTCGGCGCCAGCACGTTCGGGGTGAACAGCTCCAACCTCGCGAGTCTGGACATCGCGCCGGCCGACGGCAGCGTCTTCGCCGCGCTGACCGCCGCGCCGAGCGGTACGTCGTCCGCGCTCTATCTGATCGATCGCACCACGGGCAGCGCACGCGTCATCGGGACGATTGGCGGCGGCGCGCCGATCCGCGGCATCGCCACCGCCAGTCCCGGACGGCTGCAGTTCAGCGCGCCGATCTACACGGTGCAGGAAAACGTCGGCACGGCGATCTTCGCCGTCCAGCGCATCGGCGGCGCCGAGGGGCCGGTGGAGGTGACCGCCACGACGGCGAACGGGACGGCGAGGGCGCCAGACGACTACGTGGCCATCGTGTCGCGCATTGCCTTCGCGTCCGGCGACATGACGCCGAAGATTCTCGCGGTCACGATTCATGATGACACGCTCCAGGAGCCGGACGAGACGCTGACGCTCGCGCTGTCCTCGCCGACGCTGGGCGCGACGCTGGGCACGAACGCGAGCGCGGCGGTCGTCATCAAGGACAATGACACGATCACGATCGGCCAGCCGACGATCCAGATCACGAGTCCCGTCGACGCGGAGCAGTACACCGCGACGTCGGCGTTCGTGACGCTGGGCGGCGTCGCGAGCGATACGGACGGCACGATCGCGGGCGTGACGTGGACCACGGACCGCGGCCTGTCCGGCGCCGCGTCCGGCACGGACGCGTGGACGATCGGCGAGATTCCCCTGTCCCGCGGCGTCAACACCATCACGGTCGACGCCGTCGACAATGCCGGGCAGCACGCCACCGACACGCTCGTCGTCATCGTCGACGCGCTCTCGTATTACCTGGCGGAAGGATCGACGGGCGGCTTCTTCGACCTCGACATCCTGATCGCCAACCCCAACGCGCAGCCGGTGCCGGTGACGATCACCTATCTCAAGCCGGCCGGCGTTACCGTGCAGCGCGACTACACGCTCCCCGCGACGTCGCGCACGACGATCCTCGTGGACGACATCCCCCAGATCGTCGGCGAAGTCTCGGCCATCGTTACCTCCACGGGCGGCTGGCCGATCGTCGTCGAGCGCACGATGCGATGGGATCAGACCGGCTACGGCGCGCACACGGAAAAGGCGACGGATGGCCTCGCGTTGAAGTGGTACTTCGCCGAAGGCTCGCAGGGCTTCTTCTACACGTATCTGCTGCTCGCGAATCCCAGCGGCGTGCCAAACCGCGCGACGGTGACCTACCTCCGCGAAAACGCGCTGCCGTTCACCGCGACATACGATCTGCTGCCGTTCTCGCGCCGCACGATCGGCGCGGACACCGAGCCGGTGCTGTTCCGCCGCGCGTTCGGGATGGAAGTCGTCTTCGACCATCCGGGCGTCGCCGAGCGGGCGATGTACTTCGGGTTCGATCCGCTCTTCACGGCGGGTCATGAATCCGCGGGCGTGACGACGCCGTCGACGAGCTGGTTCCTCGCGGAAGGCGCGACGGGGCCGTTCTTCGAGACGTTCATCCTGATGGCGAATCCGAACACGACCAAAGCGGACGCCACCGTGACGTTCCTGCCGAGCACGGGCGTGCCGGTGGAGCGGCGGTACGAAGTGCCGGCGCGATCGCGGACCACGGTCAACGTCGAACTGCAGGACGCGTCGCTCGCGAACGCGGCGGTCGCGACCAAAGTCGAATCGACGCTGCCCATCGTCGTCGAGCGCGCGCAGTACTGGCCGTTCGCGCCGGATCAGTGGTACGAAGCGCACAACAGCTTCGGCGTGACGGCGACGGCGACGAAGTGGGGACTCGCGGAAGGACGCGTCGGCGGTCCGCTGGGCTATCAGACGTTCATCCTGCTCGCGAATCCGGGGACCGAGCCGGCCGTCGTGACCGTGACGTTCCTTCGCGAGAACGGCACGACCCTGACGAAGCAGTACACCGTCCAGCCGACGAGCCGCTTCAATGTGGAAGCGGGCAGCCCGCTCGCGCCGGAGCTGCGGAACGAGCGCTTCGGCGCCGTCATCTCGTCGACGAAGCCGATCGCCGTCGAGCGCGCGATGTACTCGAACACGCCGGGGCTGACCTGGTCCGCCGGCACGAACGCCACCGCGACGCGACTGCCGTGAGGAAGTTATCAGTTGTCAGTTATCGGTAATCAGTTGACGACTGACAACTCACAACTTCGGGAAGGTGATGGTGAAGCGCGTCGGACCGCCGGGCGCGCTGTCCAGCGAGTAGGCGAAGCGGTGATTCGTCAGCACTTCGCGGACGAGCATCAGGCCGATGCCCTGGCCGTTCTCTTTCGTGCTGAAGAACGGCGTGAACAGATGCGCGCGGGCCTCTGACGCGATGCCCGGTCCGCTGTCGTCGATGCTGAGGACGCCGCGATCGGCCTGGTGCGACAGGGTCACGACGATCCGGCCGCCCGGTCCGGCGGCCTCCATCGCATTCTTCAGCACGTTCACCAGCGCCTGCTCGATCTGTCCGCGGTCGATCGACGCCATCAGCGGCCGCGCGTCCGTGTTCTCCCCGAGTGCGCCGGCGCCTTCGCTGGCGTCCAGCCGCCAGTGCCACTCGATGGCGCGTGCTTCGGGCCGCGCCGTCATCAGCCGCCGCAATCCCTCGAGGACCTCGCGCACAGCCGCTGGCCGCCGCAGCGGCGGCGGGAGCCGCGCGACGTCCGCGAAGCTGCCCATGAACTGATTCAACTGCTCGGTGCGCTCGATCACGACGCGCAGCGCGCCCGTGAAGTCCTCGCGGTCGCCCGGCGCGAGCGCCGACGCGTACGTCAGGCACGAGTGCAGCAGCGAGTTGGACGCGCCGACGGTGTTGTTCACCTCGTGCGACATGACGCGGATCAACTTCTCGTACGCGGCCTTCTCGAACTGCCGCAGCTCCTCGGTCATCTCCTCGATCATCAGGAACGCGCGCGGGAAGCCGCGATCCATGAACGTGCCGCGATGACACTTCACGCGCCGCGCGCCCTGCACGGTGACGACGGACGACTCGCCGAGCGCGACGGTGGCGAGGCTGGCGGCGAGCGGTGACGCGATCTCGGCCAGCCGGCGTCCGGTCACCGCGGCGGTGGACGCGTCCAGCAGCCGTTCGGCGGCGGGATTCACGTAGCTGACGCGGTCGTCGAAATCCAGCGTGACGATACCGAGCGGCGAGACCTGGAGGACGCGGGAGAGGAAGTACTGCCGCTCCTGGAGCTGGGTCCGCTCGTCGCGCAGGTGGTCCACCATCTGGTTGTAGACGTCGATCAGTCCATCCACCTGCGGCTGGCCGGTGGGCTGGAAGCGCGACGTGAACTCGCGTCCGCGGATCAGGCGTGCGCCTTCCTCGGGCAGGCGGAACGTGTCGAAGAGGCGGCGGACGATGAGGAGGCCGGTCGTGATGGAGATCGCGAACACGAGCTCCACGACGAAGAGCCAGAGCCGATCCCGCATCAGCAGGACGGCGGCGATGCCGGCAAAGAGCGCGTGGATGGCGACGAGATAGACGACGAGGCGGGTGCGCGGCGTCAAGTGGGGATCTCGTACTTCTCGAAGCGGCGGTAGAGCGCGGCGCGGCTCAGGCCGAGCGATTCGGCCACCTTGCTGATGTTCCCGCCGTGATGCCGGAGCGACTTCAGGATCATCGCCCGTTCGAGCTCGTCCATCGTCATGCTGCCGACCGGCGGCAGCGGATCGCGCAGCAGATCGGCCGCGTCCATGTCCGCCGTGTCGGCGAAGTCCTCGATCTCCAGCACGTCGCGCGTGCTGACGAGCACCGCGCGCTCGACCCACTGCCGCAACTGGCGGACGTTGCCCGGCCACGGCTGCGCCTGCAGCCAGCGTCGTGCGGACGCGCTCAGCGACAGCGGATCGCGGCGATAGACGTGCGCCATCGCCTGCAGGAACCGCATCGTCAGGATGGGAATGTCGCCCGGCCGCTCGCGGAGCGGCGGCAGGTGGACGGCGATCAGATTGATCCGGTAGAGCAGGTCTTCGCGGAACTCGCCGCGCGACACCATCTCGGCGAGAGTGCGGTTCGTCGCCGAGATGACGCGGACGTCCACCTCGCGCCGCTGGCTGGAGCCGAGCACTTCGTACGATCGATCCTGCAGCACGCGCAGCATCTTCACCTGCGACGCGGCGTCGAGATCGCCGATCTCGTCCAGGAAGATCGTCCCGCCGTGCGCGATCTCGAAGCGGCCCTTGCGATCGTGGCGCGCGTCCGTGAACGCGCCGCGCACGTGGCCGAACATCTCGCTTTCGAAGAGCGACGACGAGATGCCGCCCAGATTCACCTTCACGAACGCCTTCGCCTGGCGGCGGCTGTTGCGGTGGACGGCCTCGGCGATGAGCTCCTTGCCGGTGCCGCTTTCCCCGGTGATCAGGACGGACGCGTCCGTCGCGCTGACGCGGCCGATCAGCCGCAGGATGCGGAGGATGCGCGGGTCGTCGCCGACGAGCGGGCCGAAGTCGTACTGCGCGTCGAGCGCGTCGCGCGTCGGCAGCGCGTCCGTCTCCGCGCGCGTGGACGCGAGGCCGATGGCCGTGTCGACGACCTGCAGGATCTGCGTATTGGTCCAGGGCTTCGTCACGAAATCGGACGCGCCGGCCTTCATGCCTTCCACCGCGAGCCCGATCGAGCCCCACGCGGTGATCAGGATCACCGGCAGCGTCGGCCGGAGCGCTTTGATCTCGGCGATCAGCGCGAGGCCTTCCTCGCCGGACGTCCGCCGCGAGAAGTTCATGTCCTGGATGACCAGCTCGCAGGCGTGCGCCTTCAGCCAGGCCACGGCCTCGGCCGGCGAGCCGACCGCGTGCGTGGCGCGGCCGGCCTGTTTGAGCACGAGCGTCAGCGACGCCGTCACCGATCGATCATCGTCGACGATCAGAATCATTCGTAGCGCAGCGCTTCGGCCGGCGGCACCCGCGCCGCCAGACGGCTCGGATACCAGCCGCACAGCATAGTGAGAAGATAGATGGCCACCACCGAAAGCGCAATGCTCGCGAGATAGACCGGCACCGACATCGCGGTCGGCAGCGGCAGCAGCGGTACCTGCACGGCCAGCAGGACGGCGACGCCAATCGCCAGGGTCGTCATCGCCGCAATCTCGCCGACGATCTGACGCTGGATCCCCGTCCGCGTCGCGCCTTTGGCCCGGCGCAGGCCCATCTCGCGGATGCGCTGCGTCACGTTCTGCCAGAGGACGCCGGTCAAGCCCAGCGCGACCATGAACAGCAGGAATCCGGCCAGGATGCCGACCACCAGCAGCGGCGCGACGTAGGTCCGGAGCATCGACTCGCGCTGCTGCTCGACGCGCGCGATGCCAAAGGACCAGTCTTTGGCGGTCCCTTCCAGCGTCCGGAGCAGCCGTTCCTCGAACACGGCCTGTGTGCCCGGACGGACGCGGAGGGACAGCGTGCCGACGAACTCGCGCTTCGGATCGTCGAAGTGGAAGCGGGCGAACAACTGGTTGAACGGCGCGGAGAACTCGCCGAACTGCCGGAACTCCTGCACGACGCCGACCACGCGCTTGCGGAACCAGATGTCGTCCGGCGCGCCGGCGGGACGCTTTTCTTCGGGCAGCAACTGGCCGATCGGGTCCGCGTCGCCGAACACCTCGGTCGCCAGACGTTGGTTGATCACGACCGGCGTCCAGTTCGCGCCGGCGTCCTGGCGGCTGAACCAGCGGCCCCGCGCCAGCGGGATGCGGAACACCTCCGCATAGTCGTCCGACGCGCGATTCATGCGATAGGTGATGCGCTGGCCCGTCTCGGTGGTGACGCCGCTGGTCCACTCGCTCGACTCGTACGGCGTCGTGAACGACAGCGCCGCCCGCTCGACCTCGGGCAGTTGCCGGACGGCGAACAGCGCCTGTTCGAGCGTCACGAGATCCGCGGCCTTCCCGGTGTCCGTCCGGCTGTTGTGGTGGCTTTGCACCTGGACCCGCCACACGTCCGCGATGTCGAAGCCGACCGGTTGCCGGTAGAACACGGCGTAGTGCATCGCCAGCGTCACGACCGCGAGGAGCACGAGGAACGAGAAGAAGATCTCCGTCATCAGCAGGAAATTGCGGCCTTTGCGGTTCCACATCAACCGCAGCACGTGGCGCGTCATCGCGATCCTCCTTGCAGGCATTGGGCCGGGTGAAGGCGCGACATCCGCCAGGCCGGATACGCGCCCGAGAGCAGCCCGAAGGCCAGCGTGATGAGGAGCGCCCATCCGAAGACGCGCGCGTTGAGCTGCAGGTCCGCGTACGGCAGCACGCCGCTCGCGGTGAAGGCGCGCAGCAGCAGGAAGGCGATGACCCACGCGATGAAGCCGCCGACCGCCGTCAGGACGATGTTCTCGACGATGAACTGGCCGACGAGCGTGCGCGAAGACGCGCCGAAGGCCTTGCGGACGCCGATCTCGGACGACCGTTCGACGATGCGGCTCATGTTGAGGTTCACGAGATTCACCGTCGGCAGCAGCATGAACAGCACCGCGACGAACGCGAACGCGGCCTGCACTTTCCACGCCTGGCTCGTATCGTCTACGCGATCGCCGAGCGGCATGCGTCGCGCGAAGGCTTCGAACGGCGTCTCGAACGGCGCAACGATCACCTTGTAGTTCTCCGGCAGCTCGACGCGCTTGAGGCGTGAGCGCCATTCATCCTGGATCAGCGGGATGTCGGCCTGTGTGCGCGCGAGGGCCAGCGCCATGAAGCCGCCCATGAGCTCATCGCGATACGCGGCGCTCTTGGCCGTGGTGATGGGCGCGTAGATTTCGGCGCTGGGGATGTCGCGCATCGGCGAGACGTTCTCGACGACGCCGATGACCTGCAGGAAGCGTCCTTCGACCTCGATGCGTCCGCCGAGCGCGGACCGGTCGCCGAAGAACCGTTCGCGCGCCGCGCGCGAGATCACCGCGACGGACTGCGCATCGTCCACCTCCTGCGCCGTGTAGGGACGTCCTTCGAGGAACGTGAAGTCCAGCAGCTTCCAGAAGGCGCCGTCCGTGCGCTTCAGGCGCGACGTGATCTTGTCGTTGTTGACGTACGTGTCCACGGAGTCGCCGCGCGACGCGATCGACAGCAGCTCGACGCCGGGGATGTCGCGCGCGAATGTGTCGATCAACTTGTAGCCGACGGAGCTGCCCCAGGTGTTACCGTCGCCGCGCATCAGGACGTTCGTGATGACCAGCGTGCGGTCCTGCCGCGTTTCGGGCGCCATCGGCCCGAAGACGTGGTCGAGGAACGCGACGCAGAGCATCAGCACGACGAGCGTCATGCTGATGGCGAAGAGGCTGATGCCGGTGAAGACCTTGCGCCGCAGCAGGACCTTGACGGCGACCTTCAGATAGTTCTTCAGCATGATCAGTCCACCTGCCGGCCGTCGAAGATGCGGATGATGCGCTCGGTCTGCGCGGCCTTCTGCGGATCGTGCGTGACCATGACGACGGTCGTGCGCGAGTCGGTGTTCAATTGCCGGAGGATGTGCATGATCTCGTCACCCATCTGGCTGTCCAGATTGCCGGTCGGCTCGTCCGCCAGCAGGACGCGCGGCTTGCCGACGATTGCGCGGGCCACGGCGACGCGCTGCTGCTGTCCGCCCGAGAGCTGCGACGGGAAGTGCTGCGTCCGCGCCTGCAGGCCGACGCGCTCCAGCGCCTCTTCGGCCAGCTTGCGCCGTTCGCGGTTGGTCGACGCGCGATAGAGCAGCGGGATCTGGACGTTGTCCACCACCGAGAGATCCGGGATCAGGTGGAAGGTCTGGAAGACGAAGCCGATCTCCCGGTTGCGGATGGCCGCGAGCTGGCGGTCGTTGAGATGGTCCGCTTGCGATCCGTTGATCTGCACCGTCCCGTTCGACGGCTGGTCCAGCAGGCCCATCAGGTTCAGCAGCGTGCTCTTGCCGCAGCCGGACGGTCCCATGATCGAGACGAATTCGCCTTCGCCGACCGTCAGGTTGATGTTCGTGAGCGCGACGGTCTCGATCTTCTCGGTGCGGTAGACCTTCTCGATGTTCGTGAGCTGAATCATAGGATGTCCTTCGTGCGTGGTTCCGGGCCGTCCGGCGGCTGTCTGGCTAGCGGATCTTGAGCTCTTTCAGGTGCAGGTAGTCCTGCAGATTGGACACGATCACCTCGTCGCCTTCGCTGACGCCGCCTTCGATCTCGACGGTGTCCACGCTGGCCAGGCCGAGGCGCACGGGGATGCGGATGGCGCGCTGATCGCGGATGACGAAGATCTGCGTGGCGCCGGTCGCGTCCATGAACGGGCCTTTGCGGACCTGCAGCGCGCGCGGCTTGCGCGCGGTGACGACGAAGACATCGACGCGGAGGTTGGGGCGCAGCGCCGCGTGCGCGGGCGCGCTGAGGAGCACGCGGAACGACACGGTGCCGTTGTCGATCGACGGGTTGACCATGCCGACGCGGCCCGGAATCGCGGTGTCGTTGATGACGACGGTGACGGGCGCGCCGGGTGTGATCTTGCCGGCGTGGACGTCGGAGACGGTGGCGTCGACACGGAACGAGCGCAGGTCGGCGATGCGCGCGATGACGTCGCCGCGCCGCACGAGTCCGCCTTCCTCCGTCAGCGCCCACGTCACCACCCCGCGGCGGTCCGACTTCGTCGTCGCCAGATCGAGCTGATGCCGCGCCTGCGTGGTCTCGCGTTCGAGCGACGAGCGTTCGAGCGTCAGGCCGGAGGCCTGGAGCCGATTCGCCGCGCGGGCGTTGTCGCGCTCGCGTTCGAGCTGCGTCAGCTCGATGGCGGCCTGCGCTTCGGACAGTTCGGATCGCCGCAAGGTCTCCTGCGAGATGAGTCCTTCCTTGAACAACTGGCGATCGCCCGTCAGCGCCGCGCGGAGCGATTGCAGTTGCAGGCGTTTGACGTCGAGACGACCTTCGAGATCGATGAGCGATTTTTCGAGCACGAGGCGCGTCTGCGCCTGCTGGTTGTCCTTCAGCGCGAGGTCCTTCTCCAGCTTGCGGACGGTCAGCTCGGACTCGCTGGCGTCGAGCGTGACGAGCGGGTCGCCTTCATTCAACGTGTCGCCGGGTCGTTTGAGGACGTGGAGCACGCGGGCGTCCAGCGGGCTGGCGACGATTCGTTCGACCTCGGGCACGACGGTGCCGGCGGCCATGATGACGGCCTCGATGGGGCCGGCCGTGACGCGTGCGGTCCGGATCGCGCTGCGCGAGAGCGAGGGCCGGATCCAGCCCGGCAGCCAGATCAGCGCGAGCAGCACGGCGACGATCGGGATGGCGACGGTCAGCGTGCGTCTGACGGTGCGGCGGCGTTGTACGGCGGCTTCGATAGGACGGTCCACGTGCGATCTCCGCGTCCGCGTGGAGCAACGCCCGTTCCGCTCGGAGCATCGATTTTTCAATCACTTAACCGGTGTCCGCGGCCCGATCCGTTCAGAGGCGTACGAAAGCTGTTCAATACCGGACAGCGGCACGCGGGGCCGGCGTGGACCGGACGTGGGGGAGGAGAGGAGACAGGAGAGGCGTGTCGGACGCCGCGCGCTGACGAACGTGTCCGCGCGCGGCGTCGATGAACGGCCGGGAGAGTGGCCGATGGAGCGAGGCTGATGCGGCGCCGCGTTACTTCGTGGCGACGGCCGGGATGTGGTGCCTGGCGATCAGCAGGTCATAGAGGAAACCGCCGATGACGGCGCCGAGGCACGGGGCGATGATGGGCACCCACCAGTAGCCGTTGCCGGCGCGGAATACTTCCGCGCCCCAGCCGCCGACGAACGTGAAGAGGCGCGGACCGAAGTCGCGCGCGGGGTTGATCGCGTACCCGGCGTTGAAGCCGTACGTCGCGCCGATGACGACGACGAGCAGGCCGACGACGATCGGTGTCAGATAGGCGGGTGGGGCGGTGTTGCGTTGATCGGTGAGCGCGAAGATGATGCCGACCAGCAGCGCCGTGCCGACGACCTGATCCAGGAAGCCGCCGGGGAATGTCGACAGATAGCTTTGGGGATACGTCGCGAAGATGCCGGCCGTGCCTTGCGGGCCGGCCACCTGACGCACGCCGGCATCAAATGCGGTGAGGGCTTCGCAGTAAGTGAAGTAAACTACGGCCGACGCGACGAACGCCCCCGCTACCTGGGCCGTCCAGTACGGCAGCACCTTGCTCCAGGGGAAACCCCGGCGCACGGCGAGTGCCAGCGTGACGGCCGGATTGAGGTGGGCCCCTGAGATGCCTCCGGCGACGTACACCCCCATCGTGACGGCCAGTCCCCACGCGACGTTGATCGACAGGAAATCTCCCGCGGTCTGGCGGCTGAGGACCACTTGCGCATTGACGCCGACGCCAAACATGATGAGAACAAATGTTCCCAGGAATTCAGCCATCGCCTCTCGGGCGGTTCCTCGCAGCATGCCACGCTCCTTTCGCTGATACGCACGTCGCACGTGCCGGCCGCGCGAGGCGGGGAGCCGTGCGCGAGAGAAGAGGCCGGCGGCACATGTCGTGACGTGCCGCGATTATACGCAACGGGATCGGTCGTGCGCGACCGGTGGCCGGGCAGATTGACCGATCGGAGTTCACGCGCGGGCGGGTGGGATAGGTGATGGTCAAACGACGACGGGATCGGGACGACGACGAGAGGCCGGATCGGGCGGAGGACGAGGAGACGCTTGCGGACGCGGAGTTCGAGGACTTCGGGGACGACGAGGATGAGCGCGGACCGAGTGCGCGCGAACTGGCGCTGCTGGACGAAGACGATGATCTGTCTCTCGATGACGACGAACTGAGCGACGTCGCCGAGCTGCTGCCGGGCGCTGCCGGGGACGAGCCGCTGGTCGAAGGTGATTGGGACGCGGACATTGCCGCCGACGACATCGCGGATGACGATGACGCCGAAGACGGCGGTGACGAGGACGACGCCGACTTCGACGACGATGAGGACGCAGAGGATCGCGACGACGAGGACGACGTCGACAGCGACGAAGACGAAGACCAGGAAGACGAGGATGAGGACGCCGCCGGGGACGAAGGCGAGGCTGACGGCTCCGACGCGTCGCCGCGTGCGAGCGGGACGGCGCTGACGCCGTCCGGTCAGCCTCTCAAGCGCAAGCGCGGCCGTCCGCGGACGCGTCCCCTGCCCGATCCCAACGCACCCAAGCGTCCGCGTGGCCGTCCCCGCAAGCTCCGGCCGTTCGCGGAATTCGAGCTGCCCAAGCGTCCGCGCGGCCGTCCGCGCATCCATCCCAGGCCGATCGATCCGCTCGAAAATCCGGACTTCACGCTGCCGGCGCGGACCTACCGCGTCTACGTCCGCGTCAAGGGACACGAAGCCTTCCAGCTCCCGCCGGACGAGCGGCTCGTCAGTCAGCGCCGCCGCAAGAACCTGGTCCAGTTGCGCGTCGAGGCGCTCAACGCAACGAATCCGCAACTCGTGTCGGTCCGCGTCGGCCAGCCGCAGCAGTACGAAGGCCGCAGCGTGGACGAACCGGACAACGCCGAGGTCGTCCAGTGGACCAGCAGCATCGTCAAGTCGCCCGTCGACCGGCCGCTGATCTGCGGGCCCGAAGGGCTCGAAAGCGACGAGCGCGCCGACAAGACCCGCCACGGCGGCCAGCACCGTGCGGTCTGCGTCATGCCGGCGGAACACTATGCCTATTGGAAGAAGGAGTTCGGCCGCCTGAACTTCCCGGTCGGCGTGTTCGGCGAGAACTTCCAGACGGAAGGCCTCGACGAAAAGACGGTCTGCATCGGCGACGTGTGGGCGACAGAAAATGTCCGTTACGTCGTCACGCAGCCGCGCTGGCCGTGCTGGAAGGTGGCGCAGCACGTGGGCTACCGCGATTTCATCATCCTCCTGCGCGAAAGCCGGAAGACCGGCTGGTTCATGCGTCCCGTCGATCGCGGACGCGTCGAGCCGGGCCGGTTCCGCCTGCTGCACCGTATGACGGAGGAGTGGACGGTCGAGAAGGCCTACGAATGCATGTTCGAAGAGATTTACAATCCGGCGTGGGCCGTCTCGCTCGCCACGATGCCGATGCTCTCGGAGCCGTGGCGCGAACTGTTGCTGCAGCGAGCGGACCAGTTGTTCAAGAACCCTGATGACTATCGGTTCAATCGGGACGATGCGGACATTTGAGGCATCGGGCGGCGGTCGGTCCTGGGAGGGAGCTGGACCCGCACGGCGCGAGCGGACGAGCCGGTAGGGATGTCACGCGGACGCGGCCCGTCGTGTGTCCGCTCTCGAGGAGAACGCCCCTTTGCCTCCAACGCATCCAATGCGCCAACCGATCGCACCGCCCGCGTGCATCGGCTTCATCGGCCTCGGCGTCATGGGCCGTCCCATGGCGCGCAATCTGATGGACGCGGGCTATCGCCTGATGATCTTCAATCGCAGCCAGGAGGTCGTGTCCCGCCTCGTGGCCGAAGGCGCAGTCGAAGCGCGCGATCTGGCGCACATGGCCCAGCAGTGCGAGGCGATCATCACGATGCTGCCGGACACCGCGGCGGTGGAAAGCGTCATGGCCGGACCGGACGGCCTCATCGCCAACGCGCATCCGATGACGCTGCTCATCGACATGAGCACGATCTCGCCCAAGATGACGCTGCGACTCCGCGAACTGGCGCGCGCCCGCGCCTGCCGGCTGCTCGACGCGCCGGTCACCGGCGGCCAGCAGGGCGCCATCGACGCCACCCTGAGCATCATGGTCGGCGGCGAACAGGAGGATCTGGATCGCGCGCGGCCGCTCTTCGACACGATGGGTAAGACCGTCACGCTCTGCGGTCCCGCCGGCCACGGACAGCTTGCCAAAGCCTGCAACCAGATCGCCGTCGCCATCATCATCGAAGGCGTCGCCGAAGCCCTGGCGTTCGCCAAGGTCGTCGGCCTGCCACAGGACATCATGGTGAACCTGCTCAAGAGCGGCCTGGCGCAATCACGCGTACTGGACCTGCGCGGCGATCGCATGGCCGCGCACGAGTTCACGCCCGGCTTCAAGGCACGCCTCCACCGGAAGGACCTCGCCATCGTCCGCGAACTGATGAACGAGCAGGGCATCGACCTGCCCGCGACCATCATCGTCGAGCAGATGTTCGACCGGCTGTTCGAGCGAGGCCAGGGCGATCTGGATCACACCGCGATTCTCACGGTGCTCGAAGGACAGGCATGAGCGGCCGCGCTCGCGAGCGCGCATACGAGTAAACGGCTGAGTTGTCGGGCACTCGACGCACGAGGCGGATTCACCCGCAAGAAACGGGGCGCTCGCGCGAACCAGAGACCGCAGACTGAAGGGGAACGGCATCGCCAGGATCGCGACCAGCCGGCGCGGGCGGTGTTCGCGCGCTGCCAGGCGATCGTCCGCCGGCTGCGGCCGCAAAGGTCCGCGAAGGAGTGTCATGTCTCCCCTCATCTCACCCGAATCTCCTACCCGTCCTCGCAGCCGCCAGCGGAGCGTGGACACCGTTTCTCCCTCGCCCAACACCGGGGAGCACGCCGCGGCGCTCGTCGCGGCACGCATCGACACCGTGCCGTGGACGGCAACCGGCGCCGACCTCGACGCGCATGGATGCGCCGTGCTGCCGGAGTTGCTGACGCCGGACGCATGCGTCGCGCTCGCGGCGCTCTATCCGGACGCGTCACGCTTCCGCAGCCGCATCGTGATGGCGCGCCACGGCTTCGGCCGCGGCGAGTATCAATACTTCGCGCATCCGCTGCCCGACGTCATCTCCAGCCTGCGCGCGGCGCTCTATCCGCCGCTGGCCGCGATCGCCAATCGGTGGAACGAGGCGATGGCGATCGACGTCCGCTATCCGGCGGATCACGCTGCGTTTCTCGAACGCTGCCACGACGCCGGCCAGACGAAGCCGACGCCGCTGCTGCTGCAGTACGGTCCGGACGACTACAACTGTCTGCACCAGGATCTCTACGGCGAGCATGTCTTCCCGCTGCAGGTGGCGGTGCTGCTGTCGGCGCCGGGCGAAGACTTCACCGGCGGGGAATTCGTGCTCACGGAGCAGCGTCCGCGGATGCAGTCGCGCGCGGAGGTCGTGCCGCTGCGGCAGGGTGACGGCGTGATCTTCCCGGTACACCATCGACCGGTCGCCGGCACGCGTGGGACGTATCGCGTCAACCTGCGGCACGGCGTCAGCCGCGTCCGGTCGGGCCGGCGCCATACGGTCGGGATCATCTTCCACGACGCCCGCTGAATCGGCGCCCGGCCGAGCCGCCGCCCCCGCTCGTCCTGCCATCGTTCGCCTTCGTTCACGTGTCGGGCGTTCGCCCATCGGGTCTCTGGCCGGCGCCTGCCGGCCGGAGCAAATCTCGTCTGTCGCCCCGCCCATCCGTCATCGCGTCCGCGCGTCCATCGGACGCCGTCAGCGGCGCTCGATTCCTCGATCCGGCGCGTCCGCGTGTTACCATTTCTTGGATCGGCCCCCCTTCAGATGGCGACAGGAACTCACACGATGAAGACGCTCAATTCGTTTGGCGCGCGCGCCACGCTGGCCTCCGGCGGTGGCTCGTCGCAGTATTACAGTCTGCCTGCGCTCGAACGCGCCGGCTTTCCGTATGTCTCCCGGCTGCCGTATTCCCTGAAGATCCTGCTGGAGAACCTGCTGCGGAACGAGGATGGCCGCTTCGTTCGCGCCGAGGACATCTCCACGCTGGCGAGCTGGGATCCGTGCGCGGGCGTACAGAAGGAAATCGCGTTCTCGCCGGCGCGCGTGCTGCTCCAGGACTTCACCGGTGTTCCCGCCGTGGTCGACCTCGCCGCGATGCGCGATGGCATCGCGAAGCTGGGCGGCGACCCGAAGAAGGTGAACCCGCTCCAGGCCGTCGAGCTCGTCATCGATCACTCGGTCCAGGTGGACTACTTCGGACAGAAGGACGCGTTCGATCTCAACGGCCGCCTCGAGTACTCGCGCAACAAGGAGCGCTACGAGTTCCTGCGCTGGGGGCAGAACGCCTTCAGCAACTTCCGCGTCGTTCCTCCCGAAACCGGCATCGTCCATCAGGTCAACCTCGAATACCTCGCGCGCGTCGTCTGCCAGGAAACCCGTGACGGTGAGCTGCAGGCCTTCCCCGACACGCTCGTCGGCACCGACTCGCACACGACGATGGTGAACGGGCTGGGCGTGGTGGGATGGGGCGTGGGCGGCATCGAAGCGGAAGCGGCGATGCTGGGACAGCCGATCTCGATGCTGATTCCCGACGTGCTCGGCGTCCGCCTCGTCGGCGATCTGCCCGAAGGCGCGACGGCGACGGACCTCGTCCTCACCATCACCGAAATCCTCCGCAAGACCGGCGTCGTCGGCAAGTTCGTCGAGTTCTTCGGCCCGGGCCTGGAGGAACTGACGATTGCGGATCGCGCGACGCTGGGCAACATGTCGCCCGAGTACGGCGCGACGATCGCGATCTTCCCGGTCGACGAAATGACGCTCGACTACCTGCGTCTGACCGGACGCGATCCCGCGCGCGTCCAGCTCGTCGAAGACTACGCGCGGGCACAGGGGCTCTTCCGCACGCTGGACTCGCCCGACGCGTCCTACGCCGCGACGATTGAAGTGGACCTCGCCTCGATCGAGCCGAGCCTCGCCGGTCCGCGCCGTCCGCAGGACCGCGTGTCGCTGAAGCAGGCCAAGCCGAAGTTCGAGCAGGCGCTGGCTGCGATGCTGGCCGAGCCGCGCAAGGGCGCCGCCGCCGCGAAGACCGCCACGGCCACCGCGACCGCCACCGCGAGCCAGACGTCAGCCGCGGCCGTCCTCGATGCGCCCGCCTTCGCGGGTGAGCTCGATCACGGCGCCGTCGTCGTCGCGGCGATCACGAGCTGCACGAACACGTCCAATCCGAGCGTCATGATCGGCGCCGGGCTGCTGGCGAAGAAGGCCGTGGAGAAGGGGCTGACGCGCAAGCCGTGGGTCAAGACGAGCCTCGCGCCCGGGTCACAGGTCGTCACCGCGTATCTGGATCGCGCCGGGCTGACGCCGTACCTGGAGAAGCTCGGATTCGACCTCGTCGGCTACGGCTGCACGACCTGCATCGGCAACAGCGGACCGCTGCCGGACGATGTGTCCGCGATCATCGACGAACGGAACCTCGTCGTCGCCTCGGTGCTGAGCGGCAACCGCAATTTCGAAGGACGCATCCAGCCGCAGGTGCGCGCGAACTACCTCGCGTCCCCGCCGCTCGTCGTGGCCTACGCGATTGCCGGCCGCATGACCATCGACCTGACCAGCGATCCGATCGGTCAGGACCGCCACGGCCAGAACGTCTACCTCCGCGACATCTGGCCGTCGGAGCGCGAGATTCAGGAATCGATGCTCTCCTCCGTCAAGGCGGAGATGTTCAAAGAGAAATACGCGGACGTCTTCAAGGGCGACGATCGGTGGCGGTCGCTACCGGCGCCGCAGGGCGAGCGCTTCGCGTGGGACGCGGACTCGACCTACATCCGCAATCCGCCCTTCTTCGATCGCATCTCCCTGACGCCGGACCCGCTGCGCGACATCGTCGGCGCGCGCGTGCTCGCCGTGCTGGGCGACAGCGTGACGACCGACCACATCTCGCCGGCCGGTTCGATCAAGGCGGACAGCCCGGCCGGACGCTATCTGATCGAGCGCGGCGTGCATCCGCGCGACTTCAACTCGTACGGCGCGCGCCGCGGCAACCACGAAGTCATGATGCGCGGGACGTTCGCGAACATCCGCCTGCGCAATCAGCTCGCGGCCGGCACCGAAGGCGGCTGGACGCTATATCTGCCGACGGACGAACTGCTGTCGATCTACGACGCGTCGATGCGCTATCAGGCCGACGGCGTGCCGCTGATCATCCTCGCGGGCAAGGAATACGGCTCCGGCTCCTCGCGCGACTGGGCGGCGAAGGGCACGAAACTGCTCGGCGTCCGCGCGGTCATCGCCGAGAGCTTCGAGCGCATCCATCGCAGCAACCTCGTGAACATGGGCGTGCTGCCGCTGGAGTTCACGGGCGGCGCGACGGTCGCGTCGCTCAAGCTCACGGGACGCGAAGTGCTGTCACTGCTCGGCGTCGCCACCGGCCTGACGCCGCGCGGACGGATCAACGTCCGCGCCACGACGGTCGACGGCGCGACCACCGAGTTCTCGGCGACGGTCCGCATCGACACGCCCGAAGAGCTCGTCGCCTTCTCGCACGGCGGCATCCTGCCGTACGTGCTCCGTCAGCTCGTCCGGACGTAGATCGCGTCCGGACCGCTCGATCCATGCTCACCGCCGCGGCCGTCAAGTCGCACGCCCAGACGCTGGGATTCGACCTGTGCGGCATCGCGGCGGCCGCCGACTATCCCGAACTGCACGCCTACGCCGGCTGGCTCGCGAACGGCTACGCCGGCGACATGCACTACCTCGCGCGCACGGCCGACAAGCGCGCCGACGTCCGCGCCGTCCTCCCGTCCGCCCGCTCCGTCATCGTCACCGGGACCGTCTACAACACGTCCGCGCCGTACTCGACCACGGTGGACGACCCGCGGCAGGCGCGCATCGCGCGCTACGCGTGGGGCGACGATTATCACGACGTGATCAAAGCCCGCCTCGACGCGCTGGTGGACTGGATGCGCGCGCGGACGCCGGAGCCGTTCGAGGCGAAGACCTACGTCGACACCGGACCGGTGCAGGAGCGCGTCTACGCGCAGTACGCCGGCCTTGGCTGGATCGGCAAGCACACCTGCGTGATCAGCGGCAAGCGCGGCTCGTGGCTGTTCCTCGCCGAGATTCTCTGCAGCCTGCCGCTGGAGCCGGACGTCCCGGCGACGGAGCGCTGCGGCACGTGTACGCGCTGCCTCGACGCCTGTCCGACCGGCGCGATCGTCGAGCCGTGGGTGCTGGACGCGCGGCGCTGCCTGTCCTATCTCACCATCGAGGTGAAGGAGGAGATCCCGCGCGAGTGGCACCCGGCGATCGGGTCGCACGTGTATGGCTGCGACATCTGTCAGGACGTCTGTCCGTGGAACCGCGTCCCGCTGACGTCGGCCGCGCCGGAGTGGCAGCCGCGCGAGGGCTTCGACGGGACGTCGCTGACCGCGCTGTGGGAGCGATCGGACGCGGCGCTGCGCGCGCTGCTGAAGGGCAGTCCGATGAAGCGGACGGGCGTGCGGCGGCTGCGGCGCAACCTCGCGATTGCGATGATCAACAGCGGCGACCCGGCGTGTCTCGCCGCGCTGACGCTGCCGGCCGGCCCCGAGCGGGCCACCATCGACGACCCGCTGGTGCGGGCGCGCGTGGCGGAGGCGCGGGCGCTGACGCGGAAGGGTACGGCGGCCGGTGCGGCGAGCGGCCAGTGTCGGCCGTCAGCGGGGGCGACCCGTGGTGACGAACCGGGCTCGAAGGCCGTATCATGACGGAATGAACGGTGAGTCAGTTCGTCAGGCGGGTCTTGCTCCGGCACTGTTGTTGTCAATGCCGCAGATGATGGATCCGAACTTCCAGCGGACCGTGATCCTGCTGTGCGAGCACACGCCCGCCGGAGCGTTCGGCCTGGTCATCAACCGTCCGACGGACACCAGCGCGATGGACGCGGTGGAACTCGAACCGCCGCCGTCGCGCGACGGCGGACTCTCGCTGTGGGCCGGCGGCCCCGTCGAACCGCAGCGCGGCTGGATCCTGACGGGCGACGAGCCGGACGACATCGAATCCATCAGTGTCGTCCCCGGCATCTATCTCTCGACGTCGCCGCTGCTGCTCCGCCGCTTGATCGAGAACGCGCCGCCGCGCAGCCGCGTGCTCACCGGATACGCCGGCTGGGGCCCAGGTCAGCTCGACGCGGAACTGGCCGCGTCCGCGTGGCTCATTGGCGACATCGATACCAATCTGATCTTCGAGACGCCGCCCGACGAGATGTGGGAAGCGGCCATCCGCCGCCTCGGCGCCGATCCGGGAAAGTTACAAATGGGGCAGGGCGTCCACTGACGCCTGGCCGCACGCCGCAGCTCACCACCCCTCTCGCGCGCCTCGACGCCGTGCGGACCGCCGGTCCGTTGGAGCCGCGCGTTCCCGTTATTGCACGCCTGCAACGAGTGGTCGGAGACCTCGAACCGGTGGCCGGTTCGCGCGGTTGAACGGTCTCCGGACGTCTTCAGGATTCAAGTGTCTGGACTAGCCGATCCACGAAGCTGAAGATTTCGCCACGGCTTCGTCCCATCGGTGCCGCTCTTCTGTATCGTCCTGCGGGTGGACGGGATTCCGTCAGCACAATAAACCGTCCAGGTACAGCCGGTTATCGCCGTTGGGGCGTTCGACCGTCTCGCCGGGCCGTTGGTACGTCTCGACGGGCACTCCGCTTGCACTAACGCCAGCCACTCGTCAATCCGTTAGCTGTTCTCGAACCCACCGCAAGGGAGGGGAAGATATGAAGCGCTTGTGTCTCGCCGTCGCGTTCTTGCTGGCGACGGTCATACCAGCGATGGCGCAGCTCCAGAGCGGCTCCATCTACGGGACTGTGAAGGACGATCAGGGTGCCGTGCTGCCGGGCAGTCAGATCACGCTCACAGGTGTCGACCGTACGCTGACCTTTACCACGGGCGACGATGGTCAGTTTCGATTTCTGGGCCTGGCGCCGGGCCGCTATACGCTCGCCGCGGAGCTGCAAGGCTTCACCAAGCTCATTCGCGAAGACATCCTCGTGATCGTCGGCAGCGAATACGAAGTGCCCGTGTCCTTGAAGGTCGCGGCCGTCGCGGAGACGATCACCGTCAGTGGTGAGACGCCGGTCGTCGACACGAAGAACACCAGCACGTCGACGAACTTCACGCAGGACGAACTGGCCCGCATCCCGACGTCGCGCGACCCGTGGGCGCTCCTGCGCACGGTGCCGGGCGTGGTCGTCGACCGCGTCAACATCGCGGGCAACGAAACCGGCCAGCAGTCCAACTTCGCGTCGAAGGGCACGAACCGCAACGACGCGGTCTGGACGCTCGACGGCGTGGTCGTCACCGACATGGCGGCGATCGGCGCCTCGCCGACGTACTTCGACTACGACACGTTCGACGAAATCCAGGTCTCGACGGCGGGGCAGGACATCAAGCAGCCGACCGGCGGCGCGGGCCTCAACTTCGTCGTCAAGCGCGGCACCAACCAATTCAAGGGCAGCGTCAAGGGCTACTACACGAACGACAGCCTCGAAGCGCAGAACGTCCCCGACTCGCTCGCGGCGATCGGCATCACGCCGGAGACCGCCGATCACAACGATCAGATCTCCGAGTTCGGCTTCGACCTCGGTGGCCCGATCGTCCGCAACAAGGCCTGGGTGTGGGGATCGTGGGCAAAGCAGGACATCCGCCTCGTGCGGCAGTCCGCGAACCTGATTGACCAGACGATCCTCAAGTCGAGCAACATCAAGGGCAACTGGCAGGCGACGCGGAGCGACATGATCAGCGTCCTCTGGTTCCTGGGCGCGAAGCAGAAGTTCGGCCGCGCAACTAACGATGTTGGCTCTGGTCGCGAAGCGTCGACCGCCACCTGGAATCAGGACAATTTCTATCCTGAAGGTCGTCCGCACGGGCTGCTGAAGTTTGAAAATAATCACGTCTTTTCGTCGAGGCTCTTCCTGGCCAGCAAGTATGCGTACTATGGCACCGGGTTCATTCTCGATCCAAGAGGCGGTTTGGATGGGCAGTCCACGATTAGCCAGCAGCGTCAGGAAACCTTGGGCACGACGCGCGTGCAGCGTTTTCTGCGTCCGCAGCATATGGTGAATCTGGACGCCAACTACTTCATGAACACGGGCGGCGCCAGCCACGACTTCAAGTTCGGCTTCGGTTTCCGCCGGCACGACGCGTTCACGCAGCTTCTATACCCTGGCGACCTTGTTCAAGGGCGCGAGAACACGGCAAGCGACCACCGTGCACGATTGTGGCGCGAAGGGCGCGGCGAAAATCGTACGGAATATGTGAGCCTCTACATCGGCGATACGCTCACGCTCGATCGACTGACTGTCAACGCGGGCATCCGCTACGATCGGCAGACCGGCAAAGCTATGCCGAGCAATACGCTGCCCAACGGCGCGTTCCCCAATCTCGTGCCGGGCGTGGAGTTTGCCGGATACGATGCGCCATTCAAGTGGAACGACGTGATGCCGCGCATCGGTGTGACGTACGCGCTGGACGAGACGCGGAAGACCCTCCTGCGTGCGAACTTCAGCCGCTATCCGAGTCAGTTGGACACGGGTCTCGTTGGGTTCTCGAATCTGAGCGGTAACGCGGGTTGGCTCGAGTATCGATGGGAAGATTCAAACGGTGATCGGTTCGTGCAGCCGAACGAGGTGAAGACCAACGAGCCGCTGTTGGCGTTCGGTGGGGGATTCAACCCGGCGACACCAACGTCCGTCACATCGGCCGATATCATTGATCCGGATCTCGTCTCGCCCAAGACGACGTCGGCGGTGATTGGTATCGATCGCGAGCTGGCGCCAAATCTGGCGGTGCAGGTCAACTACACCTTCACACGCAACACGGGACTGACTGGCCCGAACGCCTTTGGCGACGGCATCGCGTTCGCGTTCGCGCCCTGGCGCGGCTTGACGCTGGACGATTACATCGCCGGTCCGGTGTTGACGGGCACGCTGCCGGACGGGTCGTCCTACTCGGTGCCGACGTTCCAACCAAATCCCGCCAGAGTGGCAGCTAACGGTAACGGCCGCATCCTTACGAACTTCGACGCGTTCTCAACGCGCTATCACGGGATAGAAGTGGGCGTGGTCAAGCGACTCGCCGATCGCTGGATGATGCGCGCGGCGTTCTCGTACAACGACGCCACCGAACACTTCGACGGGACGCCGGTCAACAGCCTCGGCAACCCGACTCGTCGCGACACCGATCCGCTCGTCGAGGGGGGACAGTGGGCGTCGCGCACCGGCGGTAGTGGTGTGGGTGATGCCTTCCTGAATGCAAAGTGGCAAGTCAATCTCAACGGCTTATACCAATTGGGTGGGGGCTTTGATGTCGCCGCGAATGTTTTCGGTCGCCAAGGAGCGCCATTCCCAATCTTCCGGGTCCAATCGCTCGGTCTCGACGGCTCCTCGCGCATCCTCATCTCGCCAGAGGTGGACACGTTCCGGTTCGACGATATCTGGAACGTCGACTTGCGTATTTCGAAGGCGATCCGCTACAGCCGACTGGACATGCAGCTTTCAGCCGACCTGTTCAACGTCTTCAATTCGAACGTGACGCTGAACCAGCAGCGCAACAGTTTGGCAACGAACGCGCAGGGCCGGTCGACGTTCCAGGACATCACGCAGAATCTGAGTCCGCGGATTCTGCGCTTTGGCGTGAGAATCGGTTTCTAATCGCCATCCCGCTCTGAAGACGGGCAGCCGATGGCGGCGGCCGGCCAGATTGGTCGAGCCTCCACCATCGGCTGTTTTTTGTGCACGCGGATCGCTCGCAGGCGGCGTTCTCGTCATGCACTAGAAGGGACGCGAACGCGGCACACGGCTCGCTAATTCAGTCTGCGGCGGCGCCAGGGCAGGACCAATGGGACCGCCAGGGTCGAACTGGCAGACGCCGATCACGATAAAGTCTCGGACGACCGGCTGAGCTTCAGCGTAGTCTTCATAGGACCAGACCTCCTGCCTGAGTCCGTCGCACATGAACGGCAGATTCGGCGGCGCGATGCACAAGTCCGGACGACTCCAGCACCAGCCGTCGTGGTCCTCGCACGCAGGACTCCACCGTCCGTGATAGTCGTAACGTCCCCAGGCACGATAGACATCCCAGGTGTAATACAGGTAGAGGCCGCCATCAATATCGGCGCAAAACTCCGTATTGTAGGTTCGAACGTATTCCGGCGGCCCCAGCGGCTCGAACCGCCACCCGCTGCCGTGGGTGCAGGGATTCAAGTCGTTGCTACAGCCTGCGCCACAGTTGCCGTGGCACTTGCCGACGCGATCTTCATCGCCAATGGCCGGATAGGCCAAGGTTTGGGCCGATGCTGCGGAGACGAAGAAGAACAGCGCGAGCGAACACCCAAGTAAGCCGACTCTGGACACACGTAGAGACATGTGGACTCCTTGGAACAGACTGCGACAAGACTGGCGATGCGCGCATCGATCTCAGCAGCGGCGATTTCAGTAGTCAATTAGAAATGGGTAGGAAGGTACAGGAAAAATGGAGGAACTCGCTGGGCGAAGAAACCGAAGGGCGATATTCACGGTTTGCCCTTGGTTTTCTCTGGCTGGCGCAGCACCTTTGGTGTGCTGCGCCCTTTTCTTTTCTGCGCGTTCTGCGCGAGTTGTTCCTGCCGCGCCGCGTGCTCCTGCAACTCCCGTTGCAGCTTGAGGAACGACTCCAGCCGGTTCGCCGCCAGTCGGCCATCGGCGACCGCCGCGCGCACGGCGCACTTCGGCTCCGATTCATGATGACAGTCGCGGAAGTGGCAGTCGACGGCAAGCGCGTCGATGTCCGTGAACGCCGTCTGCAACGTTCCTTCCCACAGTTGCATCTCGCGCATGCCGGGCGTGTCGATCAGGACGCCGCCCCGCGGCAGCACCAGCAACTCCCGGTGTGTCGTCGTATGCCGTCCGCGCTGATCCTTCTCGCGGACGTCGCCCGTCCGCTGGCGTTCGACGCCGAGCAGTCCGTTGATCAGCGACGACTTGCCGACGCCGGACGAGCCGAGGAACGCGGCGGTGACGCCGAACGTGACGTACGACTCGAGCACGCCGCGGCCGATGGCCGTCTTCGCGCTGATGGCGTGGACGGGCGCGCCGCCCGCGATGGCTTCCACCTCGCGCACGAACGGCTCGACCTCGGACACGAGGTCCGCCTTGTTGAGCAGCACCACCGGCCGCGCGCCGCCATCCCACGCCGTCGTCAGATACCGTTCGATGCGTCGCAGGTTGAAGTCGTTATCGAGGCCCGACACCAGAAAGACGATGTCGATGTTCGCGGCGATGATTTGTTCCTGGGTGAGGTGTCCGGCGACCTTGCGGGAGAAGCGGCTGGTGCGGGGCAGGACGGCGTCGATCGTGGCCTCGCCGCCGGCGCGTTCCGGCGGGCGCAGCGCCACCCAGTCGCCGACGCCGGGAAAGGCGTCGCGCCGATCCGCCTGATGGCGCATGCGGCCGCGAACGCGCGCCAGCCACTCCTCGTGTTCGGCGATTGCCCGATAGATATGTTGATGTTCGGAGGCGATCCGGCCGGGCACGAGGCCGTCAGCCCGGTACGGCTCGAACGCCTCGGCAACGCGCGCGGTCCAGCCGATGGCTTCGAGGGATGCAATCGCCATTGTCGCGCAGCATTGTATCGCGAGTAAGATAGACCGAACCGAGCCGTCCCTTGGAACACCCGATGCCCCGCCCCCACACGAGGACACCGATGTCCCATCTGCGCGTCCTGCTGGCGGCCCAGGACGCGGACGCGGCGGATCAGGTCCGCCACCTGCTGCGGGACGAGCGGGACACCCACTTCGAGCTCGATTGGGTCGCCAGCTTCGACGAGGCGCTCGCGCGCATGGTGCGGCGCGAATACGACGCCTACCTGCTGAGCGATCGATTCGATCGCCGCCGCGGCGTGGACCTGCTGCGCGCCGCGCTCGACGGCGGCTGCGTCGAGCCCATCATCCTGATCGGTCCACGGCCGCTCGACGATCTGTCCGAAGCCCTCGACGCGGGCGCGGCCGACGCGCTGACGTACGACGAGCTGACGCCGTCCCTGCTCCAGCGGGTGCTGGGCTGCGCCGTCGAGCGGACGCGGTTCGCGCACATGCTGGGCGAGCACCAGGAGCGCCTGATCCAGGCCCAGCGCATGGAGAGCCTCGGCCGGCTCGTGGGTGGCGTCGCGCACGATTTCAACAATCTGCTGACCGGCATCATCGGCTATACGTCCATCCTCGAACGCGAGATCCCGTCGGCCGAGCCGTCGCGCAAGTCGCTGGACGAGATCCGCAAGGCGGCCGATCTCGCGTCCGCGCTGACACGCCAGTTGCTCGCCTACAGCCGCAAGCAGACGCTGCGCCACACCGTGCTGGACGTCAGCGATGTCGTCGAAGGCCTCGCCGATATGTTGCAGCGCCTGATCGGCGAGCAGATCTCGATGACGATCGCCGCGGCCCATCCGCTGCCGGCCATCATCGCGGACCACGGACAGGTGGAACAGGTCATCCTGAATCTTGTGCTGAACGCGCGCGACGCGACGCCGTCCGGCGGCCACATCGCCGTCGAGACCGGCCAGGCGTTCATCACGCACGACCGCGCCGCGGCCGAGGAGGTCGATCGCACCGGCATCTTCGTCACCCTGTCCGTGCGCGACAACGGCGAAGGCATGTCGCCGCACGTCCGCGCGCACGCGTTCGAGCCGTTCTTCACCACCAAGCCGTTCGGGAAGGGCACCGGCCTCGGCCTCTCGACGGTCCACAGCATCGTCCGCCAGGCGGGCGGGTTCATCGACGTCACGACCGACGTCGGCCGCGGCACGCTGGTGCAGGTCTTCATCCCGGAGGCGCAGGACGCGCAGGTGCCCGTCCAGGTCGAGCCGGTGGCCGAGCCGCTGGAATTGCAGGCGGCGCATCACGAGACGGTGCTCGTGGTGGAAGACGATGAGACGGTGCGGAATTACATCCGGGAGGCGCTGCGCTTCTACGGGTATCAGGCGGTGATTGCGTCGGACCCGCTGGCGGCGCTGCGCCTCGCGAAGGACGCATCCGAGGACATCGCGGTGATCCTCACCGATATCGTCCTGCCGGACATGAGCGGCATGCACCTCGCCGCGCAATTGACGACGCTGCGGCCGTCGGCGGCGGTCGTCTACATGTCGGGCTACATCGACGCGCGGGCCGGACATGCGGCGCTGCCGCCCGACGCGCATTTCCTCCGCAAGCCGTTCTCGCCCGAAGAGCTCGCGCGGCTGCTGCGGCGGGCGCTCAATGGCCGCTGATCGCGTATGGCGGCTCGAGAACGTGGAGCTGGAGACTGGGCGATGAGCGCTGCGGATCCGCCATCCTCCGATTCGTCCTCCAAGGCTGGCGCCAAGGCCGACGCGCTGGGCGACATGCTGCCGGTCGTCTATCAGGAACTGCGCCGCGTGGCGGCCGGCTACCTGCGGCGCGAGCGGCCGGGCCAGACGCTGCAGGCGACGGCGCTCGTCCACGAGGCCTATCTGCGGCTGATGCGCGAGCGGCACGTGTCCTGGCAGAACCGCGCGCACTTCTGCGCCATTGCCGCGAACTCGATGCGGCAGATCCTCGTCGAGCGATCACGGGCGCGGCGGGCCGCGAAGCGCGGCGGCGCCTTCGCGCGCATCTCCCTCCACGAAGAGCTGATCGGCGTGCCGGCCACGGGGATCGACGTCGAGGCGCTCGATCAGGCTCTGGAGCGGCTGGCGGCGCTGGATGCCGACCAGGCGCGCCTCGTGGAGCTGCGCTATTTCGGCGGAATGACAATCGAGGAAACGGCCGACGTCCTCGGCGTGTCGCCGGCGACGGTCAAGCGATCGTGGGCGGTCGCGCGCGCGTGGCTGCACAAGGAACTCCAGGGTGGAGAGCTCCAGGGTGGGGAACTGCAAGGCGGTCCTGACGAGCCGGGCGGCGATGCCGCGGACGCGGAGGATGCGTCCGCGGGCGGTCGAAGGACGGATCGGTGACGCCGGAGCAGTGGAAGCGCGTCAACGTCCTCTTTCACGAGGCGCTGGAGCAGCCGGCGGATCGGCGCGCGGTCTGGCTGCGGCAGGCCGCGGGCGAAGACGCGGCGGTGCGGCGCGAGGTGGAAGCGCTGCTTATGTCCCACGAGCGCGATCCGGACTTTCTCGAAGCGCCGGCTCCCGACATCCAGCAGTTGGAACGCGCCGCGTTCAGCGCGCCAACCGTGGCCGCGACGTCGCTCGCCGGCCAGCGCATCGGCGCCTACGACGTCGTCCGCGAACTGGGCCGCGGCGGCATGGGCGTCGTCTATCTCGGACGCGATACACGGCTGCATCGCGACGTCGCGATCAAGGCGCTGCCGCAGGAGCTGTCCGCCGACCACGCCGCCCGCGATCGTCTGCGGCGCGAAGCCCGCGCGGCCGCCGCGTTGACGCATCCCGGCATCGCCACCATCTTCGCGCTGGAAGAGTCCGGCGACGCGATCTACGTCGTGTCGGAGCTGGTGCGCGGCCGGACGCTGCGAGAGGAGCTGGCCTACGGTCCCCTCGACCCGGCCCGCGCGCTCGACACGCTCATCGAGATCACCCGCGCCGTCGGCGCCGCGCACGCGGAGGGTATCGTCCATCGCGACCTCAAGCCCGAAAACGTCATGCGCACGCTCGCCGGAGGGATCAAGATCCTCGACTTCGGTCTCGCGCGCGCGATGCCATCCTTCGGAGCGGACTTCGCACCGACGCTGACGCGGACCGGTGCGTTTCTCGGCACGCCGGCTTACATGGCCCCGGAGCAGATCAAGGGCGAGTCCGTCGACGGACGCACGGACCTGTTCGCGCTGGGGATCCTGGCGTACGAGCTGGCGAGCGGCGCGCATCCGTTCGACGAGAAAGCGGTCGGCGCGACGCTGCACCACATCCTCGTCGACCCGCCGCGGCCCTTCGACACGCGCGAGCAGCCGGCACTTGAGCTGCTCGCGGAGATCGTCGATCGCTGCCTGCAGAAGACGCCCGACCAACGCTACGCGACGGCGGAGGCTCTGCTGAGCGACCTGTCGTACGCCCGCGGAGCGGCCACCGACGCGCCGCCGGCACGGCGTGCGTCGAGCGTGGCGGGCGGCACGACCGGCCGTCGCGATGTCAGCGCGGGTGGCGTCGTGGGCGATGTGAGTGGGTCGAGCGGCGACTGGCGGCTGCCGTCGCAGGGACCGCGTTCGTCCGGCCGTCTGTCCGCGGCGCGCGAGGAATTCGCCGTCGATACGGCCAAACAGGCGGACGCGGCGTCTCTCTGGTGGTGGCGATTCCATCAACTGGCCGTCGCGCTGATGCAGATCATCGTCATTGTGCCGGCCTGGCGCGTCTGGCAGTGGCTGCCGGCGCCGTGGCCGCCGCTGTTGCGAATGCTGACCTTGCTGGTGATCGTGGTGGCGGTCAGCATCCGGCTGCACTTATGGTGGGTGTCCCGCTTCCTGCCGCCGGGATTGCCCGAGCAGCGTCTGCGCGCGCGGTTCTGGCTGCGCTTGACGGACTGGGCATTCACGCTGACGATGCTGCTGGGTGGTCTGGCGGTGTTTGGGGTGGAGGCGACCGCGGGTGGGGCGTTCGTGGGGATTGCGGCGTGCTACGCCGTGGTCTTCCTGATGGTGGAGCCGGCGACCGCGCTGGCCGCGTTTGGATCCGTCGAGCGCTCCGAGTTCACCGGCACCTGATGACTCCGTCAGTCCTGGATGACGTGATGCAAAGGAACGTGCGATGGCGCCGATCGACAACATCGACCTGCCGCTGACCTCCGACTCCTCGTCGCGCGAGCCGTATCGCGATCCCTTCACGCCCGAGGACGAAGGGCGCAAGCGTCCGAGTCTGTGGGGCGCGCTGGCGATTCTCGTGGTGCTGGTCGCGGCGGTCGGCTACTTCATCTACGTCCGTCAGCCGGTGCCGCCCGAAGCGGGCACCGAATCGGATGCGCGTCCCGCGGCGGCGGCGCCCGCGCGTCCAACCGAGCCGCTGCCGGCGCTCGACGCCAGCGATGCCTTCGTGCGGCGTCTCGTCGCCACCTTCTCCGCGCATCCGCAACTGGTCACCTGGCTGGCGACGAACGATCTCGTCCGGACGTTCACGGCGCTGGTCGACAAGATCGGCGTCGGCGCGTCACCGGCCCGTCAGGCGCGCATCGCCGCGCCGCAGGGCAAGTTCACCACGCTCGGGTCCGGCGCAACGCTGCGAATCGACCCCGTCAGCTACGCGCGCTACGACACGCTCGCGCAGGTCGTCGACTCCGTCGACGCCAACGGCGCCGCCCGCGCCTATCAGCAGCTCAAGCCCCTGATGGAGCAGGCGTACCGCGACCTCGGTTACCCGGACGGCGGCTTCGACAAGAAATTCGGCCTCGCGATTGCGCGGCTGCTCGAAACGCCCGTCCCCGACGGCGACGTCCACCTGCAGTCCACGTCCGTGTCCTTCAAATTCGCGGACCCGGAGCTGGAGCGCCTCTCGCCGCCGCAAAAGCAACTCCTCCGCATGGGCCCGCGCAACATGAAACTGGTTCAGGACAAGCTCCGCGCCTTCGCCAAAGCCGCCGGACTGTAACCGCGCGGCAGGCCCGAGGTCTGCGCAGAGAACTTCCTGACAGAGACCCCTGACAAAGATAACGGCCGGTGGGATCGAGGATCCGCGCCGGCCGTCTGACCTGTTGCGCGACGTCGCGCGTGTGCCGTCGTGATGACGGTGGACTACTGCAGGCGCGTGCCGAGCGCCGCGGTGCCGGCGGCCCAGGTCTGCGCTGCGGTGCTCGTATACATCGCGCGTTCGACGACGATCTGGGCGCCGTCGCTTTCGATCAGCGCGCTGAACATCCGGTTCGCGGCTTCGGGGAACATCGCGCTGACCGGCACGTTCTCGCGGCTGTTGGCCGCCAGCGGAATCGACTGCTGCGCGGACGTGCCATCCTCGAACAGCAGCGTGACCGTCGCGGAGCCCGCCGACGCCGACGTGTTGGCGATGAGGATGTAGGTCTCCGTCGCCGGATTCACTTCGCCTTCCGCCAGCGCCCAGCGCGTGCCGGTCGCCGTCGTGCCGGCCGAGAGGTGACCTTCATACCACTGACCCTGACCTGGCCACCACATCGCGCGCTCGACGATGATGCCCGTCCCGTTGACCGATTCGACGATCACCGACACCGGCGTATCGAGCAGGCGCGGATCGTCGACGTCCACCGAGATCGTGAGGCGGCTCTGCTTCGCCACTGGATGCGTCTTCGAGAACGTGACGCCGCGCGGCAGCAGATACGTCACCGTGATGTCAGTGTCCGTCTGCGACGGGTTCGCGACGAGGACATACATGTCGAAGAACTGGCCCGTCGCGCCTTCCGCCAGGAACCAGCGCGGCGCCGGCGCCGAGATGCCCGCGCCCGCGTGGCCGGCGGCAAACGCCTGCCCTTGCGCCGTGAGATACATCGCGCGCTCGACGATGATGGGCTGCACGGCGGTGATCGCGGCGGAGACGTCGGTGGCCGCGAGGTTGGGGTCCTCGGTGTCGACCCAGATCGTGCGGCGGCTGTTCGGCCGCAGCGTATAGGTCTTCACGACCGGCGGCCGCGGCGTCGGACGCAGATACGTGATGGTGACGTCCACCGTGGTGGCGTGCGGGTTCTGCAGCAGGTAGAACAGATCGAACGCGCCATGCGTCGCGCCTTCGGCCAGGAACCAGTTCGTCGCGGGCGCGGGCAGGCTGGTTTCGGCGTGGCTGCCGAGGCCGTTCTGCCAGGTCATCGTGCGATCGATGACGATGGGCTGATCGGATTCGATGACGGTGGAGAAGTCATTGTCTGGCTTCTCGGCCAGCTCGCCGCCGACGGACACCGTCGCGCGCGACCGTGCGGGCACGGCCTTCACGAAGCTCGTCACCTGCCCGTTCGACCCCAGCAGCCGCAGCATCGCGACCGCGTTCGTCGTCGTCGGATTCGCCAGCGCGAAGCGCGTGGAGAAGAACGCGTTCTGCGCGCCTTCCGCGAGATAGCGCTTGAACATACCCTTCGGATGCGTGCCCGCGACGCTCTCTTCGAAGTTCGACAGGCCATCGCCGTCCGGGTCCGCGAGCTCTTCGCCGCCGACGGTGGGATCGAAGCCGAACTGGTTCTCCCAGGCGTTGGAGAGCCCGTCGCTGTCACCGTCACGATCCAGGAAGAAAATATCCGGATCCTGATTCGTGTCCGCGACGACGCCGTTCGGGAACTGCGAGGCAAAGACGAGGAAGCGGCCGCTGCCGGAGATGTTGGACTCGTGCGAGACGTCCACGGGACCGACCGTGCTCACGCCGTACGGATCGACGAACTGCGAGAGGCGATCGAACACGCGTCCCGGCGTGTGCTTGCCCTCGGACTCGTTGCCGCCAATGGCGACGAACCGCGCGTCGGACGAGACCGCCAGACCGCCGCCGGTGAACCGGACCGCGCCCGCGCGTCGGAAGGTCTGCGTCAGCCGGTTGTAGATCACCACGCGGCTCTGGCCGAGCACCGAGCCGCCCGGCTCGCCATAGTCGCTCGTCGCCAGCGCCAGCCACGTGCCATCATCGCTGAACGCGAGGCTGATATAGGCGACGCCTTCGGGACCCACGTCGTCCACGGGATCCAAGGGATGACGCGTGGTCTGCCCGTTGTTCAACGTCCGGATATAGAGCGGCGTGCAGGGGAAGAAGCCCGTGCAGAGCTTTGATTCGAACGGCTCCGACAGATTCGTCGCAGTCGAGGCAAACGCGATCACCTGACCGTCCGGGCTCATCGTGGCCAGCGCGTGAGTGCCCGTTGCATCGCGGTAATACAACGTGCCGTCCATCTGGGCGCCGGTGCTGGACACGTTGACGCGCGTCGTCGTCTGCGCGATGACGTCGCGGATGAAGAGATCCGTCGTCTGATTCGTATCCGCCGGCACGAGATTGTCGGCGTTGGACGAGAAGAAGACGAAGCGGCCGTTCGCGCTGATCGAGAGGCCGCGCGCGCCACCCTGGCCCTGCACGTTGCCGTTCGCCACGCTGACGCGTTCCGTGGTCTGATTCTGACGATCGTATAGATAGACGTCATCGCAGCCGTGCAGATCGGGCGATGCGCAGCTATTTGTGTCATCTGCGACGAGACGCGCCGAGCTCGTGAACATGACCCAGCGCCCGTCTCCACTGATCCTCGGCGCAAAACTGTGGCTGTCGCCCTGGGTGCCGTCGCTCTTCACGCTCGCGCGAACGGTGGTGTTCGTGCTGCGATCGCGCAGGAAGATATCGGTGAAGCCGTTCGTGTCGCCCGGCACGAGATTCGTGGCGTCCGACTCGAAGACAATGAAACGTCCGTCGGCGCTGATGGCGGGCGCGCGGCTGGCGTTGTCGGCCTGCGTCCCGTCGCTCGCGACGCTGACACGGACCACTTGAGCGGCGGCACCCGCCGAAAAGATGAAGACAGAGAACGCGGTGAGCACGAACGCACGAACACGTCGTTGCGGTCCGTCGCACACACCACGAACGGAGTGGTTCACGGTAACCTCCTGATCGAGCATTATTCGCAGACCCGGGCGGCTGGCATCGCAGGGGAGGACCTTCACTCTCCTGGAAAGCCCGTCGCCCTGTCAAGGCGCTCCATCCCAGACCGGCCACGATCGGCCCGGCAAGCCATAAGCAAGTCCCGGGCCGCTGGTACCTCACACGGTCCGATCGGCCCCCGTAGGCGCTCTGCGCGGCTTGACGGTAAGATGGTCGTCTATGTTCCGTGTGGGAATTACGTACTTGCGCAAGCTTGGGGCTGTCCTTCTGGCAAGCGTCCTGGCGATCGGCGTCACCGCCACTCCGGTCCGCGCGCAGGCGTCACGGTCAGCATCCGCGCAGAAACGGCCACCCGCGCCGCCGGCCCGTACGTCGTTTTTTACGACACCACTGACACTCGCGGACATGCAGCAGAAGCAGGCCGTCGTCGAGACGTCGGCCGGGACGTTCGTCATCCAACTGCTGCCGGAGGCCGCGCCCAATCACGTCGGCTATTTCATCAAGCTCGCGCGCGAGGGGACGTTGAAAAGACGACATTCCACCGGGTCATCAAGCTGGGGATCATTCAGGGTGGAGATCCCCTGTCGAAGGACCCGGCCAGGGCGACGACGTACGGCACGGGCGGACTGGGCGTGCTGAAGGCGGAGCCGAACGCGGAAAAGCATACGCGCGGCGCGGTGTCCGCGGTCCTGCTGCCCGGCAAGCCGGACTCCGCCGGGTCGCAGTTCTTTGTGTGCATCGCGGATCAGCCCGCGCTCGACGGACAATACACCGTGTTCGGCCGCGTGACGGACGGTCTGGAAGTCGCGCAGAAGATTTCAGAAGCGCCCGCGGACGCCGAGGGCCGCGTCAGCGAACGCATCGAGATCGTCCGCGTGACGATTCGCGACACGCCGCCGCCCGAGCCCGTGCCGTTCGCGACGGAGACCGCGGCGCAGCTCGCGCAGTGGCGCGCGACGCTCGAGACCACCAAGGGACGCATCACGCTGGAGTTCCTGCCGGACGTCGCGCCCGAGCACGTGCGCAACTTCCTCCGCCTCGCGCGGCGTGGCGTCTACGACGGGACGGACTTCCATCGCGTCGTGCCCGGCTTCGTCGTGCAGGCCGGCGCGATGACCAGCCGCCGCGAGCCGCCGACGCAGAAGCAGCGCGACGTGATCCCGCAGACGATGGCGCCCGAGTTCAACGCGACGAAGCACGAGAAAGGCATCGTCTCGATGGCCCGCGCCGACGATCCCGCCAGCGCGTCGACGTCCTTCTTCATCTGCACCGGCCCGGCGCCGTCGCTCGACGGCACGTACACCGTCTTCGGCCGCGTCGTCGAAGGGCTGGAGGTCGTCGAGGCCATCGAGCAGGCGCCGCGCAACGGCGAAACGCCGATTGACCGCATCGAGATCCTGAACATCGACCTGTCCAGCAAGGCTCCCCAATGAGGGGCCCACAATGAGGTCTGCATGACCGAAGCGTCGATCGACGAGTCCTCCGATCTCACCTCGGCGCTCTATCGCAACTTCGACCGCGATCGGTGGCGCGAGCTGCGCGCATCCACGCCGCTGACCTTGAGCGAGTCCGACCTCGCCACGATTCAGGGCCTCAACGAGAAACTGCGGATGGACGAAGTGGCGGAGATCTATCTGCCGCTCTCACGGCTCCTCAGCCTGCACGTCGCCGCGAACCGGCTGCTCGCCCGCGTGCGCGACACGTTCCTCCATGAAGAGACGTCGCCCGTGCCGTACGTCATCGGCCTCGCGGGCAGCGTCGCCGTCGGCAAGAGCACGACCGCGCGTCTGCTGCAGGCGCTGCTGTCGCGATGGCCCGAGCATCCGCGTGTCGAACTGGTGACGACGGACGGCTTCCTCTTTCCGAACGCCGTGCTGGAAGCGCGCGGCCTGATGAAGCGCAAAGGCTTTCCCGAAAGCTACGACATCCGCCGCCTGCTGCGGTTCGTGTCGGACCTCAAGTCGGGGCTGACGGGGCTCAGCGTCCCGGTGTACTCGCATGTGGCGTACGACATCATGCCGGACACCACGCAAGCCATCCCGCACGCCGACATCGTCATCATCGAAGGGTTGACCGTTCTGCAGACCGGCACGACGCAAGGCGAACGCGCGCCGCGCATGTTCGTGTCCGACTTCTTCGACTTCTCGATCTACGTCGATGCGTCGCTGCCCGCGATCAAGCGCTGGTATATCGAACGGTTTCTCGCGCTGCGCGCCGCCATCTTCACGAATCCGTCCTCGTATTTTCACCGCTATGCTAGTCTGTCGGAATCGGAAGCAGTGGAGACGGCCACGCGGATCTGGCGTGAGATCAACGAGGTCAATCTGCGCGAGAACATCCAGCCGACCCGGTCCCGCGCCCATCTCGTCCTGCAGAAGGGACCCAGCCACGCCGTCGAGCGTGTCTTCCTTCGCAAACGATAGATGACGCCAGATGCGCGGGACGTCAGGCTGGTTTGCGCGGGGCATGTCGCTCGTCCGTACCACCCGCCCATTCAGGCGGGGACGGCGGATGCGACCCGTTGATATGATCGTCGGACAGGTGTGCTGTGGCTGACCCCGATTCCAAAGACGCGAAAGACGCTCCCAAGAAACGCATCAACTTCTCCGCGGCCTGGCAGGAAGCCAGCGTGCTCGTGTGGGCGAGCCGGTGGCGGCTGCTGTTGGGCGGCGTGTTGATGCTGATCAACCGGGTATCCGGCCTCGTCCTGCCCGCCAGCTCCAAATACCTCATCGACGACGTCATCGGGAAGCAGCAGCGCGACCTGCTGATTCCCATCGCCATCGCCGCCGGTGTCGCGACGCTCGTCCAGGCCGTCACCACCTTTGCGCTCTCGCAGGTGCTGGGCATCGCCGCGCAACGGGCGATCACCGACATGCGGCGCGCGGTGCAGGAGCACATCACGCGGCTGCCGGTCCGGTACTTCGACACGACGCAGTCCGGCATCCTCATCTCGCGCGTCATGACGGACGCGGAAGGCGTCCGCAATCTCGTCGGCACCGGCCTCGTGCAACTCGTCGGCAGTATCGTCACGGCGGTGATCGCGCTCGGGGTGCTCTTCTATCTCAACTGGAAGCTGACGCTGGTCACGATGGTCGTCCTCGGGGCCTTTGCCGGCGTCCTGGCGATCGCGTTCAAGCGGCTGCGGCCGGTGTTCCGCGAGCGCGGCAAGATCCAGGCGGAGGTCACCGGCCGTCTCGCGCAGGCGCTGGGCGGCATCCGCGTGGTGAAGGCATACACCGCCGAGCGGCGGGAGCAGATCGTCTTCACGAAAGGCGTCCACAAACTCTTCCGGAACGTCGCGACGACGATGACGGGCGTGTCGGCGACGACGGCGCTGTCCACGGTGATCGTCGGGGTGATCGGGGTCGTCATGATCATGGTCGGCGGGACGTCGATCCTCGACGGCAGCATGACGCTCGGCGACTTCATCATGTACGTCTTCTTCACCGGCCTGATGGCGGCGCCGGTGATTCAGATTGCGTCCATCGGGACGCAGCTCACGGAAGCCTTCGCCGGTCTCGATCGCATCCGCGAAGTGCGCGGCGCGGTGACGGAAGACGCCGAGGACGCGCGGCGTGCGTCGCTCCGCGAGATGCGGGGGCACGTGACGTTCGAGGACGTCTGGTATGAATACAACGCGGGTGTGCCGGTGTTGAAAGGCGTCTCCTTCGACGCGCCCGCGGGATCGACGACGGCGCTGGTGGGATCGAGCGGATCGGGGAAGAGCACGCTGGTCAGCCTGGTGATGGCGTTCAACCGGCCGACGGCCGGGACGGTCCGCATCGACGGACACGACCTCGCCAGCCTCCGGCTCACCGACTACCGGTCGCTCCTCGGCATCGTCCTGCAGGACAACTTCCTGTTCGACGGGACGATTGGGGAAAACATCCGCTACGGGCGGCCGCACGCGTCGCTGGACGAGGTGCGGGAAGCGGCGCGCATCGCGCACTGCGATGAGTTCATTGAAGAATTCGCGGACAAGTACGACACGGTGGTCGGCGAGCGCGGCGTGCGGCTGTCGGGAGGCCAGCGGCAGCGGGTGGCCATCGCGCGGGCGATCCTGGCGGATCCGCGGATCCTGATCCTGGACGAGGCGACGTCGAGCCTGGACAGCGAGAGCGAGGCCAAGATCCAGGACGCGCTGCGGGCGCTGCGTCAGGGCCGGACGACCTTCGTCATCGCGCACCGGCTGTCCACCATCCGGAGCGCGAACCAGATCCTCGTCCTGGAAGCCGGGGAGGTCGTCGAGCGCGGCTCCCACCAGGAACTGCTGGCCTTCAACGGGCGCTACCGGCAGCTCTACGAGCGGCAATATCACTTCGAAGAGGACCGGTTCATCAACCCTGGGGAAGACTTTACGCCCGAGCCGCCAGCCGAGGTGGCCGCCCTGCCGGTTCGCCCGAACAACTCCCTCTAGCGGCTGGTCCCTCCGGCGAGGCGATTCGTCCAGAACAGGGGCGATTCTGGCCAAAAAACACCGGAATTGCCCATTCAGCCGCTCATCCCACCCAATTGGGTACCTCCCCTTGCCGTTTGGTCACGGCCCAGTTACACTTCGTCCCATTCACTTCGGCTCTCGCGCTTCCGGGGGGATGTGCGATGGGGCTTTTCTTGAAACACGTTGGAGGAAAAATGAGAGCAGTGTTGTGGCGATTGTGCCTCGCCCTTCTCCTCACTGCCGCGCCTGCGATCGCGCAGGAACAGCGCGGGAGTATTGAGGGAATCGTCAAAGACTCCTCGGGTGCGGTTCTGCCCGGCGTGACGGTTGAAGCCCGGAACACGACCTCAGGCGGCGCCCAGACGGCGGTGAGCGACGAGAACGGCATCTATCGGTTCGCCGCGCTCGCCCCTGGCCTGTACGACGTCAGGGCCAGCCTCGACAGCTTTAATCCTGCGGAAAACAAGGGCGTTCGTCTCGAGCTCGGACAATTGCTCCGCGTCAATCTGTCGCTGGCGGTGAAGGGCGTGCAGGAATCGGTGCAGGTCAGCGCCGAGCAGCCGCTCATCGACGTCAAGCAGAACGCCAAGGCCACCGTCGTCGACAGTACCTTCATCGACAAGATGCCGACGGGCCGCAACTTCCCCGACGTCGTCTTTGCCGCCGCGGGCGCGCAGGACGAGGATCGCGCGGGCGGCATCCAGATTGATGGCGCCAGCGGGTCCGAAAACCGCTTCATGATCGACGGCCTCGACACGACGAACCTGCAGACTGGCGTCAGCGGCAAGGGCCTGCGGACAGACTTTGTGCAGGAAGTCCAGGTCAAGACGAGCGGCTATAACGCCGAGTACCGCGCCGCCACCGGCGGCGTCATTAGCGCCGTCACCAAGAGCGGCAGCAACCAGTGGCACGGCGGTGCCAGCTACTACTTCCGCGACGCCGATTGGTTCGGCGACGTGCGGCCGACGCTGCGCTTGAATCCGATCGACACGCGCCAGGCCGAAACCGTTTTCATTCCGGCCGACGACCACACGGACTCCGAGCCGTTGTTCGACATCGGCGGGCCGATCTTCCGTGATCGCGCGTGGTTTTTCCTCGGCGGCTATCAGTTCAACAACATCGACAAGCGCACGGTGCGCTTCACGCAGCGGAACCCGAACAACGAGAGCCGGACATTCGAGGACAAGGACAGGACGAACAACTACCTGGGCAACATCAGCACCCAGTTGACCAACGAGCTGCGCGGCAAGTTCTCGTTCAACGTCGGCCGCACGCGCAACGGGCTCGCGCTGCCGGGCATCGAGCCGAACGGCACGAGCACCGCGAACCCGGACCTGTTCCCGGCGACCAAGCACCTGGAGAGCTACAACGACATCTATTCTGGCACGCTCGACTGGGTGCCGAGCAGCAAGCTCTATTTCAACGTGACGGCTGGCTACAACCGGTACGGCGACGAGGAACAGGGCCTGTTCGGGACGACGCTGCGACGCGAGTTCGCCAGCGACAACTCCATGTTCCCGGAGATTCCGGCGAACCTGCGGCAGCCGAACGGCTACGCGGACGCGCTGGACGTCGCGCGCATCAGCGCCGACAACTGGAGCCGGTGGCAGTTCAACTCGGACGCGACCTACTACGGCAATTGGATGGGCCAGCACACGTTGAAGGGCGGCGTGCAGTATGAGCGCATCACGAACGACGTCAACCGAGGGGATCAGTTCCCACGCATCATCCTGAACTGGAACGCGGCGTTCCAATCCTTTGACCAGGGTCCGCTGCGCGGCCCGTACGGCCACTACACGGTCCGCGTCAACACCACGGTGGGACAGATCACCGGCGACAATGTCGCGTTCTTCATCCAGGACGGCTGGACGGTCAACGACCGGCTGACGATGAACCTCGGTCTGCGCATCGAGAAAGAGGAAGTGCCCTCGTATCGTCCGGAGAACCCGGGGATCGAATTCGGCTGGGGTGACAAGATCACGCCGCGCGTCGGTTTCGCGTACGATCTGAAAGGCGATGGTCGCAACAAGCTGTACGGCAGTTGGGGTGTGTTCCACGACGTTATGAAGCTCGAGCTGCCGCGCGGCTCGTTCGGCGCGAACCGCTGGGTTGACTACTACGTTTCGCTCGACACGTTCGACTGGCCGTCGATCAACTGCGGCTATCCGCCGGCGCCCGGCACGGCCGGCTGCCCGGGCACGCTGCTGGGCTCGATCGATTTCCGTGACGTCTCCAACCGCGATGGGGCCAGCCAGGTCGATCCGAACCTGAAGCCGATGCGCTCGCAGGAATTCACGGTCGGCTACGATCGCGAGCTGGGGCACTCCATGTCGGTCGGCGTGCGCTACGTCCGTAAGTGGATCAATCGTGCCATCGAGGACGTGGGCGTCATCGAGCGCGGCGTCGAGCGCTTCTTCATCGCGAACCCTGGTTACGGCCTGGCGGAGTTCACGATTGGTCCGGAGTTCCCGGCGCAGCCGCCGGCGCAGCGTGATTACGACGGCCTCGAATTCCAGTTGCGGAAGCGCTGGGCGGACCGGTGGCAGTTGAACGCGGTGTATACGTTCAGCCGTCTGTATGGCAACTATCCGGGTCTCGCCAGCTCCGACGAGCCGAACGCGGACGGCGTGGGACGCCGCGCGCCGAACGTCAATCGCGCGTTCGACGGCATCTACAACTCGTTTGACGGCAACGGCAACCCGGTGTTCGGACGGCTGGGCTCGGATCGTCCGCACATCTTCAAGGTCCAGGGGTCGTACGACTTGCCGTGGGGCACGTCGGTCGGGCTGACGCAGTTCGTGGAGACCGGCACGCCCATTACGCGCGAAACGTCGAACCAGGGCATCCCGGTGTTCTACATGGGCCGCGGCAGCGACGGCCGGACGCCGGTCCTGGCGCAGACGGACCTCCAACTGCAACAGGACGTCCGCCTGCGCAGCCTGCGCTTCGCGGTCGTCGGCGAGATCTTCAACGTGTTCGACAGTGACACGGCGATCCGCTATCACGTCGTGCAGTACCGCGATCGCGTGAACGCGGCCAGCAACGCGGCGTTCTTCCAGGGCTACGACCCACAGGCCATCGCGGCCGCCAACCCGAGCATCCGCCCCGACGCGCGATTCCTGCAGCCCAACACGTTCCAGGGCCGCCGCGCGGTGCGCCTCGGCTTGCAGTTCCGCTTCTAGTCCCGCCAGCCTCGCCGAGGAGGCTAACCGCATAGTGCAGACGTACACAAGGGCGTGGCTTCGGTCACGCCCTTGCGGTGTTGAGCGGCATTCGCCCGAATGCGTCTATTCGTGGACGGGCAATACGCGTCGAATCAGCACGAGTTGACCAAAGATTGCCGGCATGAGAATGGCGATAACAGTAGCGGATTGACCTGCCGGAGTTCTTCGGACCAGTGGTTACTGGAGAATGGCGCTGACCGGACCGGTGTGTCGTTCTTCGCCCGTTATATCAGCGCGAGCCGGCATCGCCGACGAGCGCCCTCCGTCAGTCGTGGATAGATGCTTCGCCTTGAACGCGGCCGGCGTCAAGTAGCCGAGACTCGAATGCGGCCGCACCTCGTTGTAGTGCCGGCGCCACTCCTCGATGCTCACCTTCGCGTCGATTCGGTTGCGGAACCACTGCAATGAGAGGTGCTGGTCTCGAAACTTCCCGTTGAAGGATTCGTCGGCGCCATTCTGCCAGGGTTTGCCCGGATCGATAAACGCCGTTTCGATCTGCGCGGTCTGCAGCCAGCGCAGAATCGCCCGTGCGACGAACTCGGGACCGTAGTACCTTCGGAAGAGGAGGCCAAGGCTGGACAACTGCTTCTCTAGAATGGGTTTACCACAACTCAGCCCAGAGGAGATTGCCAGCCATGACCTCGAATCCTTCTATCACAGCCCCGAC
>Ga0187894_10000552_pt1:5000-50634 | contig 50634 bp, 48 predicted proteins | sample GBC1701081metaG_FD_136650 | JGI IMG/M metagenome (GOLD analysis project Ga0187894, IMG submission 136650) | White microbial mat communities from a lava cave in the Kipuka Kanohina Cave System on the Island of Hawaii, USA - GBC170108-1 metaG ... | reverse complement strand
GCTCGCTAACTAAACGTCTTCCAGAGACTTGAGCATCTCGGGCACGAAGTCTTTCCGGATCTCTATGAGACTCGAGTGCTTGGTTTGACGGAGGCCATCGACAAGCTCTCCGTCCGGGCGCTGGTGCCCATACAGACGACGCCCGGACCCTACGGTTCCCCCAAATCGCCAACTTTCTTGCGTCGAATCATAGAGCGGCCGCCGGCGGCGTCCTCGATCTGCAAGCGGCGGCGGTACCATACCGACGGGTATGCGCACTCTTCGCGCCTCGCCAGCCGGGCGCCTCAGCGGCCGACCTGGTCCCCAATTTCCGTGGAACTGTGCTTACTTAGCGGCCGGCGGTACGCCGCTGGAGAACCGCGCGCAGACCGTCCTGAGCGCTGCGTCGTACTGTCGGAGAGCGATCGGACAGCGCCGCCCCAAAGCGTCGCTCCGCTTCGTCCAGGTTGCCGAATGCAAGCAACTGCCAGCCCAGCAGCGCGGCCGCTTCACCCGCCCGCGGGGAGCTTCCGTGTTCGTCAACGAAGACGGTCAAGGCGCTTATCGCCTCCGCGCGCCGTGCCCCGCGGGCCAGCGCGACCGCCCGCCAATATGCCGCGTCCTCGGCCAGGGGATCCCCCGCCGCCATGGCAGCCGCACGCTCGAACGCCATCACGGCGCGACCGTGCTCGCCGCCCTTGAGCGCCAGCCAGCCCTCCTCGAATGCCGCGTCGCGCGCGCCGGGCGCCGGAGAAGCGCCCGCCGAGGTGGGGCGCGGGCGATGACGATCGCCCGTCCTGCAGGCCGCCCCGTCGCCGCCGTCCATCGCCTGGGGCTTGACGCGCGCGGCGACAGCGGGCGGGGCGGCTGGGGGCGCGCCGACCACGGCGCTTTCGTCGCCCTCGGGCGCTCGCCAAGATTGTCCCGCCTCGATCAAGGCGTGCGGGCGGGCGGCGGCGATTCCTCGGCCGCGGATCTCGACGCGCCCGTGGTTGACGTCAACCGCTATCAGACGATCGTCGACGACCGTCACGGAAAACTCCGTACCGCGGACCTCGACTTCGCCGTCGCCCGCGACCACGCGGAAGCGCTCGCCCGGGTCCAGGCGATCGACCTCGAAGTACGCGCGGCCATGTCGCAAGCGCACGATCTCGTCCCCCACAGGACCGCTGCGCTCGATTACGGCCCCCGCCGAAGGCCTGACGCGTCCTCGAGAGGCAGCGGCGGGCTCCGCAGAGGTCGCGATGCTCTTGGTCGGGTGCGCCGCGCTCGGGCCCCTAGTTTCATCGCCGGCGCCGATCTCGCGCCGGGTCGCCGCGGGGATCACGACGAGCACCGCCGCTGCGGCCGCGGCGGCCACCGCCCCCACCGACACCCACGTCCCGCGCGCGCCCGGCCGCCTGCTTCGCCGCATGCGCGCGGCTTGCGCAAGGATCGCCGTGCGAACCTCCGCGCGCCGACGCTCGTCGGGCGCTCCCCATGGCGCGGCGGTCAGGGCCGCCTTGACGGCCTCGACGGGATCTGAGCTCACGGCGATTCTCCCGTCAGAAAGGCATTGCGAATCGCGACCCGCGCCTCGTGAAGCCGGCGCCAGACGGTACCAGGCCTGACGCCCAGCGCTCGCGCGGCATCGACACCGGACACCTCTTCGATCTCACACAGCACGAACACGACGCGCAGATCGTGCGGCAGAGCGGCGACCACGCGCTGCGCGCGATTCATGATGTCGCGTTGCTCGGTCAGCTCGTCGGGGCGTACCGCGGCCGGCACGGGCTGCCAGCCGAGCGCCGCCAGCGCCGAGCGCCTCCTCACCTCTCCGCGGGTATGATGACGGGCGACGTTCGCGGCGATGCCGAAAATCCAGGTCAGAACGTTCGATCCTCCGCGGAACCGCGCGGCGGAGCGCGCCACCTCGACGAACGTCGCCTGCACCAGGTCGTCGAGGTCGCGCCGATCCGTCCCGGACAGCCGCGCCAGAAAGCGGTAGACGCTGAGGTGGCGCCGATCGAACAGAGCGCCGAGGGCGGTCGAGTCGCCGATCACCGACGCCGCGAGTAACGCTTCGTCCGACAGAGCTTCGCCGGTGTCCGCGGCGAGTCGAAACGGCAGCAGCTTGCCCCGCGGGATCACGGTGCGCTCCAACGCAGCGCCAGCGCGGCCCGCAGCAGCGCGCGCGGCTCGGCGGCGAGGGATACGTCCTCCTCGCGCCGCGGCGCCGTGCGCGCGAAAGGCGCGAATCCACCTTCCACCAGCAGCGCGGCCGCCATGTGGGTTCCGAATTGTCGCCCCAGGGCCAGCCGCAAAGCGCCCCGAATTCCGCCCGAGTCCGCGGCTTCTTTGTGGTGCTCCACTTCGCCCGTGTCGGCGTCGACCTCGACCGCTTCACCCGCGCTACGCAGCCAACCGAAGCCGAGGCCGACGCCCGGCTGAATCGACAGCTTGCCCAAATCGAAGCTGGCCTCGCCGAGCAGCAGCAGCTCCGCGCCGTAGCGGCTGGTCGCCGTCGCCGCCCTGGTGCGCGCGGTCTCGCCCCATTGCCGGTCTGCGCGCATCAGGGCGCCGACACACGCGCGCCCGATCCGCACGCACCCGGCGGCATGGAGGCCGTACCACGCCGTCCCGTCGGTGGCCCACGAGGGCCCCACGCCGGCGGTCAGCGCCCCGCGCGGAACAGCCGGCGATCCGGCCGCAGCGGCCGCCACGGCGACACCGGTGGCCGTCTCCTTGGGCGGCGGCGCACCGTCCTCGACCGGGACGGCCGATCCCAGCTCGGCGTGCGTCCAGGTTTCGATGAGAGTGGCGGCCGTGGAAGCGGTGGCCACTTTGCGCACGACGCGCCGGCCATCGGGATCCTGGATATCGACGACGACCCCGTCGTCGGAGCGCTCGAGCCAGGCGCGCGTGATCGGTCCACAGGGCGCGAACGGTGCGGGGGCAGACGCGACGATGATCGATCGCTCCTGGAGCCGCGCGTGCGCCTCGGCGACCAGATCGATGTTCCCCGCGAGGCGAACGGATGGCGGGCACGCGCCGGGGGAGTTAGCCCGCGCGGCGCCAGCGAAGCTGACGGCACCACACATCGCGGTCGCCATGACCCTCAAGGCGGCTTTCATAGGGCTGCTTCTGATGATGCCACGACCGTGCTCCGCTTTCTGGGTGGGTGCCCGCAGCCCGGCAACCCTTCGTCGCTCGGCGACGCGTCGTGTTAGCAGCTTGGGTGGGGGGTGAAAATCGAGGCTAACCAGCCTGTCAGGCCGTCGTCATCCAGTCTAGGCAGCGCTGCATCTGCGCCGGCATCTCGCTGGACGGAAAGCGGAAGCGCTCGCCGTGGCCGGGCAGCACCCATTCGAAGCGGAAAGCGAGCAGCCGTTCCATCGAGCGGCGCAGCACGCGCCAGTCGTACCAGCAGGCGTCGCGGAAGGCGACGGGGTGACCGCGCCGGCGGCTCCAGGCCAGGTGGTCGCCCGAAAAAAGAAACTTGTCGCGGTAAAGCAGGCACATCGATCCGCGCGTGTGGCCGGGCGTGGGTATGGCCAGTAAGTCCTCAGCCAGAGAGATCGGCGCCTCGCCTTCGAGCTTGTGCTCCACATCGCGTGTCCCGTCGCTGACGTCGTCGGCGTGCAGGATCCGGCGCGCGCCGAAGCGTGCGGCCCATTTCGCGTGGTCCGCCACGTCGTCGCGGTGAGTGAGAAAAATGGTGGCCACGCCGCCCATCTCCGCGATGCGCTCCACCAAGAGGCGGGTGAAGCGGGGAGTATCCACCAACACGTTCCCGGCCTCTCGTACGATCAGGTAGCTGGTCGCGCCGAAGCTCGCCTCCGCGTGAAACCCGCAGTAAAAGACGCCGTCGTCGATCGACGTCGGGAACGAGGCGACGATGGGTGCCAGGTCGGGCTTTCGTTCCGACCCGATGGACCCCGTAGGACATCCCACCAGGGCCATGAGCGCGAGCTTCGTCTCGTCGGCGGTCTCCGGCTGACGCCGCACGTACGACAGGTCGTCCTGCTCGTCGAACGTCGCCGGGGCGAGCCAGCGACACATTCCGCAGTCGATGCAGGTGGCATCGACGTACAGATCTCCCGCGGCATTCTGCGGCAGGCGCTGGGCGTGCGAGGCCACACCCAAGAATAGCGCTCGTAGACCGCGGGCGCCCGCGGTCCGGGAAACTTCGGGCTAGTAAAGGAACCCGTTCACCGGCGCGACGGGCTCGGGGAGCTTTTCTTCCCCGAGCTGCTGGCGCAGGTTGATCTCGATGGTGCGGGCGATGGCGCTCATGGGGATGTCGTTGATGGAATTCTCGAAGGGATTCTCGATGCGCGCGCCCACCATCTCCAGCGCCATGAACACGAAGCCGATAATCAAGGCGGCCGGGATGGTCAGATACCCCAGATCTTTCACCAGTGAAAACGGCAGGAGCAGGATGAACACCCAGGTAAACAGCCACGTGAAATAGCCGTACTGCCTGGGGAAGACAGTGTTCTTGATGCGCTCGCAGCCGCCTACGGTGTCGGTCAGGTTGGAGAGCCGTCCATCGACTTGGACATGCCGGAAGTCGTCGACGAATCCTCGCTCCAGGCCTTGCTGAAGCTGGCGGCCCTGTTCGTGCAGCAGCGCGGCGGGGACGTTTTTCTGCCGCCGCAGGCGCGCGACCTCTTCGTCGTCGAGAAAAGGCGCGGCCGCCGCCGGCGCGTCTTGCCCGCGCAGGTGCGCGCACAACGCATGCGCCAGCGCGATCTGGCGATAGACCAGCTGGCGCTGGAACGACACCAGGGCCGCGGCTGTCTCGTTCGCGGCGTGCTTCAACGAGCAGAACGTGAGCGCCTGCCGCGCCACGGATCGCGAGTCGTTGACCAGAGCGCCCCACAGCCGCCGCGCCTCCCACCAACGGTCATAGGCCGAGTTGTTCCGAAAGCCGAGCAGGATGGCCACCGCGGTGCCCAGCACCGTGCCGGGAGCGGCGGGCAGACACACACTGTCGAGGCCCGCCTCTTTATGAAGGGCGGTGACGAAGCTCGCCGCCGCCGCCACCACCAGCATCCTCCTCCACGTCAGCTCGACGATCTTTCGAAACGACAGATACTTGCGGACGATCATGCGGACGGGGCGTCGCTAGTACTTGACGTAAGGCGGGCGCTTCTGGTCGATGAAGGCGCGCGCCGACGGCCGCGACCACTGGGCTTCCGCGAACGCACGCGCTTTGCCTTCTACGGGGTGGCCGTTGATGATCAGCCGCTGCAACATGAAAGCCAGGTCGGCGTCGGCGCACGACCAGGCTCCGAACAGGGACCTGCGCCCGTCGGGGATCAGCCGGTTGGCGACCCGCAGGAGCCGGAGCGCCGCCGCCTCTCCGCGCTCGGACAGCGGACGCGCCGCCCGCTCATAGAACATGGTGTGGGTCGACCGCTCCTCGCGGATGTCCATCAGGTCGGACCGTATCCAGGCCATGACCTGCCGCGCCCGCGCACGGTCGCGCGGATCGGCCGGCATCGCGCGCGGGTACGCCGGAGCCGGAAAGACCTCGTCCAGGTACTCGACGATGGCGCTCGACTCCGCCAGCCAGAAGCCCCGGTGCTCGATCGCCGGCACCTTCGCGGTAATCGAGGGATCGCGGAAGGCCGGGCTCTGGTGCTCTTTCAGGTGTAGCCCCACCATCACCGGCTGAAACGGGATGCCCTTCTCGCGCAGGGTCACGAAGCACGAGAAAACATACGGGCTGATGTTGAAGGCGTCGGTGTAAAGCTTCAGCGTGTCGTCGGACATGGGCCTCCTTCACTCACTTGTTTTTGGGGACGATGGTGGGCACGGCGGCCTTGTTGTCGAGCTTTCCCGCTTGCTCCTGGAACAGGATGCAAGGCGCTCCGGCCGCGCATCCGGTGGTGTGCTTGAGCCCGGCCGGGATCATCAGGTACGAGCCGCCCCCGAAGGTCTTCTCGGGGCCACCCTCGGGACCGTAAAGGAACAGCCCGGACATCACCACCACCTTCCGGTCCCGGGCGTGGGTGTGCAGCGTGTGGTTGGTGTTCGCGGGCAGCTTCACAAAGGCTCCGTACGGGCCGACGGACGGATCGCCCCACAGCGCCGCTACTTCCATCCCTTTGAAAAGCGGAAGGGCGGTCCACCGCATGTCGGCGGGCGTCCGGGTGGTCGCCTGGGCTCCCCTGGCTGTGCCCGCAGCCGCCGATGCCGCCGCCGGGGCGGCTGCCACACGGCAAACCGCGGCGCCGGCGCTCACAGACGCGACGGTGGCGCCGGCCACAAGGGCGCGCGTTGTGATGGACCGGATCAGGACTTCCGCTTGATGGAACAGCCGAGGGACTTGGTGGCAGCCTTGGTGACGGGCTTGCCTGCCGTCAGCTCGCCGAGGGCGGCGCCGAGATCGTCTAGCCCGCCGTGATAACGGACGATGCCAGCGGGATCGACCAGGAAGATCTCCGGAGTGCGTTCGGCGCCGTAAAGGTCGGCGACCTTCGAGCCCTCATCGCGGAGCATGGGAAAAGCAAAATTCTGGGCCGCGTCAGCCTTGATGTCGTCGGCAGATTCGTTCTGGTTCGAGTTGACGCCCACGAACTGGACCTTGCCGCCGTATTGTTTGACGAGATCGGCGAGCGGTCCGCGTGCCTTGACGACCCACGGGCACTTGCACGACAGAAAGACGACCGCCGTGGCCAGCTTGCCTTTACCCAGGGTATCCAGCGTCCGCGCGTCGCCCTTGTCGATCGTCTTGAGCGAAAACACCGGGGCTTTTTGCCCAGGCTGGGGAGCGGCAGCCGCCGCTGGCCGTGCCGCGAGCAGCAGCGCAAGACCGATCGCGGCACCCAGATGCATGGACTGAAAATGCGAAAGTCGTCGAGACTGCAACATTGTGACCTCCTGGGGCTATTGGATACCGCACCCGGTGCCCGGTGGCTAACGGCCGGCTTTTCTTTTTTTGGGTTCGGCTCTATTGATGGAGAGGCGCGGATCATCATGGCGAATCGGCCCTGTGTGTTGCTCCTGGTCCTCGCCGGCATGCGCGCAAGCGTCGCCGCCGCCCAGGAGAAGCCCCCCCGGACTTACGGAAATCTGCGCGTGGGCGCCACCGCCGAAGGTTACGGCGGCCGCGCCGAGATCTGCGGCGAGGTGTCACCCATCGCGCCGCTGTCGTTCGAGGCGTGCGGGGACGGCAGTCAGCTCATGCACACGGCGTCGGCCGCCGCCATGATGCACGTGATGGCGAAGCTGCGCCTCGCGAGCTGGCGCATGCGCGCGGGGTGGCTGGAGCCGCGCATCGGGCTCGGGATCGCCGAGTTGGAGCAGGGCGAGGACGAGCTGGGCTTCAACTTCCGCAGCGCTGGGCTGCGCGGCGAGTCCACCACCGGTCCCGAAGGGACTGTCGCGCTACGCGCTCTCCTGCCAGCGTGGCGGCAGTGGGAAGCCGTCCTCGAGCTCCGCGCTTCTTTGGCGTGGCTGCCCCACGCACCCGAGCTCGCCCGGCCCATGAGCCGCGCGCAGCCTTCGGTGGGCTTCTCCGCCGGCATCGGGTTCTGACACCAGCCCACCTCGGGCTAGAGCCCGGTCGACGACAGCTTCGGCTCGACGCGCAGGTTGTCGAGGGCGACTTTGTCTTTGCCGACCAGGATGTGGCCCTGGGGCTTTTCCGACATGTCTCGCACGGCGCGGCAGGCCCAGAGCCCCGAGCGGGCTTCCTCCTTGGAGGCGGGCTTCTGGAAGACGCCGTCCTTCTCCTTGTCGCGGTAGAAGCAGGCCATCACGCCCTCCGCTAGGTCAGCATCTTTCGCGATCGCCGTGCTGTGGTATCCGGCGGACTTCACTTCCTCGCCGTTCGCCAACACGAAAGGCGCTACGCCTCGCACGGGACCGCGGCGCTTGAGCTTTCCGGCGCGGTACTCGCCCATCGCCACCTGCACCAGGTAGTCGTCTCCGTCGAGCTGCTGGTCGCTCCGGTCGTCGTCGGCCGCCTCCGTCGAGGACTCGCCTTCCGAAGTCGCCACGGCCTGCGTGGAAGCGCAGCTCGCCGCCTCGAGAATCAGGAGGACAGGCGCCGCCAGGGTGTTCCGGGTGAAGATGCCGGTCGTCGCCGCCGTCGTTGGTCGTTGCATCGGCGCGGAGAGTAGCAGACGAACCCTCAGCCGCCGCCGCTTCGTTCGTTTCGTCGCCGCTCGCGGACGCCCTCGGCCAGGCGGACCACCTGCTGGGGATAGGGGATCTCGATGCCCTCGTTCCGCAGCCGGGCCAGCACACGCTTGCGCAAGGCGGTGGCAGCGGCGAACTGGGCCTCGAAATTTCGCACGAAGACCACGCAATGAAAGATCAGCGACGAGTCCCCGAAGCCCGCCAGCCGCACTGACGGCGGCTCCTCGTGAACCTCCGGGATTTCTCCTGCCGCCAGCAGCAGCTCATCCAACAGATGTCCCTCCACGGCCTCGGGGTCCACGTCATATGAGACCGCAACGGGGATGGTGATGGCCAGGTGCGGCTCCGGCAGGTGATAGTTCGTGAGGACCGCCTGGGACAGCTTCTGGTTGGGGACGATGACGATGTTGTTCTGCAGCGTGCGCAGGCGCGACGACCTCCAGCCGATGGCCTCCACCGTGCCCTGTTCTCCATCAGGGATCTTGATGAAATCTCCCGGCCGCACCGGCCGGTCGGCCAGTAGGTAAAGGCCTGCGAAGAAGTTCGCCAGCGTGTCCTGCAGAGCCAGCGCCACCGCCAGCGACCCCACCCCGAGTGTGGTCAGAATGGGCGCGACGGGCACGCCCACGCTTTGCAACGCCATGACCACGGCCGCGATGCCAATAAGGATGCGCACCGCCACGCGCACCACGCCGAGGGCGGGCGCCACCGCGGGATTCCTCGCCGCGTACTCGGTCACCGCCGCCACCGCCAAGCGCGCCGCGATCAGGGCGCACGCCAGCACCAGAATGACGCGCAAGGCCCCGGTGGCCCCACGCTCCAGGTTGGCAGGCAGCGAGGCCTCCGGGAGAATCAGGAGCGCGCCCCCCGCCACGACGGCGCCGGTGACTGGAACCAACAGACCGTCGAAGGGCCGCCTGTCGAGGCCCGCGAGCCGCTGCATCACCGTTCGTATACGATAGAATTTGCGCCCGTGGCCAACGGTCCGTCGAGGAAGCTGGAGACGTTTCCCAACCCGTCACCCGAGCGGGACTACGTCATTCGCTTCGACTGTCCGGAGTTCACGTGCCTGTGCCCGAAGACCGGTCAGCCCGACTTTGCCACCATCCGAGTGGAGTACACGCCCGACATGCTTTGCGTCGAGCTGAAATCGTGGAAGCTCTATCTCTGGTCGTACCGCGAGGAAGGCGCGTTCCATGAGGCGGTGACGAACCGCATCCTCGACGACTTGGTGGCCGCCGTGCGGCCGCGCCGCGCCCGGGTGGAAGGCGTCTTCAACGTGCGCGGCGGCATCCAAACCACCGTCGTCGCCGAGCTGAAGCGGAGCCCTTAGCTCCTGTTCTCGATGATGGCCATCGTCACCCGGGTCTCGCCCAGCAGGTCGCGGGCGCCCGGAATGCGGACGGCCTTCTCGTCGCGGTCGATCTGCTTCTCCAGCTTATCTAGGCATTCCTTGCAGGACTTGTTCGCCAGCCGGCCCAACGAGTACAGGATGGCCTGGTGCACTGGAAAGCGGTCCTGCGAGACCGACGCCAGCGGTTTGAGGCCGCCCAGCAGCAGCGGGATGCCCTTTTTGGGGTCGCCCGAGAAGCCAATGGCAAACGCCGCCTTTTCGGCACGGGTCCAAGACGGGTCACCCAGCTTCTTGCCATAGCAATCCAGGTCTTTGTCGCATTCCTTGGCCACCAGCATCCGGTCCAGCGCCTGGCCGAACACGCCCTGCGCTTCGGTTTCCTTGTCGGACAGCGCCTTGAACGCGGCGAAGTGCTCCTTCCCGGCGATGCGGGACACGTCGATGGCAGCCGTCGCGCGCAGGTCTGACGCCTTTTGGCCGTCGACCGTCACGTAGCCGGACTTGGCCACCTCCATCAATGTGGGGACCGCCCGCTTGTCTCCCGAAAGGTAAAGCGCGTTCGACGCCGACAGCCGCACTGATCCGGGAGCCTTATCGTCCTTGAGATACGCGATCAACGTGTCGACGCCCGCCGAGTCTGCGATCTGTCCGAGGGCGATCATGATCGAGGTGTGCTCCCCGCCGCGCTGCTTCTCCTTGAGCTTGGCTGTGAGAGAGGGCACGGCCTTCTTCGCGCGCAGGTCGCCCAGGACCGACGCCGCCTTGAACGGCACCACTCCCGGCGTGACCTCCTCGAACTTGAGCTTCTTGCCCATCTGCTGGATCTCGGCGTTTTTCTCGTTGAGCAGCTCGATCAGCGGATCCACCGCGGGCTCGCCGATGCGCACCAGGGCCAGGCGACACTCCTGGAAGATGCCGGCGCCGCGGCCGGTCATGAACAGCCCCTTGATGAGAGCCGGGATGGCGCGCGGGTCGCGAAGCTCGGCCAGGCCCAGGGCGGCCTTCTGATTCAGCAGGAAGTCCTGCTCGTCGGCGGACGTGGTGACGATCTTCATCAGCGCCGGCACGGCGCGCTTGTCGCTGATCTTCACTAGGGCGCGGATGGCGGCCAGCCGCGTGCTGTTGGCGCGCGACTTGATCGGGAGCGATTTTTCGGCCGCCTTGATGAGAGGATCCACGGCGTCGGCCGCCTTCATCTCGGCCAGCACGCCCGCCGCGATGGTAGCCCGGTCGAAATCGTCATCGGTGAAATCGAGCGCGTCGATGAAAAGCTGTTTCGTCCGCTCGTCCTTGTAGCGCGCCAGCGCCTCCAGGTGCTCCGGCCGGCGTGTGTCCTTGTAGAGCTCGATCAGCTCGGGAACCGCCGCGCGCGCCTTCTCCACGTCCATGTTGGCCAAGCGATCGAGCGCCTCCTTCTGAGTGCGGAGGTTCTTGAGCTGCTTGGCCCAGGTGCGCGGATCATTCGGATCGCCTGAGCAGGCCGGGCCGGCCAACGTCGCCAGCACCACAAAGCCGAGGCCGAGCATCTGAATTCGCATGGACTTTCCTCCGAGTACGCGGCTTAACACTTCGAAGCGGCCCAAAGCAACGGCAGAAAAACCGACGGCCGGCTCACGATCGAGCCGGCCGCCAACAGAGGGACGAAACGTGGAAGCGAGGCGCTACGGGCCGGCCTTCGTCTTTGGTTGGACGGCGAAGCTCACGTTCTGGTATCCGGCCACCGCCACCGAGTACATGACCTTCTTCAAGGCCTTGAACTCGACGTTCTTGTCCGACTGGATGATGGCGATCCCGTTGAAGTCTTCCCCCGGGTGAAGCAACTTGTAGTTGTTCTTCAAGGTCACCAGCTTGTCGTGCAGCTCGCTGATCTTGAAGTCGCCCGTCGTGCTGTCCTTCAGGAGCTCCTCGGCGGACGCCACCTGTGCGCCGTCCAGGGTCACGACGTCTTTGCTGACGCCGATGACGGGAGCGCGCTCGAGGTCGGTCCAGTTGGTGGCGTCCGGCAGCACGATGTTCTTCTGCACGAACAGGATTTCGCCCGTCGCGGAGAACGACATGAGGAGGAAGATGACGAGCATGGTCATCATGTCGATGTACGCGACCAGGTTGAGGGCCGCGTAAGCGCTCTTCCGTCCGCCGTGCCCGAGCTTGTCCTTTATGACCTCGAGATCGACCGACTTGAACAGGTGCGCCCGAGGCGTCGTGATGGAATAGCCGCCGGGTTTGCGGGCGAATTCCTCGTGAGATCCTGCAGACATTGATGTCCCCCTAATATCTCGTCAGATACCGGCTCCGCCCGCATCGATGAGCGAGATGTCCGGGAATCTCGCGGTGAGGGCGGTGTCCATGGTCTTGACCAGGATCTCGAATTTGATCTGGTCCTCCGAGGCGACCTGGATGTCGGTCTTGTCGGGGTTCGCCTCTTTCAACTTCTTGAGCTCGGTGCCGAGCTTTTCGTAGTCGTAGTCGGTGCCCTTCTTCGGCAGCGGCTGTTGATCCGCATCGGCCACCACGTTGAACCCCTCCTCGTTGACCACGACCACCAGCTTGAGCTTCTTCTCCGGCGGAGCCTCGTCCGACCCGGCTTGCCCCTGCCCCTTCTGGTGGGCCTCCAGACGCGCGAGCTGGGACCAAACTGCGGTGATCAGCAGGAAGGACACCATGCACGTCAGGAGGTCGATGTAAGGGACCAGGTTGAGGTCGGCGTTGACGGACTTCTTGCCGCTTTTGCCGCCGCTTTCGACTGATACTCCCATGCTTCTCTCCTGATCGGAGGTTTCGGCGACGTTCGGCCGCTAGTGTCCGTGCCCGTGCTGCCCGCCGTCGTTGCGGCCCGCAACGACCAGGTTCATCGTTTCCACGGTGCCCTGGTTGACGCCGTCGAGGACACCCTGGGTGACGCCATTGAGCCACGCGTAGGTCGCGAGGCCCGCGATGCCAACGCCGAGGCCGAAGGCGGTGCAGTTCATGGCCTCGGAGATGCCCTTCGAGAGCATCGTCGCCTTCATCGACGCGTCGACGCCGGCGACGCCGGCGAACGATTTGATGAGGCCCGTGATGGTGCCGAGCAAGCCGGCGAGGGTGGCCAGGTTCCCGAGCATGGCCAGATAGCCGGTCCGTTTCTCCACCTTGGGGAGCTCGCGGAGGGCTTCTTCGTCCATGGCCTGCTGGATCTCGTGGTCGGTCCCGCCCGCCTTGCGCAGGCCGGCGGCGATGATGCGGGTCACCGGGGCGGGGCTACCCTGACACGTGTTGATGGCGCCCTGGATATTGCCGGACACGATCTGCGACTTGAGCAGCGACATCAGCTTGTCAACGTCCACCTTGGACTTCTGCAAGTAGATGAAACGATCCACGACGATCCAGACCGTGATGCCGAGGAGCAGAAGGATGGGGTACATACCCCAACCACCGTCTTTGAAAGCTTCCATCATCCCGTGCATGTTGCCTATCTCCTTGTTGGTGAGCTTGAAGCGTTGACAGGGTTATCGCGGGCGCTAGGCGCCGCGAAGGGCTTCCTTGGCCTGGAAAAGCAGGTTCTGAACGTTCTTCTTCACTTCGCTGATGTCGTCGAGCACGTTCTGTGTCTTGCCGTTGAGCCACGCGAAGGCGGCCAGGCCCACGATGCCTGTGCCGAGACCGAACGCCGTGCAGTTCATGGCCTCCGAGATGCCCTTCGAGAGGAGCGTCGCCTTCTGCGAGGGGTCGACACCGGCGACGCCGGCGAACGACTTGATGAGGCCCGTGATGGTACCGAGGAGGCCGGCGAGCGTCGCCAGGTTGCCGAGCATGGCCAGGTAGCCGGTCCGCTTCTCCAGCATGGGGAGCTCGCGCAGGGCCGACTCTTCCATCGCCGCGGTGATTTCGATGTCGGGGCGGTTGGCTCTCATGAGGCCCGACTGGACGATGCGGGTGAGCGGCGTCGAGTTTCCGGAGCACACCTTGATGGCGCCCTGGATGTTGCCCGCCGAGATCTGCGACCGCAGCAACGCCACGAGCTTTTCCTTGTCGATGACGGCGCGGCGCAGATAGACGGCGCGCTCGATGACGATTGACATGGTCAGCATCAGCAGGAAAAGGATGGGCCACATGCCCCAACCCCCTTCATGGAACGCGTCGGCCATCAACTTCAGAACGGTCATCTGCGCCTCCTTGCGGTCGGTGTGGCGGTCGGTGATTCGACCTTCGGGGGGGGCCGGTGCAAAGCGCCCCAAAACTTCATCGAGGAGGGGAGGTAAGCACGGGGAATGCCATACACGTCGGGCAAGGTGTCTAACCGAGTTCGCCGTGTTTCTGCGGCGGTGGCTGGGGAGTAATGCCCCAAGACGGGACTTTTTCGTCCAGGTCGAGCGGTTCATCCTGACGGCTGCCGAGGCGCGAAGAATCGTCTAATCTCGGGGCCCTTTTGGGGGTTGACTCATGGTGACCAAGCGACGAGGCACGAAGCTCTTCCGCCTGTTGGCTCTGGCTGCGGTGGTTGGCGGCGTGGCCTATCTGGCCATCGCGGCGGGACGAGCGTCGAACGATGCGCCGGTCAGCTTCCGGTTGGCCAAGCTGGACCGCGGCCCGGTGGAAGAGACAGTGACCGCGACGGGAGCCTTGGGCGCGGTGGTGACGGTGCAGGTGGGCTCCCAGGTGTCGGGCACCATCCTGAAGCTGGGAGCGGATTTCAACAGCCGCGTCACCGAGGGGCAGGTGATTGCGCAGCTCGATCCCACGCGCTTTCGCGCCAACGTCGAACAGGCTGAGGCTGCGCTGAAGTCGGCCCAGGCCGCGGCGGCGAGGGCCAAGGTCAACGTCAAGCAGGCCAAGCTCGAGCTGGACCGCGCCAACGAGCTGAGCGGCAAGCAGGTCATCGGCTTTGCGGAGCTCGATGCCGCGAGAACGCGGCACGATCAGGCGGCCGCCGAGGTGGCGGCCAGCGAGGCGCAGGTGGCGCAGGCGCGGGCGGCGGTGGGTGTCGCCCGCGTGGACCTCGAACGAACCACGATTCGGGCGCCCATCTCGGGCACCGTGCTGCAGCGGGCGGTCGATGTGGGGCAGACCGTGGCGGCGTCGTTGCAGGCGCCCACGCTGTTCACCATCGCGCAGGATCTGTCTCAGATGGAGGTGCGAGCGGCGGTCGACGAGGCCGACGTCGGCAAGCTGAAGGAAGGGCAAGAGGCGCGGTTTGCGGTCGATGCGTACCCGGGCCAGGAGTTCCAGGCGACAATTTTCCAGATCAGGTCACAACCCAACATCCAGCAGAACGTCGTCACGTATGACGCCATCCTGAGGGTGGCGAACCCCGACGGGAAGCTGCGGCCGGGAATGACGGCGACGGTGCGCGTGGTGAGCCAACGGCGCGAGGGGGTGTTGCGCGTGCCGAACGCCGCGCTGCGCTTCAAGCCGGCGGCGGATCTGATCGAAGCGTCGAGTGAGGGGCTGGCGGCGGCGGGCCCTTCCGGCGGACGTTCAGGCGATGGTCGGTCGGGCGCGGCCCCCGGGCAGCCGCCGGCGCATCAGGGGCCGATGGCCAAGAAGGGCGCCGCGGGCGGTGGGGGGCCGGGCGCGGGCCGAATGGGTGGTGGCCCCGGCGGGGGGGACGGGGGGGACGGGCGGGGAGTGGCGGGCCGTTCGTCGGCGCGGGTGTATCGGCCGAACGGCAGCAAGATCGTCGTCATGTCATTCAAGCCGGGCATCGCTGACGATCAGTTCACCGAAGTGCTGGCGGGCGCGCTCGCGGAGGGACAGGACGTGATCATCGACGCCGCGGGCGGCGCCCAGCGCGGCGCTCCCAGCGCGAACCCCATGCGGGGGCGGGGGCCGCGGTTCTTTTGATGATGTTCGGCCGGAACCCGTGACGCTCATCGCTGTCAAGAACCTGGTGAAGGACTACGTGATGGGCGATGTCGTCGTGAACGCGCTGTGCGGCGTGAGCCTGGAGATCGACGCGGGCGAATTCGTGGCGGTCATGGGTCCGTCGGGATCGGGGAAATCGACCTTCATGCATCTGTTGGGCTGCCTGGACCGCCCGTCGAGCGGCGAGTACCACTTGGACGGCGTGGAGGTGCAAGCGCTGGATCGAGACGAGCTGGCGGCTCTGCGCAACCGCAAGATCGGGTTCGTGTTCCAGGGGTTCAACCTGCTGTCGCGGACGTCGGCCTTGGAGAACGTCGAGCTCCCGCTGGCCTACGCGGGCGTGCCGGCGCGCGAGCGGTTGGAGCGTTCACGGGCGGCGCTGGGGGCGGTGGGTCTGGCGGAGCGAGAGCACCATTTCCCGAACCAGATGTCGGGCGGACAGCAGCAGCGCGTGGCCATCGCCCGCGCGCTGGTCACGGGCGCGCCGCTTTTGATGGCGGACGAGCCGACGGGCAACCTGGACTCGCGCACCAGCGAGGAGGTGATGGGGATCCTGACGCGCATGAACGAGCAGCGGAACATCACCGTTCTTCTCGTGACGCACGAGCCGGACATCGCCGAGTTCGCCAAGCGGGTGATCGTGTTCCGAGACGGGAAGATCGAGTCAGACCGGCTGAACGCGAAGCGGCGCGTCCCGGTCCCCGTCCCGTCTTCCGCGGCCGCGCCGGAGGAGGCGGCCTCGTCGTGAGCATGTTCGCGCTGATGCGCCTGGCGCTGCGCGGTTTCGGGCGGCACCGGCTGCGCGCGCTGCTCACCGCGCTGGGGATCATCATCGGGGTCGGCGCCTTCGTAACGATGGTGGCGTTGGGGCGCGGAGCGAGCGCCAAGGTCAACGAGCAGGTCGCGTCGATGGGATCGAACATGCTCGTGGCCTTTGGCGGATCGTCGATGCAGGGCGGCGCACGCGGGGGCGCCGGATCGTCGGGTGCGGCGTTGACCGACGACGACGTGGAGGCGATCCGGCGGTCGGCGAGCGCCGTGAAATGGGCGGCGCCCATCGTGCAAACGCAGGCGCAGGTGGTGTGGGCCGGATCGAACTGGTTCACGCCGGTTTCCGGGACGACGCCCGAATACGTGGACGTGCGCGCCTGGCAGGTGGCGCAGGGAGGTTTCTTCACCTACGAGGACGTGGAAGCGGGGAGCAAGGTCTGCGTGTTGGGACAGACGGTGGTGGATCAGCTCTTCGGGGACGAGGACCCCATCGGGGAGTTCATCCGCGTGCGGACGCTCACCTGTCAGGTGCTGGGCGTGTTGGCGAAGAAGGGGCAGAACCAGATGGGACAGGACCAGGACGATTTGATCGTCATGCCCATCTCCACCGTGCGGCGCAAGCTGTTCAATGCCGGGGGCGCGGCGGCGCAGACGGTGAACCGGATCCTGCTGTCGGCGACGTCCGCGGGTGAAACCAAGCAGGCGCAGGCGCAGGTGTTGGGGCTGCTGCGGCAGCGCCACCGGACGCAAGAAGGCGAGCCGGAGGACCCGTCGGTGCGTGACTTGGCGGAGTTCGCGCAGGTGGCGCAGGAGACCACCCGCACGACGACCATGCTGCTCGCCAGCATCGCCGCCGTGTCTTTGGTGGTGGGCGGCATCGGCATCATGAACATCATGCTAGTGTCGGTGACCGAGCGGACGCGCGAGATCGGCATCCGCATGGCGGTGGGCGCGCGCGGGCGCGACATCCTGTCGCAGTTTCTTCTCGAGGCCATCGTGCTGACGCTCGTGGGAGGGCTGGTGGGGATGGGGCTCGGCACGGCGGCGGCGCGGCTGATCTCGGCGGCGATGGAATGGCCGACGCTGCTGGGCTGGCAGAGCTATGCCATGGGGTTTTCGTTTTCGTCGATCGTGGGCGTCGTGTTCGGGTTCTATCCCGCGTGGCGCGCGTCGCGGCTCGATCCCATCGATGCCCTGAGGTACGAGTAATCCGATGCGCGTGACCGCCATCTTGGACCTGGCCGTCCTGGCGCTGCTGGCGGTGGTGCTGCTGATGCCGCGGCCCGACGTCAAGGCCAAGCCGGCCATGAACGTCGCTCCCGAAAAGCGCGAGCGCGTGGCGGAGCTGCAGGCGGAGCTGCTCGGCGCGCCCGGATCTCTGGAGCCGTCGTACGAGCTGGCGAACATCTTTCTGGATGCCAAGCGGCCCGACTGGGCGCTGGCCGTAGTGGGGGAGGCCCTGGCGAACCATCGAGACGACTATCGCCTCCATTCCCTGCGCGCCATCGCCTTCGCGGACAGATTCGAGGCGGGCCCCGCGTTCGAGTCGGTCAAGCGGGCCCTGTTGCTGTGCGAGACGCCGGCCCCGGGAGCCGCGGTGAGCTGCGGTGAGGGCGCTCGAAGTCGGCTGCTGCTGCTGCGATCGGCGCTGGAAAGTGTGGCCGACATCGACATGCGCAAGGATCCGCACATCGCGCGCGAGCGCATCATGGAGCGCCTGCGGCCGGTGTTTCTCCCGAAGCCGAAGCCGAACAAACCGAGCACCGCGCCGCCCGCCGCGTCGCCTCCCCCGTGACGTAAGGCGCCGGCCGCGGCGGCCGCGTCACCGCATGCGGGCGTCGTGGAAGCCCTGGGTTCCCATCGGCAGCGGGCCCTCGCGGGTGATCAGCAGGGCTGCCAGCGCGGCACCGATGACTACGGCTCCTGCGGCAACAGTCCAGGGCCACCGGCGGCGCCACGGGGTTGGCTGAACCGGCGCCGCGGCCGGGGGCGTGACGGCGGCAACGGCGGCCGGGACGACCGCGGACGAGGAACGGACCTTCGGCCGCAGCTCGTCGATGATGTCTTGGGCGTCCTTGCGGGCCTCGGGCGCCGCTTCCTTCGCCTCGGCGAGGAAACGCTCGAACGCCTCGACGGCCGCCTCCAGGCGATCCAGCTTGCGCAGGGCCTGGCCGATGTTGAAGTAGATCTTGGGGCTGGGGAAAAGCGCATGCGCTTCATTGAACTTGGCCAGCGCCCCTTCGAAGTCGCCCTGACGATAGAACAGCGATCCGGCGTCCATCCGTGCCTGCGCTTCCGCCTTGGCTTGCGCCTGCACTTCGCTCTTGTCAGCCGCCGCCTCGTCCTGAGCCGCGGCCGCCGGCGCCGCGAGCGCGAGCGCGGCAGTCAAGAGCCCCGTGAGCGCGAAACGGGGGCCTGCGTCAGAGCTCATTGTAGAGACGTTCGGGGGAGGCTCCACGGAGGGCGCGAGGACGTGCGCCGGAGGGCGTCGGGCGGTCGGGCTTTCGCGTCGCCGCCTTGATCTGCGCGGGCGTGGCGACGGGGAGTGTTGAAGGCGGCTCGTTCGCTGAGGGCGCGGCGTCTGTCCCGCCGGGCGCCGCGGCAGGCTCCCGCGTCCCGCCGCCGGAGGCCGCGGCGGCGGTGGGGGCGGTGACCCCGGCGCCGGTTGGTGACAGGGACGGCCGGTTTCGCGACATGACGATCCAGATGGTGAGTCCGGCCATCGCGCTCAACCCGACCGCCGCCAGAGCGAATTTTCGGCGCCACGAGGCCACCGGCAGGAGCACCGAACCGGTGGCTTTCATGGTCGCGACGCCCGCGGCACCCGCCTGGCCCGCGCGCGCCGCCGGTGCGGCGTCCTGGCCGCTGGCGGCGGCGTCTTCGAAGGCTTTGGCGAAATCCGACACCGCCGGGAACCGGGCGGTGGCGCTCTTCGCCAGCGCGCGCCGCAGCGCCGCCTCGACGGCCGGGCTGGCCAGCCCCCCCGGCTCTGCCAGCCGCGGTGGCTCGCCGTGCGCCACTTGATACGCGACCGCCGCGATGTCACTTCCGTCGAACGCCACTTCGCCGCAGAGCAGCTCATACGTGATCGCCGCCAGCGCAAACTGATCGGCACGTGCATCGACCTCGGCCGATTCCCGAATCTGTTCGGGCGCCATGTAGTAAGGCGTTCCCATCGCCACCCGATCTCGGGTCAACCGCAGGCCATCACTCGTCGCCTTGGAGATTCCGAAGTCGACGAGTTTGACGAAGTCCGCGCCCTGCCCGGCGACCCGCACCAGCAGCAGATTCTCGGGCTTGAGGTCGCGATGAACCACGCCCCGCCCATGAGCCTCTGAAAGCGCCGACGCGATCTGGTTCACCATCACGGCCACCCGCGGCAGCGGGACCGGCCCCGTCCTGCGCAGCAGCGCTTCCAGGTCTTCCCCGTCCAGCAGCTCCATCACCAGGTATGGGCGTCCGTCGGCGGTGCGATCAAAATCGATGACCTGCACGATGTGAGGGTGGCGCAAGCCCGAAGCGATCTTCGCCTCACGGGCAAACCGCTCGACGGTCTCGGGATCCTCGGCGGATGCGCGCGCCAGAAGCTTGAGCGCGTAGCGCCCGGCCAAGCGTGCGTGGCTGACCTCGTATACTTCCCCGGTTGCGCCTTTGCCGATGCGTCCGATCACGGTGTAGGTCCCTTGCAGCACCGTTCCGGGTGCAAGCTCGTCGGTCGGCATCGTCGTGATCTCGCGGGTGAGCCGCGCCATTCTGAACGCGAGGTCCCCGATCGTCCAGCCTGCCGCGCCTCGTCGCGGACAAAAAAAAGAGGGCCTCCGCTGCCACGACGGAGGCCCTCCAGAAGAGGGCCTTGGGGATCGGCCCTCGCGAAAGTGAAACGTCCGCGTCAGTTACAGGTTGCGAGCTTCAGCGCGCAGTTCACCAGGCAGCCGAGCTTGAGCTCGCCTTTGGCGGCGGCGGCGCTGCACTCGGCCGTGCACTTGGCGTGCGCCTCGAAGCAAAGCTTCACGCTCAGGTCCACTGAAGCGGCCGTGTCGATGGTGGTGGACACGGTTCCCGACAGCTTGAGCACACCCAGCAAGCTGGTCACGAGATCCAGCTTGACGGTCGCCTGCACCGCCACACCGGCGTCCGTCTGGATGACGATCTTGATGTCCTTGATGGCCGCTTCCAGGATGGCCGCCACCGAGAGCTCCGCAGAAGCCGACCCACTGATCGCCCCGCCGATCCCGGCACCCGACCAGATGAACGTGAGCGCGCCGCCGGCCGAAGCCTTCGCCTTGACGTCGATCTTGACGTTGGTCAGCCCGATCTGGACGTCGATGGACTCGACGATCGGCACGTTCAGCGAGATGCCGCCGCCCGCGGGCTTCGGCGGAGTCGTCGGACCGCCGCCAGTCACGCCGCCCGTCAGCCCGAGGTCGAGCTTGAGGTCAAGACCGGCCCCGGTTTTGCCGCCTACGCCCCCCTTGAGATCCAAGCCGGTCGATAGCCCGGCGCCCAGATCCAGGCTGAGCCCCTTGGTATCCAGCTTGAGGCCGAGCTTTGCGGTCAGGCCCAGGTCGATCCCTACCATCGACGACTTCGACCCCAGCAGCACCTTGCCGTCGATGTCAGCGAAGGCGCGCACGTCCACCACGTACATGCCCGGCGTCAGGTCCAGCTTGGCGTCGACGGACGTCTTCCCGTCGAAGGTCACCAGGGTTTCGCCGGCCAGCGCGCCCGTGGACGCGACCTTCGCCACCACCCGAGCGCTCGCTGCCAGATGCGCTTCGTCCTGAATCGTGATCTGAGCCGTGCCGAGCTCGGTCACCGGACCGCCGCCACCGTCGGCTTCCGTACCGCACCCCGTGAACATCCAGAGGGACGCCGCCGCGACGACGCCGAGCTGATTGATACGTACCATGAGATCCTCCTTTGGGAACGAATGACAAACCGACGCGCTTGCGGCGTCGCGCCCTGGCTGACTGCAACCGCGGGTCCAACGACTGGGCGCGCCGCAGGCGGGCCGCCCGGGTGTTCCGCTGTGACGTGTGTGACGTAGCGGGAGCCCCCTCGTGGGACGGGGACACCGGAGATCGCAAGTCCTTCTTGCGCGGGTCCCGAACCGAGGTTAGTCAGGACAGCCGTGAAGCGGTTCGGCACCACTGTGACGACGCATCTGCCGGCCGCGGCGGACGCGGCGAGCACCGGCCTGGGACGCTGGCATCTGTACGTCGTCCATAGCCCGGACGCCAACCTGATAGGCGAGGCGTTTCCGCTTCTGTCTCGGGTGACGCACGTCGGCCGCAGTCCGGAGAGCGGGCCGCATCTCCGCATCGCGGTGGCGGACGAGCGGATGTCCCGCCGTCACGCGTCGGTCGTGAATGAAGGACGCAACCCCGTGATTTCGGATTGCGGGTCCAGCAACGGGCTTTATGTCGACAGCCGCCGCGTGGAGAGCGCCGTGTTGGACGCCGGCACCGTCGTGCGTTTCGGTGACACTCTGATGGTCGCCGGGCGCGGCGAGCTGTGCGCGCGGGAAGAGGCGACGGACTTCGCAATGGTCGGACGGTCGCCGGCCGTCGGGACGGTGCGCGCGCTGATCCGCAAGGTGGGCCCCAGCGCGATCCCCGTCATGATCGCGGGCGAGACAGGGACCGGCAAGGAGCTGGTCGCCCGCGGGCTGCACCAGGCCAGCGCACGTTCGGGGCCCTTCGTGCCGGTGAACTGCGCTGCCCTGCCCGCCACGCTGGTCGAGAGCACCCTCTTCGGGCACCGCAAGGGGGCGTTCACCGGAGCCACCACCGATCAAGACGGAGCGTTCCTGGCCGCCCACGGAGGCACTCTGTTTCTGGACGAAGTTCGCGAGCTGGCCCTCGAAGCGCAGCCGAAGCTGTTGCGTGTCCTCGAAGACGGTGATGTAACGCCCGTCGGGGCGAGCCGGCCGTCCCGTGTGGATGTGCGAATCGTGGTCGCCACGAATCTGGCGCTGGAGGAGGCCGTTCAAGGCGGGCGTTTTCGGCAGGACCTGTTCGCGCGCCTGGCCGGCATTCAGATCGCGACGCCGCGCCTGCGCGATCGCCGCGAGGACATCCCGCTGCTGTTCGCGCACCTGATCGACGAGGCGCACCGCCGCCGACCTCTGACAGCCGATTTCGCCGAGGGGCTGCTGCTGCATCCCTGGCCGCAGAACGTCCGCGAGCTCAAGCGGATGTGCGAGCGGTTCAGCGTGCTTCATCCGGAAGCGCCGCGCTGGCAGGGGGACATGCTCGACGACAGCCTGCGAAAACGTGTGACCGAACGACAGGAAGGCGGTGCGGGCGTGCAAGCCCCGCGCTCCGGGCCGCCGTCGCGCGAGGACCTGCTGGGGCTTCTGGCTCGATTCGACGGCAACGTTTCCTTGCTGGCCAAGTTCGTCGGGCGGAACCGCAAACAGGTGTATCGGTGGATGGACGAGCTCGGCATCGAGCGCGGCGCGGGCCGCGAATGACGACGTCTACATCCCGCTGACGAACTTCCACTTGCCGTCGTTCTTCTTCAGGACGAACTGCCAGTAGTCGTTCACGCGGCGGTAGCGATCACCAGATTCGGACGTCAGCTCGAAGGCTCCGTCCAGGAAGACTTCGGCCCACGCGTTGTCTCCCTGAACGCGGATCTTCCGGTACTCGATGTCGTAGCGGAGGGCCTTCACGCGCGCAAAGCGACTCTCCATGACTTGGCGGAGCCCGCCGTAGCCGTAGTCATCATCCGCGCGGGGCGTGCCCGAGTCCTCGAAGTAGCTTTCGGAGGCCAGGACGAGGACGCCGTCCACGTTCTTCTGCATCAGCCGTTGCCGGTAGTCTTCGATCACCGAGATGACGGCCCGGTTTTCTTCCGTGTCGAGGACGCTGGTGCCCGGGATGACCTTTGTGTGCGCGCATCCGCCCGATGCGCAGATCGCGGCCAGGGCCAAAGGGATGGCGGTCGGTGAGGCGGCGACTCGGACCAGCTTGGACGGGCGCATTGGGGCGTTTGGGGAATTAGCACGAACCGTTCCATCCCAGTCAGGGTGCGAATCCCGTCGCTTAGGGGCAGCTCGCCGGGCTGTCGACCTCAATCCTTGCCTCTTCGTCTCGATCGCCTCCAGCCAAGCGACAATGTGACAAAAAGGCTGGCGACCCCCAGGAGCTCGAAGGGCGTGGACGCCCTACGGCCCCATACGCGGTCCCCCCACGTCCCTCCCCACTCCCGGCCCCCACCCTGCGGGTGTCGTCCAGCCGCTAGCGCCGGCTCGCCGCCGGTCGCACATCCCGGGCATCCGGCGGGTGCGTGGGCCGGACCGGGGACATGGCCGGCGCTTGTCGCCGCCGTCGCCCCCGCCGCGGCGGCATCCCACGCGATCCCGGGGGCGGCCTCCCCCCCTCCAGGGACCGGGGGCGGTACGGCGGCCGCTTCGATTTGGCGTTCGACTCGGGCCAAGGCGCCGCGGGCATCCCGGACGCGCAACGCCACCTTGTATGTACCGGCTTCCGGCAGGGCCAACGTGGCTTCGGGACCGCGGACCTCGCGCCCGTCGGGCAGCTCGAAGACCATCGTGAGCACGGGATCGCCGTCGGGATCGAACGTCCGTTCAGCCGTCAGGACGGCGGTATCGCCGGCGCGCAGCGGGGCTTCGCCTCGTTCCACGGAACGAGCGGTGATCTCAGGCAGAGGCGCACGGTTGCCGGTCGCGGGAACGACGCGCACCGACTTCCGTCGCATTCCGCTTCGCGACGATGGAAGGCGCCCGGCGGGCGGCATCCGAACCAGCACACGGAAAAGCTGGTGCCCATCCGCCTCGCCGAGGTCGACCACCGGCAGCTCGGCCCCCCTTTCGTCCTGGAACCGGTAACCCTCACGCGTCGCAGGCAGCACGAACCGGGGCCGCACGTCGATCGCTTGCACGAAGCCCGAAAGGATCTGGACATCCGGTCGACGGCCGTCGCGCCCCGGCAAGGTGGTCACGAACAGATTCCCCGACGGGACCGAGACCAGCCTCCGAGCGGAATCGAAGGGAACCGTGCGCAGGGCGCGGCCCTCCGCGCGCAGCAAGCGATAACCCCAGTAGCCGGCGCCCCGGGCCGAGCTGGAGGCGGTCGTCACGCGTAGGAAGTCCATAGGCCGCGCCGCTTTGATGTTTCCCGCGATCACGTCACCGGCGCGGAAATGTGTGTCGGCGTCGTTATGGACGTGCCCTGAGATGTACGCCGCGCTGTGCTCGGCCAACAAAGATAGAAGGCGCGTGCCGCTGTTGTCGTCGGCCCGCTCGGCGCCGCGGCCGTCGCTGGGATCGGAATCCCAGGTGCCTTCGTAGCTCCATTCCTTGAATCCCTCGAGCGAGAGCGGATCGGTCGGAAACGGCTGGTTCTGGTGATAGCGGCCGGCGACGCCGATTCCCGGAGGCCCGTCATTTCCGCGCGGATCGTGGTGTCCGAAGACGATGACCGAACGGCCGTCCGCGGTTCCCCGTTGCATGACGCCCGCGGCCCAAGAGAGCTGCCCCGGAGACAAATATCCACCGTAGTTGTCGGCCATCGGCGCGCCCAGGTGCAGATCGAAGGCGTCGACGAAAAATGAATAGGCGTGGCGGCGCTCGGGCGTGCCGTCCATGGTGTTGAGCCCGACGAACAGAAAGGGTCCGTGCGAGAACGCGTACTCGGTGGGACCGAACGTGCGGCGGTAGTGCTGCAGGCCGTCCTGGGTCAACGAGTTGAACAGGTTCGGCTTGAGGTCGCCGTAGATGCACGCCAGCAGCTTCCAGATCTTGGCGGGCGTGAGCCCGCCGGCCGCGTGTGACCCGCAAGAGAGCCCGGCGCGCAGGGCGGCCTCGGGTTCCAGACGCAGCCGCACCTCGTATCCTGCGTAGCCGTCGTGGTTGCCCGGCACGATGAACGTCGCGAATCCTGCGCGCCGCCACAGCGCGCGAATTTCGTCGTTCTCGCGGATGTAATCGAGCCCGAACACCAGGTCGCCCGGATACAAGACGAAGTCCGGGTCGAGCAGCGCGATCTCGTCCAGCTGCTGCCGCAACATGGCGCGGTTGGCGTCCTTGTCTTGCCGCGGAAAATCGCCCGCGTGGCGCTGCGCGGCGCCCGACGTGACCCACGACGGATCCCACAGTTGGTGATCGGCGACCACGACCACCCGGAACTCGGGATCGAAACCACCGTAGACGCGCACCGCCCGCGGCGCCACCTCGTCGAGGCCGCTCGCCTCCACGCGCAGGTCGTAGACGTCACGCGGAGCGTCCGCCGGGGGCGCCAGCATGAACCGCAGGAGGCCGGGCGGGGTGCCGGGTGTTCTTTCGACGATTCGAAGCGGCCACCGGAGGGCGGGACCGGCGGCGTCCCCGGTGGTCATGGAAAAGCGCAGTGAGGCCGGATCGACTGTCGACGGAACGTCGACGAGGATCGCCGGGAACGCGCCTCCGTGAGGCACGATCGCGGGAAAGCCCAGCGCAGGCTGCGCCACGTGCCGGACGTACCCGGGCAGCGGGTCGCGCTGCTGCGACGGCCGATGCGCGTAGCGGGGATCGCGCAGCTCACCGCCCACCGCGGGCGCGCCGTGGAGCATCAAGAGCACGGCCAGAGCGATCAGCCATGCAGTGCGGAGCGGCACGGAAGAATAAGGTACCAGCGCGCGCGGTGGGTCGAGTGTGATCCGGCCTACGGTGACACCGGCCGCGGTTGACATGCCACGGCGCCAGTCGTAAGGGAGTCCGGCATGAGGGGGCGCAACCGCCTCGCGCCTTGCCGGTCCGGTGCGAGCTTGCACCGCGGGTGGCTCGCCGCCGCGTTGCTGGTGCTGGTGGCGGTGGGGGGGGCGGGCTGCCAGCGGCAAGGCGGGCATCTTGCGGCGCGTGAGGACAAGCTCGTGGTCTTCGCGGCCGCGTCTCTGCGCGAGGCCTTCACCGCCATCGGAGACGACTTGAAGCGAGGCCGTCCCGGTGTGGAGATCGTCTTTAACTTCGCCGGCACCCAGGAGCTTCGCGCGCAGCTTCAGCATGGCGCCGGCGCCGACGTGTTCGCTTCCGCCGATCGACGCCACATGGACGAGCTGGTGGCGGCCTCGGAGGTGGCGTCCCCTACGATCTTCGCGCGCAACGAGCTCGTGGTCGTCGTCGCCAAGGACAGCGGCGCCGCGGCGCTGGAAAATTTCGCGGATCTACCGAACGCGAGCCGCATCGTGATCGGCGCGCCCGAGGTGCCCATCGGCCGCTACACGTCGGAGATTCTCGACCGCTCGGCGGCCCGCTTCGGGGCCGACTTCCGGGCTCGCGTCCAGGCGAAGGTCGTGTCACGCGAGCTCAACGTCCGCCAGGTGCTCGCAAAGGTCAGCCTCGGCGAGGCGCAGGCCGGTTTCATCTACCGGACCGACGCGCAGCAGGCCCTCGATCGCGTCACGGTCCTGCCGATCCCGCCCGAGGTCAATGTCATCGCCGAATATCCCATCGCGATCGTGACGAAGGCGGCACACCCTGTCCTGGCGCGGGCCTGGGTGGACAAGGTGCTCTCGGACGCAGGCCAGCGCCAGCTCCGGAACGCCGGGTTTCTCGGCCCATCCGCCCCCGCCAGCAGATCTTCGCCGTGAGCCGTCGTCGGCTGCACGCTGAGCGTCGCGCGCTCGGCGCCATCGGCGCGGTTCTGGTCGTGTTTCTGGTGGTGCCGCTGGTCGCGCTTTTCTTCAGCGCCACGGGCGAGACGGTTCGCGCGGGATTAGGCCATCCGCTGGTGTGGCCGGCCTTGCGGTTGAGCCTTTTGACGACGTCGGTCAGCCTGGTGCTGGTCGTCCTGTTCGGGACGCCCCTCGCGTGGTGGCTGGCGCGCGCGCGCGGACGTCTCGCGGGCGCCATCGAGGCCGCGGTGGCGTTGCCGATCGTGATCCCGCCGGCGGTCGCCGGGGTGGCCATGCTGCTCGCCTTCGGCCGCCGCGGGATCCTGGCGGGCTGGCTTTATCCGGCGGGATGGTCCGTCACGTTCACGACCGCGGCGGTCGTGATGGCCGAGGTCTTCGTTTCGGCGCCGCTCTTCGTCCAGGCGGCGACAAGCGCCTTCCGCCGTATCGATTCGAGGCTGATCGTCGTCGCTCGCACGTTCGGGGCCTCGCCGCTGCGCGTGTTCTTTCAGGTCGCGCTGCCGCTCGCGGCGCCCGGTCTGGTCGCGGGCGCGGCCATGAGCTGGGCCCGCTCGCTCGGCGAGTTCGGCGCCACCTTGATGTTCGCGGGGAATCTACCCGGGGTGACGCAGACGCTGCCGCTGGCTATCTACACCACCCTCGAATCCGACCTGCGCGCGGCGCAGGCCATCTCCCTGATCCTGGTCGTCGTGGCGTTCGTCCTTCTGCTGGTGGTTCGAGCGGCGGCGCGTCGGTCGGTGCTCCGCGAAGACGCCGGAGCATGAGCGCTCCCGACTGCCTGAAAGCACGGCTGACGGCCCGGATCGGCCGGCTTGCCGTGGACCTGGAGCTGGACACATCGCCGGGGACGTTGGTGCTGATCGGCCCTAACGGGGCCGGCAAGAGCAGCCTGCTCGACCTGCTGCTCGGCGTGCGTCAGGTGGACGAAGGCCATATTCACGTCGGGGGCGACGTGCTTTTGGATACCGCGAGCGGCGTGGCCCTGCCCGTCGAGGAACGCCGCATCGGGTACGTGCCGCAAGACTACGCCCTGTTCCCCCATTTGAGCGTCCGGGCCAACATCGACTTCGCGCTGGCAGCCCGTGGCGAAAGTCCGGACCGAGCGCTGGCCGAGCGCGTCGATGCCGTGCTTCGAGACCTCCATCTCGAGGGCTACGGCGATCGCCGAATCCACGCGCTGTCCGGCGGTGAGAAGCAGCGTGTGGCGCTGGCTCGCGCGCTGTCGGTCCGCCCGCGCGCGCTCCTTCTGGACGAGCCGCTGGCGGCGCTGGACGTGCACGCGCGCCGGGAGGTCCGCGAGTTTCTTGCCGGCTACCTCGAGGACCTGAGCCTACCCACGATCGTCGTCACGCACGACGCCGCCGACGCGCGGATGCTGAGCCACCGCATCGCGGTGCTGGAGGCCGGCAAGCTGACCCAGACCGGCACGTGGGACCAACTCGCGACCGCGCCCGCGTCCCGCTTCGTCGAAGAGTTCACAACCGGCGCATGGGACTAGCAGCCCGTGGCGAAAGTCCGGACCGAGCGCTGGACGAGCGAGGAGCCCCGGCCGCAAGGCGCAAGGAGGAGGAATACCCGTCGGTATTGCGACGACGAGCAACGCAGCGGACGGGGCCCGCAGCCGGCCACGCGAAGCGGAGCGACTTTCGCCACGGGCTGCTAGGCTTCGGTGCCTGCGTCGCGCAGTTTCTCGACGCGTTTGCGCTCGTTGTGATCGAGGGCGCGCTTGCGGAGGCGGATGGCTTTCGGCGTCACCTCGACCAGCTCGTCGTCGTTGATGAACTCGAGGGCGGCCTCGAGGGTCATGGCGCGCGGAGGAGTCAGGAACAATTTTTCATCGGCGGCGGTGGTGCGGATGTTGGTCAGCTTCTTGGCCTTCGCAGGATTGACGATGAGGTCGTTGTCGCGCGAATGGAGGCCGATGATCTGCCCGCCGTAGACTTTGTTGCCCGGCCCCAGAAAAAGCTGTCCGCGCTCCTGCAAATAGAACAGGGCGTACGTGTTCGTCTCCCCCGCGTCTTGGGCGATCAGCACGCCGTTCTGCCGCGCCTTGAGCGGGCCGGCGTAGGGCCCGTAGTGGGCGAAGTTGTGGTGCATGATGCCGGTGCCGCGCGTGTCCGTCAGGAACTGCGACCGATAGCCGATCAGGCCGCGCGCCGGGCACAGGTACTCCAGCCGCATGCGGCCTTCGCCCGCGGGCGCCATCTCCTGCATGCGGCCCCCGCGGCGCCCCAGCTCCTCGATGACCGCGCCCGAGAACTCCTCGTCGAGGTCGATGACGACCTCTTCGTAGGGCTCGGTCTTGGTTCCGTCGTCGGCGAGACGGAAGATGACCTGAGGCTGCGACACCATCAGCTCGTAGCCTTCGCGGCGCATGGTCTCGATCAGGACGCTCAGGTGCAGCTCGCCGCGGCCTAGCACGTCGAAGGTGTCCGGCGATGCCGTCTCGTCCACGCGCAGCGCGACGTTGGACTTGCATTCCTTCAACAAACGGTCGCGCAGGTTGCGCGACGTCACGAACTTGCCCTCGGTGCCCGAGAAGGGACCGTTGTTGGAGATGAACTGCATCTTGACCGTCGGCTCCTCGATCTCGAGGAGCGGCAGCACCACCGGGCGGGCGATCTCGGTGATGGTTTCGCCCACGGTCAGATCCTGCATTCCGGTGACGGCGCAGATGTCGCCGGCCGCCGCCTCGGACAGCTCGAAGCGCTTGAGCGACTGATAGCCGAGGATCTTCGCGACGCGAAACTCCTCCCGCTTGCCGTCGCGATGAACACACAACGCCCGATCGCCTTGCTTGATGCGCCCCGACTCGACCCGCCCCACGGCCACGTAGCCGAGGTAGTCGTCGTAGTCCAGGGTGGTCACGTGCATCGCCAGCGGAGACGCCACGTCGGCCACGGGCGGCGGCACCTTCTCCACCACCAGATCGAGGAGCGGCGAGAGATCCTTGCGCTCGTGGGCGAGGTCCCGCACGGCGAAGCCCTCGCGTCCGGAGGCATAAACCACCGGGAAGTCGAGCTGTGCGTCGGTGGCGCCGAGCGCGCAGAACAGGTCGAAGGTGGCGTCGATGGTCCCTTCGGGGTCGCAGCCGGGGCGGTCGATCTTGTTGACCACCAAGATCGGGCGAAGGCCCAAGGCCAGCGCCTTGCGCGTGACGAAGCGCGTCTGCGGCATGGGACCTTCGAAGGCGTCCACCAGCAGGCACACAGAATCCACCATTTTCAGCACCCGTTCGACTTCGCCCCCGAAATCGGCATGGCCAGGCGTGTCTACGATGTTGATACGCGTTCCCTTCCAGGTGATGGCCGTGAACTTGGCCAAGATGGTGATGCCGCGCTCGCGCTCCAGGTCGTTCGAGTCCATGGCGCAGTCGGCGACCACCTCGCCGGGCCGAAAAGACCCGGCCTGCCGGAGGAATCCGTCCACCAGGGTCGTCTTGCCGTGATCGACGTGAGCGATGATGGCGATGTTGCGCACGTCCGATCGCACCGGCTGGCCCGTCGGAGTGGGCGTTTGGCTCGATGCGGCGGGCATCGGGGCTGGGGCGGTGCCCGAGGGTGCTGCTGCCATGAGGGCGAGACACATATACGCCGGGCCCCGCCGTTGCAAGGAAAGACGGTGGATGCCCGTCTTCGTTCCTCGGCCCTGACGAGCCCTAAAGCCCGAGGGTCAGCTTCCAGCGGGCCAGCTCGGGTCTCATCGCCGCCCACTCCACGGCGTCTTCTTCTGCGAGCGCGCGCAGGCGTTCCAGCAGCGGCCGCGCTTCGTGGCGGCGGCCTTCAGCCAGCAGACGGCGTAGCTCGTGGCGGACGCGGACCAGCTCGCGGGCTCGAGGAAAGCTCATGACACCCTCCGGCGGCAGTGGCCGTCGCGTGGCGCTCGCGCTCGCGAACGCGACACTGACGGTAGAAAAGACGGTAAGCGCGGCGTCGGCGCCGTCAAATTTTTCGTCCGAACCATCTGTTAGAATGCCGCCGCCGTTCGTTCCCGCGAGGAGAAACGACATTGATAAAGCCTGAGTCTTGGAAGCCGAGGGCCGCCGGGGCCGCCGCGGCCGCCCTCCTCGGATGGGCGATCGCAGGGTGCGGAGGCCGCACCGTGCTGCGTGCCGCGGGAGACGGCGGCGGCGGGGAGAGCGGCGGCAAGATGGACGCGGCGGCAGGCGGTGATCGCGCGGGCGATTCCGCGCCGGTGCCGTCGGACGGGCGCCGGCCGGATCTGGGGCGCGATTCGTTCTCCGGTCCCGATCTGGTTTCCTTCGATGTAGGCGGAGGCTCGGACCGGAGGCGCGACCTGCCGGGTTTCGACTTTGGGCCGCCGCCGGATGCCGGTCCCGATTCACGCCCACCCCCACCAGACGACGGGGGCGGCGGCACGGGTTCGGATACGCCGCGCTTTGACGGCCCTCCGGTGGACTTTCATCCGCCGCGCTCGGTCGTGACGGGCGGGTCCTGCGCGTCCTCCGACGATTGCGCTCCCACGACCGGCGGCGCGCGGGGCGCGTCACCCCTGTGCCTGCCGCCGTCCTTGGGCTTCGCCGCCGGCTATTGCACCAACCGGGGCTGCCAGCCCGGCCCGAGCGGGGGCGGGTGTCCGGGATGGGCCCAGTGCTTCCCCGGCGACAACGGGAGTTATTGCCTGGCGATCTGTGATCCGGCGGTCACCGGCGACTGCCGCCCGGGTTATCTGTGCATCGACGCGGGGCCCCCCAACGCTCCCGTGTGCTACCCCGGGTGCCTCAACGACGCCGGCTGTCCCGAAGGCCGGACGTGCACCATTGCGGCCGGCCAGTCCTTCGGGACCTGCTCGAACCCGGCGGCCGCCATCGGCGATTCGTGCGGATCGAGCTCGGAATGCCCGTCTCCGGCGCTGTGCCTATCCGAGAGAGACTTCGGATACCCCCACGGCTACTGCGCGGGGCCTTCGTGCGATCCTTTCTCGCCGGGCGCGTGTCCTTCGGGCACGGCGTGCTTCGGCGGAGACGGGGGAGGGTCGGGGAGCTGCTTCAAGCAGTGCGCGGCGCAGAGCGACTGCCGCGTCGGCTACGCATGCCGTCCTTCCCCGAACGGGGAGTCGGTGTGCGTCCCGCGCTGCGAGGCCGACGCGCACTGCCGCAACATGACCTGCCACATCGGGACGGGGCTCTGCTGACCCAGGTCGAGCAGGGGTTCGTGCTGGCGGCGAGACTCGCAGGCATGGACCCGTCGGACGGGATAGCCGAAGCGGGAAGTCGCACACGCTGTCGGGAGGAGATCGCGCGGCTGGCGGCCCTCCCGCGGGGCGCGCGGGTCGCGGCGCTCGCGCAGGCGGCCCGCGATGCTCTGGCTCCCGTGCCGGCGGGCCTCGAGCGGGTGCATCCGGGGTGGCTGTCGGATGCGCTGGCGGGCGAGCCATCAGAGGTGATCGTTGCCTTGGTGGCGGGCCTTTCACCAGGCGTGCGCGACGTGGCGCGCGCCCTGATCGCGGAACGAGGCGAGGTCTTCGACGATACGAAGGCGCTCAGCATGCAGCCCGAGGCTTTGGCGGATCTTCGCCGGGCGACGTTTGGCCACCTTCATCCCATGACGACGAAGATGACGACGACGATCGGCGCGACGGGAGGCGGGAGCGGCGTCGGGACCGTCGGCGCGTTGCTCGCCCTGTCGTTCCGTGAGCTGGTAGATGAAGCGCTGCGGGCCGGAGCCGAGACGCTGGGCGCGTCGCTCGCCGGAGCGCCGTCCGAAGTCCTGGCCCGCGCCGCCGCGGCCATTGGCGAACCTTGGTCACAGACCGTGATCGCCGCCGCGGGGCGGGCAACCGGCACCGCGGATTGCGAGCGGGCGCGCGCGCTGGTGGCCTCGGCCAGTGGCGGCTGGGAGACGCGAGCGGTGGGGGAGTCGGCATCCGGCGCTCTCGCGCGCCTTGGGCTCGCGGCGCTGGCGGCTCGATTGAAGGACGAGCCGGGCGATGGGCTCGCGCAGGTCGCGCAGCGGTTGCCGCCCGCGCTCGGGAGAGCCCTGCTGAACCCGGTCGCGGGCGCGGCTTCTCGGTAGGAACCGACGGTGGGGCGCCTGGTCAGAGACATGGGCCGCGTGATACCAAAACCGGTGCTGGATGCCGCCGCGGAGGCTGGGCGCATCCTGGATGCCGCGCGCGCCGAAGCGGACGGCATTCGCGCCGGCGCCAGGTCCGCCCGCGAGGCGGCGCGGATTGAAGGCTTCGAAGAAGGTCGGAACGCAGCCCGTGCGGAGGCCGTCGAGATCCTGGTGGCGGCGCGCGCCGACGCTGAGCAGGTTCGGGCTGATGCGCGGGATATGGCGGTGGCCCTGGCCGTGCGCATGGCCGAGAAAATCGTCGGCCGTGTGGTGGAGCTGGCTCCCGCCATTTTGGCTGACATCGCCGCCCAGGCGCTGGCGGCCAGCCGCGCGCGCGACGGCGTCATCACAGTTCGCGTTCATCCAGCGGACCTGGCCGCCGTCGCCGTCGCGCGCCCCGGGCTCACGGATCGGCTGGCGGGCCGCGCCGAGCTTCGCCTGATCTCCGACGAGACGGTGGGTCGTTTTGGGTGCGTGGTCGAGTCTCGGGCGGGGCGGCTCGACGGGCGCCTGATGACACAGCTCGCCGCGCTGGAGCGCGCGTTGGTGAATCGAGAAGACGGGGGCGGCCGTGGCTGAGCGCAAGAACGATCCCATCAGCGCCGGCGAGCTGCTGGACCTGGGGGACGCGCTCGCCACCTTGGACCGCGTGAACCCGCTTCGGCTGTCGGGGCGCGTGACCGAGCTGACCGGCTTGGTTCTGCGTGCCGCCATCCCCGGTGTCCGCACCGGCGAGCTGACTTGGATCGACAACGGTCAGTCCCGCATCCGCGCTGAAGTGGTGGGGTTCCGAGGCGACGAGGTGGTCCTCATGCCGCTGGGCGAAGCATCCGGGATCGGCCCGGACTCCATCGTGACCCCCACCGGCAAGCCGCTCACCGTGATGGCGGGTGAAGGCCTTCTCGGCCGCGTCCTCGATGGCCTAGGCGAGCCCATGGACGGCGGCGGGGTCGTCGCCGGCGCCGAGGAGTGGGCGGTCGACCGCCCGGCGCCCGATCCCCTGACCCGCCGTCGCGTTGCCCAGCCCCTCGCCCTGGGCGTCCGCGCCATCGATGGGCTTGCCACCGTGGGCGAGGGGCAGCGCCTAGGCCTCTTCGCGGGCCCGGGCGTCGGCAAGTCGACGCTGATGGGCCAGATCGCCCGCAACACCGACGCGGACGTGAACGTCATCTGCTTGGTGGGCGAGCGCGGGCGCGAGGTGAGCGAGCTGCTCGACGACGCACTCGGACCGGCCGGCCGCGCGCGCTCGGTGGTGGTGTGCGCGACCAGCGACACGCCCAGCCTGGTGCGCCTGAAGTCGACGTTCGTCGCCACAGCGATCGCCGAATGGTTTCGCGAGCGCGGCAAACGCGTGCTTTTCATGATGGACTCGCTCACCCGTCTGGCGCGTGCCCAGCGCGAGGTGGGCCTCGCCGCCGGCGAGCCGCCCGCCCGCCAGGGCTATCCTCCGAGCGTGTTCGCGCTGCTCCCGCGCTTGCTGGAGCGGGCCGGTAACGGCGTCCGCGGCTCCATCACCGGGCTCTACACCGTGCTTGTGGCCGGCGGCGACATGGAAGAGCCCATCGCCGACGAGGTTCGTGGCATCCTGGATGGGCACATCGTCCTGTCCCGCGCGCTGGCCGATCGCGGACACTGGCCGGCGATCGACATTCTACCGTCGTTGTCCCGGGTCATGCCGGCGGTCACGGATTCCGAGCACAGGACGGCCGCCACGCGCATCCGCGCAATCCTGGCGGCCTACGAAAAGCACCGAGACCTCATCGTCCTGGGCGCGTACCAACCCGGATCGGATGTTCGCACCGACGAGGCCATCGCCAAGAGGGACGCCATCGAGGCTTTCCTCCGCCAGCCCTCCGCCGAGACCACGCCCTTCGCCGAGACGCGCCGCCGGCTGCTCGCGCTGGCGTGAAAAACGCGGCTCCCACGCGTATATAGTCTCGACCCGTGTCGACGTCCATCCCCGCTACCGCTACCGCTACGCCTGAGTGTGTCTTCTGCAAGATCATCGGTGGGAAGATTCCCGCGTCGATCACGTACCAGGATGAGCACGTCCTGGCGTTCAAGGACCTCGAGCCCGCCGCGCCGTTCCACGAGCTGGTCCTTCCTTTGCGTCACGTCGCCGCGCTGGCGGACGCCGCGCTCGCCGACGCCGAGTTGTTCGGCCGGCTGATGGTCGCCGCGGCGGAGCGCGCGCGGTCGACGGGCCACGCGGCGAGCGGGTTCCGCGTCGTCATGAACAGCGGCCCGTCCGCCGGCCAGACCGTGTTCCACGTCCACCTCCACGTCCTCGCCGGCCGCCCCCTCGCCTGGCCCCCCGGCTAAAGTCGGACGTCGACGAGAGTCTTCTTGCGAAGGTCGGCGAGGTAGCTCTTGGTCTGGCGCTCCACCTCTTTCTGACGGAGCTGGGCGCGCAGCTCCTCGCGCACCTCGGCGAAGGGCTTGGCAGGCTTGGTCTTCTTCTCGACCAGCTTGATGACGTGAAATCCCCGATCCGCGCGCAGCGGACCACGGACCTCGCCGATCTCCATGGCGAAGACCAGTTCTTCGATGGGCTTCGGGAGCATGTCTTTGCCGAACGTGCCGAGATCGCCGCCCTCCGCGCGCGTCGCTGCGTCCTCGGAGTGCTCCCGCGCGAGCTTCGCGAAGTCTTCACCCGCCTTGGCGCGTTCCAGCAGCGCCGCCGCCGCCGCTTGCTTCTCCGCCACGACGCCGGCGTCGGCCCCGTCCGGGATGGCGATGAATACGTGGCTCGCCCGGACCTGCACCTCGGCACCCGATTTCATGTGGCGGTCGTAGTAGCTCTGAACATCCTCGTCGGAGACAGCCACCTTCGATCCCACGGCGATGTTGATGACGCGAAAGCGCAGGATCTGCTTCTTGAGATCCTGGCGGTACGTCCCCATCGTCATGCCCTGCCCGCGCAGCGCCTGGGCCAGTTGTTGGTCATCGATGCCGTTCTGGCGCTTGATCTCCTCGATGGATTTATCGACGTCCTCGCTGCTCACCGACAAGCGCAGCTCGCTCGCTTGCTGCGCAATCAGCTGATCATCGATCAGCCGGTCGAGGACCTCGCGCCGGATGGCGGCGGCGCGGGCGGAGCGCTGACCCTGGTCCGTCACGCGCGCCGCCTCCGCCAGGAAGGGGACCGCCTTCTCTTCGACTTCGCTGGCCATCACGATGTCGTCGCCCACCACGGCCGCGATCTTTTCCACCACGCGGGCGGCCGCTACCGCCGAGCCGAGCAGCGGCACTGCGATGGCGAAGGTGAGGACGAAAATCGCGCAGCGACGGCGCATCAGCGCGTCGCCGCCTCCGGGACCGCCTTCGTCTTGGCCATGGCCGGTGGAAGCGGTGGCGGCGGCCCGCCGGCGCCAGCGCCCATCAGCGGCTGCCCCGGGGCCGCGCCGCCTGCGGCCGTGGGCGGCTGCGCCAGTCCGGTATCCACCAAAACCTTTCCTAGCTTGTCCTCGAAGATCTCCACCTTCGTCTTCTTGCGCAGGTCGGCCACGAAGTCGTCCATCGCCTTCGTCCGCATGTCACGGAACAAGCGCTGCTGGATCGTGCGCTTGACCTCGGTCAGCGGGCGCGAGACCGCCGGCCGGCGCTGGGTCAGCTTCAGGACGTGCCAGCCCTTGTCCGTCTTGACGGCCGCCGAAACGTCGCCGATGTCTGTCAAAGCGAACGCGGCGTCGACCACCGGCTTGGGCAGGCTGGTGCTGGTCCTCTCGAAGAAGGTCAGGTCGCCGCCCATCTGCTTCGACACCTCGTCCTCCGAGTACTTCGTCACGAGATCACGGAACGCCTTCTGATCGGTCTTGGGAGCCGCTTTGGCCTCGGCGTACGCCTTGTCCGCCTTGGCCTTCTCCGCGGTGAAGATCTGGCTCACCCGCACTCCCTCCGCCTGATTGAACTCGTCCTGGTTATTCTTGTAGTACTTTTCAACGTCGGCGTCGGGAACGTCTTCGACCTTGAGCTTGGCGTCGAAGTCCTTCTGCATGAACTTCGAGATCATCTGCTGCTTCATCAGGCGGATGACCTCCGGATCTTGATCGTAACCACGGCGGCGCGCCTCCGCGGCCAGCACCTCGAAGCGCACGATGCTGTCGAGGAACTCCTTCTTCTTCTCCACCGAGGTGTAGCGCGCGCGTGTGAAGGGCGACTGCTTGTTGATCTTCTCCTGCAGATCGCCCACCGTCACCACTTGGTCGTCGATGCGGGCCACCGCCTGATTGAGGTCGGTGCCGGTCTGGGCGGGCGTGATCTTGCCCTGCTTGCATCCGGCCGCGCCCGGTGCGGCGACGACGGCGAATAAGAGAAGCCCAGACAGAGCGGTATGGGCGAAAGTTTTTGCGATCATGCGCGGAAGGTTACACGGGAACCCGAGCGTCGCAACCGACGCCGCGACGCCCGGGTTCTGCGCGAGGGCTTGCGCGTCTACTTCGGGGACGTCGTCACGAGAGTGCACTTGCGGTCTTTGCAGACCGCCGCCTTGTTGAAGCAGGGATCAACCAAGCACTGCACGCCCGGTCCCGGGCAGACTGGATCCGGTTGCGAAACCGTCAGAGCGCGGCAATCGCAGCCGGTGCAATAGTCCGAAAAGGTGCGGCAGTCGGCGTCGATGTTGCATTTCCCTGGCGGCGGCTCGCAGGCGATCTGGATGCACGCCTCGTCGGGCTTGGTGCAGATGCCGCAGCTCGCGTTGCAGCAGACCAGGCCTGGCCCGCACGTGGTCGGGCCGCACGGCTCACCGGCCGGAGGCCGCTTGGCGCAGGTGCCGTAACAGACCGTCGGACACACCTGGCCCGGCCGACAGCCAGGGGGACGGTTGCAGACGCCATCCTCCACGGTGCAGTACTGCCGGGGACCGCACTGGTCACTCGACGCGCACGGGCGTCCGCGTCGCTTGCCGGCTGCACCCAGAGCGGCCGCCTCGCCGGGAGCGCCGGAATCTCCGGGATCCTCGGCGCCGCACGACACGGCGCCGCCGATCACCAGCAGCAAGAGGGGACCGAGAGCAAGAACACCACCGTACGAATTGAAGCTCCTCGTCGTCGTCGTCGTCATTGGATAACCTCCCGTTTGATGGATTCGACCCGCCGCTCTCGTATCACGACATGGCGCGGCAAGCCAACCCCCCGAGCGCAAACACTTTGCAAATCCGGCGCAAATCAGTAGTCGCCCCGATCAACTTCGATCGGTTACGCGCCGACCGAACTGCATTGGCGCTAAAGCACGTTCGACGCCAGCTCGGCCAGGGGCGACCGCTCGCCCTTCGACAATGTGACGTGGCCCGCGATGGCGTGGCCTTTGAATTTCTCGACCGTCGTCGTCAGCCCGTTGGACGTGGAGTCCACGTAGGGATTGTCGATCTGGTATGGGTCGCCGGTAAACACGATCTTGGTCGCTTCACCGACGCGCGTGATGATGGTCTTGACCTCGTGGGGCGTCAGGTTCTGCGCCTCGTCGACGATGATGAACTGGTTGGGGATGGACCGCCCGCGGATGTAAGTCAGCGGCTCGATCTCGATGAATCCGAGGTCGATGAGCTCATGATAGCTGCGGCCGCTCTTGCGCTCGGTCTTCGACAAGCCCATGAGGAACTCGACGTTGTCGTAGATGGGCTGCATCCAAGGGTTGAGCTTTTCCTCCAGATCACCAGGCAGATAACCCACGTCGCGCCCCAGGGGAAAGATGGGCCGCGACACCAGCAGCTTCGAATAAGTCTGCTCCTCGACGACTTTCTGCATGCCGGCGGCGATGGCCAGAAGCGTCTTGCCGGTGCCGGCCTTGCCCACCAGCGTGACGAGCTTGATCTCGTCGCTGAGCAGCAAGTCGAGGGCGCAGTGCTGTTCCTTGTTGCGCGGTCGGATGCCCCACACCCCGTCCCGGATCTTCCGCAGTGGAACCACCTTGCCCGACGCCACGTCGAAACGCCCGAGCGCCGAGTGCGACTCGCTGGCCGCGTCGCGCAGCAGAACGTACTGGTTGGCCTGCACGTCCGCATGCGGCGGGTCGATCGCGCCTTGCGCATAGAACGCGTCGACCACCGCGCCCGGCACCGCCACGTCCGCCATGCCGGAATAGAGCTCTTCGATGTCGATCTTCTCGTGCTCGAAGTCCATGGCGGTCAGCCCCAGCGCGTCCGCCCGGATGCGCAGGTTGACGTCCTTGGTGACGAACACGGTGGGATCCTTGGGGTGCTTCTCGCGCACCTCCAGCGCCACCTGAAGGATCAATTGATCCGCGATGTGGCTTTCCCGGACCATGGTGCCGCCCGATCGGACGCCCAGCGCCACGCGCAGCCGTCCGCCCCCGGGGAGCGCCGCGCCCTCGGACAGCCGCGCCCCTGTGCGCCGCAGCCCGTCGAGTATGCGCGCCACTTCTCGGGCGTTGCGGCCGCGCTCGGAGCCTTCGCGCTTGAACCCGTCGATCTCCTCCAGCACGAAGATCGGGACGACCACCTCGTTGTCGGCGAACTGGAATATCGCGCGCGGGTCGTGAAGCAGGACGTTCGTGTCGATGACGAAGTGCTTGGCCAAGGGATCTACTTCTCGGCCTTGCTGCTCGTCTTCGCCGTCGCCTTGCTCTTCTTGTAGGCGATCGTCACCTTCTTCATGATCACGTCCTGCAGCGGGCGGTTCCGCGGTCCGGTGGCGACCGTCGCGATCTCCGTGATGGACTTCAGCGGACCGCACTGTCCGAAGATAGTGTGATTTCCGTCGAGGTGGCGCGGCGTGCCGTCCGTAATGAAGAACTGTGATCCGTTGGTGTTCGTGCGTGGCCCGGTGTTGGCCATCGCCAGTAGCCCCTTCTTATCGAATTTGAGATCCGCGGAAATCTCGTCGTTGAACTTGTAGCCGGGGCTCTTGCCGGCGGGGCCCGTGCCCGACCCCGTGCCCATGAAATCACCGCCCTGGATCATGAAACCGGGGATGACCCGATGGAAAAGCAGCCCGTCGTAGTGGGGCTTCTTCTCCCACTGGCCCGTGTTCGCATTGACGAAGGCCCGCAGCCCGCGCGCCAGTCCCACGAAGTTGGCGACCGTCAACGGCGCTTGCTTGTCGAAGAGCTCACACGAAAGCGTGCCCTTCGGGGTCTCGATGGTCGCGATCAGCTGTCCCGATCCCTGCAGGCCGGCGGTGGCCTCCTCCATCGTGAACACACCCTTATGCGGATCGTCGTCGGTCGCCGCGCTCGCCGGCCTGCAGACAGCGATCCAAGCGGCAGTCAGGGACACCATCAGCGGCACGCGCACCTTCATCGGGTTCCTCCGGCGATCACGAATGTGAGGCGGATACTACATGACAGCCGCCCACGCCAATCGTCCGGTGCCGCGTGCCGCGCAGCTCTCAGCTAAGGAGGCCGTCAGCGACGCGTCGGCGGCTCGGTGGAGACCAGCGGCGGCATGCCATGGGCTCGCCTCGTCATCTCGTGCTTGCGCGACGGCCGCTCGACCCGCGCCGCTGGCGCCTTCAGGGTGACGGCTCGGCCCTCGCGGACGGATCGATAGATGGCCTGGACTATGCGAACGTCCGTCAGCCCTTCGATCCCGGATGGCTCGGGTGTGCGGTCTTCCAAGATGCATCGTCCGAAGTGGACGAGCTCAGGCGCCACCTGGTCGCGCTTCTTGAACGTGCGCTCCTTTGTCTTCCCTCCCACCGTGAGCTGCAGAGACATCGGCTCCGAGTGCTCGTACGCCGACTCCACGCACAGCGTCCCTTTCGTACCCACGACTTCGTAGAACCCTTCGTCTGCCGCGCCGAAAGCCACCGTGAAGACCGCCAGCCGCTCGCCCGGGAAGCGCAGGATGGCGCCGGCCATCTCCTCGACGCCGCGAAAGCGGCGGTCGGCACCGGAAGCGGTCAGTGCCACAACCTGGGTGGGCTCGTCTCGAAACAGGTAGCGCGCGGCGTTGATGCAGTAGACGCCGATGTCGAACAGCGGGCCACCCCCCTTGTCCGGATCGAGTCGAATATTCCCCTCGCGCGCCTGGAACGAAAACACGGAGCTGAACAGGCGCGGATCGCCCAGCTTGCCCGACTGGACGATGTCGATCGCCGAGAGGTTGGTCGCCTCGAAGTGCAATCGATACGCGATCATCAGCTTGACCCGGTTGGCCTCGCAGGCCTGGATCATGGCATCGCAGTCCGCCTCGGTGACCGCCATGGGCTTTTCGCACAGCACGTGAACCCCGGCGTTGGCGGCGCGGACGGTGTATTCGCGGTGCAGGTTGTTGGGCAGCGCAATGTAGACCGCGTCCACGGCTTGGCTCGCGAGGAATTCGTCGTACTGGTCGTAGGTCAGCGCGTGCTCCACGCCGTAGCGGCGCCGCAGAGCTTTCAGCTTCCTGGCGTCGTCCGAGAACAGAGCCACCAGCTCGCAGTTCTTCGCGCTGGCGAACGCCGGCAGAACCGCCGCTTGCGCGAAATAGCCTTGCCCGACCACCGCGAACCGGACCCGCCGCCGCCCCAACCCCTTCCGCGCCGAATGCTTGATCCCCATGCCGCAACCTCCGTTGACCAGAACCTAAGCCCGTCGAGGGGCCGCGCAAGCGTCCGCCTCGCGGCGTTCGTCACCGCGCGATGTTTCGCAGCTCCACGGCCATCCCTGCCGCCAGGCCCAGCCTCGACGACAGTCCGCCGTTTATCTCCAACACGATCTGCGAATCGCCCGGTACCTGGCGCGACGTCTCGGTGCGCGGCTCTGCGTTCTCTACGATGCCCACGATGCGGTGATCCGCGCCGATGAAGATGATGTCGAGCCGGATGTACGTGTTGCGCATCCAGAAGGACAACGGCCCCGGCCGCTCGAACAGGAACAACATCCCCACATCGGCAGGGAGATGCTCTCGGTACATGAGGCCCCGCTGACGTTCAGCGTCCGTGCGCGCCAGCTCTACCTTAAACACCACCTCGCGGCCGCCCGGGCGCAACACCACGGCGGGTCCGGATGCCGCCCCCGTCTCGGCGGGCGTCACGCGCGGCGCCGCCGTGGTGGCAGGTTCTGCTTTGCGGGTTTCGCCATTCCGGCAGCCATACAGCGCCGCAGCGAGCAGCAGCACCAGCACCACAGCCGGCGACAACGCGAGCACCCGCGTACGACTCACGGGCGGAGGGTATCATTGCCTGCGCATGACGTCGGCGCCGCCGCCCCTTTCCGGCCTGCGCGTGCTGGTGACGCGCCCGGTGGATCAAGCGTCCGCCCTGGTCGCCGCTCTCGAAGCCGCGGGCGCCGTTCCGGTGCGCTATCCGACCATCCGGATCGCGCCGCCGCCATCGTGGGACCCGCTGGACCAGGCGCTGGCTCGCGGCGACGACGCCTACGACTGGGTGGTGTTCACCAGCGCGGCGGCCGTCCGCCACACTCTCGGCCGGCCGAACGCCGACGTCTGCGCGCGGCTTGCCGTCGCGGCTGTCGGCCGCGAGACCGCGCGCGCTTTGACCGCCGCGTCTCTGCGCGTCGACGTGGCGCCGCCGCCCGCCGACGAACGGCAAGAAGGACTCGCGGCGGCGCTCGCCGGTCTTCCGCCAGGGACGCGCATTCTTTTTCCGCAGGCGTTGGGCGGCCGACCCTGGCTGGCCGCGGATCTCCGCAGTCGCGGGTGTATGGTCGATGTCGTGCCTGCGTACGAAACCATCCCCGTCGTGCATGCCTCCCCCCCGCCTCCCTACGACGCGGCCACGTTCGCCAGCCCGTCCGCCCTGCGCGTCTTCGTGGACGCGGCCGGGGCACAGGGCCTGGCGGCCGCCATCGTCGCCGTCATCGGCCCGACGACGCACGCGCTCGCCGACGAGCTGGGCGTCCGCGTGGACGTGGTCGCGCACGAGCCCGGCGCCGCCGCGCTGGTGGACGCCCTTGCCGACCACATCCTCGCCGCCTCGACGCACAAAGGAGCCCGGTAGTGTCCTACCCCGAGACCCGTCCCCGGCGCCTTCGCCGCACCCCCGCCATCCGCCGCCTGGTTCGCGAGACCAGCCTCAGCGTCGACAGCTTCATCTATCCACTGTTCGTGTGCCCGGGAAAGAACGTTCGCAAGGAGATCCCGTCGCTGCCGGGGCAGTTCCACCTGTCCGTAGACCAGCTCGCCCGCGAGGCCGAAGAGATCGCGCGCCTCGGAATTCCGGCCGTCATTCTCTTCGGGCTACCCGAAAAGAAGGACGATGTGGGCAGCGAGGCCTGGCACCCCGAGGGCGTCGTCCAGCGTGCCGTCCGCGCCATCAAGAAAGCGGTCCCCGACCTCGCCGTCTCCGTCGACGCCTGCTTTTGCGAATACACCAGCCACGGCCACTGCGGCGTGGTGGTCAAGGACGGGCGGCCGGCAGCCGGCACGGTTGACAACGACGCCACCCTGGAGAACCTCGGCCGCGTGGCCCTGTCCTTCGCTCGCTCGGGCGCCGACATCATCGCTCCCTCCGGCATGATGGACGGCTTTGTCGGCTTCCTGCGCGAGACCCTCGACGAAGACAGCTTCCACGACGTCGCTCTCCTCTCCTATGCCGCCAAGTACGCCTCCGCTTACTACGGCCCGTTCCGCGCGGCCGCCGACTCCGCCCCCTCCTTCGGCGACCGCCACGGTTACCAGATGGACCCCGCCAACATCCGCGAAGCCATCCGCGAGATCGCCCTCGACGTCGAGGAAGGCGCCGACATCATCATGATCAAGCCTGCCCTCGCGTATCTCGACGTGGTGAGCGAAGCCCGCCGCGCGCTGGACGCCCCCATCGCGGCCTACAACGTGTCCGGTGAGTACGCCATGGTCAAAGCCGCCGCCCAGAAGGGCTGGATCGACCACGACCGCGTCATGATGGAAACGCTGCTCTCCATCCGCCGCGCCGGGGCCGATGTCATTCTCACCTACCACGCGAAAGAAGCCGCCCGGCTACTCGGCAGCGGGGGCGCACGGTGACCTACAAAGTCGTCGAGACCGCCCAGGTAACCGACGAAGAGCTCGAGCGCATCATCAACGAGTGGGTCAGACGGGGCTACGAACTCGACGCCATCCAGTTCGCCATGCGCGAGTCCTCGAAGCGGCCGGCCATGGCCTTCGTCATTTTCGTGGCCCCCGAAGCTCCGCCCGCCCCCGACGCCTGACGCGATTCGCAGGCACCACGCGAGCGCGCGTGGACGGGCGACGTCACTTCGCCGCCGCGGGCCCCCACTTGGCGGCCAATGTGTACCGGTCCGAAACGTTCTCCACCGGCGGCGTGCCGTCAATCCAGACTTGCCTGATCAGGATGAAGTGTTCGCCCGGGCCGATGGCCGTTGTCGCCAGCGATTCACCCTCCGCGACGCCCGCCGTGTTGGCCTTGGCCACCGGCCGACCCTGCGCGTCGAACAGCTCGATCACCAGATCCATGTTCGGCAATCCCGTCACTTCGACGGATACCTCTCGCTGTCCCTTGCCGCTCGGGACCAGAAAGTAGTCCATGTCGGGCGCGCCGCTCTCCGAACGCTTGCCCATCATGCCGCTCACCCCGCCCTCCGTGGGAATCAGGTTAGCCTGTCCGGCAGAGTTGTTCGGCTCCCTTTCGAACGACGCGGCGCGCGGGGCGCGGCTCCGCGCATACATCCAACCCCCGCCGGCTAGACCCAGCAGCAGAGCCGGGACCACCAGCCCAGCCATCAGCTTGCGCCGCCGCAAGGTGCGCTCGAAAGCGTCGAAGTCCTCTCGCCGCATTCGCGCCAGCACATCGAGCCCGGTCGTCTCGCCGTTGGCGGCCTCCGGCGCCGCGGCGAGCCCCGCAGCCACGACGTCACCCCTGCCGGAGCCGGAGGCCGCGGAGCCTTCACGGGAGCCGGCGCGTTCGAAGGCCTGCTTGACTTCCGCCGCCGAGGCGAAGCGATCTTCGCGCGCCTTCGCCATCGCCCGCGTCACAATGGCGTCCGCCTCCGGCGGAATTCCCAGATCCGGCCGTCGCCGTGATGGCAGCACCAGCTCCTCAGTCACGTGCTTTGTCAACACCCCCACGGGCGTCGCCGCGTGAAACGGAGGCTCGCCCGTCAGTACGCGGTACAGCGTGGCGCCCAAGCTGTAGATGTCGGATCGCGCGTCCAGCGGCTCCGACCGTACCTGCTCGGGCGACATATAATAAGGTGTGCCCACCAGGTTTCCGCGCGAGGTGATCTCCGCCAGATCCTCGCGCTCGCGTAGCTTGGCGAGGCCGAAGTCCAGCACCTTGGCGTGCTCGCTCCCGTCGCGCCGCTGAACCCTCACGATATTCTCCGGCTTCAGGTCCCGGTGGATGATCCCCGCCTCGTGGGCTTCCGCCAGTGCCGATCCGATCTGCGCGAAGAGCGACGACGCCCGCGCAAACGGCAAGGGACCGTCGCGCCGGACGATGGTGCCGAGATCCTCGCCTTTCACGTACTCCATGACCAAATACGGCGCCTCATCCCACTGCCCGAAATCAAACGTCTGCACGATGTTCGGATGGCTCAGGGCGCTCACGGCCTGCGCTTCCCGACGGAAGCGCTTGGCCGCCTCCTTGTCTCCGGCCAACTCTCGGTGCAGCACCTTCATGGCCGCCACCTTTCCCATGCGAACGTGCTCGACCCGATACACAAGGCCCATCCCCCCCTGACCCAACCGTTCCACCACGCGATATCGTCCGTCGACGATCCGGCCGATCCACGCGTCTACCGGCTCCGCCTCTCTGGCTGCGGAGCTGCGGCGCTCCTCGGCAGCGACGGCGCCGCGCGCTCCCGGCTCACCGAGTCCGCTGCCGCAATTACCGCAAAATTTGGCGTCGGCGTCCCCGTACGTTATCTGGCAACTTGGGCAGACCGTCACAAGCATGGACCCGCGACAGGGTAGCGCGCCCGGCCAGAATTCGCCCCTTGC
>Ga0187894_10000552_pt1:0-2500 | contig 50634 bp, 48 predicted proteins | sample GBC1701081metaG_FD_136650 | JGI IMG/M metagenome (GOLD analysis project Ga0187894, IMG submission 136650) | White microbial mat communities from a lava cave in the Kipuka Kanohina Cave System on the Island of Hawaii, USA - GBC170108-1 metaG ... | reverse complement strand
CGTCGATCCGGAGATTTCCGAATGGGGAAACCCGACAGGAGTCATTTCCTGTTGTTGCCCGGCTGAATACATAGGCCGGGGGACGCGAACGGGGGGAATTGAAACATCTCAGTACCCCCAGGAACAGAAATCAACCGAGATTCTCCTAGTAGCGGCGAGCGAACGGGGAATAGCCCAAACCGAGGGTATGCAAGCCTGCCGGCGTTGTACCTTCGGGGTTGTAGGGCCGCTTTGGGAACTCGGCAGAGTCCCAGGAAGTTACAAAACCTGCACCTAGCTGAACTGTCTGGAAAGTCAGGCCACAGCAGGTGACAGCCCTGTAGGCAAAAGGGGCAGGTCTTCCGAGCGGTTCCTGAGTACCACGGGGCTCGAGCAACCCTGTGGGAATCCGGGAGGACCATCTTCCAAGGCTAAATACTACCTGACGACCGATAGTGAACCAGTACCATGAGGGAAAGGCGAAAAGAACCCCCGCTAGGGGAGTGAAAAGACCCTGAAACCGTGTGTCTACAAGCCGTAGAAGCACTATGCCCTTCGGGGAATGTGCGACTGCGTACCTTTTGCATAATGGGCCTGCGAGTTATGGTCGGTGGCAAGGTTAAGCCGTAAGGCGTAGCCGTAGCGAAAGCGAGTCCGAAATGGGCGTCACAGTCGCCGGACATAGACCCGAAACCGAGTGATCTACCCATGTCCAGGATGAAGCGAGGGTAATACCTCGTGGAGGTCCGAACTCACTACAGTTGAAAATGTAGGGGATGAGGTGTGGGTAGGAGTGAAAGGCTAATCAAACCCGGTGATAGCTGGTTCTCGCCGAAACCTATTTAGGTAGGTCCTCAGGCAACTCTGTACCGGAGGTAGAGCACTAGATGGGCTAGGGGTCCTACCAGACTACCAAACCCAACCAAACTCCGAATGCCGGTATATTTATCCTGGGAGCCAGGCAGTGGGAGCTAAGTTCCATTGCCGAGAGGGAAAGAGCCCAGATCGCCAGCTAAGGTCCCCAAGTTCATGCTAAGTGGCGAAGGATGTGGGAGCGCTTTGACAACCAGGAGGTTGGCTTAGAAGCAGCCATCCTTTAAAGAAAGCGTAATAGCTCACTGGTCAAGCGAACCTGCGCCAAAAATGTAACGGGGCTTAAGCATGACACCGAAGCTGCGGATTTGCTGAATCTTCGGATTCAGTAAGTGGTAGGCGAGCATTCCAAGGGCGGTGAAGCCGGACTGCAAGGACCGGTGGAGCGCTTGGAAGAGATAATGCAGGCTTGAGTAGCGATAAAACGAGTGAAAAACTCGTTCGCCGTAAGCCCAAGGGTTCCTGGGTTAAGTTAATCTTCCCAGGGTTAGTCGGATCCTAAGGCGAGGCCGAAAGGCGTAGCTGATGGCAAGCAGGTTAATATTCCTGCACCACCACGGATGGTTTTCGTAGGAGGGACGGAGAAGGGTAGCTCATCCCCGTTTTGGATTGCGGGGTTCAAACCCGTAGGAGGCTTCTGTAGGACCCGAAAGGGACAAACGTAGAGGCATACTCCGAGAGGTGATGAGGAGGGCGCTGTGCGCCCACGAACTGAGTGATCCCAGGCTCCCGAGAAAAGCTCCGACGGAGTTAACCGCTGTGGTGTCCGTACCGCAAACCGACTCAGGTGGGCGGGGTGAATATCCCAAGGCGCTTGAGAGAACCCATCCTAAGGAACTCGGCAAAATTCTACCGTAACTTCGGGAGAAGGTAGGCCGGCGGCCGTGAAGGGCGAACGCCCCGAGCGGACGTTGGTTGCAGAGAAATGGGGGTAGCGACTGTTTACCAAAAACACAGGACTCTGCTAAGTCGGAAGACGACGTATAGGGTCTGATGCCTGCCCGGTGCCGGAAGGTTAAGGGGAGATGTCAGCCGCAAGGCGAAGCATCGAACCGAAGCCCCGGTAAACGGCGGCCGTAACTATAACGGTCCTAAGGTAGCGAAATTCCTTGTCGGGTAAGTTCCGACCTGCACGAATGGCATAACGACTTCCCCACTGTCTCGGGATGGGACTCAGCGAAGTAGCACTAGGGGTGAAGATACCCTTTACCCGCGGCAAGACGGAAAGACCCCATGAACCTTTACTGTAACTTGACACTGAACTTCGGGCTTAATTGCGTAGGATAGGTGGGAGGCTTTGAACCGGGACTCTCGGGTTCCGGGGAGCCACCGTTGAAATACCACCCTGTTGAGTCTGGCGTTCTAACCTGCGTCCGTGATCCGGACGGGGGACAATGTCTGGTGGGCAGTTTGACTGGGGCGGTCGCCTCCAAAACAGTAACGGAGGCGCGCGAAGGTTCCCTCAGGCTGATTGGAAACCAGCCGTAGAGTGTAATGGCACAAGGGAGCTTAACTGCGAGACCAACAAGTCGAGCAGATGCGAAAGCAGGTCATAGTGATCCGGTGGTACCGAATGGAAGGGCCATCGCTCATCGGATAAAAGGTACTCTGGGGATAACAGGCTGATCACGCCCAAGAGTTCACATCG